>Ga0190348_1000546_pt1 | contig 10300 bp, 10 predicted proteins | sample 48721367_MG_FD_161658 | JGI IMG/M metagenome (GOLD analysis project Ga0190348, IMG submission 161658) | Hydrothermal vent microbial mat bacterial communities from Southern Trench, Guaymas Basin, Mexico - 4872-13-6-7_MG | ecosystem: Environmental > Aquatic > Marine > Hydrothermal vents >... | reverse complement strand
ACCACAACAGGTAAACCTGTTATCATCTATAAACTCAAGACCTATCCTCTCCGCTACCTTCCTCGCCGATATCTCATAATTCAATGCCCTCACAGGTACTGTACACCCTAAAAATAATGCATACTTCATTCTTTACCTCCCCTTCTAACAGCACTAATTACACCGGTTTCCTCCATTATTTTTTTTAGCGTACCCTGTTCCCTTTTAATCTGGGGAAGATTATGTTTTTCCCTCTTTTTATTGTCAAAATCCCCTATTTCGTAAAGGCCATCAAATGCTTCAAGTGCCTTTACCTGTTCAACATACGATGGATGAATATATCCCTCACTTACTGCTATATTCTTTAAAGCAGTCATCAGGTCAGTAATAGCAACATCCTGGGGACATCTCTCTGTACAGGTATAACAGGCACTACACAACCATACAAAATCACTCTTAAGAATAACCTCTTTCATTCCTAACAGCGCCATATGTATTATCTTTCTTGGATTATACCTCTCATCAATCTCCCTTACGGGACAGCCTGCAGTGCAGGTTCCACAGGCAAAACATCTTGTAATATTCTCTCCTCCTGGTGTTGAGGCAACTTGAAACTTAAAGCTGGGATCTGTTTTTTTTAAACTCAAAGGCATACTATCCTCCTGTCTCTCTTTCTTTAATAAATTTCGCAAAATTCTCTAAATTCCTTCTAACCTCTGGTGTTAGTTGATCTCCAAATTCTCTATTATTCTTCACCTCCATCACATATATTTTTATCTCTTCTGGCATATCGTATCCAATTTGCCTGCCTAAATTAAGCGCAGTAAAAAGATTTATTGAATGAGGTGATGTCATATGAAAAGAAAATGATAATACATCAAGAGGTAATTCGTAAAATTTACCTGGTGTTTTCCCTTCTATACTATCTACAAATACCACTTTTTTGTATCCTTTTATTATATCTAATATCTTTAATCCTCCAATGGATCCATTGTCACATTGCACGTTCAAATGTTCTCCCTCAAGCATTTTATCTAATTTTTCTACTACTAAGACCCCTACACTGTCATCTGATAGTATTGGATTACCCAGACCAAATATTAATGTTTTATTTTCTTTTAATAACATCTACGAGTTTTCCTTTTTCATTAAATATATTTACCATTATTGGCATTGTTCCAGGTAATGAATGAGTGGCGCAGGAGAAACAAGGATCATATGCCCTGAATGCCATCTCTATCATATTCAGTATACCTTGGTCATACTTCCCTTTCTTTATTAATGCCTTCGCCGCCTTCTTTACTGACATATTCATACCTGCATAGTTAAATGCCGTGGCAACTATAAGATTTAATTCCGTCATTAATCCATTCTTATCCGCCTTATAATGGTGTATTAAAGAACCCCTCGGCGCCTCTATACCACTTATTCCTTCACCCCTGTACTCACCAGGATCAGGAATGTTCCTGACCTTCTTATCCGTAATCTCTGGATCATTGCAGAGCTCCACTATCCTCTCTGCAGCATATAAACACTCTATCGCCCTCGCCCAGTGAAAGGCAAGCGTATTGTGAACTGGCTTCCCACCTAAAACCTCAAAATACCTCTCATACGCCTCCTGCGCCCTGGGCGTCTTTAACCCCTCACTCACATTTAACCTCCCAAGCGGTGCTGACCTCATAACACCCGACTCCTCACCATCTACAAATCCCTTCCAACCTTTGTCCTTTAAATATGGAAATTTTAAATATGTCCAGGGCTCTACATGCTCTGCTATGTGCTTTAGATAATCCTCTGGCTTGAACTTTAATATCTCCTTCCCTTCAGGATTAACTACCCTGAATTTGCCCTCATATATCGCCATCTTATTCTCATCGTCTACAAGCCCTATATAGTTGGTCCTGTGATAGTATATGTCCTTGCTAAGTATAATATCTAAAAATTTCTTGTTCTTTAGTATGAATTTGTCCACTACATCAATGGTAAATAAACAAAAATTAACAAGAGATTCACCCATCTTCAGTATCTCTCCCCTATCCTCCTCTGTTATACTATGCGAGACACCCCCTGGTATCGAATATACAGGATGGGTGGATTTGCCCCCAAGCATATCCTCTATCTTTACAGCATACGCCCTGTTCTGTATCACCCTCTTACCTATGTCAAGCCCAACCTTCTCTATTACTCCAAAAACATTCCTCTTCTCAGGTGGGGCATCTGGACCTACTATGAAATCAGGCGCTGGACCTAATGCATATATGTGCTCAAGATGTGACTCAAGAAAATGTGCAAGATACCCTAACTCCCTTAACTTTAAACCCGTAGATGGCGGCTTGACACCATAAACACCATCCGTAGCCTTCGACGATGCTATATGATGAGCCCAGGGACATACACCACATAACCTCGTCACTATTCGGGGCATCTCCTCTACTGGCCTGCCCTTACAAAACTCCTCAAAACCCCTTAACTCTACTATCTGAAAATAAGCATCCTCTACATCCCCATTGTTATCTAAAAATACATCTATCTTCGCATGACCCTCCAACCTCGTAACTGGATCTATCCTTATCTCCTTCGCCATCTATACCTCCCTGTCTTTTACTGCTTTTCTGAGTAATGATTTTGGTAGAGAGAATCTATAAAAACATCCTAATGGATCCTTCATTTGAGATACAAATTTCTCAATATCTTCTTCTGAAAGTTCAATCTCATTTTCAGATATTCCCAGGATAGAAGCAATAGCAGAGAGCATCGAGCACCCCTGATCCATAACAATGGATGTTGGACCCATACAACCCCTGCAGGGCATATTTGCCTCAATACAGGGTGCTCCACACCCTGCCCTTGTGGCTGGTCCCAAACATAGTATACCCTGTTCAAGGAAACACTTATCAGGATCTGCCTCAACCTCTGTGATATATCTTATCTTCTCAATCTTAATATTTTTTTCTTTTCCCGGATTCCTCGGACACTCATCACATAGGGTCTTCTCCTTTGCAATTACCGTCCCTTTCGGAGGAAGTTCTCTTTTACCCTCAACCCAATCATTGATAAGGGATAAAATTTGCATATTCATATCGTGGGTTGGAGGACAGGCAGGAACATAGTAATCAACATCGACAATATCATCAAGGGCATATACCTCATCATAAAACTCTGGAAGTGTAAGCTTATGCCCCCTCTTATCTACCCACTCTGTTAATGGAACAATATCATCTGGATTATCCGTCGAAAAGGTATCCTTATATACCGTCTTAAATATCTTCTCCTTATTGGAAACATTCGCAAGACCAGGTATACCACCCATATGGGCACAGGCACCATATGCAATCAAAACCTGACACTTCTCCCTCATTATCTTCGCAAACTCCTCATTGTCAGAATTCCTCACAGCACCATGATAAAGCCCTATGGTTATTGATTTGTCAGGCATCTTCCTGAGATCCTCATACTTTACATCAAGAAGGGTGGGTGAAAAAACAATATCGGCAACCTTTAGTAAATCAAAAAGATGCTCACTGAAATTGACTACCGCAATGTCACACCCCACACAACTCGCACCCCTCTTTAGTGCAATCGATATTTTCTTTGGCATTACGCACCTCCTACCATCTCATGTAAAATCCTATGAAGTTTATCTGTTTCATGTTTGCATATCCATTCTATTCTTAAGCTATCTGGGGTTATTCCAAACTGATTAATAAGGGACTTCGTGAGCATTACCCTTCTCCATGCCCTCAGATTCCCTCTAATATAATGGCAAGAATCAAGATAACAGCCTCCTACCAGTACATTTTTAGCATCGCGATTAAATGCCTTCAATATTAAACCTGCACTTATTCTCCCTGAACAGGGAATTTTGATTACTTTTACACTTTTGAATCCATTCTTGCTCTCTTCATATGCAGGGTATGGACACCATTGGCAAAGAAAGGCAACGGTATTACCAGGTTTTACTCTTTCTTCTATTGTTTTGTATATCTCAGAATCAGAGAATCCTTCAAGTTGATTTGCCCCGGAGGGACAGGTGGCAGTGCAAATTCCACACCCCATACACATAGAAGAAATTACCTTAATTTTTTCGTTTTCTTCCACTATTGCTCCATATGGACATACAGAGAGACATAGCTTACAATTTATCTGTGAACAGATATCTGTATTTATTTCAGAAACAGGGGTATTTAATCCTATATTTTTTAATGTATTTAGTGCAGAGAGAACGGTGTTTCTTGCATCTGACAGGGTCTCTGGGACTATCTTGGGATAAGAGGCAGCACCACATATAAATATCCCCCGTGGATTAGAATCAATGGAGAGGGACGCATTACAGTACGTCGTAGGGAAGTTCCCCTTATCATACTCGTCAAGGGGAATGTTAAGCTTCGACAATGTCTCATCATCACCTACATATCCATGGCTCAGTATCACATAATCTGCCTCAATATTTAATACTTCATCTATCATTGAATCCTCAACCGTTACATATAGCTTATTATCTTTCTCTTCAATATTTGATGGCCTTCCCCTAATGAAATTTACCATATACCTTTCTCTGAGTAGGTTATAGAGACTATCAAGATTTCCATAGCTACGCATATCGATATAACAGATGTATACTTCTGTCTTAGGATTCATATCTTTTATAAGTTTCGCCTTTTTTAAACCTATAAAACAACATATCCGCGAACAATAAGAAAGATATTTTTTATCTCTGGAGCCAGCACAATTTATTATTACAACACTGTTAACTTTTTTTAGATCTATCTTCCCGGATGAAACCATCTCATCAAAATCTAAAGGTTTTATGACATTTTTGTACCGCCCATAACCATAGGGAGTGACCTTTGCTACATCATATTCCTTAAATCCAGTGGCAACAATAATAACTCCTACCCACAGGGTTTTCTCTTTACCTTTTACCTTTATTTTTACCTCGTAATTACCTATATCTCCTGTCACATCTAAAATTTTACCATTTGTAATAATCTCGATATTTTTCTTACTTTTAACATCACCTATCAGGGGACCAAGGGTATGAGAATCTGGCATACCTTCAGGATAAAGATGATCTAATTTTTTAACCGTTCCTCCTAACTCAGGCTCTTTTTCTAAAAGGCAAACATTATAACCTTGCATTACAAGATTTCTTGACGCCTCTAATCCAGCGACGCCACCTCCAATTACAAGCACCCTTTTACTTTGAGGTTCTAAGATCTCCATATGTCCTCCTTGTTAATATTTATAATTCCTGCTTTTTCACACAGAAATACTGGATATAAAATATTTTATTACATCGCCCTTCTTCTATAAAACTAAATACTTTACAGAAAAACTGCTAAAGTACGATCCCCCTGTTATTTCTCTTTCTAAAGCGTTATAAATCTATTAATCGAAGGATAAACTTTCTCTTGCCTTCCCCACATTTTAATAATCAACAGACTAAACGAAGGTGTCTTTTTTCGAAGACCAAGGATCAACCTATCAAACACTGGAAGGATACGTGAGTGAAAAGTGGTCAACAAACCGCTAGTAAGATAATCGAACAGAATCGATATGGAAAAACACGTCTTTAAGACAAATTTATCCAACATCCCAGCACTATTAAAATTATCTTTATACTGCATACTACCCCCTTATATTTAATTATAAGAAAATATATATAATTGTCAATAGAGTTCGTTAAATTTTTCACAATATTAAAGTATAGATATAGATAAAAATACTAATATTTTTTTGCACATTGGTAATCATTGTATTAGAGGGAAGGCATATTACATAATTTTGCGTAGATAAAGCACATTGAGAAATATTTCACTTTATGTTTATTATTATCTCTTGCACGTAGACTTATATTAGTAACATTCTATATTTATTAAGAACTTATCTTTTATTATTCTCTTTTGCTAATTCCTAACTATTTTTAGTAGAACTACTATACTATGGGCAATTCTAAAATTGCCAAAATTCAGATAAGAGTTATCCGATAAAATTTTGAACTATATTTCTTCATTAATGGACTATTTTAACTTGAATTTATCCAGATTATAGTGGATCGTTGCACCTCCATAGATTTAATTTTTGCTTCATCCACCAGTAAAAGTGGGTGAAATTTTTTCTATCTTCTATAACCTCTAAATTCTATAATTTCCGCTGACTTCCAATTCCTTTTATGGATAAAATTTATTCCTTAGCTAAATTTTTAGGGAGCTGAATTTTTCTCTTGACCCAAGAATGAAAATCCATATTATTTTAATATGTTTGAACAGATATCTTCAAGAATAAATAATGTCATTAAGAAACTTGCTAAAAAAGGCAAACTGAGGGCTTCAGATGTTAAAGAAGGTATGAAGGATATTAAACGTGTGCTTATTGAGGCAGATGTTAATCTGGGGGTTGCAAATAAATTTGTAGAGGTTGTTGAAAAAGAATCGATTGGAGAAAAGGTTCTTCAAAGTTTTTCACCCTCTGAGATGATACTGAAAATCGTTTATGAAAAAATGATAGAATTGCTTGGCACATCCGAACCTTTGAAACTCGATAAGTCTCCTTCTGGAATAATGCTTGTAGGCCTTCAGGGTTCCGGTAAAACGACAACTGCAGTAAAACTGGCACATTTCCTGAAGAAAAAAGGGAAATCTGTCTTTTTAATACCCGCTGACGTAAAAAGGCCTGCAGCCTTTGAGCAATTGAAGGACCTCGCAGAAAGAGAGGGATTTCCTGTATTTACAAAAAGAATGGATGATGAAGTAAAACTTTCAAAGGCAGCTTTGACACAATCTGTTCTGAAACGATACGATACCCTCGTATTTGATACAGCTGGGAGACTCCATATTGATAAGGAAATGATTGATTCAGCTATTAAGATAAAGGAATCTATAAGACCTCAGGAGATACTCCTTGTTGTTGATGGAATGACTGGTCAGGATGCAGTAAATATTGCAAGCGAATTTGATGAAAAACTTGGGATAACAGGTATAATTCTTACAAAAATGGATGGGGACACAAGGGGTGGTGCTGCCCTTTCTGTAAGATCAGTGACTGGGAAACCAATTAAATTTATTGGTGTTGGTGAAAAACCCGTTGACCTTGAAGAATTTATTCCTGAGAGACTCTCTTCGAGAATATTAGGAATGGGTGATCTTTCAACACTTCAAGAGAAGGCACAGTCAGTTATAGAAGCAGAAAAAGCTAAGGAGTTTCAGGAAAAACTGAAAAAAGCCGAACTTGACCTTTCTGATTTTCTTGAGCAGATTAAGGCACTAAAGAAAATGGGAGGGATGGATCAATTATTGGAACTTATGCCCGGTGGAAAGGATTTCAGAAAGATGCTTGATGAGAGGACACTTGTTAAAACAGAGGCTATAATAAATTCTATGACACCAAAGGAGAGAAAAATTCCATCTATAATAGATGGCTCAAGAAAGAAGAGAATAGCCAGGGGAAGCGGCACATCTGTACAGGACGTGAATCAACTCCTGAAGGAATATGAAATGGTGAAAAAACTTATGAAACAGATGAAGCGTGGAAGGGGATTTAACTTACCCTTTCCATTTATGAGAGGGTTTAGTTGATTGCCCTTGTTGTAATTTTTATTGTGCTTGGTTTAGTTGGTTGTGTAATTCCATATATTCCTGGCATTCCCCTTATATTTTTGGGAGTATTTTTTTATGGTTTAAACAACTCTTTCCAGAAGGTAAACTGGAACTATCTTTTTATTCTTCTCGGTGTTACTACTATTGCAGTTATAATGGATACATTCGCGGGAAAAAGAGAAGGAAAAAAAATTGGAATCAACAGAAGATCAATTTTGAAGCTAAGCCTTGGGGCAGTAATAGTTTTTTCTTTCCTTTTTAAGATAAAATGAATTGGTTTATATTTTCTATTTTTTCAGCTTTTGCTTGGGGGGGCGCAATAATTCTTGAAAAGCTCGGTGTTATAAGGATTTCTCCTCCACGCTTCTTGATGTTTCAGGGTATTATTTACCTTGTCTTCTATTTTATAGTATGGCGTTTTCTGGGAACTAAATTCCCAAGAGGCAACTATCTTTACCCAATTCTCTCAGAAGGTTGTGCTGCTTTAGCCTTTATATTTTTCTTTAGTGCATTAAAAGAAGCACCTGCCTCGCTAATTGTCCCTATAACTTCTTTCTATATGGTTATTGGTATTCTCATTGGAAAATTTTTATTCCATAATATTATATCTTTTAGACAGAGCACAGGCATCTTTCTTTCCGTCATCGGAATTCTCTTACTTACAATAAAGGATATCTCTTTTAAGAAGGGCAGCTGGATATGGGCAGCCCTTATTACTATGATTCTATGGGGAGTTTGGGCGGGATTTAGCGATATGTCTGTTAGAATTGTGAGACCTATAAATTTAAATTTATTCTTTTCTTTTATGGGTATTCTTATATGGACACCATACTATTTTTTGTATAGAAAAAAAGAGGCTAATGGAGATAAGAGGGGATATTTATTCGGGGCAGGGAGCAGTTTACTAAGTGGGACTGGTTCGATATTTTTTTATTTTGCAATATTTCATTCCAACGTTTCTCTTGTCATTCCTGTTGCAAATATTTATCCTCTTTTTTCAGTTATATTTGGAGTAACTATAGGGGAGAGGCCTTCTCTATTTCAATGGATTGGTTTCCCATTTGTAATCTCTGGCCTTTTCTTAATAGGGGGATGAGGTGAAAAAAATAATAAAACCCGGGTTTATTGATTCGCATACTCATCTGGTTGGATACGGGTTAGGAAAAAAGAAAATCGACATTTCAAATGCAAAGTCCAAAGAAGAGGCGTTTGAAAAAATAAGGGTTAATTTGGATAAAGAAGAGAAGGACATTATTATTGCGATAAACTGGGATGAAAGTAAATGGGAAAAGCAGGAATTCCCGACGAGGAGAGAACTTGATGCTATTAACAGAGAAGTCCCTATAATTCTTAGAAGAATCTGTGGACATATAGCGGTATGCAATACCCCTGCACTTAAAAAAATACCTAAAAAATATCCTATAGAAATGGAGAGTGGTATAATATCGGAAGAGGCCGTCCTTTACATTGATGAGGTTTTTCCTCCTTCCTATCAAGATATCAAAGAAGCAATCGTTATTGCCCAGGATGATATGTTGAAACTCGGCATAATTGGTGTAAATGATATAATGACACCTGAGTATTTCAGGGCATATAAGGATTTAGATAAAGAGGGAATGCTGAAATTAAAGGTGAGAGCTTTTATAAATGATACACATATTTCTGAGATAGAGGAATTGAAGGATGGAACTAATATTAAATTGGGTGGCATTAAAACCTTTTTGGATGGTTCAATAGGAGCAAGGACTGCTGCACTAAGGGAATTTACTTTTGATAACGGGAAAAAGGGTGTGTTGATTCACTCCGATAAATACCTCCTTGATATACTTCTCTATGCAGAAGATAGAGATTATCAAGTAATAATGCATGCCATAGGGGATAGGGCAATCTCGCAGGCACTGGATGTAATTTCGAATTTCCCCGATGGCAACAGGCTCAAACATCGAATTGAACACTTTGAGCTTGCCACCGATGAGGACATTGAGAGGGCTGTAGATTACAATGTTATTCTCTCCATGCAACCTAATTTTATAAGAAATTGGTCCTTACCTGGTGGAATGTATAGTAAAAGATTCAAAAAAAATTTTGAAAAAAACAACAGGATTGGTAAAATATATGAATTGGGAGGGATTATCGTTTTTGGCTCAGATGGTATGCCCTATTCTCCTCTCTATGGAATTGAATCGGTCGTACATGCGCCTTTCAAAGAGCAAAGGATAAATATTGAAACGGCTATAAAATTATATACTGAAAATGGGCTCTATGTCTCTGGATGGGATGATCTGGATTGGAAAAGTTATTCTGTTAAGATAGATGATAAAGGTATAGCAGAGACAGTTATATCAGGCGATGTAGTATACAGGAGGGTAGATGCCTGAGCTACCAGAGGTTGAAGTTTTAGTAAAAAATCTTAAAAAAATGATCGTTCAAAGAAAAATTAGAGACGTACAACTAATAAAACCATACATTCTGAAGACAGTAAAACCTTCATTCAGAGAACTCGTGAACAGGAGAGTTCAGGATGTTAGAAGAAGAGGAAAATACATAATAGTAGAGTTGTATCCCACCCTATTTCTTATTTATCATCCAAAACTAACAGGTAGTATTGTAAGGAACAACATAGTAAGGAGAGATTCATCATTTGCACTGAAAATGGGAAATGAGTACATCTTATTCTCTGAAACAGGGACAAAGAAAATATCAGAAATTTATTTAATGGAGGGGAT
>Ga0190348_1000543_pt1 | contig 10308 bp, 10 predicted proteins | sample 48721367_MG_FD_161658 | JGI IMG/M metagenome (GOLD analysis project Ga0190348, IMG submission 161658) | Hydrothermal vent microbial mat bacterial communities from Southern Trench, Guaymas Basin, Mexico - 4872-13-6-7_MG | ecosystem: Environmental > Aquatic > Marine > Hydrothermal vents >... | reverse complement strand
AATCTGCGACTTTCAGAGCTGCCATGGCGTTTTGTTCAACAAGAAGAATTGTCACGCCTTCGTCTCGTATCCTCCGAATCACCTCGAAAACTTCCTTGACAAGAAGAGGAGCGAGTCCAAGCGATGGCTCATCAAGCATCAAAAGCTCTGGCCGCGTCATCAATCCTCTTGCCACGGCGAGCATCTGTTGTTCTCCGCCAGATAGGGTCCCCCCAAGCTGTTTGGATCGTTCTTCAAGCCTTGGAAAAAGGTCAAATACCCACTCAAGGTCTGCCTTCACTGCCTCAGGGTCTTTGCGTGAATAAGCGCCCATTAAGAGATTTTCCATCACTGAAAGATTTGGAAAGATCCTGCGTCCCTCCGGCACCATCGCAATTCCATTCATTACAACTTGGTGAGTGGCTGCGTGAGAGATGTCCCTTCCTTTGAACAATATCTTACCTGAAGTTTTAGAAACAAGATTGGTAATTGCGGAAAGGGTTGAGGTCTTTCCAGCACCATTTGCACCGATGAGGGTTACAATCTGGCCTTTTCCAACTTTGAGCGAGATGCCCTTAAGTGCGTGGATAGCTCCATAGTGAACATGAACAGAATCCACCTGTAACATTATGTTCTCGCTCACAGCACTACCTCCTCACCCAAGTAAGCTTTTATGACAGCAGGATCTTTTTGGATTTGCTCAGGTGTGCCCTCTGCAATAATTTTCCCATAGTCAAGAACATAAATTCTCTCACATATACCCATTATAACTTTCATGTCGTGCTCAATCACAAGGATCGACAGTTCGAATGTATCCCTGATTTTTCTTATGAAATCCATGAGTTCCAGCGTTTCCTGCGGGTTCATACCGGCGGCGGGTTCGTCAAGCAGAAGAAGCTTTGGCCGAGTTGCGAGGGCGCGGGCTATTTCAAGTCTCCTTTGAAGGCCATATGGTAGGGAACTGGCTTTCTCATATGCAAAGTCAGAGAGCCCTACGTTTTCAAGTAACTTCAAACCCTCGATCTTCATCTGACGCTCCATTTTGAGAGCTCCGGGTGTTTTCAAAATAGATCTGAACAACCAAAGCCAGTTTCTCAACCTCAAGTGCTGCGACACCATCACATTTTCTAAAACGGTAAGATCTGAAAAAAGGCGAATATTTTGGAAAGTTCTGGCAATACCGTATCTCGTTATCTCATGAGGAGGTTTTCTGGTTATGTCGATGTTCTGAAAAAGAATTCTCCCCTCATCAGGAATGTACATACCAGTTATGACAAAGATTCACAGTGGGCCTAAGCTTCATTGCCAGCTTTACTCCATCCCAGGACATCTGGCCAAATCCCGCGATTGGTCCTGTCATTTCCCAACCGGCTCCGATTTTCACCTCAGTAACTTCTTCGGCAAAAACTGAAAGAGAAACGACAGCGACGACAAGAAACACGTAGAACCTTTTCATGAATCTTCCTTCCCTTGTTTTTTTACCTGAGCGGCTCAGGTTGTCGAATATTATATCATCGTCTCAGAGGAAATTCAAAGAAAACTCAAGAAATAAAGCCTAAAACAGCGTCCCAGTGTGAACAGATTAGATTTGCAATCATAAGATCCGAGAAATCTGTTATCTTGAAACATAACGGGTCACCATCAATTTTGACAACCGACTGACCCGCCTCGACAAACGGTTGTGTGCCGTCAGTACCTGAGAACTCTTTGAAATACCGGAAAGCTCTTTCAAATTTGAAAGCCTGAGGAGTTTGAATCCGCCAGAGCTTTTCCCTTTCCGCATAGCCAGCGATTTTTCCTTTCTCAACAAAGGCCAGTGTGTCATGAGACGGTACCGCTGTTGTTACAGCTCCAGACACTTTTGCCTCATTCGCGATCCTACTCAGTAGACTCACTTGCAAAAATGGCCTCGAAGCATCGTGAAAGACAACTATTTGTACCTTGAAATCTTTCAAAAATTCCAAGGCTATGAGCGAAGAATCGTGTCTTGTCCTTCCTCCTTCTAAGATCCACTGAACCTTTGAATATTCAGATGTCGCTTGTTCCACGTGTTCTTTCCAACCCTGCGGCACTAAAATGAGACAGGCATCAATTGCATCACACATTTCGAAGGACTCTAAGGAATAGAGGAAAACCTCCTTGTTACAAAGCTTGACGAACTGTTTTGGAATCGATGTTCCAACTCTTGTACCAAGGCCAGCCGCCATAATTATTCCCACTATCACATTCCATCACCCTCTGTGATAAAATTATTTTGGGGGAGAAAATCTATGACAGACGTCAAGAAACTTGAGAACATTATATCTCAAATATCGGGTGTTATCGCAGCAAGGGTTGTCCCCGATGGGGACGGCATCAGTGAGATACATGTAATGGCGGACGCGTCGAAGAATTCGAAACAAGTGGTACGCGATGTTGAAACCGCGATTATGGCTTCAACAGGTTCAAAAATTGATAGGAAGATAATCAGCGTTGCCCAGATGTCGAGTGCTCATGTCCCAAAGCAAGAAAGCCGTGTCGCTTCCTTGAATATAGAGGAAGATGGTAAAAAATTAGTGGTTACGGTAACCATTGATGTTGGCGGTGAATCTTACACGGGTTCTGCTTCGGGTCCCAGAACCAGCATCCAGAATTTGAAAACGTCGGCACTCGCTGTTATAGATGCCCTGGAAGAGCGAACTGAGGGTATCTTTTCCGTGGACGATGTTCGAATCTTAACGCTCGCTGGCAAAGAGTTTTTGATATGTCATATAACAAAATCTGAGGGTAGCGAAGAAGTGAGTCTGATAGGAAGCGCTGAGCTCATCGGTGACCCTATGAAAGCCGCCGCAAGCGCAGCGCTCGATGTCATGCTCAGGGTATAAACTCATGAGACCCTTGCACCACGTCCCCGAGAAACATATTCTATAACCACTCTTCTGTAAGGTTCAGTTCCAACTGAATAGCTCTTCATGTTTCTGTGTTTCTTCACGAGTTCATGAACCATTCTTCTTTCGAAAGAAAACATGGGATCAAGGATAACCCGGCCTTTCTCATTCTTGACTTTGTTTACCGCGCTTGCAACAATTGATTCTATGCTTTTCTTTCTCTTTTCTCTGTAGGAACCGGCATCCATAGCTACAACGAGTTTCGTGTCGCTAAGACGATTCAAATAGAGGGCAGCAATGTGTTGCACCGCAGCCAGTGTTCGACCATGCTTTCCAATGAGTCGTCCCATGTCTTTGCCTTCCAAGTTCACTATGAATTTCTTACCTGAATACCGAATTCTCACCTGTATTTCACCAAAATTATCAAGGATACTCCTGAGGAATTCTTCCAGTTTTCGCTTGAAGAATCCCTCTTTTAGTGTTACCTCTACAACCGCTTCCTTAGACATCAGACCGAAAATGCCCTTGAACCCTTTTTCGATAACCTTGTAACTGTATTCGTCTTCCCTCACACCATATTCTTTCTGCACCTGCGCCAAAGCTTCAGAAACACTATTCGCTGTGACAGTTATCTTTTTCACTTACGCTTTCACCCCTTGGAGCGCAAACCAAGAAGTTCCCTGGTCGTCATGCCTCTGATATTGTAGCGCTTGTATATGTAGTAAGTTACCAAAAGTTGAATAACCGTGTTCACTGTATAGTAAAGGAAAAGACCACTGGGAAGTCCTATGAAAAGGAACGGGAAGATCACAGACATAACTATTCCCTGCCACGCGCTTCTTTTGTCTTGACTCGTAATAAGTGTGTTGAAGTAACTTGCTACCAGAGTTGCCAGCACGAACACTATATTGACTGAGAATCCACCAATGGATAAATCATTCCACAGCAAGAATCTACTCCCGAAGGCAAATTCTTCCTGGAAGTATCGAATAACTGCGAAAAGCAGAAAGAAGACGGGTAGCTGCACCAATAGCATGAGACATCCACCAGCTGGGTTAACCTTTTCTTCTTTGTAGAGCTTCATCAGTTCCTCTTGCTGCTTTTGTGCGTTTTTGTACTTTTTTCGAATTGCTTCAACCTTGGGCTGCAGCTTTCTCATTTTTATCAAAGATTTTGTCTGGGCATGATAAAGAGGATAAAGGATAAACCTTACGATAATTGTGAATATGATTATAGTCCAACCAAAATTCTTCGTAATCTCAAAAAGCCACCAAAAAAACCATACAAGCGGATAGAAAACGGGATCGTACCAACTGGAAGTTCCGTCAATGGTTTTCATTTGTTCTATCAACAGATCATAATCTTCTGGAAACAGCTTTTTCAAAAATATTTTCTTATACGGACCCATATGAGAGACAACAGAAGCTTTCCCAACAACCTCAATTTCGTTTCCCACAACGCTGCTCGAACTGGTTTTACACAGTGATAAGACCTTTCCCTTGGGTGCGAAAGAAATAAAGTAATCCATAATCATTCTATCATTGCTTTCATACCAAACTCTGGGCAAAGTCAAAGTGAGAGTATCCGGTGTTTCGATATTCACAATCATGAGATAATCCGGAACGTTCTTTACGGTGAAGGTTTTCTTAACACCGTTGTCGTAAACGTAAGTTAACGACACATCTCCACTGTAGACGCCGCTACCGATTTCTTCGCCTTCCACAAAACTCGATACGACAGCAGTAACTTCCGATCCATCTGGTGTCAAGAGATTGAATCCATCACCATCTGATTCGAATATATGAGTTCTCTGATTAACAACAAGAAAGACATTTCTCAGATTGCCGTTGTTGTCAAACTCAATTTCCCGAAATCTGGTCACAACTCTTATTCCGGTTTCAGTCTGGTTTACATAAACTTCATTTTTGGCAAAAATAAGAATTGATATGGCAATGAGAGCCAAAACTACGAGTTTTCTCAATTTCTATCTCCTCCTCAGGCTGAATTTTTCTGGAACTGGGTCAACTCCACCGGGATTCAAGGGGTTGCATCTGAGAATTCTTCTTGCCGCCAAGTAAAGACCGCGCAAAACTCCAAATCTCTCAACTGCCTGCACAGCATAAGCTGAACAGGTGGGAGTAAACCTGCAACTGGGTGGCTTTAAAGGTGATATGTACTTCCTGTAGAAGCGTAAGATGGCGAGAACTATTCTCTTCATGCTCCTATCCTCTTGTAAAGTTCTGAAAGTTCCTCAAACACCTGATGGAAAGACACTTTTGCAAAAACATCCGACAGGGCTTTTCGAGGGAGCACAACAATATCAAAGCCCTTAGCAATGCAAGGCTTCGTCAATCTATATGTCTCGCGTATCCATCTTCTAAGACGGTTTCTATCGTGAGCTTTGCCGAATTTTCGACGTATCATGATGCCCAATCTGTTGTTATTCAAATCATTCCTTACAAACAAAACCACAAAGTGCGAGCTCTGCAGTGAATAACCCTCACGAAAAACCCTGTCAAAACACTTTGAACCTTTCAATCGTTCCGAGCTTGGAAATGAAAACGAGGTCAGACGGCTACTTTCCATCTTCCCTTTGCTCTTCTTCTGGCTAAAACTCGCCTTCCAGCCTTTGTTTTGGATCTGGTCAGAAAACCATGCGTTTTTCTTCTTTTTCTTCTCGAGGGTTGATACGTTCTTTTCACGCTTTCTTCCTCCTTCTTACCAAATCGATACTGACACTAATGTTCAAGCAAGCGCATCCATCACTCTTTGTCATTGTATCACACGATTAGAAGAAATGGGCTTTTCTTTGATTAGCGAAATACTCGAAGCAATTGCAATCGCCCTCTTCTCACCTATTCCTTCAACCTGCTTCAGAAGCTCAGGTGTCGCGGACGCGATTTCATTGAGATTTCCAAAGGTCTTTACCACATTTGCACAAACGCTGAGCGGAATTTTTGAAATCTGTTTTAGAACGCGATAACCTCTCGGGTAAACTGTTGTTTCGGTAGCTTGTGCGAGATTTGATATCTCCGGATTCAAAGCCCGGGCAATTTTGAGTGCGGTCAAATCCCTTTCAGAAACAAGGTTGTCTATTATTTCTTTTGCATCCTCCGGTTTCTCAGAGGTTGTGCAGTAATCCATAACTACAAGGATCATTGTATCTTCAAGATCTTCCATTACTTCTTCGACCTGCATCTTTGCAAGTTTTCCCTCTTCACCGAGTTCTATGAGGTATGGATAGATTTCCTCATAGATTTTCATAAGATTTATTCCTTTGTCAAGCATTGCTGAAATGTCCGTGATTAACACACCTGATCTGAATTCCTTTAAGGTTATGGTGTTCAAAAATTTATCAAAACCGGATCTGTATTTTTCCATAGTGCTCATCGCTTGAGTAACCCGGGAAATAAGCAACCTCAAATCGTTCAATTTGTACTTGTGCTCCCCAAAATACAGATTTATGTCACTCTTTCTTTTCGAAATAGCGATGACCATCTTCCCGGTTTGCTTAGCCACCCTTTCTGCTGTACGATGACGCATGCCCGTTTCATAGGTAACGATACTGGAATCTGGAACGAGGTGAGCATTCGCGCGAAAGATCGTGCTGAGATCTTCGGATATCACCGTGGCACCATCCATTTTTGATAGTTCATAGAGTCTTTCGGGTGTGAAGTAATCGTTTATTTCAAAACCCCCTTGAATAATACTTCGATATTTCTCTGGATCATCAACAAACATGAGAAGGGCTCCTAAATTGGCTTGAACTATATCGTCTAAAGCTTTTCGGAGCTTTGTTCCCGGAGAAACAAGTTCAACTTTTTCCAACAGTCCCTCTGGCATCACGATGGCTCACCCCCAGAATCTTGGTGATATCGGTGATACTTTTAAATTGGACCACATCAATCCCATTCACACCTTCCGAAACAGGCATAGCTGCTTTCAGATAGCCGGCCTTTCTCAATGCTTCGACTCGTGTTCTCAAGCGCGACATACCCTTAACTCGACCATCAAGTCCTATTTCACCAAGCATAGCCACATCTACCGGTTTTTCGAGAAAAGACGATAATATAGCCCCAGCAACAGCGGCATCCGCGGCAGTGTCAGTTATTTTCAATCCACCCAGAACATTGACGTATACATCATGGAATTCCAGGGGAATCTTCAAATGTTTGCTCAAAACGGCCACTACCATTAACAACCTTGTTATATCATAACCATTACTCACTCGTCGGGCATTTACCTTACTCCTCGACACGAGTGCTTGAAGCTGGACAATGAAAGCTCTTGATCCCTCTATTATGCAAGTAACACAATTCCCTATATGTTGTGAAGTGGGGTCCGTTTTCACAAATCCTCTCAGTTCCTTCAAACCATTTTCTGTCATCTCAAAAATGGCTATTTCTCCTGACGGACCAAATCTGTTTTTCATGGTTCTGAGAATCTTGATATCAGTGTTGCGCTCACCCTCAAAATAAAGAACCGTGTCCACAATATGTTCAACAAGTTTTGGACCAGCTATATCGCCACCCTTTGTTACATGGGCTATCAAAATCGCGGTCGTTCCCAAAACTTTGCACCTTTCTATGATCTTCTCCGCAACCATCCTCACCTGCAGAACTCCACCCGGATAACCATCTGTTTCCAAGCTGCGCATTGTTTGTATAGAGTCAAATACAACCAAATGACATGAGTGCAGCTCATCTAAAATGGACTCAACATCGCTACTGGAAGCAATCATCAAAGTCTTCTGGTTTGCACACCTCACTCTTCTTGCTCTCAAGGCAACTTGATCTAAGGATTCCTCCGCTGTTACATAAAAGCAGTTTAAACCCTTTTGCGAAACCGCGGAACAAATCTGTAAGGCAAGTGTGCTTTTTCCAACGCCAGGTTCTCCTCCGAGCAGGACTATCTGACCGGGAACAAAACCTCCTCCAAGCGCCGTGTCCAGCTCTGAAAATCCCGTGGTAAACCTATTTGGTTCCAGACGCTGGCTCAATTCCGACAGGGCTACAATGGAAGGCGTTGTCCCTTCAACTCTGTTGCCCGTCGTGCTCTTCTGAACAGCTGTATTCCATTGACCACACTGAGGACATTTTCCAAACCATTTCGGTGATTCAAATCCGCATTCACTACACCTGAAAGAAACACGTTGTTTCATTGCTTCACTACCTTGACTTTCTTAGACTTAGATTTTTTGAAGATCAACTTCTCGGTTCCCGCGCTGCAAATTATTGTTTCTCCATCTTTGAATTTACCGCGCAATATTTGCTCAGCAAGTGGATCCTCAAGATACTGCTGAAGAGCCCTTTTCAGGGGTCGAGCTCCAAAAACTGGACTGAAGCCCTTTTCGATGAGAAAATCGAGCGCTGGTTTAGACAGGGAGAGTGAAATACCTTTCTCTGCAAGCCTTTCTTTGATTTCAGAGATGAGTATGTTGACAATTTGCTCCATGTGTTTTCGGTTGAGAGAATGAAAAACAATCACTTCGTCAATTCTGTTCAAAAATTCTGGCCTGAATATTTTTTTCACTTCACCAAGAACAAGGGATTTCATCTCGCTGTAATCACGTTCCTCATCTTCTCCGGAAACAAAACCCAAGGACCTCTTGGATTTGCTTATCAGGGTTCCTCCAATATTGCTTGTCATGACCACAATGGTATTTCTAAAGTCAACTTCTCTGCCTTGTGAGTCGGTGAGCCTTCCCTCATCCATTATTTGAAGTAATATGTTGAAAACATCTGGATGAGCTTTCTCTATCTCATCGAATAGAATAACCGAAAACGGTCTCCTTCTGACTTTTTCAGTGAGAGTACCACCTTCTTCATAGCCAACGTAACCTGGCGGGGCACCTATTAGTCTTGAGACAGAGAATCTCTCCATGTACTCACTCATGTCATACCTGAGTAGTGTCTTTTCATCCCCGAACAAATGATTTGCAAGCACCTTAGTGAGCTCGGTTTTTCCAACTCCCGTTGGCCCCAAAAACAAAAACACACCTATCGGGCGTCTTGGATCCTTAAGCCCGCTTCGAGCCCGTCGTATAGCTCTGGCTACAGCACAAATCGCTTCATTTTGGCCTACAATTCTTTCGTGCAGTACTTTTTCAAGATTCAACAACCGTTCACTCTCGGTTTCTTCAAGTTTCATCAACGGAATTCCTGTCCAACTGGAAACAACCTCTGATATCTGATCTGTGTCAACAGTTATAACAGACGATTCAACCTCTTTTCTCCATTTTTCATACTCATCACTGTACTGCTTTGATAATTCTTTTTCTTGCTCCTTCAGCTCAGCAGCTCGTTCGTAGTCTTGATTAAGAACGGCAAGCTCCTTGTCTGATTTGACGGCTTCTAACTTTTTCTTCAGTACGCTTATTTCAGCCGGTATGACAAAACTCTTCAGGCGAGCCCGGGCGGCAGCTTCATCTATAACATCTATGGCTTTGTCGGGTAAAAAGTGATCCGTAATATAGCGCTTCGAAAGATATACCGCTGTTTCAAGTGCTTCATCTGTATACTTGACTCTGTGGTGCGACTCGTACTTGTAGCGTAGGCCGCGAAGAATCTCAAGCGTCTCATCACTCGTGGGTTCCTTGACATATATTCTCTGGAATCGTCTTTCCAAAGCAGCGTCCTTTTCAATGTATTTTCGATACTCGTCAGGCGTCGTTGCTCCTATGCAACGTATGTCTCCCCGAGCTAAGGCAGGTTTGAGTATGTTAGCAGCGTCCACGGCTCCTTCAGCAGAACCTGCTCCAACGATTGTGTGTATCTCGTCGATAAACAGTATCATATTTGAATCTCTCGTGACTATCTGAAGAAGCTTCTTCATCCGCTTTTCAAATTCTCCTCTATATTTTGTGCCAGCAACAAGAGCGGCCACATCAAGGGCAAAAATTGTCTTTCTCTTAAGAGGCTCAGGAACTTCTCCAGCAACTATGCGCTGTGCCAAGCCTTCAACAATAGCTGTTTTACCTATACCAGGTTCTCCTATCAGAACAGGGTTGTTTTTCTTGCGCCTCACCAGAATTTGCATTAAACGATTGATTTCATCTTCTCTTCCGATGACAGGATCGAGCTCGTTTTTCGCCGCCATGTCAGTTAGGTCGAAACCAAAACCATCAAGCTGCTTTGTAGACGTGCTTTCCACAGCTCGGTTCTTCTCGCTTTGCGTTGAGTTTGGCGACACAGTATTCACAATAATCTTTCGAATAGTACCAAAGTCCACACCGAGTTTTCTCAGCACATGAACTGCTATACCTTCTCCCTCTCTGAGGATTCCCAGAAGTATGTGTTCTGGCTGAATTCTATCGCTTCCGAGAAGTTTTGCTTCCTCATAAGCGAGCTCGATAACTCGCTTTGCCCTTGGCGTCATTTGAGGGGAATTCACATATCCACGAATTCCCATTCCTACCATGCTAACTATCTCACTCTTGATGCGAGAGTAAGTAATCCCAAGT
>Ga0190348_1000542_pt1 | contig 10309 bp, 7 predicted proteins | sample 48721367_MG_FD_161658 | JGI IMG/M metagenome (GOLD analysis project Ga0190348, IMG submission 161658) | Hydrothermal vent microbial mat bacterial communities from Southern Trench, Guaymas Basin, Mexico - 4872-13-6-7_MG | ecosystem: Environmental > Aquatic > Marine > Hydrothermal vents > Microbial... | reverse complement strand
TCGCCTTGCCCTGTTCAGCCAAAACACGAGTCATGGCTGCGGTAAGCGTGGTCTTGCCATGATCAATATGACCGATTGTACCTACATTAATGTGCGGCTTAGTACGCTCAAACTTTTGTTTGCTCATTTTTCTCAGTTGCTCCTCAAATAATACGTTTTTGAGACCCATATGGAGCCCACGACCGGGATTGAACCGGTGACCTCTTCCTTACCAAGGAAGTGCTCTGCCGACTGAGCTACATGGGCGTCTAATCTCAGTGGAGCGGGAAACGGGACTCGAACCCGCAACCCTTAGCTTGGAAGGCTAATGCTCTAGCCAATTGAGCTATTCCCGCCCAAAGGGAAACTAACTATATCCATTGGTGGAGAGGGGAGGATTCGAACCTCCGAAGGCATCGCCAACAGATTTACAGTCTGTCCCCTTTGGCCAACTCGGGAACCTCTCCATACTCTTCCAATGCAATGGAGCTGGCGATGGGACTCGAACCCGCAACCTGCTGATTACAAATCAGCTGCTCTACCGATTGAGCTACACCAGCCAAGTTAAACAATCCATAATAGTGATCTTTTTAAAAAAAGCAAGACCTTTTGATCACAAAAAAAGGCGGCGCATATCCAGTCAGCGCCGCCCCTGTCATTACTCGGGCAATCGAGCCCTCTAGCTCCTAATGTATATCTTTTCCTTCATACTGCCATGCAGTCACCATTTTCTCAAGTCCGAAACCTGCCTTGCCTGCTCTCACATCCCTTGCCCAGCGCTCATGCACATAGGCAGTGGTCCTGTAGAGCAGATGGGCGAATTTGGAGTACGGAAGAGAAAGGAACAGGGTCGCCACACACCCCAGATGCAGCACGTATACCGGGTAGGCAAGGACCGCCACGTCCGCCAGGCGTATTATCTCTGCCGCTACACCGCTCACTCCCACTGCAAAAATGAGCCATATCAGGATCCAGTCCTGTGTTGAGCTCGTAATGGTACCCTCTGCAGTCTTCCGGCTCCTCATATTCCTGAGCATCCATATCCCGGCTATGAGCATGACAGCGCCGATATTGGCCGCAATCTTGACCGGATGATACAGGACAAGAGGTGTTTCGAACCCGGCCTCAGGGAATAGGATGCTCAGCACGTCCGCCTGGATCATGACGAGGATGGTCACAGTAAACAGGATAATGAATGACCACAGGACCCAGAGGTGCCCTGTTGAACGCTCTGCCACCTCTCCGCACTTCTTGAAGCGCTCATGGGTCAATATCTCCTTAACGGCAGGCCATACATATTTTGTCAGAAAGGGACCCAGTGCAGGCGTTGCGGCCTTCCCGGTGTATGAACTCGGCAGTCCGGCGCCCTTGGAGATATCGCTCCAGAACTGGAGTACTCCCTTTACGCTGGCATAGATCACAAGGGCAGAAATGGAGAGGAATATGGCATCTATTGGCACCACGGTCAGGAACTTGTGATATACGACCGTGCCCTCAGGAATCGGAAATGCCTCTTTTGTGTACTGTGCCCAGAGAAATGCCACGACCATCACGGTAAACATCGACGCGATTACAGTGCCTATCACCCCGCCGGCGCTGTCCAGCATATTCGCCAGGGCCTTGGGCCTGGCATAGTGCTTTATGGCATTTATCCTGATTGCGCTCAGCACGTCACCTGGACGGGCATTCCTTGGACAATACTTTGTGCAATCACCGCAGTTATGACATAACCAGACATCTGCATCCCCTGCGACTCTGGATCCCAGACCCCACTGAGCCCAAAGCATCTCCTTTCTGGGAAACGGGCTCTCGTCCGTGGACAAGGGACAGACTATGGAACACGTCGCACACTGATAACAGCGGTTAACCGTGTCCCCGCCTGCCTCCATGACGCCCTTTACGAACGCCAGGTCCGGCTCCACCTGATTTCGTTCAGCCATGATTAGTACCTCCTAGAAACCTTTGAATGGATTCGGTCCCAATTCGATCACCTCATCTGTAAACTCATTTATGATCTTGGGGATTTGATCATACTCGTCAATGGCAACCTGTGCCAATTTTACACGCTCCGCCTCGATTCCCAGGGAGCTGAGTGACTCGGCAACATTTGCCATGCGCTTCTCTGACAGCTCACTGCCCTTCACAAAGTGGCACTGGTAATCATCACCGAACCTGCAGCCAAGCAGCAAGGCGCCGTCTATTCCACTTGACATGGCGTCCTTGATCCATGCCACGTTAACAGAACCAAGGCACCGGACAGGAATGATCCTGGCCAAGGGTGACCAGGAAAGCCCCTTTCTGGCTGCCATATCCAGGGCTGGATAGGCGTCGTTCTCACAGGCGAAGATGAGCAACCTGAGCTTGTCTTCGTCGTCGTCAGGCACCTCGATCGCCTTGATCATCGAGCCTACGATGTCGATACTGTAGTCCTTGAAGTTGATTATGCGCTCCGGACATGCGCCCATGCACGTACCGCAGCGGCGGCACCTCGTGGGATTGAGTTTGGGAGTACCTGCCTCATCGTCATCAAGGGCCCCGAACGGACACTCTTCAGTGCAGCGCTTACACTGAGTGCAGCGCTGGAAGTAGAAGTCAGGATAATCAAAATCCCATACGCGCGGATGGACCGAGTGGCCCTCGTCAATGGCCTTCAGGCACTGGAGGGCCTTGAGTGTTGCGCCTGCGGCGTCCTCCATTGCCTCCTCTATGGTCATTGCCCTGTGCACTGCACCTGCGGCATAGATCCCTGTCCGCCTTGTCTCATATGGGAAACAGATGAAGTTGGAATCGCAGTAGCCTCCGAAGAGGTCCAGATCACGGAATGCCGGGCCCTGCCTGTATGCCATGTTCACTACCGCGTCATCCCTGGTGGTCGGGACCATCCCTGTGGCAAGTACCGCGAGATCCACATCCAGGCTGATGTTGCCGCCGATAAGGGTATTATCCACATTGACGGTCAGCCCGCCTGAGCCGTTGTCCTTGATTTCAGTGACATCTCCCTTGGTAAGAAAGATCCCGGGATCGTTCTGAAGGCCCTGGTAGAAGTACTCATACTGACCTGAAGTGCGCATGTGCTCGTATAAGACATATGCCTTGCCGTCATCAGGCTGGTCCTCACGCAGGTACTTGGCCTGCTTGAGGGCCACAAGGCTTGTTACTACCGAGGCATACGGGAAATCAGCATCGTCCTTTGAGCCCCCGGGGCTCTGGATAAAGGCCACCGATTTGACTTCCCTGCCATCGGATGGGCGAACGATCTTGCCCTTCTTGGCGATTTCCTCAAACTGGCAGTTGGTAATGACATTGGGATTGCCCCAGGCCAGATGCTGGAACTCATCTTCTGCCGGCACGTAAGGTTTCCACCCTGATGCCAGGATCACCGCCCCGCACACCTCGGCGTTGGGATCTTCCTCCATGTAGTGCTTACGTCCCTCGTTCTTCTCTTCGTATCTCTTTTTCTGATCCTCTGCCGAAAGCTCTTTTCCGCTCTCGTCCAGCTTTTCCTCGTCGGTCAGCGGAAACGGGGCATCCCACTCACTCTTTGTCCCCGCCTCCTTCAGGCTGACCCTGAAGTCTCCGGGGAAATTGCCGATACGGGCCACTTCGGTATTGGTCCTGACTGTTATCTTGTCATTGGCGTTGACCCTGTCAATCAGGTCCTGGACCACGGGATTGATAAGCTCGGAGTATTCAGGACCCACAGGGACCTGCTTCCTGAGCTGTGCAGCCCAGCCGCCAAGCTCCGCCTGGCGCTCGACCAAAATGCTTTCGTGTCCTGCCTCAGCCGCTTCAAGCGCGGCAGTCAGACCTGTAACCCCGCCACCAATGATAAGAAGGCGCTGATTGATCTCCTCTGCCTTAAAAGGCTCCGCCAGATCGGCCTTCTGCGCCTTGACCACTGCCATGCGGATATAGTCCTCAGCCAGCTCCTGCACGTGCTCTTTCTGGGCCTCGGCATTCTCATCGTCCGCCTTTACCGGATGACTCCACGTAACCAGCTCGCGAAGACTCGTCTTCTCCACTATTATGCCGGGGAAATCAAAGATCTTGAACTCATACCTGGGAGAAATTCCGGCCAGAACAACCGCGTTCACCCCTTCATTATCTATATCCTGCTTCACCATGGCAGCGCCTTCGGATGAATACAGGTCGGCATGGGTACGCACTATCTCAAGGCCGAGCCCGGTTGCAACTTCCACAAGCTTGTCTATATCCAAGGCCTCGGCAATACCATCTCCAGTGTATATGTAAAGTCCTACTTTTCTCGACATCAGCCTGCCCTCCTCACCAGCGTCTGGACGGCCTTCAAGGCCGCAGCAGTTGCACTCTGAGCAGATGAAACTACATCAATAGGCCGCTTGGCGCAACCGCAAGGAATAATGCCATCTTTGGGGACCACAAAACCGTCGGAGTTGTATTCGATCCCGGGGATCTGTGTTGTTGCCCCTGCCGGTTGCATGCCTGTGGCCAGTACCGCAAGGTCTACTTCCTGTTCGACCTTGCCTCCGCCAATGGTGTCTTCCGCCACCAGAACAACGCCGCCGGGGCTCGACCCCTCTCTTACCTCGGCCACCTTGCCCTTGATAAAGTGGACCTTTTTGTCTTCCTTGACCTTATTATAAAATTTCTCATATTTCAGCCCCGGAGAGCGGATATCAATATAGAAAATATATATCTCCACATCCTCCGACTGCTCCCTCAGATAACAGGCCTGCTTCAGTGTAGCCATACAGCAGATGTACGAACAATATTTCAAATGATTCTCGTCTCTGGAACCTGCACACTGCACAAAGCCCACTGTCTTCGGCTCTTCCTTGTCAGAGGGTCTGACGATCTTCCCATCGGTAGGCCCTGAGGGGGACGCCATGCGCTCCACCATCATGTTGGTAACGATATTATCGTATTTCCCAAAACAGAGATTATCTATCTTTGTGGCATCATACGGATTCCACCCGGTTGCCACGATGATGGCCCCGACATTCAGGCTTACGGTCTCTGCCTTCTGATCAAGGTCTACATGCCCGGCCGGCATGGCCGCCTTGATCTGCTGGCCGTCGCCCGAAGAGACTGCAGAGGGATCCAGCACACACTGATTGGGGAAGGCCATCATGTTGGGCATATATAAGGGCTTCCGCGTATCCATACCAAAATTGAAATCATTGGGAATCTCGGTCGCGACCGCCTCGGCTCCTGCAGCGCAATTGGTGCACTGCGGGGTCGTGTACCTCGGATTCACCCTCACCTGTACATTGAAGTCCCCGGGTCCCCCGGACACGGACTCCACCTCCGCCAGACTGTAAAAGGTGATCCTCGGGTTTGTCTTGATGCGCCTGAAGTTTATCTCAAGCCCGCATGTGGGAGGACACAGCTTCGGGAAATACTTGTTAAGCTGGGCCACCCGCCCTCCCATATAACTTTCCTTCTCCACTATATAGACATCATATCCCATTTCAGCGGCCTCAACCGCGGCTGTAAGGCCGCTGAAGCCGCCGCCTATCACGAGTATACTTTTACTCATACGCCCGCTCCTTCCTCAAAAATTAAAAAATCAATCTAAATTGGAAATTGGAAATTGGAAATTAGCTACTGAAAAATGCGATCAGATTTTCAGACACTATCACTCATTTCCAATTTCCAATTTCCAATTCAAAAAAATGCCAGGCGCCGCCATAGCGGCGCCTGGACATCTGTTAGAAGGTCTAAATCATCCGACCATCCTTAAACTTAAGAAGACCGGATTAGTCAGGGATGATCTGGTGCAACGGCTTCTTGAATGTGGACCACTCGCCCTTTTCAGGATCGTACTTGGAATTGACAAAGCACTTCCAGCCGCCTTCCTCCATGGTCTTGGAATCCGCCTCAGGGAAGTCGCCACGATAGTAAAAGCCGGGATAACGGCTCTCCTCGCGGAACTGGATGTGACGCAGGTGATCCTCAACGCACCAGATACGGTGGACCATCTCCCATGCACGGATCAGCTCGTGCAGACCGCTTGCGGCCATCTTCTCAGAGTCCTCACGGAGCATCTGTAGATGGTGCATGGCTATCTCAAGGAGCTTTGCATTGGTCATGTAGTAAGGAGACCAGCCGCCGCCGTACTCGTCGGTGTACTTCATCAGGCGCTCCATCATGTGGCGCGGCCTGATATAGTTGGGGTTGATCATGTCATCGGTGGTCATCTTGCTGTGCTCGTAATACGTTACGACCGGCTTATAGATCTCCGCCTTGAGTTCATCCGCACTCTGCTTCAGTGCCGGCGTAAAGCCTGCGTTATCCATAACATACTTGGCCATGGCCTTGGCAGCCATACGGCCCTCGGCATGTGAACCGGATGAGAACTTGTGCCCGGAAGCGCCCACGCCGTCACCGGCGGTAAACAGGCCGTTGACGGTCGTCATGCGGTTGTAGCCCCATTTGTAGTCATCAGGAACCCAGTCTTCGTTGGGGCCGCTGACCCAGATGCCGCAGCAGCCGGAGTGGCTCCCCAGCATGTAGGGCTCTGTGGGCATGATCTCGGAGCCGACCTTCTCGGGCTCGATGTTCATGGAGGCCCACAGGCCTGCCTGGCCGACGGACATATCGAGGAAGTCCTCCCATGCCTCGCTCTCAAGCTCCTTCCAGTACTTCTTGAGGGCCTTGTCGTCCATGCCCTCTGCCTTCTTGTCATCCAGGAATTTCTTGAGTGCGGCAGCGGTATCCATGAAAACAGGGCCGCGGCCTTCCTTCATCTCTATGAGCATGAGGTGGTTTCTGAGGCAGGTTGGTGTAACCGGCTGCTGGCCGTACGGCGGGTACTTTGCCAGCTCTTCCTTGGCATGATCACTGAACGCATAAGACTCGCCGTAACAGTTGGTCACACCAGCCTTGAAGAGCAGGAACCACGCGCCCACAGGCCCGTAGCCGTCCTTGAAGCGGGACGGGGTGAAGCGGTTCTCCATCATGGTCATCTCGGCACCGACCTGCATGCACATGGTATAGGTGGAACCGGCGTTCCAAATGGGGTACCATGCGCGGCCCTTGCCCTCGTCCGTTGTCCTCGGGCGGAAGATATTGACCGCGCCGCCGCAGGCCACGACCATGGCCTTGCACTTGTAGATGCATACCTTGTTCTCGCGGGCGCTGAATCCGACCGCGCCGGCGATGGTATTGGGCTTGTTGGCGTCCAGAAGGAGCTTTACGATAAAGATACGCTCATGGAGGTCATAGCCCATCTCGTCCAGGGCATTCTTCGCGGCCTCGGCCACGATGCACTTGTAGGACTCGCCGTTGATCATGATCTGCCACTTACCGGTGCGCACAGGCCGGCCACCCTCGGTTAGCGGCTTGCCCTCGTCTCCCTTCTGCTTCCAGATGGGAAGCCCCCATTCCTCAAAGAGGTGGACGGAGTCGTCAACGTGACGGCCCAGGTCAAAAATCAGGTCCTCACGAACAACGCCCATGAGATCGCCACGGACCATGCGGACGTAATCAGCCACGGCGTTTTCGCCAATATAGGTATTGATGGCGGAAAGACCCTGAGCCACAGCGCCTGAACGCTCAAGGGCGGCCTTGTCGATCAGACATACCTTGGAGCCGGCAGGCATCCACTTGCCTATCTCAAAAGCCGTGCCGCATGCAGCCATACCACCGCCAATGATTATGGCGTCATATTCATACTCCTCAACCGGGACCTTGGACAGATCCGGTTCGGCCAGGAGTTCCCACTGCGGTTTATTGCGAAGAGCCATATCTTATATCCTCCTTAATTTTACTCGTTCGTTGTCTATGCCTTTTTTCTCAATTCTCAAGTTCAGCCACTTTTTAACCTTAAAGCCTTAAAAGTCTTACGGAGTTTCAAGCGTCTTGCCTGCCTCCGTAAACAGAAGACCGTCGTCGATCGAGCCTGGTTCGGGCTTGCCCTCGTACGGCTTGATGGAACCTTCAGGGGTAGTCCGGATGGGGAATTTGAAACGCTTTATGTTGCCGTTGCGGAACTTGACAGTCCACATGATGGAATCGGAGCTGCGCATAGGCTGGACATAGCCGCCCATGGGAGCAATGTCGGCATAGTGGCGGACCTCGATAGCGCCCTGCGGACAGATCTTTACGCAATTATAGCACTCCCAGCACTGGTCAGGTTCCTGATTGTAGGCCTTCATCGCATCGGGGTTAAGAACCATGAGGTCGTTGGGGCAGATATACATGCACGCCGTCTTCTCCCCGCCCTTACAACCGTCACACTTCTCTTCAATGACATAGCTTGGCATAATATAATACCTCCTGTTTTATTATTTTTTCAAATTATTAATGTCTCCGGCTGTGATCTCGTGTTTAGTCCTTTTACCTCTTCACCTCCCTTCGAATACTTACAAAATCATTATGGAAATTTTCTAATAACACAAAATATCAATTAATATGTGTCCCGCAATCAGGTCGACTTTTAAACACAATCCCACTTTGCACCCAAGGACCTCTTTTGGAACAGAACAATACTGAATTCCCGCTCAGTAATTTCTATTTTCCTTATATTAATGCCGAGGGAAATTGTCAAGGAGAAAATCCTTGCAAGAAGAAACGAACTCAAATAACAATGTCAGAATATATAAAAAATATGTGGGCAGGTACGGTCGCCCAAGTCAGTTTTAAGCCGAAAAGAACCCAAAACGACCTGAACTATTCAAAAATTGTTTTTTTACTCGTAAATATTCGGAGAACCCGTGGTCCGCTGCGGAAGTTGCCATCCGTGCCCTGCCGCAGGAGCGGTTTGCCTTTTGCAGGGTTTCGATCGCGGGCCGGATTGCACTGCCTCTCCGGTCCGCGATAAGTGAGCTTTGAAACCCGGAAAAGGGCAGCCGCTCCAAGGCAGGGTATAACGGGTTCATCGAATATTTACTTTTACTCTGATAACACTGAATCACTAATCATTATTAGCAACCGTTCACGGGTTCAAAGATGGGAAGGGTTTTAGGCTGAAGTGTTCAAGGGTTCATTGAATGCATTATATTGAATATAACCCCTCAATTCCTCAATCACCAAATCCTTCACGTCCATCACGTTCGGCTGCCATCCTGGCGGGCGGTAAAAGCAGGAGATTTGGCAGCAACAAGGCCCTGGCCCCCTGGCTTACCGGCCATGTTATAGATGCCGTGGCAAAGGCGGCCATTGGCGCGTGCCGGGAAGTTATCATTATAGCTGACGAGCCTGAACCATATTCCTATTCAGGGCTTCCTGTTTTTCCGGATATCATGCCCGGACTGGGCCCCTTGGCCGGGCTTCAAAGTGCGCTCCGCCATGCAAAGGGAGAAAGGGTACTTTTACTGGGATGTGACATGCCGCTTTTGAATTCGGAATTGCTCAATCTGATGTGGGAGATTCCTGCATGGGCTCCTGTTGTCATACCTGTCACACCCCATGGTCTTGAACCACTGCATGCCATCTATCATAAATCCCTCCTCCCCGTTGTTGATCACCGAATCAATTCCGGTGACTTAAGCCTTAAGTCTCTGGTGAAAGACGTGCCGTGCCGAATTGTCAGTCCTGCTGATATCCTAAAAGTATGTCCCTCCTTTGAATGTCTCTCCAGTATAAACACGCCCCGGGATCTGGCAAGGCTGAAACGGCATTATTCGTCCGTAGAGCCTTTTGCATAATTATCACCATTTATTAAGTCCCCCAATTTCTCACTCTTTTTAAGGGAGCATTCCCGGTTTGTAATGGAAAATATGCAGATATGCGAAAACACTTCTGACCTCAATGCGGGCGAAGCCCCTGAGCTATACCAGCACAAATCCTCCCGTAGGACATCTACCAATCATTGTGTCTGCCTTGAGATCCTCGATCTTGAAATATCCGGCGTCCATTTGAGTGGTGATGAACTTCCTGAGGATTTGGGTACTGCAGAAAAAGGCTCGCAAAGATCAAAAAGGCCAAGAGATATCCGGAAGAAGAGGCCAGGAAAAAAGCTGCAGGAAAGGCTGAAGCCATCAAGCGCAAGGCCAACATGACCGATTCCGAGAGCCGTATTCAGAAGACGTCCAAGGGTTATAATGCTCAGGCCGTAGCTACGGAAGACCGGATAGTTATTGCCTGCGACGCGGTAAACGAGGCCAATGACATTCATCCATTGTGGCTGGATTTCTGAGTAATCTGTAAAAATCCCGGCTGATTCAAGAGTAAATATTCGGTGAACCCGTTATATCCTGCCTTGGAGCGGTTACCTTTTTCCGGGTTTCAAAGCTCACTCATTGCAAGACCGAAAGAGGCAGTGCAATTTGGCCCGCGATCGAAACCCTGCAAAAGGCAAACCGCTCCTGCGGCAGGGCACGGATGGCAACCGTTCACGGGAAGGGGA
>Ga0190348_1000535_pt1 | contig 10372 bp, 4 predicted proteins | sample 48721367_MG_FD_161658 | JGI IMG/M metagenome (GOLD analysis project Ga0190348, IMG submission 161658) | Hydrothermal vent microbial mat bacterial communities from Southern Trench, Guaymas Basin, Mexico - 4872-13-6-7_MG | ecosystem: Environmental > Aquatic > Marine > Hydrothermal vents > Microbial... | reverse complement strand
ATAGAATTTATCATACTTCCATCCTGAAGGCTGATTATGCCTAAATAATTAGGAGTAAGCTTACTGTCTTCTAATTCTTTTCTGGCATTTAAAGAAATATAAGGAGAGCATTGGTCTCCTTCTTCAAAGACAAATCCCCAGATAAAGCTTAAATTTAAATAAAGGTCAAAAGAGGTAGTATAATCTGCACCGATTACTGCTTTTATATAAGGATCTTTTAGCATATCTTCACCCTGCACTTCCCAGGACTGGGGAATGATATAGGCCAGGTCACCTCTGAGGGTAGCCCCTTCAATTCCCGGGAAATCTCCCTGGAATTCAAAGCCAAAAACATCTTTTTTAGGGTATCCCAAACCTAAATCTAAAACCATTCCGGAATCCCCGGGAACAGGTTGCATAGTTTCCGGATAGCCATTAAAGTAATATCCGTTATAGTAACTGATTGCCGCATCAAAGGAGGTAAAGCTTCTTCCTAATTTTATTCCCCAAACTGGATTTTCCGGAGTGTTATGAGTTATATTGACAGAGGTTATTTCTATTCCCTGAGCCTGGAATTGAGGGGCGAACATAGAAAGATACATTTGCTCTTCGTATTTTTCCGGCATATAAGAAGGAATGAAAGAAGGCAGGATTATTGCCTGTAAATAAGTAATATCATTAAAGTAATAAGTTGCATCAGCGGCTAATACTCCGCTTTTCTGGGCCATAGTCGTAAAAGACATTCCAGGTGGAAGGGGATTAAAATTATCCAAGGGACTAAACATATCCGCTGAACCCCAACTTACAATTAGTTTACCTGCCTTTATATCGAGATTAGGAATAAGATCATAAGCACCTATATAAATTTCTTGGGGTATAATCATAAAAGGATTGGGAGCAGATTTATTAGAATATCTAATAACCAAGTCTCCTTCCGCAAAAATTTCATCAGTAAAATTGTGAATATAATTAAGGTCTAAGTTTAGAGTATTGTTTAGATCATTCTCTGTAAAATTGTATTCTCCCGAATAGGTTAAACTTCCAGAAAAATCTCCGGCATAAGCCGAAGCCGAAAATAACAAAATCATAAATGTTACCAAAAAAACGTTTCTTTTCATAATTACATTTTTCTCCTTTATTCTTTTAACTGTATCGCGTATCGCGTATTGCGATGCTACAGCGTATAGTATTTAGTGTATAGTAACAGGCGAGACGCTTGTCCTATACGGTTCCCATCTCGGGCAGACACAAGGTCTGCCCCTACAACTTAACTCCTGAATTCTGATTCCCTCTTTTATAATTATACGCTGAACGTTCCTCGCCCTTTTTTTACTATATACTATTCACTAACGACTAACGACTATTTCAAAGTGTCGGCTTCTTTAATGTCCTTATACTAAAGAAACTGGATGATAATTCTACATCATATTCTGTTTCTTTCATTACGATCTTAGTTTTTTGATTCTCCGCTATATCGGTAAATTCTATCTCCATCGGGGTAACCTTGCCATTATCGTCAACCTTTATTTTGTTGATAGTTAAAGTTTTGCTTAATTCGTTGTCCGCTTCATAAAATTCCACTTTTGTGGCATAAAATTTTTCTTTATCTACATGAAGAATAATTTTTTCATAAGAGACATCTTCTTCAGTCGGTAAAACTTCTATGATATATTCACTATCCGTTTCTTCCAAAAGTTTTTTCTCATAATCGTTATCTTTATAATCCATACTCATATCTTCGTAAGAAAGGCCTGTTCCCATAAATTCATCACCCTTCGAAGATCCGGCGATTCTTCTTGGTTTATTATAAGCAGGCATATATAGATATATCTTTTCTCCATCATTAATATTCAGAAGAGTTACCCCTTTTACCGATTTAGGAGAGAGAAATCTCATAAGGGTACTGGTTTTTTCATCTTCTCCTTTTTGAGAGAACATTATCATCTCTCTTATTTCTTCTTTCCCGTCTTCATCAATTAAAATCATTTCGGAAATAGTTTTTTGAGTAGTAAAATCAGGCGCCGTCTCTTCCATTTTATCCATAATTTCATCTACGGTAAGTGACTCTGCTCCTACTCCAACCAAAGTTATTCCGCTAAAAAAAAGAAAACAAACAGCTATAACTGCAAAAAAAGATTTTCGTATTTTCATTATTTTGACTCCTTTTTTATTTTAAAATCGACTTTATCTAATAAAATCGGAAGAAGCAATAAAGTATATATCACGCTTACAATCATTACGCTTCCAATTAATTGACCAAAAGATCCCATCATCTTGATACTGGATAGACTTAGCACAAAGGTGCCAGCAGCAACAGATATAGAATTAAAGATTATTGCTCTTCCTGTTCCGGTTAAAGTTGCTTTTAGGGCATTTCTCTTATTCTTTTTTTTCAATTCGTTTTTATATCGGGAGATATAGTGAATGGTATAATCTATCCCTGCTCCTATAGCAATACTCGATACCATCATGGTAGAAACATTTAAATCTATATGGAAGATACCCATAGCACCTACAGCGGTAATTATAGTAAGAAGAAGAGGAATCATGGCATATAATCCCACTTTAAGAGATTTAAATTGGATTACCAGCATTGCAAATACCATAAGGAAAGCCAGAAGCATACTTCTTATTTGACCTCTAAATAGACTACTATTTATCCGGTCAGTAATTACCGGGGTTCCGCTAAGACGGAAAGAGACTTCAATATCCCCTTTATCATCAGGAACGTAAACTATACTATCAGCTAAATACCACAAGATACTTTTTTCTTCATTATTTAGTTTTTTCCCTAAAAGTTCTTCTGTTTTTAGCTGAGCAGTTTTTATTTTTTCTCTTTCTTGAGCTATTTTTCGAGAATCTTCTAATATTTCTTGTAAATATAAAGCGTCGTCTTCAGATAGATTCAGTTCATTCATCAATTTATCTATAAAAAAATCTACTGATTGATTATTTTGAATATAAGAAGCAAGTAAAGGAGAAACGTCCTCTTTGCTTAATCCTAAGTCTTCAATTTCCAGGGATGAGAGTGATAGAATTTCATCAATAAATTCCTGATCATCTCTTTCAAATTCAGAATTGGGTTGAGCAGCTAATAGAACAAGTTCTTTTTTGAAGCTGTCTATATTTTTTATCTCTATGCCTTTGGCCTGAAGGGAAGAAATAATTTCATCCGCCAGATAAGGATAATAATTTTGTCGTTCTTTCTCTTCTAATTGCGAAGGGTCTACCTGTTTTACTCTTTTAGGAATAGTATCTATATATTCCCTTACTTTTGCAATGGACAAATCTAAGGCATCAGAAGTCATTTCTTTGGTTTTGATAGATACCAGCGTATCTTCATCTTTATCTCCGACCATAGAGGTAACATATTTATTATCCTGGGCAAAGAACCAGAGATTATCAATTTTTTGTTCGCTTGCTGGTATTATCTTTTTATTTTCCATAGCATCATTAAGGTCAATTAAGAAGTCACTGATAGAAGAAGATTCTTTTAGAGAAGGGAGTCGTCTTGAGTAATCTTCTATCTTTTTAATTTGTCTTAAAATATAAGGATTTTTTACATTGTTTGCTTTGGTATAAATATAAAGAGTATCTATTCCCCCAAATTTATCTTTAAAGTAGTTCAAAGTTTTTGTAATTTGATTCTTTTCCCCCAATCTTGATTCCATAGAAGAATTAGATTTAACCTGGGGTACAAAGCCGATCGCACCTATTAATATAACTAATACAATAATTATAACAGTCTTCTTTTTTTCTGTAACTAAATAAAATATTTTGTTTAGTACTTGGCTTATTAAATCTTTAGCATCAGAAGAGAATTTTTCGTGAATTTTGGGGGGAGGGAAAAGTTTGAAAAATGAACCGAGAAAAAAGGTTGCCAGAATAAAAGCAAAAAATATTCCCATAGTGGAAAAAATGCCGAATTCGGTAACCGGTCTTACTATTGCAGCAGAAAGGGATAAAAAACCGGCCATAGTGGTAAGAGCGCTCATAAGTATAGGGGTAAAAGTATCTTTAATAGTCATTTGGACTGCTTTAAGTGGCTCGTAATTGTGTCTTTCTTCATAATATCGGCTTATAAAATGTATTCCGTAAGCAGTAGCCAGAGCGATCATTAGTAGTGGTAAAGCAGCAGCTACCATGGTAACACTTCGGCCGGTTGAAGCTACTAATCCTAAAACCCAAACCGAAGACAGGAAAGCGATAATAAGAGGCATTAAAACTCCCCTAATGCTTCGAAAACAAAAATAAAGAACAAAAAGCATTAAAATTAAAGCTATAATACTCAATCTCATGGTATCTCGGGAGCTTTCTTCTATATCTGCGCTCATTAAGGGCATGCCGGAGTAATATACTTTTATAGCATCTCCTTTTTGAGAATCTACTATTTTTGTCAAATTATCTTTAAGTTCTTTCCCATCTATTCCTTTTTTAAATTCCATCATTAATAAGGTTACATTTCCGTCTTTGGAGATAAACTTACCTTTTACCAGACTATTTTCTAAAAGAGATTCTTTTAGTTCTTTTGCTTCTTTATCGTTTTTGGGAAAGACCTCTACTAAATCTTTTACCTCCAAACCCTCTTCGGTGCTTATTATTTCCGGCATATTTAAGAAAGAAGTTACAGATTTAATATAAGGGGCTTTATCTAATTCATCTACAATATTTTTAATACATTGTAAATTTTTTACTTGAAAAAGGTCTTTATATTCTAAAGATATTACTCCCATATCTGATTGTGAACCGGCAAATTTTTCAACTACTTCACTATAAAATATTATTTCCGGATCATCTTCAGACATATATTTAGTAATATCATCTTCAAATTTAAGATTTTTTAATTGTGTACCGGCTAAAATAGTTAGCACAATAGTGACTATAAGTATTGGCCAGGCATATTTGGTAACAAAATTAGCAAGTTTATTCATTTTTTATTTTTCACCCTTTCAATTTTTTAGACTAAAATTTATTATAACTGACTGGTCAGTCGAAAGTCAAGAAAAAATTTAACTAACAGAAAAAAATATAATTTAAAATTCAAAATTTTTTTATTATAATATTTCGTTCTTTATAAGGGTCGGATTCCTGTCTGTGTGCGAGAACGCACAGGCAGATATCCAACCCGGGTGTTTAATAGACAAGCGAGACGCTTGTCCTACGATTAGCGGGACAGTTAAGGTTAAATAAAAAGAAAAATACTGCTTTTTCTATCTTTTCTTTCCCTTCCTTAACTCGATACTTTCTTTTGTTTTATTTGAATATCTTTTTAAAATTTTATATAATGAATTTATCAAAATAAAAGTAAAGGGAGGAAGAGTTATGAAAAATAAAAGATTTTCAAAATTTTTAAATTATTTGTTTTTGACCGTTTTTCTAATTTTAGTGCTAACTTTTTCATCACTTGCGGAAACTGCTCCTAATGGGATTATTGGATTTTTAACTGACTGGGGAGAAACAGACTACTTTGTCGGTGCCTGTAAAGGGGTAATGCTCACCGTAGAACCAGATTTAAAACTGGTAGATATCTCTCATGGAGTAACTCCTTTTGATATTCAAGAAGGCGCAAACACACTTCTCTATGCTGCCCGAGAGTTTCCCGCTGGTACTGTATTTCTGGCAATTGTAGATCCGGGAGTAGGGACCGAAAGAAAGCCTCTTTTAGTTGTGACCCAAAATGATAGATATTTTATTGCACCGGATAATGGAATATTGACTCTGGTAATAAATGAGATGGGAATTAAAAAGGTTTATGAAATTAAGAATAATGAATATTTCAGACCCGGAAAAATTTCTAAAGACTTTCACGGAAGAGATATCTTTTCTCCTGTGGCTGCTCATATAGCTTCGGGGGATTCAGTTTCCGAAGTAGGTCCGGAGCTTAATCCGAAAGATCTGGTAATGTTACCCATTAAGAAATCCAAGGTTGAAAATAAGACAGCAATCGGTTACGTGGTTTATATTAATCAGTATGGGAACATAATAGTGAATATTACCCAGGATGACTTTGATGCACTGGGTATTAAAGTTGGAGATGATGTCAATGTAAAAATAGGCGACAAGACTCAAAAGATTAAAGTCGGAACAACTTATGGAGATGTCCCCGAGGGAGATTGGGTGTGTTTTATTGCCTGCAATGATGTTCTCGAAATTGCTATAAACTGGGGGAATGCCAATGAATTCTTCCAGACCGAACTGAATAGTATTGTAGAACTTAAAAAATAAATTTACAAATAAAAACTAGTTTTTAATATTGGGCAGGAACAATAATTATTTTCGGGTAATTATTTTTCTGCCCATTTCTGTCATTGCGAAACCCATTACCCCTTACGGGCAGACACAAGGTCTGCCCCTACATATTATTTCTTATTGTTTTATTCATGCGATACTCAACACTATCTTATCTTCTGACTCCTTTATTCTATTTTCTTAACCAGTTAACCAGGTAACTAACTAACTATTTCCTCTTATTACTCATCACTTATTACTGTATTTCTCCACGCAATACTTGATGCGCAATACGCAATACGAGTAAAGCTTGACAAAAAGAGTAGTTAAAACATATAATATTGGTAAACAATATAATAAAAGAAAAAAATAAAAGGGAAAAGTAGGTAAGCAGCCAATTTTAGAGAGCTGATGGTTGGTGAAAATCAGTATTGGTTTTATCGAATTCCACTCTTATTAATATTTCCGGTGAAATCAAAATATTCGGAAACACATGTTAAGGTGTGTTAAACAATTAGCCAATGAAGGATAGGATATTTTTCCTATTGAATCAGGGTGGTACCACGTGATTAAACTCTCGTCCCTAGTAGTAGATGTTACTAGCTGACGAGAGTTTTTGTTTTAATAAAGGGGTTAAATAATATGAAAGAATTTGAAATCCTCGAACATACTGCCGATATCGGAATAGAGGCCTATGGCAAAACTAAAAGAGAAGTTTTTACCAATGCCGCTAAAGGGATGTTTGAAATTATCGCCGGGGAAACTAAAAATATTAAAGAAAATTTTTATGACAAAATAAAGCTGGAAGCTGACAACCTGGAAGGCTTACTCTTCGCCTGGCTTAATGAACTTTTATATATTAGTGAAACAAAATTAGTTATTTTAAACAAATTTAAAATAAAGGAATTATCTGATTTTCAAATTGAGGCAGAAGTTGAGGGGATGAATATCAACCCTCCTTCCACTAAAATAAAAAGAGAGATAAAGGCCGTAACTTACCACTGTTTGGAAATTAAAAAAGATGAAGAAAGCGGACTCTGGAGAGCCCAGGTAATATTTGATATATAACTATAATGAGTAATGAGTGATAAGCAAATGAGTCAAATGTAGGGGTTCGATTCATCGAACCCGCTAATGAAAAATATCAATATAACCCGAGTCAGATAAATCCGACCCCTACATTCCTACGGAAGTAGGATTTATTAAAAAGGATATATCTTTAATCTGTGTAATTATACTTAAATCTGAATTTTATCTGTATAATCATCCCTACAAAGGAGGGGATTAATATGAAACAATCATGGGAAGGACCTTTAAATAAAATCGACGAATATCGCTGGGAAATTCCCAAAACCTATAATTCCGGGATGAGAGTCCCCGGCTTGATTTATGCTTCTTCGAATTTATTAGAAAAGATCCGCCAGGACCAGGCTCCGGAGCAGGTTGCCAACGTGGCTTTCCTGCCGGGAATCGTAGGCCGTTCATTGGCTATGCCTGATATCCACTGGGGGTATGGTTTTTGTATTGGCGGAGTGGCGGCTACCTCTTTAGATGACGGAGTTATCTCCCCCGGAGGAGTGGGCTTTGACATAAATTGCCTTTCTCCAGATGCATTAATTTTACATCCTTTTGGTTATACCTTAAAAATTAGAGAATTTGAAGAGTTATGGGCAAAAGAAGAGATAAATTGTTTTGATTTTAAAAAAGAAAGTTTAACGAATACTAAAATTATTAATTTTTTAAAAAAAATTCCTGATGATGAAGTCTATAAAATAACAACCAAAACTGGTAAAACGATTATTGCCACTGAGGACCATCCTTTTTATACCAAAGATGGAATGATTTCTTTGGGGAATTTGGAGGCAGGAGACGAAGTGGCTATTTATCCTTTTGAAGGTGTCCCTTATAAGGAACCGAGCAACGAGATTATCCTTAATGAAGAAAAAGTAAAAGAATTACTTCTAAAATTAGGAAAGGGAAATAATGGAAATGGATTAAATCAAATTATATCTCATTTAAAAAAGAGAAGCCTTTTACCTTTAAGATACAATTCTCCTCAATTGCCTTATATCTTAAAAATAATGGGATATGTATTTGGAGATGGTAACATTCATTTTGTCAAAGAGAAAGGGAAAGGCGTGACTAGCTTTTATGGTAAACCTAAAGACCTTGAAGAGATAAGAAGAGATATATCTTGTATTGGATATAATTGTTCCCGGGTTTACCATAGAAAAAGAGACCATAAAATAGATACTCTATATGGAAAATGTGAATTTTCTAACATAGAAACATTTTGTAAAGTTGTTTCAAGCAGTTTTGCTATCCTTTTAGTTGGCTTAGGAACTCCTTTGGGGAAGAAAACCAATCAAGATTACTACCTTCCTCAGTGGATTATTAAGGCCTTGCTTTGGCAAAAAAGGCTTTTTTTAGCAGCATTTTTTGGAGCGGAAATGTCTACGCCTAAAACGGTGTTAAACCATAACTATACTTTTTATTGTCCAATGATTTCCATGAATAAACAAGAAGGTTTTATTGGAAGTGGGAGAAAATTCTTAGAAGAAATTTCTGATTTATTAACTGAATTTGGCGTTAAAACTCAAAAGATAAGTCAGAGAATTGAATATGTAAATAAAGGAGGGGATATATCTCACCGTCTCCGATTAATCTTATCTGGTCAGAACAAGGACTTAATCAACCTTTATAGTAAAATTGGTTTTGAATATAATAAAAAGCGAAGTTTTATTGCAAATAGCACAGTACATTATTTAAAATATAAACATTTAATTCTTGAAAAAAGAAACGAAGTCGCGATTCAAGCTAAAGAGCTAAGAACAAAAGAAGGATTAGGAGCAAAAGCTATTTGCAAACAGCTTGATTCTCCATATGTCAATCTTCGATTCATTCAACGTTCAATTTATGAAGGAAGAAAAACATCTTCTAGGATTAGTTTTAATTCTCTCTCTTTTAAAGATTTTATAAAGATAAAGACTGAAGGGTTGGGTAGTTCAGGAATGTTATGGGATGAAATTATTAATAAGAAGAAAGTAGATTTCAATAATTATGTATATGATTTCACCGTGAAACATCCTAATCATAATTTCATTGCAAATAATTTTGTAGTTTCAAACTGCGGAATCAGATTAGTAAGGACCAATTTAACCCAAAAAGAAGTGAAGCCGAAAATTGAATTATTAGTAAATGAATTATTCAGGGCTATTCCTTCCGGTGTGGGTTCGAAAGGGAAGATAAAAGTAAGTTATAATGAAATAAGAAATGTTTTAAGAAGAGGTTCCAGGTGGGCTGTAGAGAGAGGTTTTGGCTGGGAAGAAGACATTTTATTTACCGAAGAAGAAGGGTGCATGAAAGATGCTAATCCTGATCTAGTCAGTAAACATGCCATAGAAAGAGGAAAACCTCAATTAGGCACCCTCGGCTCCGGTAATCATTTTTTAGAGATTCAGGTAATCGATAAAGTTTATGACCCTGAAGTTGCCCGGGAACTGGGGTTGGAAGAAGGGCAAATTACCGTAATGATTCATTGTGGTTCACGGGGGTTAGGGCATCAGGTATGTACCGATTACTTAATAACCATGCAGAAAGCGGTAAGCAAATATGGGATTCAGCTTCCCGACCGGCAATTAGCCTGTGCCCCTCTGTCTTCACCGGAAGGGAAAAATTATTATGCAGCTATGGCCTGTGCGGCAAATTATGCCTGGGCGAACCGCCAGTGTATAATGCACTGGACTCGTGAGGTTTTTGCTAAGGTTTTTCGAAGCACTCCAGAAGAATTAGGATTAAAACTAATCTATGATGTGGCCCATAATATTGCCAAAATAGAAGAACATAACTTGAAAGGGAAGAAAATAAAACTGTGTGTGCATAGAAAAGGGGCTACCCGGGCTTTTCCTCCTTTTCATCCTGATATACCGGAAAAATATAAGAAGATAGGACAGCCGGTATTAATTCCCGGAGATATGGGGAGATGTTCATACTGTCTGGTGGGTACCGAGAAAGCTATGGAAGAAACCTTTGGCTCAACCTGTCATGGAGCAGGAAGGGTAATGAGTAGAATGAAAGCTAAAAAACAGGCCCGAGGAAGAGACATTCGACAAGAGTTGAGAGAAAAGGGAATAATTGTAAAAGCAGAAAGCCGGGGGACTTTGGT
>Ga0190348_1000534_pt1 | contig 10374 bp, 9 predicted proteins | sample 48721367_MG_FD_161658 | JGI IMG/M metagenome (GOLD analysis project Ga0190348, IMG submission 161658) | Hydrothermal vent microbial mat bacterial communities from Southern Trench, Guaymas Basin, Mexico - 4872-13-6-7_MG | ecosystem: Environmental > Aquatic > Marine > Hydrothermal vents > Microbial... | reverse complement strand
TTTCTGAGCCCAACTCATAGTGCCAGGAATAACCGCTTTTTGATATGCTGACCAATAGGCAGGGCAACGAGCAACCCCAACGGTCCCGCCAGAAAGCACAGCCATTTCGCGAGCAATAGCTTCAGCACGTTGGTCTGTTTGAGCACTTTTAAGAAGCAATTCGTCGCCAAAAGCAGAAACAATCGCCAAAGGAGTAATGGAAAGGCCGGCAATATTACTCGTGGAAATACTAATCTCAGGTTTAGCCCGACCACAAAGATCGCCATCTATAACACCAATACCTAGCTTTGCAGAAACATAAATAGGGACAAAAAAATTACCGGCACCAATTTCAGTGGAGACAAGGGCGTAAAACTTCTCATCGAGAAATTGCTCGAGTAAACGAGTGGCAGAAAGCATTGGATCCTTATTAATTTCTTCAAGCCCTTCAATGATTGCTAAAGTTTCAGGGGTTTTACGACCACCAACCATACCTGTCACACAGAGAAGAGCATTATCAGAGAGCTCAGTCTTAGGATCAAGAACAGTAACCTTTAACCCCTCAGCAAGAATCCGCTCTAGAAATGTTCTTGCTAAAGCTTCTTCACCACCACCGCCACAACCGAGAATTTTCGCCCCAAAGATGAGATCCTCAAAATCAGTTCGTCTCTCAAGTTGCAAACTTATCGCCCGGAAACAACAATCACTAAAAGATTAAAATAATTTGTGGCAAGAAAATGAGTAAGAAAGGGATTCTAAAAACCTTTGAATTAGAATGTCATGATAAAACCGGTTTGTTAGAAAGTGTTGGAAATGAGAAAATAATCAATTTTTAAAATTACTAGAATACCATAAAAAGAATAGAAGAAAAGTACAAAAAAATTGATCACTTTATGGTAATTGTAGCCGTAGAGATAAAAGATAATATTGATGAAGAAAATAAAGTATTATGATTTTTTTTGCTAATAGATAATAGCCAAAGTGTAGTACGATTTTACGAAATAACTACCTAATAGCCATTTAAATTTTTTGGTGAAGATGAAGGCTATGAGAATTATAAAAAAGCATTTGAAGAAAGAAAGACAATAATCTATTAAAGTGTGAAAGGTTGTTTTCCTTGCCAAATGAAATCATTGATGCTCTCGAGAAGTATATCGGTAAAGAGGTCGTTCTAACTGGTCTTGCTGTTCGAACTAAAGCCGGTCCTGCCATTCTTTTAAAAGATAAGCAGATTGTTTTTGTGGAGAACCTTCTGGAGTGGCCTGAAAAACGAGAGGGAAAGCAGCTGATGCTTAAAGGAATCCTTTCGAAAGAAAAAATCATTCCGGATGTAGTCATTGAAGCTGATGGTGCTATTAGTCAAGGGGCGTCAGGAGAGCAATTGATTCTACGAGACATTACTTTTATGAAGGACTGCTTCCAGCTAGAAAAGCAACTTTGAGTTGGAGGTTAGCTTAAATCGATTAAGATCATACAAAAACTATGTTCGAAAGCATGATTCATTTCTTTCTTTGAACTGCAAAAGTTATCAGAGAGCTTTTAAAGAAAAAAGAGCAACGAGAGCTAGGAACGCAAAAATGTCGACTACGAAGAAGAACAAAGCAAAGCAGAAAGAGCCTATCGGCTATCGAGGGGAATTGCGGAAACGACTCGAGAAGGAAGGGGTTGGGGTTTGGAGCGAAGTTGTTGTGAAAAAAGGTGATGCTATTTATGAGGGTGTTATTCTCCCACGAAGTGATCATACAGCTGAAGGTTATTTAGTGCTAAAAGTAGATACTGGTTATAATATCGGTGTAAAGATTACTCCAGAAACAACCATTAAAGAACAAGGGTATAAAGAAGGGCATTATAAACTCCCAGACGTTAATATTCGATTTAAAGAAGGCTTGCCCAATGTAACTCTCCTCGGAACAGGAGGAACGGTTGCCTCTCGGTTAGACTATCGCACTGGTGCAGTACTCCCGGCATTTACCCCAGAAGAGCTTTTTAGTGCTGTGCCGGAATTAATGGATATTTGTAATCTTACGCCGAAAAAAATCTACTCTCTTCTTTCTGAGAACTTCCAACCTGAGTACTGGGTTAAAACAGCTGAAGCTGTGATGAAGGAATTTGAGAGTGGAGCAGATGGCGTTATTATTGGCCATGGCACTGACACTATGAGTTTCACTGCCTCAGCTCTTTCATTTATCTTTCAAGATTTGGCAGCTCCCATTGTTCTTGTTGGTAGTCAAAGAAGTAGTGATAGACCATCAAGTGATGGACCATTAAATATCATTAATGCCAGTACTATTGCTGGCAAAGCGGACCTGGCTGAAGTGGTCGTCTGTATGCATGGCGGCACAAGCGATTCCTATAATCTTATCCATCGTGGTACGCGGGTAAGGAAAATGCATTCCAGTCGACGAGACGCCTTTCGTACTCTAAGTGACATCCCATTGGGAATTATTGATGCAAATCAAAAAATTACCTTCTTTAAAAAGGATGTCAAGAGACGAGGAGATATCGCTGATACCTGGATAAACACAAAAATCGACCCGAAAGTGGCGATTCTTTATTTCTATCCGGGAATGAATCCTGACATGCTGCACTCAGTTATTGATAATGGTTATCACGGGGTGATCTTTATTGGTACGGGACTGGGACATGTTAACACAGCCATGTACCCTGCCCTGGAACGTGCGCAAGAAGAAGAGATACCCATCTGCATTGTTGTGGAACCACTCTTTGGCTTTACAAATCTTAGGGTTTACGAGACAGGGCGAGATATGCTTGCAAGAGGAGTATTTGAGGGAGCAAATATGCTGCCGGGAACAGCTTATGCAAAAATGATCTGGACGCTCGGCCAAACTCGAGATATAAAAGAAGTGAAAAGAATCATGACAACGAATATCGCTGGCGAAATTACTACCCGGGAGCTAAATAAAGGGTATTTACTAATGCAAGGCATTGAACCCGGTATAGATGAGATGCTGAAACTAATCGACCCCCACCCAAGAGAACATCGATGGGGAATTTAAGAGCCGTTGCTGCTCTCTTTTTCTTTATAAAATTTCAAAAATCCCCTCCAAAAGAGTAGATTCGAAGAAATAAGTCTTTTATTCTTCTTTCCGTAAGTTTAACTGGAAAAAGCTTGTGGGATTTCTCTAACTCATCCCAAAAAAGCAAAATAAGAAGAAAAAAAATCAAAAATAAAATCAGGATTGAAAAACAATTGGCACTAATAAGTGAAGAACTAAATAAAGCATTTAATGCACAAATCAAAGAAGAATTAGATTCCGGATACCTTTATCTCGGAATGTCTATTTGGCTTAAAGAGCACAATTTTGAGAATCTCGCAAATTGGTACTGGATACAAGCAAAAGAAGAATTCGAACATGCAGAAAAATTCTGGAAGTACATAATCGAAACGGGTGGCACAGTCGAGCTCTTAGAGTTAAAGAAACCAAAATCAGACTGGAAAAGTGTGGAGGAAATTCTTAAAGCAGGGTTGGCACATGAGCAATATATTACTAATAAAATAACTGAACTCTGGAAACTCGCAGAAAAACTCAAAGAATTACAACCACGATCGCTATTACAATGGTTCATTAATGAACAAATCGAGGAAGAAGCAAACGCAACTGCACTCATTGAGATCCACGTTGCATATAAAAATGACATGCTTTTTGATCGTCATGTCCATCGAGAGGACGATTAAACAGAATTTGGGAAATAACTCCCTCTCTCTTTTTCTTTTTTTTACAAAAAACATTTAGTCAGTAAATTCGTTTTTAAATTGAATGTCAATGCCGTCCTCATCGAAAAGTTTTCACAATGTAGCTTTGCAGGAAAATAAAAAACATTTTTTCGAAACTTTCAATGAAGAATACATTGACCTCCGAAACCTTGTGCTAGAATCTTTGCCTTCTACAATGGAGATAAATGACCGCCTGGATTATTTCCATGAAATAATTTTTGCATTGTTTTTACTTGTAATTATGAGCGAAAAAAAATTTCTGAAATCAAATGCAAAGAATCAAAACAAAACCAGCGCTTTTTGGAACAGAAACTCTTCAACAGACAACTTCCTCGAAAATTTGCAAAGAAGTCTAAAAACATTCTTGGAGAAAAAATTAAACATTAAAACAGCACAGAGAGAGAGAAAAAGTTCTTTTCTCTTAAATTGTTTCCCAAAAATACTCTCATATACAAAAGGCGGCGTTAATTTTTCTTCTGAAATAACTTCTTCAGTAATAAATTTAGTTGAAAAATACTCGAGAGAACAGTCGCTTGAAACAATTCGTTTGTTGTTCAGTTTGATTTTTGAACAAGACTTAATGCTGCTGGAAAATGTGGACGCAACAACAAAGATTGATGCTTTACTTAACAAACGCCGGCATTTTGGTGCCTATTACACTCCAAAAGCAATAGCTGATTTCATGAGCGAAAAAGCACTTCTAATGTTTTTGACTTCCCGGCTAAAGAAAAGATTAAAGTCATTTGAAGATCTTTTAACAGCGCCTAACGAGGAAAAAGTTCATGCCCTTTCGTTACTTCAAGAAGTAAAAATACTTGATCCATCTGTTGGAGCAGGAGCGTTTCTTCTTAGCAGTGCAGAAATATTGTTTAGCTGGCAAAGCAAGCTGCAAATGGCCATACAACGAGGTAAGCAAACCATTTCTAAAACTATTATTAAAACATCCATCATCCAAAATAACCTTTATGGAGTTGATCTCCTAGAAGAAGCAGTAAATCTAACAAAATTGCAATTTTTCCTCTGGTTATTAGAAGAAGATGATAATAAAACATATGATAACTCGAGTCATGAGCTTATCGAAAAAGGAATGACTGTACAAACTAACCTTTATGTGGGGAATAGTTTGATCGGTGTACATAAGCTTTCAACTATGCCCTCTAAAAAAGAGCTCGAGGATTTTCATTATAGGGATTTACTGAAGCAGTTCAAAAAAATGCCCTTTCTGAGAAGGGAATATAACACATTAAAACCATTTCACTGGTACATCCACTGGCCGGAAATTATGCAAAACAACGGTTTTGATATTATTCTTGGTAATCCTCCTTATCTCGAGTGTAAAAAAATGCGCAATAATATCGAAAAACACTTGTACAAACAACTCTTCAGAACAGCATACAAACTCTATGACTTGTCCGTTTTATTCATTGAGCGAGGTTTGCAATTGCTCAAACCAAATGGAATTCTGGTATATTTGATCACCAACAAATTTCTATCAACCGATTTTGGACTACGAACAAGAGAAATGCTCCTAGAGAAAACAAACATTCGGTTATTAGTGGATATCTCTTATCTCCCAATCTTTCAGAAAACGGCAAGTTATCCAATCGTCATCGGGGTGCAAAAGCGAACCGCTAATAAAGAAGAACAAAAAGAAAACATCGCGGTTTATCCAAAAATAACCAAGTTAGAAGCATTGATAAATGAGGCTGTAGAAGTTTTGAGCGTAGCACAAGAAGACTTTGCAAAATTTCCAAATAAACAATTTATCCTCTCTGAGGATTTTGCTCATGTCAAAAAATTGTTCCAAAAAGAAAAGCCTAACTTTTTAGGAGAGAAATTCCAAATACATTACCGTTTATTGGGATTTATTAATTGGCAGAAAAATCTCTCTAGGTTAGCCCCACAAAAAACTTCTCCCAAGGATTTGTACTTCATAGGGACAGCAAATATCTCGCCTTTTGCTGTCAACCCAAAGAAAGAGCTTACGCTTGCCAAACAACGATTCAAAAATTATTTTCTAAAACATTCGCCTGAAATTGAAAAAGCATGGAAAATTTTCACGGAACCAAAAATATTGATTAAAGAAGTTGCTCACAAATTAATTGCGGCATATGACCCTGGAATTTTTGCAAGTTTAACCGGTGTTTATTTGTTACTACCAGAAGAAAAAAGCGATTGTAAATATTTCGTGGCATTGCTGAATTCGAAAGTTATGAATTTCATTTACAGCATATTATTTAGTAATATCCATCTAGCAGGAGGGTTTCTACGGTATAATGGCAGTTATTTAAAACAATTGCCAATTAAAGCAGAAGTAAAAGAATCAACAAAGCAGCTTCTGCAGTTATTAGCAGATTATCAAATTCTCGTAAAACAAATGGAATATACCTATCAGTCTCAGCAGGCAATCACACTTAAAAAACAATTGCCAGTTTATCAGAAATTAATCGATTATTTGGCCTATCAACAATATTTTGAAGTAAAAACACTACCACAATATGAGGATGAATTAAACAATTTGCTCTTGCCATTAAAGCTGGAAGATAGTGAAATAAAGCAACTATTAGAGAAAAAGGATAGTCAAGATGACAAATTGCCCGAAAAGGTCAAAGTAATAAATACTTCTTTTCAAAATTTACTTGAAGCAAAAATAATCGATAGTATAGAAAAAGAAGTGAGGAAAGAACCTCTCTTACTGAAGATTCTCACTAATTACTGATCATCTTCTTCGAGCGCCAATTTTAATGCTGCTTTTGCATGAATGGCTGTCGTATCAAAGACCGGTACAGAACAATCCTCTTGTTTTATGAGAAGAGGGATTTCTGTACAGCCAAGAATAATGCCTTCGGCTCCATTCTCGATGAGCTTGTTGATGATTTCAAGATACTTCTCTTTCGATTCTTGTTTCAATTCATGACGCGCTAACTCTTTCCAAATGACATTGTTAATTAGCTCTTGATCTTCTGGAGAAGGAACGAGAATTTCAATGGAATACTTTGCAAGCGTTTCAGGATAGAATTTACCTTGCATAGTGAACCGAGTGCCCAACAAGCACACTTTTGAAATACCTTTCGCAACAATAGCTTCTGCTGTTGCATCCATAATGCTCGGAAAAGGGAAAGGAATATGCTTTATTATCTCAGGATGGACCTTATGGGGAGTGTTGGTAGCCATAATAATAATTTCTGCTCCGGCGAGGATCAAATTTTGCGCAGATTCGATTAGGATTTCGGTCACTTGATCCCATTTGTCGGCTCTCATTAATTCACTGATAATTTCGAGATCAAGGCTTTCAATAACTAATTCGGGTGAGTGGTTTTTTCCTTTTATTTTATTATATTCTTCAATAAGAATTCGATAGTATTCGATAGTTGAGTAGGCACTTAAACCACCGATAATGCCAATTTTCTTCATCAAGCATCAACTTCTTTTTTCGTTCGTTTTTTTCATTACTTTCTTTTAGGAGGACCAGAAAGGAAAGACTCGAGCGCTTGTTGTGCAGAAAGAATGTTGAATCTGAAAAACTGTGGGAGAGGGGTTTGTTTTAAAAGCTGCTCTAGAATCAGGCGGGCTTTTTGACAGTAAGGAGTCAATTGCTCTCGTAAAACCGCTTCTTCTTCTTTATTCTTCAGGCGTTTTTTCAAGTCAATATTCTTTTTTGATGAAAGTAATAATAATAATTTATAGAGCCTTTCCAGGGGAATGGGCTGCTCCTCCTCTTTGAGTGAAGTAACATAATAGCGCAAAATAAATGCATTTAAAATGAATTTGGAGTCAACCGGGAGAATTGAATCAAAGGCCTTTTTGATATGGTTATATACTCGAGTATTTTGTCGTTGAAGTTCTTTGAGTTTTTGCTCCCAGATAGTCACTGCTCCAAGATGCTTTTCTAACAATGTGTCACCTTTCGAATGGACATAGAAATAGTCGAGAGCAAAAACACCTCCAACAATAACAGTAAGTCCAAGAAGAATAATCGGAATGGCAATTTCGCTTGTAAAGAGGATCAGTTGTATCTGTAAAATTATCAAGATCGATGCAAGGATAACTAAAACACCAATTACAGATAAGCTGATGGTGTTAAAACGTTTTTTAATGGCCTTCACCTCGTTTTGGAAAATTTTGGCAGTAATCCTCCGGTGGAAGCCTTTTTCTAAAGCAGCCTTATTAATCAAGGCTTGAGCAATTTCAGAACTGAGTGCAAATTCTTCATCGTTCAACTTTTCTACACAACCGTAGAGTCTTTCGATTGTTTCAATAATTTAGTAAATATTAATATTACAATAGGAAAGAATAATAATTATTAATTTCTAAGGAAAAGATGGCTCGCAGAAGGTAAAAACAATGACAAAATCAAAGGTATTGATTTCAGAAGAACCTGAAGAACCACACCGAAGTAAAACACTACTCTATTTAGCCTTTGGTCTGGCAGTAACAGGTGCAATTATGATGTTTATCCCTACTGTCTTTATTTTTGTCCCTGGTCTTGTGCCAGAGTTATCTTGGTCAACTTTTTATAAACTGCCAATCTTCTGGGTGCTGGTGGCGGGATTCGTAATCCTAACAGCCGGGTTGATTCTACATCGGAAAATCACAAAACCAATGCGTTATGCAGAAATGGAGAAACTCAAAAGCAGATTAGAGTAAAAAATAGCCAAAAAAAGGTTTTTCCAATTTTTATTGCTCTTTATTTGACAAGTTGAATGTTGTGTTTGTCAAGAATTTTCTTAAATTTAAGATAGTCACGATATTTGATAATTTTAAGTTGAGAACCATACTCTCTTTGGTTTAATTCTTCAATTTTTTTGATTGCAGAAATTCTGGTTTTGGAATCAAAAAGCTCCTTTGGGAGAAAGAGATAAGCCCTTTTCACTTTCAAGTCGATAATAATTAAAATGCCCTCCTTAAGCATTTGTTGAGGGTCCTCAAATTCAATAAAACCTCCCTTGCCATAACTAAAAGCCCGAATCTCCTTAACAAGGACGCGTTCATTAATTTTTCGATATAATTCTAAAAGCGAACTTTTGGTTATATCTATCTCTTTTTTCCAATGGCTTGTGATAAAGTCTTGGAGGATTTTTTCAATGGTTAAATGATTATTAAGAATGGTTCGTTCTTGAGACTCCTTTAGGATCAAAAAGATTGAACAAACTCTGCCATGTTCAGCAATCCGGACATCTTTAGTATTAGATGCTGTAACAACAAAAGAAAAAATCAAATAGCGTAAATCTTTTTTGGCAAAAACCGGAAGAGGACCGAAAAGCCCTTTTAAGGTATCTTCGCCACTATGGACAGCACTCATTCCATGGACAACCATGTGGCTGACAATTTCTTTGGGAATTCGTGTGTGTGAATATCTTGGAATAGGGCCAATGTCTTCAAAAATGCCCAAAACAATCCCTGCAAAGGGAGACGTTTTCTTTTTTGTTTTTGAACTGGTTTTGGAACTAGAAGACATTACTATCAAGCTCGCCTATTTCTATTCATTTTCAGTGCTTGCAAATAATATTGGAAACTCTCTTTAAAATCATTTGCTCTGTGGAATCAAAATAATTGCACTTTTATAAAGCTCTTCTAATTGCTGTTTTTTAAAGGTTTAGATGAGCAACTTTTAAAAGAACTAGATGATAGAGATAATTTGTCAGTAGTATAAGCAAAAATGCAAATAAACAAGTTATGTATTTTATTATAAGCAGAATAAAGAAATCTTTAATTCTTGGAGGAAAAAGAACTTTTGGCTTCAGAAAATAAAAATTATCGAATACTGCTTTTGGTAGGAGCGTTATTTGGTTTGCTCGGATCAATTGCTTTAGCAGTTGGAATGTTCATAAGCTTTGGAGTTGTTTCTGGTGGCGTCGATGTTTTCGGGATCGTAATTGTAACAATTGTACTAGGAATAGCTATTGTGCATCTTTTAACATTTATTGGGACACTTTCACCACGAGGGTTAATGGTTAATGATGAACGACCGGCATTATTCTCTCTTGCACTCTTCATATTTGCACCAATAACCATCATTTCAGGCTATGCTACCCCTCTCTACTATCTCTTAGAACAAGGGAATCTTTTATTAGTGTCTGCAGATTACGGCTTCTATATCACTTTTATAGGCGCAGCGTTCATGCTAATCGCGTTCTTCTTTATGGCATGGATCTTTGCATGGAAGAATAGACTATCAACAACAGGCGGCTTAAATTTAGGTGGTGGCAATGAAATTGTTCTTGTGCGAATTTTGCGAATTTTAATGGCAATTTTGAGTATTTTCGCTGCAATTGGTACAATTTTAGGCTTGTGCTTGTCAATCTACCAAAGCGGTTCAACACCAGTAGCGGCATTACTTTACTCGGCACCGGCTGGGTTGGACTTAAAAGCATTGGCATTTCTTATCCTTCTTGGGGGAACATTCTTCACTTCTCTGTTTGTTTTATTAAGTAATTTGAACGTATTAAAAACGACACGAAGTGAATTGCCCCTATTGGCCTTCGTAGGGTTATTAATCTTCATGCCAGGCTATACCCCACCAGGAGTAATTATTGATGTTTGGAGCTCACCGATCTATGAATTACTTAACTTCTTAAACCTAATTAATTCCACATCAACACAAACATTGACAGCTATAGGATGGGTTTTATTCACAAGCATTTTGATATTTATTTTAG
>Ga0190348_1000530_pt1 | contig 10406 bp, 8 predicted proteins | sample 48721367_MG_FD_161658 | JGI IMG/M metagenome (GOLD analysis project Ga0190348, IMG submission 161658) | Hydrothermal vent microbial mat bacterial communities from Southern Trench, Guaymas Basin, Mexico - 4872-13-6-7_MG | ecosystem: Environmental > Aquatic > Marine > Hydrothermal vents > Microbial... | reverse complement strand
CCTGTCCCATCCGGTGGTCAGCGGTTTCACCAATGCGGCCGCCATTATCATCGCCACGTCGCAGCTCTCGAAATTGTTCGGCGTTTACGTGGACAACGCCGAACATCACTATGAAACGATTTACAACGTCATCGTCGCCGCCATTGACTTTACCCACTGGCCTACATTGGCCTTCGCCATTCTCGCTTTCGCCATCATGGCCATCCTGAGGCGGGTGGATCGAAGGATTCCCAACGTGCTCATCGCCGTCATTGTTACCACCATTATCTCATATTTAATTGGATTTGATAAGAATTATATCGCCAACCTCGGCCAGATCAAAGATCCACAGGTTCAACATTTAATTCAAGAGTTTAACACCACGCTAAACGAAGTCGAAGAGGCTTCCAATCAGAAAGTCGCCCTAAGAAACCAGTTGCGGGATACCGAAAAAAGGAGCGGAAAGCACTGCGTTGAAGCGATAGCGCTGGATCATGACCTGAAAGTATTGGATTTAAAAATAGAGGGATTGAAGGAGGAAAGTTGCGCTCTTCGATCTCAACTTCGTGCCTTCCATCTCGAGGGCGTTCAAAGTGAGGGTGAAGAGATGGGATTATATCTTCACGGGAACGTTCCTACTGGTATGCAGGGAGATGGGAGGAGGTGGCGTCTGAAAGTGGGAAATTTCCCGCTGGATCTGAGCGCGCTGAGGTTAATGTCCGGTGGGGCCGTGGTGGGGACAATACCAAGCGGTGTTCCTAAGTTCGCTCTGCCCATGTTGAATTTTACGGTCATGCTCGACCTGCTGACCATGGCGATCATTATTTCCCTGTTAGGATTCATGGAGGCGATCTCCATTGCCAAGGCGATGGCGGCCAAGACCGGTCAGCGTTTGGATCCCAATCAGGAACTCATCGGCCAGGGTTTGGCCAATATACTGGGGGCTTTTAATTCGAGTTACCCCGTTTCGGGATCGTTTTCACGCTCAGCCGTTAACCTGCAAGCTGGAGCGGTTACCGGCCTGTCCAATGTATTCAGCAGTCTGGTCGTATTGATTACACTGTTGTTCCTGACGCCGCTGTTGTATCACCTACCCCAATCGGTACTGGCGTCAATTATCATTATGGCGGTCATTAACCTGATCAACCCCAGGGGATTTCTGCATACCTGGCTGGCACAGAAATATGACGGAGCCATCGCCGTTATTACCTTTCTCTTCACCCTGGGTTTCGCGCCTCACCTGGACAAGGGGATCATGATCGGTGTTGCGCTATCCCTGGGCCATTTCCTCTTTCGCAACATTAGACCCGAAATGGCGGTTTTGTCAAAATGGAAGGACGGAACCTATCGAAATGCGGACCGGCGCGGCCTCCAGAAATGCCGCCACATAGCGGTTATCCGGTTCAACAACAGTTTATTCTTCGCGACGGTGAATTATCTGGAAGAGAAAATATTGGAGCCTATCGCTCACATGCCCGAACTACGCCACATTCACGTTGTGGGCAACGGTATAAATGAACTCGATGCCTCAGGCGTCGAGGTGCTCGCCGACGTAGTTGAAAGGGTGCGGGAAGCCGGTTACGATTTCTCCATGAGCGGGCTGAACGACCACGTCATCGAAACAATGCGGCGCACCCACCTGCTCGATCGCATCGGAGAGGATCACATCTACGGCAACGTCGAACTGGCGGTGAAGAGTCTTTACAGGAAGACTCATGAGAACACGCGCGAGAAGAGATGCCCCTTACTCGAATACATCCCCCCGGGGGAATCGGCGGCGGAGAAAAAAGACACCGTGGCTGCTTCATCGTCCGGATCATAGAAAGAGTGATGATCGTTAGATTGGGTATAAACGTAATTCATCATTTGCCTGGAAGATAAATACAAATGGGTCTATCCGTCTGCGGATTCAACCATAAAACCGCCTCAATCGAGGATCGCGAACCCTTTCAGCTCGGCCGAGCTGAATTATCGCAGGCTGTAGAGGTTTATAAGGATCTCGCCGGCTGTGAAGAAGCCGTCATTGTGACGACCTGCAACCGGATGGAATTCTATCAATTCACACCGGATAAATGCGACCAGTTACCGCAGGTGATAAAATTTTACGCCGAGCGCGGCGTTCCCAACGCTGAGAAACTGCGCCAGATCTGTTACTGCCGTCAGAAAACCACGGTGGCCCGCCATCTTTTCCGCGTGGCCTCAGGTCTGGATTCCATGGTGCTGGGAGAGGATCAGGTCTTCCATCAATTAAAAGAAGCCTATAGCTCTGCCTGTTCGGTGGGTGGTCCGGGCCCAATCCTGCATAAAATCTTCCACATGGCCTTCCAGGTGGGCAAGCGGGTTCGCAGCGAGACCGGTATCGGTTCCGGACCTCGCAGCATACCCGGAGCGGCGCTGGAAATGCTGAAGGGCCTTATGAACGGGCGGGTCCCTGAGTCGGTGCTGGTGTGCGGCGTTAACGAAATGACCGAGATTATTCTGGATGGTCTGACGCGTTGGGGAGTGCCGGTTTATCTGGCCAATCGTACCGTCGCTAACGCCGAAAAGCTGGCTGCAGTTTTCAAAGCTAAAGTTCTCGCACTGGATCAAATCGGCGAAGTCATCCCCCGGGTGGAAGCCGTTTTCTCAGCGACTGCGGCTCAGCTACCCATCGTTAATAGAGGGCATTTTGAGGGTTTCTCTCAGCGGCAAAATCCCCTTTTTCTCGTAGATCTGGCCGTGCCTCGGGACATTTCACCGGAATTGAGAGAATTGCCGGGCGTTGTACTTCTCGATCTGGAGGACGTCAGGAAATATTTGGATCATTCCGAAAGCGTTCGAGCCGGGGAGATCCCGCAAGCGGAAGCGCTGATTGAGGAGCAGGTCTCTGAGTATTCCATCTGGCGGGCGAAAGAGAGGCAGCGCACCAAAGTCCTGAAGATGCACAGGGAATTAAACCGGCTGCGAAAGGAGGAGCTGAAGAGGTTTAAAGAGGGATTTCACCTGAGCGAATACCGGGCGTTGGACGCCTTTTCGCAGTCTCTGGTGCGAGACTTCATGAGGCTGCTGCCGGAAGTTCTCGATTCGGAGGAAGGAGTTGATAAGAAGAGTGGCGAACCGGGAGACTCGGCGGAAGTGAAAGAGCCCTAAGAAAAGAATTGCAGGATATATTTTATGGAAACGAATAGTATGACGAGAGACAAAATCGCTTTGATGACTTTGGCGGACATATAGCGTTGCAGTCTAGCCCCCACGTACATCCCCAGAGCCCCCCCCACACCGAACATCCCCCCTAACATCCAATCCGGCGAAATGGCCATACCGCTTCCGGCGTAAAAAGGCGCGATGAGCGTATAGAAGATCACACCGGCGATTGAAGTGATAAAGGTCCCCAACAGAGCCGCGCCGGCGATGGTGTGCACCGGCAGCCTGAACATGGTGACCAGCAGCGGAGCCATTATAGCGCCGCCTCCGATGCCGTACGTCCCCGCGATGACGCCCACGATCAGACTGATCATCCCTATTCCAAAGGTTGAAGCCCCATATCTCACCCCGTTGAAAACATAGCCGAGACGGCCCAACTTCAGAAAGGGTTCAGTGACTTCGAATTTGATTTCCTCTGGAGGCATCGTAGCGGCTTTTTTTGCTTTGCGGAAGAGGTCGAGGATCAACCTGACGCCAATATACAGCAGCACCAATCCGGCGAACAGCTTGAAATTGCGCGGGTCGGGCAGGTAATTGACGCGGATGAAAGCGCCGATAAAAACGCCGGGCAGTGTGCCCGCCACCACCGTCCAGGCCAGCGGCCAGACCATGCGCTTTTCGCGATAGTAGCGGTAAACGCCGCTGGGGATGGCGACGATGTTGTAGATGAAATTGGTGGAACTGACAGCCGGCCCGGTGAAACCTAAGATGCTGATCTGGAAGGGTAAAAGCAGGAAGGCGCCCGATACGCCACCGGTGGAAGTGAACGTGGAAATAGCCAGAGCCACCACAGCGGGCAGCCACCAGTAGGTTTCCACGCCGCTGATGGGGAAGGTGATCATGCCATGATTCTGTGATAAAGAAAAAGCCGAGCCTGGCAGCCCGGCGTATCATTATTGAATTATCCCCTCAATGCAGCCGGTTTGATTTTTATGGTTTTTTCGGCGAACAGCGCGAACTTCAACCACCTGAAACCGAACTGAAGCAGTTCCTCATCATCTTCGAGAATCTTCTCCAGCAGATCCGGCTCGATTTCAAAGCGATTCAAGAAGCTGCTTTCCCTAACAAACCGCCGGAACTTATCCAGGTTGTAGCAGACCATGTGAAACAGTTCCATTCTGGGGGGATCCAATTGCTTGCCTCGTCCGAAATAGTCGTGGAGAGTGATCTCCTTGAAGAGTTTGCCGAACTCGTCGTACTTCTCCAGCCCCTGATCAACCCTCCATTCGCTGATGCGCCACTCCTTGTCCTCCTCGAATCCCTTGCAGACGTCTTCCTGCAGAATGAAGTAGAATTCCTGCTCGACTTCCGATTCACCCTCTTTTGGAGAGGCCAGGCCGACCGGGTAATAGCGGCACGCCCAGGGGCGGTCGTCATAGATGGTGCACCCCTCGGCCGAGACGAAATGACAGGTCTTTTTCTCGTCATCCTGCATCTTGAGCAGAACCACCGGATAGTTCTGATTCTTGTCTATCGGTGTTATGGTGTATCTATCGAGAAACTCCTCCGAAGTAATGCTCAGAGCATTCTTCATTCTCAAGATATCGTATGGCGTCAGGAAGATGTTAACGTCGCAGCAGCATTCGTTGAAGCAGGACAGGCCTGGGCGGCAGGCAAACTTGAAGGTGTCTTCTTCCGTCAAGCGGGGGTAATCCTGCAGGATGGCCTTCTTCAGGTTTTCTATGGAGCGGGCGTCTTCATTCATGCTATTTAATTCCTTTGTTCTTTTCATCAACGATTCGGTCGCGGATGGCCGCAGGAGACCAGACGGGTAGTGGCCCCGACTGTCCTGTTGAGGGATCGAGCCGGTAACGGTAGGATGCCTTCACCTGGTATTTTTCCATCATGTGATCCCAGCCGCGCTGGTAATAGGGGCATTCGTCGTTGAAACAGGCGTATTGCACGTTCGCTCCCCATGACGATTCCGCCGGAGGCAGCCATTTCAAGAGCCTCGCTCCGCAGTGCGGGCAGGTGGGTTTATCGGTTGCGTTCATTGTTTGTTTAATTTAAGTTTAAATTGACAGCACTACAAGATATTTATGAAGAATGAACTATAGAAGCCCCCGATATTACCAAGAGGACTGCAGAGAAAGTCAGCGAAATCCGTATTTTAGATGTGTTTTTCCGTTAAAAGCACATACTCTTCCGGCCTTCTACCCTCGAACAAATGATTACGCGGCGTCATCATCTTGTCTCTGGCCAGATTCACGTCCATGTCAACGACGGCGGTCTCCTCCTCTGTCGCGGAAGCCTGAGCCAGGACCTCTCCTTTCGGGTCGGCGATGGTCGAAAGACCGGTAAACGTGATATCCACCTCCGTTCCGATTCTGTTGGCGGTAACGACGTAGATGCGATTCGTCATGGCGTGAACCGGGATGGCTTTCTGACAAAATCCCGGCAAGACCAGATTCGAAGGATGACAGATGAGGTCGGCGCCCTTTAAAGCCAATATCCTCCACACCTCCGGATGAATCCAGTCAAAACAGATCAGCATCCCCAGCTTGCAGAGACCGATGTCGAAGACCGGCAATCCCAGATTTCCGGGTTCGAAGGTATCCGGCTCATCCTTGAACAGGTGCATTTTACGGTATTTCCCCAGATACCCTTTCGGTCCAATGAGCACCGAACTGTTGAATAAGTGATCGCCGTCTCTTTCGTTCAGACCCGATATGATGTGGAAATTGTATCGGGCGCAGAGCGATGTCAGGTATTGAACAAAGACGCCGTTTTTCGCATCTTCCGAGGTTTCCCAGGCTTGCTCCTTTGATTGGAAGTTGTAACCGGAATTGGCCAGTTCGGGCAATACCAGGACGTCGGCGTCAATACTCCGCGGGATCAACCTGTCAATTTTCTCGATGCTCGCATCCCGGTTTCCCAGGACGGGAGCGAACTGTATGAATCCGACTTTCATATCTGCTTTATTTGGTAAGAAGCTGTTTTGGCCTCTTCTTGTTATTGGCCTGACTTTTTCATAAGTTCCCTGAGGCTGTAATAAACAACCTCCGGACGGCTGACGCCGCCCGGAGGCTTTCCGTCTTTTTTGATCGGAGAATGGGATGCTTACAGGGCCTCGTTGATGTAGATCACCGGGCGCTTGATCATTTCCCATTCGTCCTTATCCTTGTGCCACTTGCAGTTGGCGAAGGCCAGCCAGTCCTCTTTCATGCTCGGAGTGTCGGCGCGGAAGTAGTAACCGGGCCAACGGGTTTCCTCGCGGAAGAGGATGGTGCGGACGTGGGCTTCAGCCTGCCACATGCGGTGGATGTTCTCCCAGCAGCGCATCAGTTCATGCAGATCTTCGGCTGCCAGTTTCTCGCTGTCTTCCTTCAGGAAGGACAACAACTGCAAACCTTTCTCTAACAGGGACTTGGAGGTTTTGAACTGGCTGGAGACGCCGCCGGCGTACTCGTCCATAATCTTCTGCAGGCGGAACATGAACATCTTCGGCTTGATATATTCCGGATGGATATCGTTGTCGCTGCTGTAATCCTTGTTCTGGTTGTACATATCCAGCGGCTTCAGGATGCGGGCTTTCAGTTCTTCGACAACGGCATTATCAACCACCGGTTCTGCGGGATTGTCAACGATGTAGCGGATGGCTTCCTTGGCTGCAATGCGCCCTTCGGCGTGCGAGCCGGAAGAGAACTTATGGCTGGAAGCACCCGAAGCATCGCCGGCGCAGAAGATGCCCGGAGTGGTGGCCATGTGGCCGTAACCCCAGAAATAGTGATCCTTGGTTTCCGGAGTCTGCAGGTCTTCGGGGCCGCTGACCCAGGCGCCGGAAGCGCCGGAGTGCGAACCGATGAAATAAGGCTCGGCTGCGGCGATCTCGGATTTGCTCTCCTCAGGTGCCACGTTCGAAGCCGCCCAGAGAATAGCCTGCGATATGGTCATGTCCAGGAAGTCTTCCCAGGCTTCGGATTCGAGTTCCTTCATCTTTTTCTTGTAGCCTTTTGGGTCGTCCTTGTAGGCATCCGCGATGTTGGCGATGGCTTCTTCGGTACGCATGAAGATGGGGCCTTTGCCTTCCATGACGTCCAGCATCATCAGCCAGTTACGCAGATTTGCGGGAACGGGCTTAACCTTACCGTAGGGCTTCCAGTTTTCCAGCTCATCGGCGTTGGTCTGCATGTAGTTCTCATCCAGGCCGTTGGTGGCGCGGGATTTGAACAGCAGGAACCAGGCGCCGACGGGGCCGTAGGCGTCCTTGAAGCGGACCGGGATGAAACGGACTTCCTGGCAAGTCATCTCGCAACCGGCTTTCAGGGTGAAGTAGGCGCTGGAGCCGGAGTTCCAGGGCGGGTACCAGGCGCGTCCCAGACCTTCGCCGGATGAGCGGGGCTTGAAGACGTGAACTGCGCCGCCCATGGCGACCACCACAGCCTTGGCTTTAAAGACGTAAAAGATGTTCTCGCGAACGGAGAATCCGACTGCACCGACGCATTTGTCGCCGTTCATCAGAGGTTCGGTGATGAAAACGCGCTCGTAGATGTTGTCCATACCCAGAGCGTTCTTGGCGGCTTCGGCGACGACGACCTTGTAAGATTCACCGTTGATCATGAGCTGCCAACGGCCTTCGTGAACGTATTTGCCTTCTTCATCCGTCCAGATGGGGAGTCCCCACTTCTCGAAGAGATGGACGGTTGAGTCAACGTGACGAGCGATGTTGGCCACCAGGTCTTCACGGGTGATACCCATCAGGTCGTTGCGGACGTAGTCCACGTAATCCTTCAACGTGTTCTCCCCGTCCTTCAGGCCGACGTACTGGTTGATGGCTGAAAGACCCATGGCCACAGCGCCGGAACGATCCAGGGCTGCCTTATCGACTAATGTGACCTTCAGGCCTTGTTTCTTGGCCCAATAAGCCGCCTCGACTGCAGCACCGGTAGCTGCCATTCCGCCGCCAACGATGAGCAGATCGGTCGAGACTTCTTTGGTTTGAAAATCTGCCACTGCTATTCTCCTTATAGTTATTTTTTCATTTACTTCAACGACGGAATTGCAGACATCCCGGAGGAAGCTGGTTCAGTAAACAGAATGGGTGATTTCAGGTCATCGGTTCCAGTGTTGAAACCGCCGTCCGGCACCGCTTTCCCCTCTTCGGTGGTGCGGATGGGGAACTTAAAACGCTTTAAAGTCCCGTTGCGGAACTTCACCGTCCACATGATGGAGTCGGTGCCGCGCATCGGCGTAACCGCAGCTCCCAGTGGCACGAAGTCGGCATAACCGCGCACTTCGACGGCCTGGGTGGGGCAAATCTTGACGCAATTATAGCATTCCCAGCACATTTCGGGTTCGCGGTTGTACGCCTTCATGAGGTCTTTGTCCAAGACCATCAGGTCGTTGGGGCAAATGTGCTGGCAGGCGGTTTTATCCAGCGCTTTGCACCCATCGCACTTTTCGTTGATGACGAAACTTGGCATTTATTCCTCCTGTCAAGGTAAGTTTTTCGGCGGTCAGGCATTCCCGCTGACTGCCTTCTATTAATTGATTGTTAACTTTCTCGGTTACTTTTTGTTGGCGTCGCCTGTGGCGTATCCGTGGACTTTCACCTCAACCTTTTCGGTCAGTCCGGCATAGTACTCTTTCAGAATTTCCAGGACTTCCGGCCGGCTGAATTCGGCTGGAATTTCATTGACTTTGCCCTCTGAAAGAAGTTTGCGCAGCATGGTGCCGGACAGGAACAATCTGTCGCCCTTCTCGGTGTGCGGACAGGTTTTCATCGAAGCCATGCCGTTGCACTTATAACACCAGAAGGTCCAGTCAATCTTCAGCGGCTTGCAGAGAAGCGCGCCGTCCCAGAGCTGATCGAAAATCTTCTGGGCGTCGAAGGGGCCGTAGTACTCGCCAACACCGGCGTGGTCGCGTCCGATAATCATGTAGTTTGCGCCGAAATTCTGGCGGAAGGTGGCGTGCAACAGCGCTTCGCGCGGGCCGCCATAGCGCATGTCCAGGGGATAGCCGCCGGTGACGACCGATTCCTTGAGGAAGTAGTTGTCAACCAGCGTGTTGATGCAGTTGACCCGCACGTCGGCGGGGATGTCACCGGGCTTCAGCTTGCCGACCAACTGATGGATGAAGAGGCCGTCCATCACCTCCAGGGCGATCTTGGCCAGGTATTCGTGACTGCGGTGCATGGGATTGCGGAGTTGCAATGCCGCGATGTCCTTCCAGCCCTTCTCGGCAAAAATCTTACGACTTTCAGCGGGGCGCTGGTAGATGCCGGCGAATTCGGTGGGGAAAGTGCTTTCGGAGAGGACCTTGACGGGTCCGCCCAGGTTGACTTCCTTCTGCGCCATGACCATCTTGACGCCGGGGTGTTCCGGGTCGGTGGTGGTAAAGACGTGCTTGCACTCGAATTCCTTATCAATGGTGTACTTGTCCGTGACGGTCATGGTGCCCATAATCTCGTTGTCCTCTGCGTTGACCAGGGCGACGTCCGAACCGATGGCTATACCATCGGCGACGCTCTGGTCCGCCGAGAGCGTGATGGGGATCGGCCAGAAGATGCCGTTGGCCATTTTCATGTCGGCGCAAACGCCCTTCCAGTCATCATGCCCCATGAAACCTTCCAGAGGCGTAAAGCCTCCGATGCCCAGCATAATGAGGTCGCCGACTTCACGCGATGACATCATTACTTTCGGCAAACTCTGGGCGCGGTTTAGTTCCTCCTGACGGGCGGCTCCTTCCAGAAGCAGTATCTTCAGCTCAGCAGCACCGTGGGGAGGTATAAGATCGGTTTTTGCCATTATTCGGCCCTTCCTATTTATCTTTGATTCGTTCGATTGCAAAATGAAAAAGAGGATATGATATAATTTTCACAAATAAAGGAAAAAAATTACGCTTACAAATTCACAAGCGATAAAATAACAAACCCTTAGGATTAGCCATATAACACTAATCCTTATACTGTGAATATAATAACAATTTCAATATGAGTCAAGCTCTATTTTCCAAAAATATTAAAAATATATAAATTGAGGAGGATTGGTAACTTGCAGTCCGGCAAAACCATTCTCCGGACTGCAAGTTACGCGAATATCATGGGTAGAGATAGATCAATTTCCCCCTCTGTTAGCACTTTTGGTTGTATATTATACAACAACCTATGGAGCGATCTTAGAACCCTTTGTAGGGGTTTGGCCCGACTGTGTCTATGTCCTCCATAAAGTCTTCGAAGACCTTAGGAATTTTCTCCCATTCGTTCAAGGCCAGTTCAACGATCTGAACCCGCTCCTCTTCTA
>Ga0190348_1000522_pt1 | contig 10484 bp, 9 predicted proteins | sample 48721367_MG_FD_161658 | JGI IMG/M metagenome (GOLD analysis project Ga0190348, IMG submission 161658) | Hydrothermal vent microbial mat bacterial communities from Southern Trench, Guaymas Basin, Mexico - 4872-13-6-7_MG | ecosystem: Environmental > Aquatic > Marine > Hydrothermal vents > Microbial... | reverse complement strand
GTTTGACCTCAAAGAGCCAAATACGCTTATGAAGAAGCTCGTCGCCTTGCCGGGGAAGCTCCTCTTTCGCGCCTCAACATCTAAACCACACCCCTTACCCTTGAAGCCTACCCAAGAGCTACTCTTTGTTATGAGTCATCTTTTACCTTTGACTAATTGGACGCGTATTCTTCAACCAACAGAACAATTACATCATACGATTAGAGAGCTTTTTTGCGTGGAACCTGTAAAAAAGCATATTAGGGATAAATTGTTGTTGCGCTTTTTACAAACGTTTGGTGACTATAGGAAAATAGAAACTGGGGGATATTTCGACTAATTTATCGAAAAATTGAGTGGAAAATTTATTCCTTTTATTATATATTAGGGAGGTAGTTCAATGGCAAAAAAGGCTCTTAAAATGTTCTAAGAGCACTTTTTTCGATTTAGACTTTAGAAAAAAAGAGGGAACGGTCGGTTTTTTGTGATTGTTAAAAAAAATTGTCAGTTTGGTCACTTTTTTGTGATTATTGCCAAGCATTTGGTCGGTTTTTTATGACCGTTTTATAAATAAAAGCTCTTCTGGTATTCTTTTACAGATAGGGTAGTAAAGGCACTGTTTGGGTTGCTCATCGCAATGTTCTTTCTTCCGCCAGTTTCTTTGGAGCATTTCAACTTTCAAGTTTTCCAGGTAGCTTCTGAAGGTCCTTATCTCTTCTTCTGTTACTTCTCGAGTGAGGAATTCTCCAGTTGAGTAGTAGTACGTGCCAATTGCCTTCACGCGAGTCTCTGCCTGCAAACCAACGCTATCCCCATTATCTTATGTTGTTTCGCTGCTAATTTTCATGAAGGTGGTGTTGATGGCTGTAAAAGAAAGTTGACAGAAGTCCCAAATTAGCAGTAGTGTTTTTTTATTTGAAAAAGGTATTTTAACCTAGTTAGACCAAAATTGCTACTACTAATGAGCCCCCTCCCTTGCTCACAACACGTGCGATATTTGCCTAATCTCGAAAGAAGAAACATCATTACAGCGATAAATTATTATCTTATTCCTCTCAATAATCATACCATTCCCCTAAACCCACTTAAAGAAAAAGTGGCTTTAAGTAGGCTAATTTATTCGCCATAACTTTCTTGTTCTTCCGCTGCCAATTGCTCATGATCCCAAAAATTCAATAATAGAGCATTGCAGGAATGGCCAATACTGTCTGTCCAATTGTAATAGACATGGATTATTCCATTATGTTTCACTTTAAAAATAAGTGTGGGGGTGTCATAAACAGGGTTCTTGTAGGTAACTTTAATCATTGCTGTTTCTGTTGCAACTGACGAAACGGTTTTTTCTCCTTTAATAAAAACTGGGAGGGTGGAAATTGCTCCTACAAGAAAAAGCACTGTTATTAGAAAAAGTGTTTTTCTATTCATTAATAATTCACTCAAGTTCATTCTTTTACGGGTGGGACGTTTGCTTTACCAGCAAATAGTAATCTCTAATGCTCGTTTTGCAGTATTATATACAACACTTCGGCGATGTTTTAAGCTTCTTCTTTAAAAGCTAAAGCGAAAACGGATTTTTCCCTCAAAAAGCGAGACAAGGCTCGGCTCTTTCCCAGTTTACCTTTCTTTCTCAAGAAGCACAAAACCCCTTATCTATTTACTTAACTTCCCAAAATATAATAAAGCCCTACTATTTATTTCACATATTGAATTTCCTTTCCTGGTGTTAAACCATGGTCTCGCCAGATAATAGCATTAAGCGTGATGAGAATGATGGGGCTGACCAAAGAGCCCTGGCAATTGCTCTTGCTTCTGATCTATCTGACCGGCTGGAAATTGTGAGCGAGGAGTTTTTAAAGACCGAAAAAACTAAGATGGAAACAATCAACCTCTCCCATTGGTACAACGAAAAACGCGTCTTAGCTGGCATTAGTTTGCCTATTTTTAAGAATAAAGTTACCGCTATTATCGGCCCCTCAGGGTGTGGCAAGTCAACTTTTCTTCGCGACTTGAACCGTATGAATGACATTATCCCCACTGCCCGTATTTCGGGGGAAGTTTTGTTGGATGGGCAAAATATCTATGACAATAGAATAGATGTTGTTTCCCTCAGGAAAAGAGTTGGCATGGTTTTTCAAAGACCAAACCCTTTTCCTATGTCTATTGAGAATAATGTCGCCTATGGTCCATATATCCATGGTGCACAACCTGAGGAGTTAGCAGCTATCGTTGAAAGCACCCTACGAAAAGCTGCTCTTTGGGAGGAGGTTCGCGACCGTTTACAGGACAATGCTTTATCCCTTTCAGGAGGACAGCAACAAAGGCTCTGTATTGCCCGTGCTTTGTCTGTTGAACCAGAAGTTATTTTATTTGATGAACCCTGTAGTGCTCTTGACCCGCATGCAACGGCGAAAATAGAAGACCTTATCACTAATTTGAAAAAAGATTACACTGTGGTCATCGTTACCCATAATATGCAGCAGGCCGCCCGAGTGTCTGATTACACAGCTTTCTTTAATTTTGGTGAGCTGATTGAATTTAATACAACGAGGAAGATCTTCAAGTCACCAGAACGAAAGATGACGGAAGAATATATTTCCGGGCGTTTTGGCTAATAAAGTGGTGGAACCTCTTGAATATTGTGAATAAAAAACTCTTGGCGAAGGAAACCAAGGAGGAGGACATTGTACCAGTTGATATGCGCGCTTTATTCAAAGATGAAACTGAAATTATTCCTGAAAAGATTGTGAAAAAATATGAAATCCGAATGGCTGTTAAGAAACTGAGCCATTGGTATGGAAATAATCATGTTCTCTCCGGCATTTCGCTCCCCATTTTCAAAAATAAAGTCACTGCTATTATTGGCCCCTCAGGCTGCGGAAAATCAACATTCCTTCGTGACTTGAACCGAATGAATGACCTTATCAAGATTTCGAGAGTTCGTGGAAAGGTCTATCTCGATGGCATTAACATTTATAGTGAAGGTATTGATCTAATCCAATTACGAAAGAAAATTGGCATGGTCTTCCAAAAACCCAACCCCTTTCCCATGTCCATTCGTGATAATATTACCTATGGCCCCATTATTCATGGAATAAATAAGGCTTATCTTCCAGGGCTTATTAAAAGCTATTTAGTAAAAGCTGCTCTTTGGGATGAAGTTCATGACCGCTTATCTGAGAGTGCTTTCTCACTTTCGGGAGGGCAACAACAAAGATTATGCATTGCACGAGCTTTGTCAATCGAGCCGGAAGTTATCTTATTTGATGAACCCTGTAGCGCTCTCGACCCACATGCAACGGCGAAAATAGAGGATTTAATTACGAAATTGAAAGTCGAGTACACTGTGGTAATTGTCACTCATAACATGCAACAAGCAGCCCGAGTATCTGATTTCACGGCTTTCTTCAATTTGGGTGAGCTAATAGAATTTAACTCTACCAGAGATCTCTTTCGAAGCCCCATAAGAAAAATAACAGAGGAATATATTTCTGGGCGTTTTGGCTAGATAGTTTTAAAATAATTGCTGACTAAAAATAATGATAATAAATTGGTGAAAATATTGAATGAAACACAAAAAAGCTTTGGCGGCACCATTCGTTTCAAAGAATTGATGGATGAACTCAATAGTTACCTTGGAAAGCTAACCGATTTAGTTATTGAAATGATAGAAGAAGGACATAAAGCACTCATTGAAGATGATGAGGGCTTATTTAAGAAAATTGAGGAAAACCTTCGCAAGGTTCATGAGCTTTCTTATCAAGTAGAAGACAGCGTCCAAAGTAGTTTGGCACTTCACCAACCGTTTGCAAGTGACCTTCGGTATATCTTATCAACTTTGAAAATCACCAACGAAATTCACCGCTCAGCGCACGATGCAGTTCACATTGCCAATAGTACCACCTTTGTTGATATTGCATTAAATAAGGAACTTATCAAACGTGTGGTTGAATTAGCTAAGCGGGCGTCTCTAATGTTTGAGAAGAGCATTGATGCTTTTCGCCACCGGAAAGAACTTGATATTACGGAATGGAAAAAATTGGATGATCGCGTGGATTCACTCCACGCCAAACTTATCGATGACATCATCGCAAAAATCCAAAAAGAACCTTCTTGGGCACGAGCAGGTATGAGTCTTGTTTTGGCAACCAGATATATCGAACGGATAGCCGACCACGCCTGTAATATTGTCGAAGAAAGTATTTTTGTGGTGACAAGTAAACGCGTTAAAATCGAATGAATCACTCTTGGAGTCTATCCAGGAAACCGTACACAAAATTATTATGTAAAACCCCAATCAACAGAACACAAAAAAAATCGTGGCAAAAACTGGTGAGAAAAAAATGTCCTTTGGTCGTCCTTCCAAACAAACCGTCTGGATTTTAATTGCATTAATACCGATAGCTGCCAGCTCGGGCTTCTTTCTGGGCTGGGCACTCTATGGGGGTCATGGTGGTTTTGCAACCGTCACGCTTGAAATAAAAGGTTCAACAACGGTGGAACCAATTTGTCTTGCGACAGCGCCCATATTTGAAGCGACGCATCCAGGAATTCAGATTGGCATTTCTGCCGCAGGTTCAGGCACAGGCATTTCAGCTGTAATAGATGGAACCGCAGACATTGGAATGTCTTCTCGGCAAGTCAAAACCGAGGAAAATATCACGGCACACGAAGAAACTAATTTGTGGTTACGCTCCTTTGCGATCGCAAAAGATGCACTGGTAGTTATAACAAATGCTGCAGCAACAACCACACCTTTCGATATGAATCTCACGCTACTTCGAATGATCTTCAATGGCACCATCAGCAGTTGGGATCATCCTTCATTAGCCGGCCACGGTTTAACAGGAGCCATCCAAGTTATCGCCAGAGAATCAACCTCAGGAACACGCACAGCCTTCGATGAAATGGTCATGGGAGATGATGATTATGCATCTGACTTCCAAGAAAAGGTTTCAAATCAAGAAGTACATGATGAAATTGCCAGCAATCCTCAAGCAATAGGCTATATTGGACTTGCATACATGAGCCCTAGTGTAAAAGATGTCCTCATTGATGGCATTAATGCTTCTAAAGAACATGTTCGGGATGGTAGTTATGAGCTTTCCCGGAGCCTTTTTCTGGTGACTCTCGGCATCCCTAATGTTGATTCGCTCATCTGGGAATATGTACAATGGCATTTGAGTCCAACATCTCAAAATTATGTTGAAGAACTTGGCTATATTGCTGTTCAAGCTAAGAGAGATGATTTTATTTAGACGAGGAGGCGATAAACATATCTGAACCTCAAGACAAGTTGTCGGCCACCAAAAAAGAACTGGACGAAGCAAAAATGTCAGAACAACAACAAACCAGTGACGACTTAGCAAGCGATGAAGAAACCATTATCGCCATTGGAAAACAAAAAATCAGTTTTCAACATGTTGTTCTACTTCTTGCGGCAAGTTTGTCGGTGATTATTGTTGTTTTGGTGTTTATTTTCACTGTTCTCGAGGGATATAAGATCATCCCGGAATATGGATTTGTTGATTTTTTGTTTGGGCCTGAATGGGACAGCCCACATGAGCAATATGGCATTCTTCCCATGATTGTTGGCACCATTCTTGTCGTTCTTATCGCTGCAGTAATAGCAATTCCTGTTGGTACAATGGCAGCAATGTATCTTTCAGAGATCGCCCCTGAAATCGTCCGGAAAATTATGAAGCCAATTATTGAGATATTAGCAAGCATCCCTTCGATAATCTATGGATTTATAGGTTGGCGAACGTTGGTATTATTTTTACAAAACCAATTGGGGTTCAAGTCTGGAAGGACGGCATTCACAGCTGGGGTCGTGCTTTCAATAATGATACTTCCAACAATAATTACTATCGCCGATGATTCCCTTAAGGCAGTTCCTCGAGCGTATCGTGAAGGCTCGTTTGCTCTAGGCGCCACCAATTGGCAGACCATCCGTAAAGTCGTCTTGCCAGCCTCGAGTTCAGGCTTGACTGCAGCGTACATTCTTGGCTTTGGGAGAGCCATTGGAGAAACAATGGCAGTATATTTTCTGGCAGGTGGAGGCAAGAATCTACAATGGAACATTTTCAGAGGTGTTGATACTTTGACTTCTTTGATTTTGAAACAACTGCCAGAAGCATCTATTGGAAGCGTAGAATACCATGCCATCTTTGGTGCCGCATGTGTCCTTTTTCTCATAACATTTTGTGTTAATCTCATAGGCGACTTGCTTATCAGACGTTTCTCTAAAAAATTCAGAGGTGCAAGTAAATGACTAAGGAAAAATCTGACAACTCCCTAACTGAAAAGGATGTTTCTTTCGATGACTTGCCGAAGAGGAAGCGTTTGCTTAATCCTAAACAGTCACAAAAAATCGGCTATGGCATGCTGCTTTCTTCAATCATTTTTATCGTCATTGTGTTGGGAGTTTTTCTTGGCTATATTATTATCAACGGTTTGAAAAGCATTAATTTCAAATTCATTTTCTCGAGTTATAATCCAACAGTAGGGCGTTATGGTTTATTCCCATCCATTATGGGTACCTTTTTACTCATTATTGGCTCAATTGCTATCGCAGCGCCCCTTGGTTTGCTTGCTGCGATTTATCTTACAGAATATACGAAGGGGGGCATAATTGTCTCTATAATTGACCAAGGCATTAATAACCTCGCAGGTGTACCTTCTGTGGTCATTGGTGTTTTTGGTTATGCATTATTTAGTGTTTATCTTAAGATGGGTTCATCTATGATTGCTGCTTGGCTGACGCTTGCTTGTATGCTCTTACCAACAATTATTAGAACATCCCAGGAAGCACTTCGAAGTGTGCCTCGTGCATATCGGGAAGGTAGCTTTGCTCTTGGTGCAACCAAATGGCGAACAATTCGCTATGTTGTTCTTCCCCCTGCTTTGCCAGGGATAACAACTGGTATAATCCTTTCCCTAGGGCGTGCAGCTGGCGAGACTGCAGCGGTACTCTTCGTTGGTTCTGGCGTTTTTTTCAACAGATTTTTTAATGGTTTTAGTGGAACGTTCATGAACTTGCCCAATTTCCTATTAACACTTTACCGCTCAGCTGGGGGGTGGGAACAAGTGGGGGATGTAATGTGGCTAACAGCATTTGTTTTGATTTTAATTGTCTTCTCCTTCAATGCAGTGGCAATTGTCATAAGAAATCGTTCGGAAAAGCAACGCGGCAGCTATTAAACCTTCGCGGCAATCTCGAGAGAAAAAAAGAGAAAAGTGGAATTAAATCCCGTTAGGGCTAACTCCAATGGGATTACTTGAGACACAAAATTCTATGCAATAGCGACAGTTTCCAGCATCCCAGTAATTCCACCACCACCAACCATTATTGGCAAAGTCGAGCATGGAATTTGCCCACCAGTTAAATGGTGAAAGTTGGTCATCAGAATCCGGCCACGAATCATCCTCCCAAGCTTGCGTGTTAATCTTTAAGGGGTGCGTTTTGGGGATGAGAACATATGCCATTGTCTTTTTCCAGTAGATATATCCTGCGCCATCACGTTTCACTATACCATAGAAATCTTCAGTCACATAGCCGGACCCACCGTAACCGTCACCGACATACCATTTCATGTACATTTCGCCTGCCCCTTTTGGCCAGGGGTCAGAATCGGTTTCATAATAAACGCCAACAAGGTTAATTTTCACATAATAACAATCGTTTGGATCCCAATCGCTTGTCTCAACAACATAAGTGTCACTATCTTCATAGAGGTCTGAGGGGGAGACACCATAGGCTGTTTCCCAGGACCAGCTATCACCATCAGGATCTAGGTCAATGCCAAACAAGTCTTTGTATGCAGCCCAAGCAAGTTCAGAACAATACCAACCATCAACACCAGAAAGACTATTTGTGCCATCAATTTGCTTTGAGGTCCAACCCCAATCATAGGCTGGTCCAACAGGATAACCATCAAGACCACCATCGAGTTTAGATTTGCACCAGTCAACTGCTTGTTGTCTTTGAGCGTTAGTTAGCCCCGCAACACGGATTGCAACTGCTATCTCAGCATGCTCATTCACGCCTTCAAGCCACGTCGAATAGCCCAAACCATTTCCGGCATTGTCACTTTTAGTCGAATGGATAACATATGGTGTTCCGACAGGCATCCAACAATGCTGATCTCTATCCCAAATTTGCTCGCCCGGCTGAACGAAGCCAGCAAAAATTTCCGTGTGTGAAAACTCACCAGGGATCAAATAATCGAAAAATGATCCTGCTGTTCCAAGCAAGATAATATCTCCTGGTACCAACCCATTATATGATAAGCTGTTTTTCCCATCATCAGCAAATTTAAGGTCAGCTTGGGCCCCCTCTATACTTTGAGTTGATAGCCTAACTAAATTGCCCGGCATGGCAATTTGATTGACATTAATGGAAAGCGGGATTATCAAAAGGATCATTCCACTCAAAAATAGGAATAAGAATATTGATCGTTTTTTATCTCCTATCATCAAAAACCTTCCTTAGAGTTAATTGCAAAGCTATATCTGTAAAAGAACCTTAAAGGGTTCCACTTTTTTACGTAAAAGAAAACAACCTTTTTATTTTATTAATCGTAGCGTTTACAACTATTCTTGGTTTTGGAATAGGAAAAATTGTGAGAGGAAAAAATGAATCGGAGAAAGAAAGTTGTTTTAACAGTATTGGTTTTAAGCATTATGACAGTGGCAGGTCTGGGGGCGCTGAGGACTATTTCAGACACCATCACTTTAAAGAAAATCAGAGTTTACGTTTATTCCATAGATATTTATGACGACTTCCGGACAGGAAGCTATAAACTATTGCTTAGCTTCAAGTTTATGCGTCATTTTGGCGATTTTGGCGGGCATCTTATTAATAACGATGACCAATATCCTAAAACAAACACCTACTTTGAAAGTTGTGAAACCTTCGATGGCGGAGTTGAAGAGATAAAATATTGTTATGAATACTTTGATTACAGCTATTGTAAACCATTAGGCAAGGCAAATGGCATCGTTCTGGTAACTTTTCGTGTAAAGAAAAATGTCTTTAGCCATGAAGATCTCGTTTGGAGCTTAGGTGGGTTAGATGATACTTATGGCGTATACTACGAGAAAACCCTCTATTTTAAAAAATATAATGGAGGATTAATAATAAAGTATATGTTTTTAGAGGTATAAAGGGTGAAATAACTCTCTTTTTTCTTTTTTTATATAAAGAAAAGGATGGTAGAAAAGAAATTGTGAGGTGTAATAAATGGAGTTTATTTATAGATTATTTGCACGTAGAAAATATCTGCTGAGGAGTTTCTTTATTATAAGTTTGCTTGTGTTTGCCTCATTAACTGTTACATTCTTACCCCAAATAGTTAATCCACATATTCTTAGAAAATACTTGGGTGATTTTGTTGTTGGGCATTCAACTGCAGCTCAAAACACTACGACAGCAGACTATGACTTTAGATTTTTGATCCATTCAAACACACCTTCTTTTCTCAATAATATGAACAGCATCGCTGAAAAGGTTTCACAAAAGGTCTATGGCATGTATCAGGTTGATGAAATAATTTTCTTCACATATTTTTCATTAGCAATTCTTAATATTTCGAATTCGGATTCTTTCTTAATTGGTGTTTCAACAGAATTTTATCAAGCACTTACCAACTCTTGTTTATATCCTCATACTCCCGGCGCCATTTTACTTTCACAATTTCAGAATGATTCACTTGGTACATATCAAGTATCACTTCTTGGGATAGACACCACACTCAATGTTACAAATAAGATCCTAGCAAGCAACTTTGCTTCTGCGTTCCCTAATTTTGAGCACTTTCTTCGTGATTATTTGCTGTCCATGCGATTACCAGATCGACTTTTTTTTATGCCAATTAACGAATTGATAATACAATATGATATACTTATACAAAGTATTTGCAGCACTTGTTATTCTCTTCAAGGATATATCCTTTTCAACCAGAATCAGAAAGACATTATTTGCTGGTCAAGGAATTCTTTAAAGATGGTTAAGCAATTTGAAACCTTATTTATGAATGAACTCAAAGTAGTTAGTACTATTACTTTTTTTTCCATGAGCCATAATGTTTACATCGAAGAGAATATCATCTCAAAAACTGCTTATGCTTTTATCAGCACAATTCAGTTGGTAGTTTGGACTATCTCTATTATTTTATGTTTGCTAACGGTAAAGAAACTTCAGAGTTGTAATTTCAAACATGAACTTCGAATATTGTTCGCCGGCAAACGTTGGCATCAACGCCTTTCATATCACCTCCTAGAAAGCTTGATGCTAAGCTTCGCTAGTGTTCTTGTTGCTTCTGCTTTTCTTTTCCCTTTTCTAAAAGCTCTAATGCTTTTTCAAATGTCTTTTTCTTTTTCGACTACGTTCCTGCTTCATCTCTGTCTGATTCATACTTTTGTTTTCTTTAGTATATTCAGTGTTTTCATAGATTTTGAGTTCTTTTTACATAGGAATATAGAACATTATTCTGAAAAAATCGAAT
>Ga0190348_1000521_pt1 | contig 10492 bp, 11 predicted proteins | sample 48721367_MG_FD_161658 | JGI IMG/M metagenome (GOLD analysis project Ga0190348, IMG submission 161658) | Hydrothermal vent microbial mat bacterial communities from Southern Trench, Guaymas Basin, Mexico - 4872-13-6-7_MG | ecosystem: Environmental > Aquatic > Marine > Hydrothermal vents >... | reverse complement strand
AGAATAGACTCCTTTAATGAATACCTTATCACCTTTTTCCCACAATTCCCCTTTGCAGTAAAACAAGAAGATGGTACCTGGCATTTACCTTCCCTCCCAGCTAAGCTTCCGCTTACCTTCTCTCTTCTTGCCACCAAAGTTTAATTTCTCAGTTTTTTCAACCACAAAACCTTTTTATTTAGCTAAGTAATAATTTAATGTTTGTTGAAAAAAGCTGAATGAATAGTAATCTATCCATATTACAAGGATATTACAATCATATCTATATGGGTTCGTCCTTCAATAGTGAACAGGTCTTTAATAATCACTAAAAGAGAGCGCGTAAAAAATGGAAGAGTCTCAAGAAGAGTTTAATAAAGAATTAATTAAAACGCTTCAAAAACTCGTGAGCCCAAAACGCTTAAATCACATCTATGATCGGGTGATTTCTCTACAAACAAACAAAAAAACTCTGGAACATCAACAATATGTTTTGGGAATCATTCAAGATTATATCAAAGAAATTGATGGCTATTTAAGCGAGCGGTAATTGTAAGTTAAAAAAGAAGGGAATAGAAGGACAGCATTTGTCCTCCTCTTTTTCCTATCTAACCTGTTTTGCTTGAGTTTTTAGCAATTGTTTTCTCATTGGTTTCTATATCGCTTGATTTCTTCTGGAGTTTAAGAGCAGGTTTCTTCTTGGCATACATGTACTCCTTAATGGATTTGATATGTGCTTGATAGTATTTCGATTGTTTAAGAAGATAACTTCTAATGGCGGGCCGGAAAAGCACTATCAGTGGTTTTAACCAGCGGAACCGCTTTTTAATATCATGGAGAAGGTCATCAAAAGTTCGCCGTTGAAAGTGTAAAAGTTGTTGGGTCTCTGTAGTGTCCATATACCCACAATGGAATGGCTCTGTGCCAAAAGCCTCTTCTGGAAGCCGGCCAATACCCATTTCATCAAGAATTCTTCCGACATATTCACTGTATGGTACACGACATTGTTCACCACCGCCAATGTGAAGGATTTTTCCCCATACCTTAGTGCTTTCAATAGCATTTGCTAAAGCAAAACCAGTGTCTAAAGTGTGGCACAATTCCATTGGCGTGTCCAAGGGAACATCGAACATTATGGGATCAAGTTTCAGATCAAATGGTGGGATTGCTGCAAAGCGGAAAATAACATATGTTAGTCCAGACTCTTTTAGCATTTTTTCACATTTGATCTTATGTCTCGCATAATGATCATGGGGACTTGGTTTGATTTCATCTGTCGTTTTAATGATATAGTCAAATCCCTTTTCTCGGACATCACCATACACTGCAACAGATGACGAGAAAATAATCTTTGGCGGTTTCTTTTGTTGCTTGGCAGCGATAATGATGTTTTCTGTTCCGCCTACATTCACAGGTTCAGCTATTTCAGGGTGTTTGTTCGCAAATGGGGGGATGATTGCTCCCAGATGGATGATTACATCTACTCCATTCACTGCTCGTTCTACATCAACGTAATTGGTTAAATCGCCCCAAAAAATCTCAACTTTTTCATTTAAACGTTTATACTTTTTCGCAAGTCGCTTGTTCCTTTTTGTGGGGAGATCAAAGCATCGAATGGTACGCTCTCGTTTTACTAGCTCATTTAATGTACTGGTGCCGACATTTCCAAATGCACCGGTTAATAATATTTTCATTTTTTTATTACATGCCTCCGTATTGCTTGAAGCATTTTGAACTCTGACTAGGTTTCTCTCGTGTTTCTATTTTTGCAATAGCTTCATGAGTACATGTAAATTTCCAGGCTCTTCTTCTAGAGCCTTGTTTACACCACCATTCAATTGCTGTAATAATTAGAATCCAAGGACCTAACTCAAGGCTTTTCTTCTTTTTTTATTGGTGGTAATAATTTTGGTATAACGCTATAATCATTAGTAAAGCCTAATTGGTTAGACCTCTAACTGATATTGTTCTCTTAAGTATATAAACCTTGGCAAATGTCATAAAATAGGGAAAAGTAATTTTTGAGGGATTGAAAGATAAATAAGGGAAAAGGAAAAGTAAGCAAGTGATGAAAATGTCTCCTACAAAAGTTGGTTCGAGAGGCTTTGTCTTTACGTTTGACGATTTGTCAACCCCTGAAGTAGCCTGTCCAACAAATGTTTATTTAATTGATGGAAAAAAGCACATTTTTTTATGTGACACGTTCCTTGGCCCCCAGTCGATGGAACAAATTATTGTTTTTATGAAGAGGGAATTAGAAGAGAAACCTCTGGTGATTTTTAATTCTCATTATGATTATGACCATCATTGGGGTAACTGTGCGTTCTCTAAGTATGAAATGATCCTTAGCAGCAAGTTTTGTTATGAACGAATGGCTGCTGTGGGCGAAGCCGAGCTCAAATTATACGAAAAATGGAAAAGAGGTAATGTGAAGATAGTGCTGCCTACAAAGGTATTCGAAAAGGATTACACTTTTCCGGATGATGGCGTAAAATTTTTCCACTCACCCGGGCATACCCATGATTCTTCCTCTTGTTATGATGAGGTTGACAAGATTCTCTTTGCGGCAGATAATGTTGAAGAACCAATTCCTTATGTTCGCTCCGATTTGGAAGGCATTCAAACCTATCTTAAAACTTTGAAAGGATATCTCGAGTATGATTTTACAACCCTCATTCCGGGGCATGGTTCTATTTCTGACCAACGACTTCTCAAAACCAATCTCTCCTATCTGGCAAACCTTCTAGATGAGAATGATGGCAGTCTGAACCTTCTCTTGAAGGACGATCATTCCAAAGCTATTCACTTGCAAAACCTATATACAATAGCCGAAGAATATGTTAAAAAAAGCAAGAACAATTTAGCGATAAAATTCTTGCAAAGAACAATTGAGTTTGCGAATAAAGAACATCTTCTCGATGCTTCAATTATAACGAAACTCGAAGGAAAAATTTCCAATTTAAAGAAATAACACTTCTCGGGCATATATCTTCCGGAAAAATAGCAAATAGCTATTTTTCTAGAAATTTTTTTAAAAATTAACTTTCGTATCACAAATACTCCCAACAAGAATTATTTAAAGGAGAATAAATATTTACATTTATGAATCTTCAACGATTTCCATATATTCGCATACTTCTTGTAAGCTTTGGTTATTTTACAAATAACCTTACCTGGTCAGCTTACAATGTCTTCGTTCCTTTCTTTCTTAGCCAAAATTTCAAAGCAATCCTCGGTGAAGATTCAGCAATAATTAATACTCTTGTTGCCATTGTAATGATTTTGGATAATATTGCCTCAATTATTATTCAACCATATATTGGGCAGTTAAGTGATCGAACATGGATTCCAAAGTTAGGGCGTCGCATGCCCTTTGTAATCATCGGTTTGCCTTTGGCAGCATTTTTCTTTGGTTTAATTGGCTCTTTTCATTCTGTCTTATGGATCTTACTTGTAGCAATTTGTGGTTTCAATATTTGTATGGCTTTTTACAAGTCACCTGTTATGAGTCTTATTCCAGATATGCTTCCTCAAGATTATCGGAGTCAGGGCTCAGGGGTATTAAATGTTGTTGGTGGCGTTGCCAGCATTACTGGATTAGTGCTCGTTTCAACTCTAATAAAACGCAATAGCCCTCTCTCTTTTTGGGCTTCGTCCTTTATTATGCTAGGGTGCTTGGTGATTCTTTTACTCAGCGTTCGTGAGAAGAAGGAAATCGAGATAGAGAAAAGTGAAGAGAAAATTAATTTCTTTAAAGCAATTAAAAATACTTTCAAAGAGAGCGACCGAACACTTCTCCTAATGTTATTCTCTATTTTCTTTCATACCGCTGGCTATACAGTGGCAGAAACATACATCAGTCGTTATGCAACAGAGGTTTTGTTATTTGACGAGTCAACTGCAGGTTATATTTTGGCTGCTTTTGTTGCTTTTTCAGTTATTTTAGCACTTCCGGCAGGGTTAATCGGACGAAAGATTGGTGCCTTAAATGCTTGCCTTGTCGGGCTCATCGGTTTTATCATTGCGCTCATTCCGATAACGATTATAAGTTTAAGTTCGATTGATGTCTTGCGTAACCTTTTAACGCTGAACACTTATACTCCACCATATTTTGAATGGACAACTCCGGTCTATTTATTCTTAGTCTGTTTATTGGGCTTTAGTTGGTTGGTACTGTCTATAAATGCAATTGTTGTTATCTGGAACATGGCACCAAAGCGAAAAACAGCTACCTATACCAGCTATTTCTATGTTTTCCTTCATCTCGCAGCAATCATAAGTCCATTTCTTGCAGGAGGGATTTTTGATGCTTTTGGTGTTTTCTTTAAAAATCATGGCTTAACTGATCGGTCTGGACTAGAGTTAATGTTCGTTTACATTGCTATATGTATGATTGTTTCTCTCGTTCTTGTGATTTTTGTGAAAAGTTTACGGACGAAGAAATTGCGGGAGATAAAAGATACAGATGAATATGTCCTCCGTCGACTTGATGAAAAGGAATATCCTTTGTTGTTTTTACCCATGTTACTTTTCGGTTTCGGCCTTCGCGAAGAAAGGGCCTTAATGGAGCTCCGGAGACAGCGGTTGAGAGAAAAACGTCGTATTAAACAAGAAATCCGACGTTTGAAACGTGAATTACGCCAATTAAAAAAACAAGTTCTTATTGGTGATATAAGTGAAGACCTTCGACAGCAGCTTGAAACTATTCGCGAATTACGTTTAACTGATAAAGAATTGAAAAAAGAATACCAAGAGAAACGACAAGAATTACTGGATGAAATTTTAAAAAAGAAAATGATCAAACATGTAGAAAAAAAGGCCGAAAAAGAAAGCGAAAAAGAAAAATAACTAACAAAGTTGATATCGTAAATGCCCGAAATAAAATAATACCCTCTCACTTTTGAACAGCTTGGGTTTTTTTAGGATTAACCTTTCGTGGGTTGTTTATTCAATTTATGCCCCAATTTTTTTGGGTAATAATCTACAGCCACTTTTAGGTAATATTTAGTTGCTAAATACCATTATTGGGATCATTATGGTTTTAGATAATATTGCAGCAATTATCATTCAACCAATTATCGGTAATCTCTCTAATCGGATTTGGATTCGCAAACTTAGTCGACGTATGCCTTTTAATAATTGGGATTCCTTTTGCTGCACTCTTTCTTGGTCTTATTGGAACCTTTGAGGAAATGTTTGTTTTGCTTTTGGTGGCAATATGTGGATTCAATATCTAAATGGCGTTCTATAATGCTCCTGCGATAAGCCTTTTGCCGAACTTTTTACCAGAAGAGAAGATGAGCTATGGTAACAGTATTCTTAATGCCATTGGTGGTCTGGCAAATATTGTTGGGCTGTTGTTATCTGCATTTCTCTATGTCATTAACCATCAGCTTGCTTTTTGGGTCATGGCAATAATAATGATTATCTGCTTATTTATTCTCATTATTTTTGTCAGAGAAAAAAAAGAAGGACAATCGTCTTTACCAAAAGAACGAAATGGTTTATTGTTTACGATAAAAAAGTCTTTCAAGAGAAAAATATTCTCCTCCTCCTTTTGCTATTTGTTGTCTTCATTCATAATGCCGCCTATCAAATTGCCCAGACTTTTTTCAGTAGTTATGCAGAGGAGCTTTTGCATTTTCCGGCGGAAAAATCAGCTACTATTCTTGGTATTTTCGTAATCTTTCAAATTGTTCTTTCACTTTTCGGAGGTATTTTAACGAAGCATATTGGTGTGACAAACTCTAATTCTTGGTTCTCTTCTCTTTCTGGGTGGATTTCTCCCCCTAAGTGTTATTAGTTATCTTTCGCCCGATTTTTTTGGTCGTATTATTACTCTCAATAACGGGCTGTTTGGCTCATGGCAATTCTATTTCTATTTTCTAGCGATTTTAGTTATGGCTTTTAGTTGGCTCTTATTGTTCATGAATCTCTTATTGGCTATTTGGAATATCGCTCCCCAGCAAAATATCGGAATGTTTACTGCTTTCTACTATGTCTTTTGGAATTTGGCAGCAATTCTAAGCCCTCTTCTTGCCGGCGGCTTTTTTGATTTAATAGGTTATTTAACAGGGATAAATGGTTTACAAACATTGTTTCTTTTGATCAGTGCCATTTATCTTGTTGCTTTACTAATTTTATTCATAATCCGGTGTAAACAGATTAAAGTCTTTCATAAAAATATATATGATGAATCTTTTCTTGAGCAACAAATTATCTCTCGAGAACTGCCAATACGCTATTTATTATTCTTCCTGTTCTCTGGACAGCAAAGAAAGGCTGAATTCAAGGATTTGAAAATACGACAGCAAGAAATTAAAAAAGAACAGAAAAAAGAGCTCAAAAATTTCAAAGCAGAATTTGCCATCATTAAAAATAAAATTCAAACAGAAGCACGAAAAATTCAGCGGCAAAAGATAAGAGAAAAAAGGCTACTTTAAAGCTCTTGAAAAAAGAACTTCGTGAAAATGTGAAAGCGTTTAAAAATGCCATTTTAAAAGAGCAAGTGAAAAATTTGCTGGAAAAAAGAATAGAAAAGAGAGAAAAACCATTTATCGATACTCGATAATCTCTTTCTCTCGTATTGGAAAGCCTTGAAATTCTAATCGCAGGATGCCTATAAATTCGCTGAAAATTTTCAAACTATTGACAACAATGTGGAAATAAACTATCACTTTCAAAACTGTCAAACCAATGTTGGGGTCGAAGGTCCAATTGAAGTCAAAGAGAACATTTAGCTTTTCAACTAACAGTTCAAAGACATTCAGCACTTGTGTCGTATATGGCCCAAATCCAAGCACCGACTGTAGTAAGACGAGGAGTAAGGGGATTTTTACTGCAATAGGAAAGGCTTTCAAAAACATTAAACCTTGTTGTGGTCGAACAATCCTACCAATAATGGATTTGAGGATTTTAATTATCCCTGTAGTGACTATTGTCCCTCCATAGGCAAAAAGCCACCAATTAAGTGGATAGTAAGTTGGCTGTGAAATAAATTCGAATACCGGCAAAAAGACTAGAATCATCATTGCTATACCAACAAATAATTCAAAGATGCCATTTGAAATTGTTTGTTTTCCTGAATATTCTCGATATCTAACAACTCGTTTCGGTTTTTCTTTTATTTCGTTTGATTGAGGTATTGTTGGTTGCTTTTCTACTCTTGAAACTGGTTTTACATTTGTAGAGCTTTCTGAAAGGATCTTGACTTTGGGTTCTTCTTCTATACTCGTTAGTTCTCTTTTTGCTTTATCAGTTGAAGTTTTTTCGGTAGAAGTTTGTTTCTTCTGAAATAGAGTTGGCAGTCGCGATGATAGTGTTTGCAAATCTTCAGGATAATACCCTTCGAGTGACAAGTAAACGAATAAGAGAGTAATGAGTATAATTGTAATCGTTGCGCTAATGGTTAATCCAGAAAAGAATCTTCTGCCTGCGACACCTGTTCCAATATTAAAAAAGGCCCCAATAACATTCAAAATGAATTGCGCCACTAACGTAATTATTAGAACCCGGGTGTAGAGTGGGAAAAGCTCTTCTGTGACATAAACTTTCGGTTTCCCTCGCCGTTTATATTCTTTTGCGATTTCCTCAGGTTCACCCATTTGTTGAATTGCTTGTGTAAGCTCTTTCTCAGTGACCTCTCTTTTACCGGCAATTTCAGTTGCCTTGTCCCAAATATGATTCTGTAATTCCTCGAGTATTTCTTCAACTTCTTTTTTGTTATTCCGTAACCAGAAAGGTAATTTATTTTCAACTGCTCTAAGAAATTCTTTTACAATCTTTTCGTTTTCAGATTCTATAGCCATTTTTTCACTTCCTTTTTTATTTTAAATCTTCAATGTAAAGACCACATACATCGCAGAATTTTGTAATTTCGTCTAATTTTATTTTGTTTGCACAATTTGGGCAATAGATGTACTTATCTTTGGGCAAGGTGATTTTGTACTCCATCAACGGTGCCATTGCCTCGAGTAATCTCGAAAAAAAGCCTGTCATGTGATTGAGTAATTTTTGCCCTTCTGCAGTCAACTGGTAATATTTCCTAATGCGTCCATCGATCTCCTTTTTTTCTGATTTGAGAACACCGTCTTTCTCCATCTTCCGTAAAAGAGGATAAATTGTCCCTTCCTCAACAACAAGTAAATTCTTTGTCTCACTTTCCAATGTTTTAATGATTTGATAGCCATATAACCCTGTTTGAGGATGTTGTTGGATGATCTGTAATATTGTCACTGTTGAAATTCCCCGCAATAACTCTGATTCAAATCCTTCCACGTACGTCCGGTAATGTTCTTTTGCAATTAATGCTTCTTCTCTAAATGTTCTCACTTTTTTTAACATTACTTTTTTCCGCCTTTTTAGTAGTCGTTTAATATTATTTATCGAATACTATGAATAATACAGTATCTCCCTATTTAAATATTTAGAATTTTAAAAGGAAGTGAATGGAAGGAAAGAAAGCTTTAAAACGTTAAAAAAGGACTAAAATAATTAGCTGTAAAGGAGAAAAAAAACTTGTCTGTTGAAAGAAAATTCGAAAAGATAACGTTGTCTGCCTCGATTCTTGCAATGATTGGAACCGTGTTAATAATTATTGGAATAGGTATTGGTTCGGCTTTTTTGACTGATGTCCGGTTATTAGCATTAATTGTCCTTATTTTGGGACTTTTTGTTATTAGTGTGATTACTTTCATTGGTTCGTTGCCTGCAAATCGTTTTCAATTTACAGATGAACGTCCGGCGCTTCTCGCTTTTCTTGCATTATTCTTTGCACCTTTTACTCTTATTTCAAATTACACGACTCCCTTGTACTTACTTATTAAATTAGTCATTGGAGAGAGTTCCATTTCTCTTCTTCATTACTTTACCTTGGGTGGAATTTTCCTCATAACTATTTCGTTCTTATTATTTGTCTGGGTTTTCTTCTGGAAACTCCCGGAACGGCACCCCACACTGGAAGAGAATTCTGAGCTCCCGATTGCCAAAGCCCTTGCTCAAATTACTGGCTTTTTAACGATGGTTGCGATCATTGGTGTGATAATTGGTTTGTCGTTCCCGGTCTCTGATTCAAGAAATAGTCTCTTGCAAACTACCTTAGGTGCTGCTGTCAGTCCAAGTGCCCTGGCTTTTCTCTTTTATCTTCTAATGATTTTTACAACAGCCTTATTTGTGTTTATTAGTCCTTTTGAAAAAGTTGCTATACCCCGTACAGATTTAGCTTTACTTTTCTTACTCTTTACGTTTTTAGCCTTACCGGGATATGAACCATTAACTGCTTCTACTTCAATTTGGAGTTCGCCTGTGTATAAGCTCTTAGAATATGGTCTTCTTGTCTTTTCTGACATGAATATTTTTGGCTGGATTTTACTAACAAGTGTTCTCTTGAATGTTTTTGCATTATTGCTTGGTGTCCTTACTTTCTTCTTGAAGATTAGTGCTTTTGTCTCAGAAGGAGTTGTACGAACCCCTAGAAGAAGGCAAAAACCTCTTGTCCAATCGGAATCCACACAAGGAAGTGAAACACTTGGCACACTGGCTCAGACATTGGCTAGTTCAACTACAACCCAAACCCCACCAACTACAGTACCAACCAGCCAATCTGTCCCCACCTCGAGTGGACCGCCATCTGCTACTGTAAAACCACTTAGTGGTGCTCCACCCAGTGCTTCCCCCCCTGCTTTTGGCATTTCAACTCAGCCGGCAACAAAACAAACAACACCTACAAAAACGCTTGAAAGGCAAAAGCCAACATGCCCATTCTGTGGTAAAGAATTAACATTTATTGAACAATACCAACGATGGTATTGCTATAATTGCAGTCAATACGTTTAAGGAAGCAATACCATTCTTCTTTTTTCTCTTGTTATTTCTTAATGAGTTTATATTTTGCTAAAAGAATTGGTTTACAGCGAGAAAGCCTGGGACAACCAGTGCATTTCAGTTCTTCACAAAATGTTGCTTCTTTTTTAAAATCATCAATCCGTTCAAGATAACCCAATTTTACAAGTTGGTCAAGTAATAAGACGACTGTCCCTTCTTCTATCCCAAGCTTTCGTGCAATTGTAGCAGTATTCGCATCTCCTCCAGCTCGTAAATACTCGAGAACTTTAGAAAGCATATTTATTGTTACTGTTCTTCTTGCTTTTTAATTTTCACACAATTTTAGAACCATTTCCGCCTTTTTCTCCTTCGATGACCACATAGTGGCCTTCGTCGAAGATGCATTGTCCTGTGGTTATTTTGTTCTATTTCTGTCGCTAAACCATCTAAAGCAGGTTGCAGCTTTTCAGGTAGAAGTACTATATGGCGAATGGTTAATAAACGAAAGAGAGGTGTTGTAAAAATGGCTAAAAGAATTGGCAAATAGAAATAGGTATCAATATGGATTACTCCAGCATTTATTGCTGCTGAAATTAATCCATTTAGAATATCTGCAATAATAACCAAAAGATAAATGATGCCAAACAGGCTCCCTATGCCTGAGCCAATGATAAGAAATGAATCGGCTTCT
>Ga0190348_1000514_pt1 | contig 10587 bp, 10 predicted proteins | sample 48721367_MG_FD_161658 | JGI IMG/M metagenome (GOLD analysis project Ga0190348, IMG submission 161658) | Hydrothermal vent microbial mat bacterial communities from Southern Trench, Guaymas Basin, Mexico - 4872-13-6-7_MG | ecosystem: Environmental > Aquatic > Marine > Hydrothermal vents >... | reverse complement strand
TTAAAGTAACTCGTCTTTTATATCTGATGAAGGAAATCAATCGTGCTTCATTCGAATTGAATTGAAATTTAGGGCTGTTAGCAATTATTGGCTGCTTGAAAAAGGTGCTTTGATTCTCTTCCTCTGTAAGGCCAAAGATACGAGATACTGTTGGTTCTATTTTCCGGAAGATATCAATGGGGATTGGGTCACCTGAATTGAAAACCTCATTTTTAAACAGCAAATGGAATTGATCGGCAATTCTGACCAATCGTTTGTACGTGAGAGGGGCATGGTCAAGAGTATCCGTACAAGCAACAAAAATAATGTGGTTGCTCATCTTGAATACAAAACGGAATTTATTGGTTTCAATCCATTTGATTTCAACGTCAAAAATGCCTACAAAAGAATTCACCGCACTTAGAAAACCGCTTACAAGATTTTCGTCATTCGTGTTATTATCATATTTTTTGTGGAAAAGACAAGTCCCTGATTCTTCCAAGATCCAGATCTGTTTTAAGCCCACCGTTTCTTCACCTAACTAGTTTCACACATCCGTTTTTGCTCAATGGATAGATAAGATTGCTAAGATTAAAAGAAATGTAATATTGAGATACTCTTTTCATATCATCTTCCCAAATTTTCTCTTCCTCTCACATGTATTTCAGACTGAAAGGGTAATTATTATAAAGGACTACCTTTGCTTCAGTACTAAAAGAAAAATTGCTAAACAAAATTAGTGGTTAAAATGGCTCACGAATTTGACTTTGGAGATGATAGCGGGGAAATAATCGGTCGTGGAACATGGATCGATAAGCTTGCTGTTGAAGTCATCAAACGAAAAGATAACTTGCCAGGCAAACATCCTGAGGTGATTCGCACCGAAAGTGGATTGGGCGCTTCCGGTTTCCCGCATATTGGTTCGTTTGCTGACGCATCTCGCGCTTATGCATTCAAACTTGCCATCGAGGATCAAGGAAGAAAAGCAGAATACATTGCTTTTGCAGATGATTTAGATGGCTTGCGGAAGGTTCCAGCGGGTACTCCTCCTGAACTAGCTGAGCATCTCGGAAAACCTGTTTCCATGATCCCTGACCCTTGGGGTTGTCATAAAAGTTATGGACAGCATATGTCTTCCTTGCTTATTGAAGCACTAGAGATTGCCGGCATAGAGTTTACTGCTGGTTCGGCCTATGAATTTTACAGTTCAGGAAAAATGGCTCCCCAAGTTAAAAAAGTATTAACAAAGGCTTCTCTTGCAGGCCAAATTATTAAAGAGACAACAGGCCAAGAAAAGTATCTTAAAGCTCTCCCCTATCATGCCATTTGTAAACAATGCGGGCGGATTTACACCACAAAGGCAATCAGTTTTGACGCTAAAAAAGGGCTTGTTGAGTATATTTGTAGTGGTGATGAGATCAAAGGCAAACAGCTCAAGGGTTGTGGCTATCATGGCTGGTCTGATATCTCCAAAGCAGATGGAAAATTAACTTGGAAGGTAGAATTCGCCGCAAGATGGCATCTCCAGCAAATTGATTTCGAAGCTTTTGGCAAAGATATCTTTGAATCGGTCATCTGTAACGATGAAATCAGCCGGCAAATTTTCAAGTACGAACCTCCTGCCCATGCACGCTATGAAATGTTCCTTGATAAAGGCGGGTCAAAGATTTCAAAATCTGCTGGAAATGTCTTTACACCGCAAACATGGTTCCGCTATGGTTCGCCTCAATCTCTGAATCTCTTAACCTATAAGCGAATGACTGGGAGCAGAACACTTGCAATAGACGATATCCCTATTTACATGAAGGAATTAGACTATCTCGAAAGTGTTTATTTCGGTCGCATTAAAGAGAAGAACCAAGCGAGAAAGCGAAAGTTGCGGGGACTATACGAGTATTGCTGGCATTTACACCCACCCGAAAAGATGTCCATTCAAATACCTTACGCGCTCCTTGTAAATCTCCTTTCGGTTGCTCCTGAAAACAAAAAGTATGAGTTTCTCGAGTCCCGCTTGATTGAATATGGTTATCTTCGAGACGGAGCAACGATCAATGATGTTAAAGAACGAATCACCTTCGCCGAAAATTGGGTGGCTGACTTCAAGCAACTCGAGGAATTTGAGCTCTCCCTCACTCCAGAGCAAAAAGCTGCGCTGAAATCTTTGGTGAAAGTGTTAGAAAAAGTAAAAACAGCAGACGAAATTCAGACCAGCATTTTTGAAACAGCCCGGAAGCACGAGCTAAAACCTGGTGACTTTTTCAAATTGTTGTATAACATTTTACTTAACACCGATCGTGGCCCTAAACTGGGCCCTTACATTCATACGATTGGTACCAAATTAGCCATTCAAAAAATTCGAAAACAACTCTAATTTAGCAGCTAACTTTTTTTTGTTAGCTCTTCTTCCTTTTTCCCTATTTTTTGAAAGTCAATTTTTAATGGTTGCTTGTCATTTGAGAGAATGACAACCTTGCTGTCTTCCATCTCGTAAACGAGTTTATAATCAGGCAACCCCTCAAGAATCTTATTTGCAAAAGCACGAATTTCTTCATGGAAGGGCATGTTCCCTCGCTTGACTCGGTACTGAGAAAAGCCAACATGGACATACCCCTTAATTTCTATAAATGCGGGATGGGCTTTTTTGATTAAAGCTACATATTCTGCTGGGTTTTTCATGTTCAATTCTTTCGCCATCGTAAGGCGAGTAACCGTTCGCCCGCCTAACTCTCCAAGCAACTCGAGGCTTTTATTTAATCGGTCCCAGCCATTTTGAATTATAGGTCTACAAACATGCAAGTACTCTTTTTTATTTGGTGCGGGAATGGTGATATAGAGTTGGGTTGGCCGCACCCCTGTGGCAATCATTTTCGAAATGCTGTCAGGCATTGTCCCATTGGAAACGAGAAAGGTAGATACGCCTTTTGCATGTAAAAGTTCAAGGAGTTCTGTGAGGAAAGGATAAAGCGTAGGTTCTCCTGCCAAGCTTAATGCCACATGCTTGGGATCCATTGCCTGATCAAAAAGCTCTTTTGATACAATTGGTTTGTAGCCGGAAATGGCCCGTTTCCACCCCCAGAGTAAGCCTCGATAGACTTCTTCAGGTGAGTCAAATTCCGAATCGGGAACTTTCCAGACAGGCTTTAATCCTACATCTCTTTCTTGAAGGCGCCAACAAAAAGTGCATTGATGGGTGCATAGAAGTGTGGGCGTTGCTTGAATACACCGGTGGCTTTCTATCCCATAAGCGTTTTTATAACAATATTGCCCTTCTTTGAGATATTTGTGGGTCCAAAGGCATTTTTTTACTGCCACTTGTTTTCCATAAAGCTGATAACCCTGTTTTTTCAAGCGTTCTTTGATTATAGGATGAATGACTGATTTTTTCTCAGGATTGAAACGCAAGTTTTCATACGCCACCAATTATTTTTTTAAGGTTTGGTCCAGACAAAACCATAATAACGAACTTCATTGTTAGAAAGAATAGTTGCAATAACAAATTTCTTTTTTACTGAGGTTGCTAAACGTCCCGCACGAATGAGTTCAAGGGCTGTTAATTTACTCCCGCGTGGGAGAGCAGAAATAACATACGGCGAATGATCAATCCCAGGGCCATGTTGATAGACTGCAAAATCAGCACCAAATTTCAAACCCGGTCGGGGGACCAACCCTCTTCGACGCATGTCTTTATAAATGAGCATCTTCTCTTCGAATAGAGGGATCGTTTTTTTTCCAATTGTTTCCAACTCTTCAAGAGAAATTTTGTTTTCGGTTGTGGTTTTATAGATGGTTATTCTTTGTTTTTCGAGTAAAAAGCATGCTTCTATCAAAGATAATTCCAAAGGACGATCAAAACTTTCGCCTTTTGGTTTGCGAATGCCAACAGGCTTTCCATAAAAACCAGTTGCATACAATTTCGAACCTTGATTATGGTCCCAAATCATTACTCTATCTTTCACCAGTTCTGCAAGAATGGGCACGGAACTTGTAGTAGATTCAGTTGGTTGCTTCATAGCCATCAAAGTTCGACCTCTTAAGAGTTATCGAAAATACTCTTGAGTATTTTACGTACTTTACTTTAGAAAGCCCTTTAAATAAAAATGCTTCTTAGTTGCTTGTTCTTTTAACGAGACATTGCATATTGTCGGATGAAGAGTGCCACATCGCGGGCTTTATCAACCATTTCCTCAATACGGTCCACCGCTTCACGAATAATTATCGGCGTGCTATGTAAGGCTGTCATTCTTGCTAGGTCAATAATTAATGCGCGATAGTTATTGTCAGCATCATTTTCAATCATTTCAATTGTTTCAGAAAGCTCTATCACTTTATCTAGTTTTTGATATAAGGCACGTATCAAATCGATGAGATTTTTTGTCGCGTAGAGAGTTTTCTCAGCCAGTTGAATCATGTTCTCGACAATTTCGCGAGGGGGAATCCAATCAGCTTCCAGGTTGTTCAAAAAAAATGCCGCTCCCTGGGCGAGGTCGAGAATCTGATCTGTGGTTCGAATGATCCACATAAGGTCTTGTCGAAAGAGTAATACAGGCCCAGCTAATGATATCTCTTTCATAATGTCTTTTTTAATTTCATTGGCTTGTGCCTCGAGAGAATCAAGTAACTCAACATTTGCGTTAAATTTCTCTCTACCGGGGGATTTCCAATTATCAATTAATGCTGTGAGAACTTCTGTACCTTTTTGTACGATTCTAACGTGATCTAGCAACATGTCTATTACTTTATTTTCAACCAGATTGTTGCCATTTGCTTTTTGGTAAACCATTTCTCATCTTCCTAAAACAATTGCTATGTTTGCTCGAAAAACACCTCGTTTGCTTTTTAACCTTTTAGATATACTCCAGAAATTTCTCTTAGTATTTTAAGAAAACGTTTTTCATATTTTTTATAACAAGAAAAAAGATAATATTAAAAGGAACTATTATCAATAAGGAATATCTATTTCAAACATGTAATTCGCTTGTTGGATGATTTTCATGAGAAAAAGTACCTTTCAAGAATTTGCAGAAGTGGCGTCTAAAGAATATTCCAGCCAAGCAAGAAAATCCTTGGAAGAAACACTCAACCATTTCGCTAAAGAAACAACAAGCGATGTTGTAAGACAGCTGGGGCTACCCCAGGTGTTGATGTTTTTCTCTTCCACAATAGCAAAGCAAAACCAAAATAAAGTCATCCAAAACACAGATGTTGAAGAAGCATTTTCCCTTTTACAGTATTTACTTGAGCGTGACTTAAATTCTACTCTCCTTGTAAATGATGAGCTAAATCTTGGCTTGCCGTTTGCAATGAGACAACAAAACAGGCTAGCCATTCTTCTCAAAGTTAAGGGGAACATGAAAACAAAGAATAATCTTGACTCCAAGATCTCCAGGCTTGTTGATTTCCTAAAAAGTCAAAAATTGGCTCAAAAACACATCAATCGTATTGTCACAGAGTTAAAAGCCACAATCTTGTTTATTGCAAGACTCCTCACTCTCACACGGTCTGCAAGGCGATTGCAAGTTTCCAATGAGGATATAGATTTTGCCTATGATTTTGCTCGCTATTTGATTTTGCGTTTTGACTTGACAAAAATCAAGATTTTGACGACGCTTTATTCAGTGGAAGATAAAGAAATTTGGGGAAAGTTCTCGAAAATCGTTTTTGATACAACAGCTCATGATCATTTGAGCAGCACAGCTTATGCGGGCTGGGAAAACGATCTACCAGAAGCTTTTGAGACCCTTAAACAATACATTAATTGTGGCTCGCGCCTGTTTGTTTCAGCAATTTTCGGCTATTCGGAAATTTTTTGCGCGAGAAAGAAGATTTCCAGGGTAACTACCGATGAATTAACCATTATTTTGGAGGATTTTGAGAAAGCTGTCTTTGGGGATACCAATCCCTTAATTATCGAGGACCGGGGTTTACGACTCTCTTTCACTCGAGAAAGTTTAGACCTTTTTAAACACATTAGTGATTGGTTAACTAGTTTGCTTATAAGAATTTTCGGAAAAGATAAATTCGTGTTTGATTTTGCTGCCACAGTTCCCCGCCAAATGTCTTTGCTCTTATTTCTCTCAATTGTTGCCGTGGTAATAGCAAATGATCAAAAAATCGACATTTCCCATATTCTCTTTGCCGTGAAGAAATGGGCGTCGTACCTCAAATTACTGGTGATGGTCCCTCAGTAGCATTTATTCGGAGCAAAATTGAAAGGATGGATTATAAATGACAAAGGTGACACTTGTAGGGATTACACACATCGATGCTGAAAGCCCTGTTAAAGTTAAACGAATTATAGAAGAGCTGAAACCCGATGCAGTTTGTTTAGAGCTAGATGAATTCCGCCTGAATAAATTATTAGAACAATCGCAAGTCCTTCAACATGAATATACTGACCATACCCAGCCCTCACAGCTAACGCTCTCGGACGAGCTTCCCACCTCCATTCAGGAAACGCTCCATTTTGAAGTAGATTTTTTAGAGGACCTCCCGACCATTTTGGAGGACATCGGGTTCTTTGAAGGTGAATTAGCAAAAATTGCTAATGTTGACTTTCCTGGTTTAGAAATGTTGCTTGCTTATCAAACAGCGAAAAAACTTGGTTCTAATATTTATTTAATTGATAAATCCATTCACGATATCAGTCAAGCAATGGCATTAGAAATTTCTGAAGAAGAATCATTAAAGTTTCAAGATTTAATTGATGAGCTCATTTTAGATAAAAAAATCGTCGTAAAAAAGACAAGCGATTCAAACGAGACAGCAGAGGAGCACCTTAAAGAAGAAGAGATGCTCAAGTTAAATGATGAGGAAATAAATCTCACTGATGTTTTTACACTCTTCCAAAATCAAGATTCCCTCAAATCTATTCTAGAGATTTTTCGTTCTCACTTTCCAAATCTTTACAGTATTCTCCTGGAGGATCGCGATGTTTATATGACAAAAGAAATCCTCAAGGTGGCTTTGAACCATTCAAATATTGTTGTTGTGATTGGTTATGGTCATATTAAAGCTATTAGCGAGCTTTTACAGCAACATGCAAAAGGGCTGGAAATTGTGATTTCTAAATAACTGGTTTAATGAACCACCCTGTCTTCCACTTGGAAGTCTTCGCCACCTTGCCAAATTAATTGAAGCTTGGCATATAATTGGTCAATATTGACATTTGCTTTTGAGCTTAATGGAAAGGTTTCAGCCAATAGGTGGAGGTCGTTAATTATTCGTAACAAGTTTATAGCCATTTCCCGTCGCTCACCGGTTATTTGAGAATTTATTGCATCTTCAAACACATAGTTGTTTTCAAGCCACTTATCAATTTCCTTTCGTGTATTATTATCTATCAGGTCAATTTTCGAAATCAAATTTAATTGAGGGAAGAAAAAGCGCATATAAATACTAAGTGAGAGTGTCAATGAGTTAATTAACCCAAACGGCGTTTGGCAAAGATTCGCATCCATGAGATTTACCAAAACACATCGATCTCCACCAAACTCTTTGGCTGCAATTACTCCTGTGGGTCGGAAAGCAAAGAGTTCCATTTGGCCAGGAGTATCAATCAATAAAATGTCGGGAGAGCGATCCTTTAATTCTTCCAAAATTGTCGGCGACTCAGAGGTAATCAAATCCACTGCAGCTACAAGTCCACCATTTGGCCCAAGCTCAAATTCTGTCATGATCTCATTAATATCGATATAATCCCTGACATCTACATCCGGAGCATAAGGTAAGTGAATTACTCCAGGGTCAAGATTAAGGGTTGCAACATCCAGCTCATAAACTTTCAAGTATTCTGCCAATGTTGCTGTTAATTGACTCTTGCCAGAACCCGCCGTCCCGACAAAAAAGGCTGTATACATTTTTCCCACCATTAACAATTTATTTTATAGTTATTTTTGGTTCCTTATTTTGAACCCCTTTCATTTGCATAATTAGCTCTTGCAATTCTCTCGCAATTTCCTTTAATAATTTTACCTCATCTTTTGAGCCGACCATTGTCAGATGGATTTCAACTTCGATAATGCCCTTTTTGGAGGTACTCGAACTTTGGGGGTGCGTTTTAAAATACACTCGAGGATATTTCTCACGAACCACACTGATTTGTTTTGCCAACTCACTTTCAGGCACATTATTTACAATTAAAGACTTTTCATGATAAGAATGAGAGCTGTCTTTTGGGAGATATTTCACTATTTCAGAGTCGAAAATGCTCTTCATCTCCACAGGGACACCGGGTAGAGAGAAAATTTTAGTTTTTTGGTATTCAACAAACACGCCCGGTGCCGAGCCGGCATGGTTTGGGAGTGGAATCCCTCCTTCTGGAAATAATGCCATTCTTTTTCGTTCTTCTGTTAGCGTTAGGTTAATATTTCGATTCTTTTTTAGAAAATTCAATCTCTCAGTAATGAGTTTAAGGGCGTCCTCATTTAACACGAGTTCTACATTCATAGCTTTGGCAATGGCTGTGTGAGTTAAATCATCGAAAGTTGTGCCAAGACCACCGGTAGTGATTAAGACATCAGGCTTTCGTTCTAATGCTTCACGAATGACTTGGACCATATCTTCAAGCCTATCACCAATAGTGGTGATGCGAAGCATCTTCCCGCCAAGAGTAATTAGTCTTTTCCCCAGCCAGTTAGCGTTGGTATTCACTGTCTTACCAATGAGAAGCTCATTTCCAAAACAAATCAATTCGGCCGTAAACATAATTTTATTCAAACCTTCTTGATCGACTGTTCATCATGATCAAATTGGTCATAGCTTTATTTGACCAATACATCTGCAACCATCTGCCATTGTCGAGGAGCAGACATCCGAACCTTTCTTACGTTTAAGACTTTTAAAACAGAACGATGGTTCTTTAAAATCTCGTGGGTAACATCCTCGACAATTTTTTCTTCGGGTGAGCCTTCCCCCCCAACGAATTCAAAGAAGTGAATCACTCCCCCCTCTTTCTTTAACGTTTTGCAGGCAACATCAAGAAAGTTGATGGCATAGCCCGGTAAATTCATTATCACTCTATCAGCCACACCAAGCAGTTGTTTCTTTACCACAACCTCCCTGCAATCCCCAGCATAAGGGATAACTTTCCCGAGCAATTTATTCAAGCGAAGGTTTTCTTTTAACAATTCAATGGCTTCTGGATTAATGTCAATAGCATAAACGGTTGCCGCCACTCGTTTTGTAATTGGTAAGGCAAAAGGGCCAACCCCACAAAAGAGATCAACAACAACTTCTCCGGGTTGCACGAGTGAAGCAATGCGAGTATGTTCCTCACTCAAACGTGGACTGAAGTATGCTTTAGTAATATCAATGGCAAAACGAAGGCCATATTCCTTATGAATGGTTTTTGTTTTATTTTCGCCCGCTAAAAAGGCAACGGGGCGTATTCGGGTAACACCATTAACTTTGCCGGTTTTTGCAAAAACAGATTTAACATTAGCATAAGCATCAAGAAAGGCTCTGGCAATGAGCTCTCTTTTACTCCACAAAGGTTCTGGAATCTCAACAATAGCAATATCCCCAATGGTGTCAAAGCTCCGGGGAAGGAGGGAAAACTCTTCTTTTGAAACATGCTTTTCCAAGATCTCGAGATGAGAATTTGGTCGCGTTCGAATTTTTTCTAATAAACCACATGGAAGTATTTTAATCGCCACTCCGAGGTTCTCGATTTCCGCTTTTTCAGTCTCTCGAATCTCACGAGACAAGGGGATAAGTAACCAATCTTCTTGTGATTTTATTCTGAAGGTGGTGTTGAGAAGTCCAAACTGAAGCAGAAGCTTTCTGATTTCTTCTGCAGCTTTTTTCGGAACTTTTAGACAGAGAACCAAAACTTGTTACACCTTACTTACTGTACAAACTCTATCAATTGCACCTCAGCTATTCTTATCAAGCTTTCTTTCTCTTCAAAAAAGAGCTTAAGCGTTTTGAAAATAATTTTAACCTCTCTCTCACTTCAAACTTAGGATGTGTTGTTATTTAAAATACGTCGCCATAAATTCTCTATGTCATCCTGAATTGTTCTTTCAGCAGACCCTCGTTCCCCTAAACTACGAACCACTCGTAAAGCTTTTTGGATGTACAATCGTGCTTCTTTTAAATCATCTAAGGCGCCCCGCAAATCGCCGGAAAGAAATTTCTTAAGCGCCATTTTTTTCTTTTGTTCTGCTTTAGCTCTTAGAGCTCTTTTCTCAGAATTTAACATTTCACTCTTTCTAACTTCGTGAGGGAACAACACCCGCACCCCTATTAAAAAATAATCGTTGTTACTACTATTAAAGATTTTTAATCAAAGTATTAAAATTCATCAGAAAATACTACCTAATTCATTATAAAATTAACAGCAATTTTATTATAGCTCTTGAGGATATACTGCAAGCGATTATCATGTGTCTGGCTGTCCCTGCAAAAGTTGTTGAAATTAAAGATGATGATACTCTCCTAGTGGATTTTGGTGGCATAAAGCGAGAGGTGAAATCCACCCTATTAAGTGAAAAAGTTTCAGTAAATGATTATGTGTTAGTTCATATTGGTTATGCTATGGCAGTTGTTGACGAAGAAGATGCCCTTGAAACGCTTCAATTGCTGGCTGAAATTGAAACCTATAATCAA
>Ga0190348_1000510_pt1 | contig 10650 bp, 11 predicted proteins | sample 48721367_MG_FD_161658 | JGI IMG/M metagenome (GOLD analysis project Ga0190348, IMG submission 161658) | Hydrothermal vent microbial mat bacterial communities from Southern Trench, Guaymas Basin, Mexico - 4872-13-6-7_MG | ecosystem: Environmental > Aquatic > Marine > Hydrothermal vents >... | reverse complement strand
CATAATTTTCAAGCACCCGCCATATTCTGGTATCGTGCTCTCCTACGAGTCGGCTGATTGCTTTGGGTGTCATGCCATTCTTCGCGAATGTCATTATGAGTGCCTCGAAAAGTAAGGTAAAGCCTGCACCAGGTCGTGCCCATGGGGCTCCAACTGTCTTCACTCCGTGCTCATCGCACTTCACTCGGGGCAGTCTCGCATGCAGATAAGTGAGATGCTCAAAGAAGTTCAGGTGGCGCCAGGACCTCTCATCAGTATCGTAGACCAAGCACGATTTTCCGCATACCGGGCATGGAAAATTGCTTCCTTCAGGAAAGTCTAGATAAAGGTCAAGTCGGTGACTTTCGGCATTAAATTCGATTTTCACAACCTGCCAAGGCTCTGAAATTCCCAAGGCCATTCGGAAAAGATCTTTTTCGTTCAACTTTGCTTGCACCTCTCATAAAGAAAATATAGGATAAACATGGCCCGGCCGGAGAATAGGGCAACGGTGGGAACCGACCTGAGCGCCGAGCCGGGGGCCAAGACAAAGGGAGGGAGCTTGAGTGTTCCCTCCTTACTCTCTTTTCTACTAAACTTTGTTTTGGCATGAAAGCGATAAATCCCAGGGGCCTGGGGACTGGTCCCCAGATTGGCGAAGCCGATTAGAAAAGATTACCCACACTAAATAGCGAAGAACCGAGAAGATATGTTCTTTCGTCTGAATGTCCTTCGCGTGCACTTACCTCCCCTTAGAAAGCGTGATGGGGACGTTCGCCTTTTGATCGACCATTTACTGAATGTCTTCAACTCAAACCTGAAAAAATCTATCAAGGGCCTCGACCAGAAGGCCCTAAATATCATGCTGAGTTACTATTATCCTGGAAATGTGCGTGAGCTTCGCAACATCTTAGAATATGCTGTAACTATATGCCATGGGAATACGATTCGATCTGAACATCTGCCAAAGTATATGTTTTTGTCCAAGGAGAAGGGGCCTTCATCGAACGATCAAAATCAAGAGTCTGAGAAAAATGTGAGTAGGCTGGATATTAACCTGGAGAGTCCGTCCGAGGTGTCCGGGTCTATGAGCTGGGTATCCGTAGAGAAGAGAATGATAATGGAGGCGCTAATGAAAACCGGGGGCAAACGCGGGCGGGCAGCGGAATTACTTGGTTGGGGGCGAAGCACCCTGTGGAGGAAGATAAAACAGTATGGGTTGGAGTAGATATGTGCTGCAATGCATGGACTATTATAGTGTCTGGTGATCCATTATGAAAATACTGATCACCATATCAAAAAATCATGTGGAACCACGATTCGACCTGACGAACGAGGTAGTAATTGCCCGCGCGCGGAATGGACAAATTCTTGGGGAACCCAGGATTATCCTGCTACCAGGCGCATCCTCAGAAGAAATCTGCGCCCTTGTTATCAAGGAAGATGTGTCGGTTGTCATCTGTGGCGGAATTGAAGAAGTCCATTATCAGTATCTTACATGGAAAAAAGTGAAGGTCGTTGACAGCATTATCGGACCCTACGAGCAGGCATTAAATCTGGCCTTGTCAGATAAACTTGAGCCAGGTACCATATTGCCAGGATAGGACTGTCTCATTCTGAAACACTTTGAACCTGGAAATAGCGAATTAACTTCTTTCCTGCTTTTAATACCTATTACCTAAATCCTGCAATTTAATGACAGGATAACATGAAAATGGTAACATCCTCAGTATGTTAAAGACCAATTCAGCAAACTGAGGAGTCACCATTTTCATGAAGAGAGAACATAATAAACGATCTGCCCGTATATCGCCAAAGAAAATTAAAATTAACAAGGGAGGCAAAGGACTTACAGCTCAAGCCGGTCTGATTCCAGTGGTTAAATTTTTTCATAACCTGAATCTTGCAGGCATTATCAAGGAGACTGTTGATCATCAACGCGGAGGGACAGCTCTTTACGATGTTGTGGATGCCATTTTTCTCCCACTGGTGGCAATCATCGGTGGAGCACGTTCAATTCGTGCGATTGTAACGATTTGGTCTGACAGTATACTCTGTCGGGTTGCCGGTTGGTTGACCATTCCGGATGAAACAACCTTTGGTCGTCTGTTTCGAACTATGATGTTGAATTTGCAAAAGATGGATCTAACCATTCCCGGCGGAATGGGCGGCAAGGAAGCTATTCAAAAACTTATTGAAATTGATCCGGAAATAAAGGCAATAGTCTCTAGTGGTTATTCAACTGATCTTGTAATGGCCGAATACAAAAAATACGGCTTTTGTGATGTTGTTGCTAAACCATATACGATAGAAAAACTGAGCAGTAGCTTACATAGATCATTAAATTGATAGTACATTATTATGGAATCCCATTGGAAGAAATAACCCGACAGCTTGGAGTTTCTACGTATGCTATTTTCAAGGTACTTATAAGGAAAACCAGAGACTAGGTCAAGAAGCTAGTCAATCACCTCCCAGTCCCTAACAAATCAATATGGAATCGACTATTACCAACTTAACAGAACGAATCAGGGCCGCCAGAGGGGAATTACCCGCCGATCTGGTTTTTAGGGGAGGGGAATTCTTCAATGTCTTTGCCGGTACCGTTGAGACGGCTGATATTGCCGTCCATAAAGGGTTTATTATCGGTGTGGGAACTGGATATCAGGGTTTGGAAGAGATTGATGTAAGTCATAAGACGATCACGCCGGGGCTTATTGACGGCCATCTCCATATTGAAAGCAGCATGATGCTGCCCTCCAGGCTTGCCCAGGCTGTCATGCCCCACGGTACAACCACCATTATCGCCGACCCGCATGAAATCGCCAATGTGATGGGTATGGACGGTATCAGACTCATGCTGGAAGAGAGCCGGGACATTCCATTGGATATCTTTTTTATGGCCCCCTCTTGTGTCCCAGCCACTCATCTTGAGACCTCTGGTGCTGAAATTAAGGCAGAGGATCTGATTCTATTAAAGGACGAGGTTCGAGTTTTGGGTCTGGCTGAAATGATGAATTTTCCAGGTGTCTTGACCTGCCAGCCCGGTGTGCTGGAAAAGATCAAACAATTTGCAGACCAGATTATAGATGGTCATGCTCCCGGTCTGACCGGGCATGACTTACAGGCCTATATAACCGCCGGAATCAGGTCTGATCACGAGACCGTTAAGCTGGAAGAAGGGCTTGAAAAACTCAGCTTGGGCATGATGTTGATGATACGCGAGGGCTCCACGGCTAAAAACCTGGATGATCTGCTGCCTTTGGTTAATAAAAGAAACGAACATCGCTGCTGTTTTGTTTCGGATGATCTCCACCCCCTTGAAATAGCAGAGAGAGGGCACCTTAACCACATGATAGTCAGGGCCATAAGCAGGGGGTTGGATCCCCTTTCAGCCGTTAAAATGGCAAGCTGGAATCCGGCCCGATATTTTGGTTTAAAAGACCGTGGGGCCGTGGCGCCGGGTTATCGGGCCGACCTGATCGTCTTAAATGACCTTCATAAATTCAATATCGATCAGGTATATAAGAGAGGCCAAAAGATCGCGGATCAAGGTAAATTTACCGGCGATCAGGCGCAAGGTACGGTATCTTATCTTTCCTCCATGAATCTCGCTCCTTACTCAATAGAGGCCTTCAGGATACCCTATCGCGACCGAAAGGCCCGCATCATCCAAATCATTCCAGGACAAATAACGACAAAGGCGGTTTATGAAAAGGTCCCCCACCGAGACGGCCTGGTGAAGACCGATATTCAATCTGATACACTGAAACTCCTGGTTGCGGAACGTCACAAAAGGACGGGTAATATCGCCGTCGGGCTGGTAAGGGGATTTGGATTAAAGTCGGGTGCCCTGGCTACATCAGTAGCCCATGACTCCCATAATATCATTGCCCTGGGTGTATATGATCAGGATCTGTTTCGCGCTGTTCAGGAAGTGGAGGCCATGGATGGCGGGATGTGCGTGGTCATACACGGCGAGCTTGCGGCCAGAGTTCCATTACCGGTTGGGGGCCTGATGTCTGAGGAACCATTTCATAAACTGTTATCTCAGATGGAAGGGCTGAAGAAGGCCAAAGCCTTGACCGGGTGCTTTCTTCCAGAACCCTTTATGTGCCTGTCTTTCCTCGCTTTACCTGTCATTCCCGAGTTAAAATTGACTGATAGAGGCCTGGTGGACGTAAACCGGTTTGAGATTGTGCCGCTTTTTTTGGAGTAAAAGCCGAAAACGGTTGTCAATCGTTCACAGTCCGAATAATAATTCGGAGGGTTGCTAATCTGTTCGCCTTCATCAAAACAGATTTATAGTACAATTTTATGTTGCATTATTCTATCTCTTCAAAACTGAACTATTACAGTCATAACAGACACTCCGAAGGGCGTATTATAGATAAATAGCTTTAAGTAAGCATTCTACGGTCCGGAAACAAAAGTACTATTCGAAGCAATCCCCGGTACTTTCAACGCAAACATCTGGACAAGACTTATTTCTGGGTAAAAAGCAGCCCGCGTATCTATATTACTAACCCTGGCTCAGACTTGATTACCCACAGCTTCGGGGAGATGACCAATGCCCGGCATGTAGCCGATCAATTCAGAGACGGATTCCCCGATCTGTCTCGAGAAGAACGCGAAAACCGCGTCTATCAGGCCAACCCTCCGCACTTCCCCCCAGCGCGAACCTTACGCTCAGGCTGAAGGACCGCTCCTTCCCACCGGCCATAACAGTCAAATGGTCTGGCATTAGCAATAAAAGTATTCGAGACAAATTCAAGAACATCATCTCCTACATCATGTCCAAATTTGTCGTTAAATTTTTTGAAATGGTCTATATCTATGAATTAAGTGCCTTATATCGTGGAGAATACTGTGACATTATACTGACATAGGTATACGGAGACAAATCTGCTAAAAAGCGGAGACATTTTTCACTATTACCATGGTAATCGGGTAATACCAAGTGCCGCACCAACAATCCCCTTATAGCAATATCTTCCTTATTCATTTCCAGATGGCCTACCTGGTTCAGCATTTCCCTGAGAACCCCACGGACTACATCTGCATAGTTGTTCACCGCGGAAAACTGCATTCCAAGTTCATTATCCAGATATTTGATATCAGGAAGATATATATCCACCAAGCCCCTAATTTGCCGAAGTGCTTCCAATGAATCATATCCATTGGAATTGTACACAACAGGAATTACGAGCCCTTTTTGCTTTGCCATCTTAATCGCATCGGCCATATGAAAAATCATATGAGAGGGTGGAACAAAATTGATATTGTGTGCGCCTTTGTTCTGAAGACGAATCATTCCAGACGCAAGCTCATCTGTAGTCGGGGTTCTGGTGTAGCCCTGCTGAAATTCCTGACTGATCTGGCAATTCTGGCAAAACACGCAGTGAAGATTGCATCCGGCAAAAAGATAGTGTCTGAGCCTCTTGTTCCCGAAATAGGCGATTCTTCTCCAAACTGTAGATCCGCATGAGAAATTTGAATACCGTTACTAATCCTGCAGAAGCCGACTTTCCCTTTAAGCCGGTTAACCCCGCATTTGCGCGGGCAACATTCACATTTCCTCAATTGATCTGTTAACTGTCCGTTCATTTCATATTATCTAATCACCCGATGGAAAATCGGGGATATTCCATATTACATGCAAGTACCTTTACCGCCGATTCTCTTTTCAATATACGTTCTATGATTACTTTGAAGTACACAAAGGCCGTAGCCATTATTGCCTTGATGACTAAACCATAAATACAACCCGATAAAATTTGAGCATGTCTTGGGCACAAGCAAGGGCTTTGTTCATGGGCGAAAAGCTATCATGGCAATGAATAGGGCGGATTTAAAAAATAAGTAAAGGACGATGGCATAATGAGTTATAAATACAGTGGACAAGAGTGATCGGAGTTATGGGTTAAAAGAGGGTTCGCGCCTCCAGGGCCTTTTGCAATGTCATGCGATCTGCGTACTTTAGGTCCATGCCCATAGGTATGCCGCAGGCAATCCGAGTCACCTGTAAGCCGAGCTTTTTCAGGCTTTCAGCCAGAAAGGACGCAGTGGCATCTCCAGCAACCGTGCTGCTTGTCGCAAGTATTACCTCTTTTATGTCTTCCTTTTGTATGCGTTCGAAGAGTTCCCGTATTTTGAGCTGATTTGGCCCTATCCCCTCCATGGGTGAAAGTACTCCGTGAAGCACGTGATAGCGACCCCTGAAGGCCCCTGCCTTTTCCAGGGCCAGAAGGTCTCCGGGGTCTTCAACTACGCAGATTAGGGAGTTATCCCTTTTATAGTCAGCACAAACAGGGCATGGATCCTGCTCGGAAAAAGTAAAACAAATTGAGCACAATCCTATTTTGCCGTGAAGTTCTGCAATACAATCTGCCAGTTCCTGGGCTTGGGCCTTTGGCCATCTCAGTATCTGAAGGGCGAAACGCGTGGCAGTCTTTTCGCCGACCCCTGGAAGCCCTTCCAGGTCCTTAATAAGCCTGCCGAGAGCAGGTGGAAAAGCAGAAGACATTTACATCCCTGGCAATTTAAGGCCGCCTGTAAGCTTTGCCATTTCACCTTCTACCATCTCTTTGGACCGGGACAGCGCCTCGTTTACCGCGGCCACTACAAGATCCTGCAACATTTCTACATCTTCGGGATCGACAACTTCTTTTTCAATGGTTATTGATACTATCTCCGGTTTTCCGTTGGCAACGGCCTTAACCATCCCGCCTCCAACCGAGGCCTCTATCTCCCTTGTGGCCAACTCACTCTGGAGCTTTCCCATCTTGGTCTGGAGGCGTTGGGCCTGCCTCATCATTTCCTTCATGTTCGGCTGCATTATATAACTCCTTTCATATCACACTTCTGTCCTCTATTTGAAAATACCCTTACATCGGAAATCTGAGCATGAAAGACCTTAACGGCTTCCTTGACCAGGGGGGATTGAATCAGTTCATCCCGTAAACTAAAAGTCTTCCCCGCCGCTCCGACATCGTTATTTTCACGGATTTCTTCTATTACGACATCGGTTGCGCGCTTGAAAAACCTTTTTGTCAGCTCCCTAAGCCTCTGCTGATGGTGCACTTCGCAAAGCATGTCATGCTGGATACCCGATCGACATTTGAGTTGGATAAGATCCCCGTTGTCTTTTGTCTCTATGGACTCGCAACAGTCCAGTAGCGATCCAAGGACCGGGTGTTGTTCTTTAACAGAATTTATAAAATCAGTCCATTCCTCAGAGCTGCATCTTTTTGGTGTCACAGTGACAGGGTTGACTGCAGGCGCTGCATTCATTTCTTTTGCAGGTCCTTCAGAAAAATTTTCCTCTTCGATTCCTGTTGAGGATAGAAGTTTATCCATTTTCCCCAGGAGCTCATCTATCCCCACAACCTCTTTTATACTGCATAGCCGGATTACAAGCATTTCAAGAGAGAGCTTGGGAGTGGTGCTTCTGCATATTGCCTCCTGCCCCTTTATTAGGGCGTCCAGCACCTGGAAAAGGCTGTGAGCAGAATATCCTGAAATTACGGAAGAAAACTCCTTCGCATCTTCTCTGCTAAAATCCAACAAGGTCACTGCCCTGTCCCATTTAAGATTTTTCAGCACCACAAGATTTCTGAAAAAAAACACCAGATCCGCAATAAACTTCTGGATGTTTCCCCCGAAATTGTATACGTCATCAATAAGTTTGAGGGCACCGGCTATATCACTTTCAAGTATAGCAACGGCAAGCTGCTTGAGTACCCGGGTCTCTACAATACCCAAGACTTCACAGACCTCTTTTAATGAAGTCGCACCATAAGCAGCCACTTGGTCAAGGAGGCTCAGACTGTCCCTTACACTGCCTTCGGCCTCTCTTGCCAACAAAAGTATTGCGTCCTGCTGCAGTCCCATGCCCTCCGCATTGATTATCCTGCTGAGGTGATCCGCCAATTCCGCAGTACACAGCCTGCGGAATTCATAATGCTGACACCTCGAATTTATAGTCGCTGGGATCTTCTCGGGTTCAGTGGTTGCAAAGATGAAATACACATGGGGAGGTGGTTCTTCCAGGGTCTTTAAAAGGGCATTAAAGGCTTCTTTGGTCAGCATATGTACTTCGTCTATGATGTAGATCCTATAGCTGCAACGGGTTGGAAGAAACTGTATATTTTCCCTCAGTTGGCGTATTTCATCGATACCGCGGTTAGAAGCCCCGTCTATCTCCTGCACGTCGATAGAAGAACCGGCCGTTATTTCCCTGCATATTCCGCACTTATTACATGGATGGGGGGACGGACCTGACTCACAATTCAGGGCCTTTGCAATTATCCTGGCAACAGAGGTCTTGCCGGTCCCCCTCGGCCCGCTGAAAAGCAGTGCATGGGCAACACAGTTGTTCCTTAAAGCGTTTTGAAGGGTTTTGGTCACGTGTGACTGACCGATTACCTCTTCAAATGTCTGAGGACGCCATTTTCTGGCAAGGACTAAATAGGACATGAATTAAGATAAATTGACCTCTGGGAAAAGATGATAGCCAGGCACCCCTGCGACACACGAAGGGCCCTACTGCCGTTGCTTCCTTCCGGACCTGGCGGGGTTCGCAGGGTTTCATTGCGCAGGACCCGGCTATCAAACTGTTTTATGTATTCTTAAAAAATTTTGGCGGAGAGGGTGGGATTCGAACCCACGGTACACCTTTTGGGCGTACACACGATTTCCAGTCGGGCCCCTTCAGCCTCTCGGGCACCTCTCCGCATGATTTTATTCACTTCCTGTCTGTCTGCTGCAAAGGAGTATTAATGTATGTCTCAACATCAATTCCCATTGTTATTCTTTACGGCTGAAACAAATATACCTATACTATTGTGAGGCTTTGCAAGTCAATATTTGAATTGTCCGTAATTAAAGTCGGTAAAGTCACCAGCTCACCTAATTTCTTGGCGGAGAGGGTGGGATTCGAACCCACGTTACGCCTTTTGGGCGTAAAGACGATTTCGAGTCGCCCCCGTTATGACCACTTCGGTACCTCTCCTTAATAAATTGTCTAAAATAAACAGAATTTGGGCGTCAATTAGTCTTGGTTCACTTTGAATTTCAGGTCCTATGATTTTACCTTTACTTTCGCCTCTTCTGAAAAAAGGCCTGAATCAGCGATCGGCACTCATCCGCCAGGATACCCTGGCTTATCTCCAGACAGTGGTTCAGTCTTGCATCCTGAACGATATTATAAAGCGTACCGCAGGCGCCGGTCTTGGGATCTCGGGCACCGTAAACCAGCCGCTTGACCCGGGCAAGGAGCATGGCGCCGGCACACATGGAACACGGCTCTATTGTAACATACAGAGTGGTGCCGGTCAGCCTGTAATTGCCGATCTTTCTGGCGCCTTGTCTCAAGACCAGGATCTCTGCATGTGCTGTAGGATCGCATTGTCTCATGGGCATATTGCCGGCCCTGGCCAGTATTTGGCCCTTTTCATCCACAAGCACCGCTCCGACAGGCACTTCACCCTGCCTGCCTGCTATCCTGGCATGTTCAAGGGCCTGCCGCATATATTTCATATCATCAAGCATAACCGTGGAAGTCTAAACCGATCCTCCTTGAAGATCTAACTGCATAACACAAGGCGGAAAAACATGTGGTATGCGCTTGAAACTATTTATCGGGTCTTGAATTTTGCAAGCAGCTAAGAATTCGGTTGTCCGCCCTCAGGCAGCAAGGGTTCCGGATCCACAAGCTCAAATCCGGCACTAACAAGAATAGAATGGACTGCACTTATATTATAAGTCTGGACCCTGATATACACTATTCCAGGGCTTTTTTCATCTTCGGTCATTTTGCTTCTGCAAAGCCTTGTAAAAGGGATTCCTTTCTGCTCAAGGACCCTGACTATCCTTGCCAGGACATTAGGCCTTCCATCGTCTTTTATGGTAATAAGTGAGCTACCCTTTTCCGCCAGTCCGAATATTATTCTGTATGCCCTTATCAGATCCCGCATGGAGAAAATTCCAACCACGACACCCTTGTCATCCACTACAGGTATTGCCCCGACCCCTTTCTTTTCCAATAGCAGGAGCGCATCATCTATGGTCGCATGAGGAAGCAGACTTACGAGGTCAGTGCTCATGATCTCGCTGACAGGGGTTCTGGATACCTGTTCCAGCTCTTTTCTTCGAGCTTCACCGGACAATACGGATGACGGATAAGCAGACCTGATGTCCCGGTCTGTTACCATTCCGACAAGACGCCGGTCTTTGTCTATTACCGGCAAGTGACGAAAACGGTTGGAGCGCAGGATTTCACGGGCCTCGGAAATAAGGATATTTGATTCCACAGTCAATGGGGCAGGAGTCATATGACGTAATATGTACATTCTAAGCTCCTTTCAATCTATAAAAACGGAAAGACCGGCAAGATAGGCTTCCACGCTGGCCGACAATGCCTTGAGATTATAACCGCCTTCTAAAATAGACAAAACCTTTCCTTTACAATATCGTTCGGCCCAGAAGGCCATGAAGGTGCCGATGTAACCATAGAGTTTAGTCGTATATGCAAGGCCTGACATGTCGTCCATTAAATGGGCGTCAAACCCGGCAGCTACAATAATGGCCTCCGGCTCGAATTTTCCCACGGCTTCTCTTACACGTCCCTTAAGGACATTAAGGACCGCCTCGTCTCCTGAACCCGGGGGT
>Ga0190348_1000509_pt1 | contig 10686 bp, 11 predicted proteins | sample 48721367_MG_FD_161658 | JGI IMG/M metagenome (GOLD analysis project Ga0190348, IMG submission 161658) | Hydrothermal vent microbial mat bacterial communities from Southern Trench, Guaymas Basin, Mexico - 4872-13-6-7_MG | ecosystem: Environmental > Aquatic > Marine > Hydrothermal vents >... | reverse complement strand
TCCCTGAAAATATGGGAATAAACTTGGTAAAACATCATCTCTTGCCTGTACATACAGGGAGCCGGGACAGGAATACAGGGTCAACCTTTACGGATGACCGCATGAAATTTTTCCAGGAAACTTCAGTAGAAATAGTGGTAAATCTTAATTAATTGATATGTCATCTTTTTATAAAACATAATCTCATACAGGTTTATAGGCTCGCTGAACTTCTATCCTAATGAGCAATCGCAAAAAGACAAAAAAGACCGTACGGAAGTATTCTGTTCCATCTACGAGCAAAAGATACACCTCGAAATATCTTATTAAAAAGGCCTCTTTAGCCCACAGAGAGGGCCGGCTGGCTGAGGCGGAAAAAGTCTATCTGGAAATATTGAAAGACAGGCCCGGCTTGGGAGCAGTACTGAACGCTCTGGGAACCGTTTTCATGGACCAGGCCCAAATGGATAAGGCCGAAAGGACCCTTGAGAAGGCAACAAGACTCAGACCCCCCTATTATCCTGCATATTATAACCTGGCCTGGCTAAAACAGCTAAAGAACGATCACAGGGGTGCCATAAGTGATTACAGGATCATACTGGAGAAACAGCCTGATTTTGGTAAGGCGTGGAATAATTTAGGTACTGCATACAGGGAAACCGGAGACCTGGACAAAGCCTTATCCTGTTTCAGCAAGGCAGTGGAGTTTTCTCCCGAAATGCCGGAGGCATGGAACAATCTCGGTGTGGCACAGGATGAATTCAATATGATTCAAAACGCTGCAAAGTCATACAAAAAGGCAATTGCGATAAGGCCGGATTATACATCCGCCCACTTCAATCTCGGGATTTCTTTACAAAAGCTCGGGCGGTTCAAGGAGGCCGAGGACCATTATAAAACGGTCCTTAAGATCAAACCTGATGATGAGTCGGCAAGATTTATGCTCCAAAGCCTTGGGACACAGGAAACACCTGATGCCGCTCCACCGGAATATATACGAAGGGTCTTTGACGGATGTGCCGGGACCTTTGAAAAGACTCTGGTTGAGGGCCTTGGATATAAGACCCCGCAACTGCTTTTTGACCTTGTGCGCCCTTATCTGTCTACAGAAATGACGGTTTTAGACCTTGGTTGCGGTACCGGCCTGGGGTCTCGATTTTATCGGCCTTTTGCAAAAAGACTGATAGGAGTCGACATCTCGTCAAAAATGCTCGAAAAGGCCGCGGAGAAAAAAATCTACGACCGGCTTGAGGTCTTTGACATACTTCAACACTGGAAATTCCCCCAAAAATTTGATCTTATATATAGTTCCGACGTCTTTGTATATTTTGGAAATCTGGACCCTATAATCAGGTCTGCAACTTCCTGTCTCAATTACGGAGGTATCATTGCCTTTTCAGTAGAAAGGCTGGATGACAACAACGGCATTGGACAACGGCTATTCCCCTGCGGTCGCTATGCCCACTCACGTGCATATATACAAGGAATATTAAGCCGTCATACCTTCCGTTTAATAGAAGAGACCGAAGCGGATATCAGGAAGGAGTCCGGAGATCAGGTCAAGGGGTTATTGATTGTAGCAAAGAAATATTAGGAAGAATATCCTTGCCTGCCCCATTCCATCCAAAATAAACGGCTGGAAAAGAAAAGGCCTGCACCCACTGACACATAGACTGCCCACACTATGACTACGGGCAATGGGCTGACCCTCAAAGATATACCCATAAAAACCATAAACAAAATCATCCCCCAGCTTTTGAGAGAAAGAAATCCTCCAAGGCACCCGTGCCCTTTCCTGCTCAGTATGCGTAAAATTATCCGCTCTGCCGTCTTGTCAAAGATCAAACGACCTTTCAATACCCCTGCGAGAGCAGCAACGGCAAGCCACCATGGATTCACGGACCATGGTAAACTCATTATGTTGTCTGCCCCCCTTATAAATAAAGAAAGACCCACAATTGTCCACATAAGGGCCACCAAAAAGACCTGTACTCTGGCAGAAGCTACAGGCTTGTGTGCCTCAAGCCAATTTAAGATTCTCCCATAACTGAATGCCATGACTTATTATAAACTAATTCATCACTAATTCATCCTTACATTTAATAACAATATCTTTCTTACATTCTTCGACGGTCTTCTTCCCGGAAGCTCTTTTTTTGACCTGCTGATGCCCTTGCAGGACTCATGGATTTTGCTATAGGCCTTATTTATATTCCGTTTAATGGACATCCATCACACTTGGGTTTTGTCTTTTTGCAGAAATTCTTGCCAAGAATAACCCACAGGGCATGATATTCGTTATAGAGTTCTACATCGGCAGGCAGATGGTCCATGAAAAGAGAGCGAACCCCCTCATAATCGGCATTCTCGTCTATAAAATCGTGCCTCATAAGGACCCTTACCGTATAAGCGTCCACTACAAAACTGGGGAGTCCTCCTGCATAAAGCAGTATACTGTCGGCAGTTTCAGGGCCTATGCCCTTAATATCAAGAAGCATCGGCCTTAATATATCAAGCCCCCTTGAAAACATATCATCTATATTACCCTCAAATTCATCCATCAAAAAGGCCACAAAATTTTGGAGCCTCTCGGCTTTTACATTGTAATACCCAGCCGGCCGGATAATTTGAGCAAGCGACTCCCTGGAAAGTTCATAAATGGCCCTTGGCCTCAAAAGATCTTTGTCTTTTAGATTGGAGATAGCTCTTTTTACGTTTTTCCAGCTGGTATTCTGTGTAAGTATTGCACCTGCGCATACCTCAAACGGAGAGTCGCCCGGCCACCAATCCTGCGGTCCAAAGGCCGACAAAAGACGTTCATATAATGATATCAACTGATCCCCGACAGGATCGAGATATCCGGTAGTCAGACCGCTAAAGACCAATTATCAGAGGACCTTTCATTTTTTTAAACAATCCAAATATTTCATCAATCAATTCTTATAAGAAAAACATATATCCAGCAAGCAGCAGCTAAAAAACAGGTCGTCCCCAAAACTGCAATATCCCCGAGAGCCAACTCCTGGCCCTCTTCGGGAAAAGAATAGATCAATGCCAGACCTATAGCGACAGTGCCCAACAGTAACGCCAGGGTCCTCACAAACTTGAAAAAGATGAGTAAACACAGTACAAAAATTATTGACACCATCAAATAGGGATTGGTAACCAGACTTATGATATCAAGATTCAATACATATGAGATAATGTTTTCAGTCTTAAGTTTTTCAAAGATTCCAGCCCAATCTATTTTCCAATCCATTAGATAACCTCCTGAGCAGGACAACGCGGAAACAGAATCTTAATTTAACCAAACAGAATCTTAATTTAACCAAGATTATAAGGACCTAAAGTTAAGGTGTCCGTTGTTATTATGTTATCATCGGCCTCTTTCAGATAAATAATAACCAGTAGGCCGCTCCTTTTTTCTTGGCACAAGAGATGTTATTTTATAGTTAATATGCCTTATAATCAGATTATTTCCTTCATGGTAGCAATGGTTCTGGTTGTTGGGGCGCCGCATGATCCGCAACCGGCGCTATCCCATGGAACCGTGATCCTTCTGTGGCTTGTAAAGACCCTGGTATGGATAGGCCTGGTCTTCTGGGTCCTAAATAGATCATATACCAGCAAGGTGCCCTCCTCAGTTCTCGAGAGACTTCAATGGGCCTCTTTGACACCCCTTATAATTGATTTTTACCTGCTTGATATAAAAACATATCTGATATTTTTACCAGGCGTCTCTTTTATTCCGACATTAGTCGAAACAGCAGGAATCAGCCTGTACATCTTATATTTAATTCTTCTCTGGACTTTATACTGGTGGATACTCAACAGAAAAGGCCTCACTGGAGTTCCTTTACTAGAAGATCTGAAATCCAGGCTAAGACTTATACTCCCTTTCCTGATCCTTTACCTGACACTGACCATATTGGGCGATCTTATAGTAACGATCCCCTCCCATAGATTTCAGGAGCTGCTCAACAAGCCGTTCGGAGAATTAATATTTTCTTTCTTCTGCCTGTCCTTAATGTTGGTCTTTATGCCGCCGGTAATACGGATGATCTGGGGATGCGTGCCTTTTCCCAAGGGACCGCTAAGGAGCCTGGTGGAAAATTTTCTCAAACGCACCAATGTAGATTTCAAAGAAATCCTCATATGGCCCCTAAGTGGAAGCAGATCCTGTACGGCCGCTGTCCTTGGTCTTGTCCCCGGATTTCGATACATACTCTTCACCCCTTGTCTTGTTAAACACCTTCTCCCCCAAGAAATTGAAGCGGTCCTTTCTCATGAAGTGGCTCATCTGCGCCACAGGCACTTGCTTTGGTATATATTCTTCCTAGTTACTTTTACTTTGGTTGCATATCGGCTCTTTGCTCCCTTGGAGACATGGCTGCTATCCAGCGATCTATCTCTTGAGATACTGATTCAACTCCAATATTGGCCCAAGGCACTTATTTCTTTTTTGGTAATATTTCCAACGGGAATATTGCTTGTACTGTATTTTCGCTTTCTTATGGGTTATTTCATGCGAAATTTTGAACGTCAGGCAGATCTCTATGTTTTCGAAACACAGGGTCACCCCTGGAACCTTATTAACGCCCTGGAAAAAGTCGGCATCCTGGCACAAAATATTCGCAATCAGCCCAACTGGCATCACTTCAGTATCGCAGAGAGGGTAAATTTTCTGACTGAAGTTGCCCGACGGCCGATAGTAAAGGAAAAATATTTAAAAAAATTAATGGTCAGCAAAGGACTATTCATCGGCATTGCAGGCCTGCTTATAATCATGCCAAGCCTCATGCCTACGCAGTCATGGGAAAACGCTGCCGAAAACAATTTAACTCAGCTATATTTTGAAAAACTCACGAGTAACAAAGAACAGAGACCGGAGTTGTATATCATTATTGGTCAAATCCTTGCCCAAAAAAGGGAATATGCCAAGGCTATAGAGATCTATCAACAGGCCCTTGATTCGGCACCTGATGACCCCGATATCTTGAATAACATCGCATGGATTTACGCAACCGCTGACGATTCTGAGTTTCGAAAACCTGAAGAGGCACTGATGTTTGCCTCAAGGGCCGCCAATCTAAAACCAGCGGGGTACATCCTAGACACCCTTGCGGAGAGCTTGTTTATTAATGGATATATAGAGAAGGCCATAGCTATAGAGAAAGAGGCCATAAAAAAAGACCCTTCAAATACAGACTATTATCAAGCACAACTGGAACGATTCAAAAAGCCGGATGATGATTAATGGGGGAATACGCGGCTTGGATGAATTTTCTGCTGATGCATCTAGACCTGTTAAGACGTATTAGAACTCAAGATATCTTTTTGATTTCAATAGTTATTAATCAATCTATTCAGGAGGCCTGAACCATGGAATCTATTTCAATAAAAAGCAAGGCAAAGACCGAACTAATTGACATTACCGGGCAGATACAGCAGACTATAGCTTCAGTCGGTGGTAATGATGGCCTTGCCTTTATATATGTACCCCATACAACGGCGGGTTTGACCATTAATGAAGGCGCGGATCCCGCGGTACGACGGGACATAATCTCTGTACTTAATGAGATGGTTCCATGGGAGTATGACTATCACCACTTGGAAGGAAACTCACCTGCCCATATCAAGTCATCACTGGTAGGATCAGGAATACAGGTAATTTTCGAAAACGGTCGGTTGTGCCTGGGAACGTGGCAGAAGATATTTTTTTGTGAATTCGACGGCCCAAGGAGCAGAAAAGCCTGGATAAAATTTACTTAAAAACAGATGGGTAAAATATAATCACTACTGTTGTGCCCTGGCTGAATACGTGATAAAAATCAAGCTTGTAAATAGTTTATCTTTTTGTGAACCCTGAACCCCTGAAGACTTAAATTATCAATTATGAACAATATTTTTCCCCGCATTATTCTCCTCTTGTCGGTTTTTTTTTGTATCTTTTTAGTAGCCTATTCATGGATGAGCGATCATAGATCTCCGGAAACCTCGTCCCCACAAAACGCATTAACATCAGAACAGGCGGATCCGACCGGAAATCAAAATATCGAGGACAATACCGAATATCCAGTAGAAATAAAACCGGCCTACATAGTAACCGGCACCATCAGATCCGGTGAGACCTTTGACCATGCCATGGACAGAAATAAGCTGGACAGGTCTGTGAAAACCCAGGTAATTAAAGGCCTTTCACAAGTCGTCGACTTTAAAAAATGCAGACCGGGAGATTCCTTCCATATCTCTTTGGACAATGCTGGCGGACTCATTCGATGTACTTATAAGAAGAGCCCGCTTGAAATCTATACGTTAGAAACCAATAAGGATGGCAAAAATGAGTTCAACGCCTTCAGAGACTCGGTTTTACTGGAATGCCGTCTGATAAAACTATCAGGTATAATAGACGGCTCCCTGTTTACCGCCTTCTCAAAGATAGGGGCCAACAGTAAACTAGCCGTAGCCTTTGCGGATATATTTGCATCCAGGTTGGATTTTAATACCGAAACCAGGTCCGGTGACCAATTTGACGTAATCGTTGAAGAATATTTCAAGGATGATTGTTTTGTGGGTTACGGCAGAATTGTGGCAGCACGGTACAAAAGCCATTACAAGAACTTTAACGCATACTATTACAGGCCAAGGGATCAAACCGAGGGTAAGTACTACGATTCCGCCGGCCAGGAGGTCGGGACCTCGTTTTTAAGATCTCCTCTCCCTGTGTACAGATTGACATCCAAATTCTCCAATAGACGTCTGCACCCTATCCTCAAGGTCTATCGTCCTCATCATGGAGTGGATCTCGCCGCTCCCATAGGTACCAGCGTAATGGCCACTGCAGCCGGTAAAGTAAGTTTTGTGGGCTGGCAGAAAGGTTTCGGCAGGATCGTGATCTTAAAACATCCTGGGGGCTACAAGACTTATTACGGCCACCTTTCCAGATTTGCCAAAGGCTTAAAAAAGGGAATAAGTGTCAGGCAAAAGCAGATAATAGGTTATGTGGGATCAAGTGGTATGTCTACAGGACCGCATTTAGATTATCGAATCAAGGAAAACGGTGTATTCAAAAATCCTTTCAATATGAAGTTCAAACCCAAGTCCAAACTCGCCGGCATGGAGTTGGATGACTATATTGAAAAACAAGAATACTGGAGACAATTCCTTGAAAATGACTCAACGCATAAAACACTACAGGTTGAAACACGGAAAATCACGGAGTATCCGGATGGCTGGCTGGGCTAAATCTATTACAGTTCTCCTTATTATATTCGTCCTTTCCTTTCTTATATGTCCTGTTTCGTACCCGGCTGCCTCCAAGAGTACGAACGCCTCTGTATGGGAACCTCTTATAGAACAGTTAATAAGGGATGGAGGAGATGAGAAGACAATTCGCGGCATATTTGCCAGACCCGAAGTCCAGTTTAATCCCAGGGTCATGCCCCGAAAGCTTTCACACAAAGAGAGCAAGCTCGATTACAGTAAGTTCCTGAGACCTGAACGCCTCTCAAGGGCCGGTCTTTTTTTGGATACCCATAAAGAATTACTAATTCGGATAGAAGATGAATACGGTATACCCAAGGAAATAAAAGTTGCAATTCTCCTTGTGGAAACAGACCTCGGCCGTTATCTGGGTCCTGATCGGGCCTTTAATATATTGGCAAGTATGGCGGCGGCTACTGATATAGATCGTATAAAACCTTGGCTTAATCCTGAACTGCTTAAACCTGCCGAAAGAAATCAAGTGGAGAAGAAACTCAGGGACAAGTCACGCTGGGCCTATAAGGAACTAAAGGCACTTCTCGTCTATGCCGAACAAAACAAAACAGACCCTCTGGAAATCAGGGGCTCAATCTTTGGGGCCATAGGCCTGTGCCAGTTCATGCCCTCAAATGCCCTTCGCTTTGGAATTGACCATGACCATGACGGCAAGATAAACCTGTTCTTAAAACCCGATGCCCTTGCCAGTATGGCAAATTATCTGAGAAACTACGGATGGAAGGACGATCTCAGCCGTAAAGAGCAGGAGGCGGTCATCCTCAAATATAACTACAGTCGTCCATATGCAAAGGCTGTACTTGATGTGGCGGAAAGGCTTTCAGAAAACAGCAAAAATAAATGATATTACACAGACATTCGCAGGTTCAGAGTTAACCTATTCTACTGCCTGCAATCACCGATGCGCCGGCCGCTGAGGTGTTGAATCGTTTCCATGCCTTGCATTGTCATCTTGATTGTGCCCTTAAAAGTGTCTCCGGCGTATGTTATTTTACCTGTTGCCCTTGCCTTGCCTTCCGGACTATCGCACTCCATGGTCCATGTTACTGTATCACCATCCACCTTGCTCTCGGTGATTTTGCACTCCTCGGCCTGTTGAGGAGAGCCACGGGGAACCATGTTTTCATTCGTAATGCACTGAGTGTGTGTCATCGGAGGCATACTTACCGGCATGCCGGGCATTTCCATTTTGATAGTGATCTCCCACAAGCCCTCCTGCATGTTCGGCCCTGAACCTGCGAAGGAAATTGAAACGGAGCTCAGTACAGCCGCTGTAACGACAATTATTAAGGCGGCAAATGGTTTTTGTCTGTGTGACATTTGTATTTCTCCTTTCTCTTCAGATATCATTAAGTCACTCAAGTTTTCCCTACCACCTAATTCATAACCGTACTGTAAGCGTTTACAGGGTGCTGCAGATGCGAGGCGGAGGGTACGCAGATGTACTCCCTGTACTTCAAGTGCCCGACAACAAAGCAGATGCGGTGCCCTGTGAACGCTTACCCTAATTCATTGGCCAGGGTTTAAAACACGTCCTACAAACAGAATGGTACCTGTTTCCATGTCCCTGATCAAGAAAATGAATGGGTGGTCCAGCGTAAGTTCGGTCGGGGTTGGAGGCATCCCGGTGGCGACCATAATTACAGCGGTAGCGGCGGCCGCCTCTGTCCCTGCCTCATCTACCGATACGAATGCCTTGTGCAGCACATCACCGATATACAGGTCGCGTGTACCATCCATGCCGGAAAAGTCTGCAACTACTCGATTAAAGGCGTCCTTCATGCCCATGTCTTTCAGCATATCCTTTAGCCCCATGCTGAATTTGTATTCGAATTTTGGCATTGTCAGGTGAAGATAGGTCAGGCTTAAATTATTGATAATTTCCTCCACCTGCCCGGCGTCAAGAGATATCTCAAAATCATCAAACCGGTCTGACTCAGGGAGAAATACTACCATTGAGAGCTCCTCACCGTCATACGGCAGCTCCACTGCCTGATATCCGTCTCCACTCGCATATCTGAAGTGCTCTGTCTGGGACATCATCGGCACGGTGATCTGGCTGCCCCCAAGGAGATGGAAGGGACCATCCTGGGTAAGCTCTTCATCAAAGGGATAGAGCCAGGCTGCGTTAAAATAAATTGCATTCGTAAGGACCAGTACTGTTTCCCACGTGATGTCCCCCTTGGGAATGAGGTCTTTGATTCTGTCCTCCGTCTGATCACTGACCCAGTTGTTGATGCGTACACGGGAATCTTCCGGTGCGTTCTGGAAATCGAGGAGCCTCAGACCTGCATCATAGTTTTCAGCCAGGATATCAAGAAATTCCGAAAGGAATAAGTAGCCGGTCTGCCCCCAGATGGCATTCACGATGTTTAACCTGAACCCTTCTCCATCCTGGCCCTCGGCACCCTGACCTCGGCTGGCGAGTTCAAGATCCAAGGCATTAAAAGCAGGGTGTAGTTGCTCCTGAATAAGGCTGAAATGGAGCGTATCCGCCATCTGGCTCTCGGTGTTGTTTCGCGCCCCGGCATAAGCCATGGCAAGGGCAAGAGAGATGCTATGGGGAGAGTAAAACAGGTTCTCAGCTTTCTGCCGGACCTCCTGATAGAGATCAAAAGCAAAGTCGCTGTTTCCCGCCACCAATTCTGTGAGCTCGGTCTCCGTCACATCCGGAGCGCTGTCACGCTGCCGTTCCGACTTGAGTACCTCCATGCCCATGCCATTGCCATCTGTAAAGACCCACTGATACGCGTCGTTGGCAAGCCAGTTGTTTATATCCTTTACATCCCTCCCGGGCTCGCAGAGGACCAGGTACCAGGCATAGGTACCTGAAGGAATGCCGGCTGGAAGATCAAGCGTAAACAGAGTAGCAGACGCAATGTCTGCAACAGGCCAGCCAAGCAATGCGGCGCTGATCACATTGGGATCGCCCAGCAATCCATCGGTATCCATGCAATAGAGTGTGGCATCCGGAGTACCTAAAGCAAAGTAGACATCAGCACTTTGAGCAGGAATGTCGGTGGCGTTTGCTTCGCATTTTACCTCCATCCTGTCTCCTGCCACAAAAGAACTCTTGTTCAACATTAGAGACACACCTTTTGCCAATGCATCAGCAGAAAAAAGCGCGAATACAAGGGCTACCGGTATCAATTTAGACCATATCCTGCTTTTCATCCTGATTTCCTCCAGGCAATCACATGATGTATTTTTTAATACCAGCAATACTGGTGCCAAATGTTTGCATTGTACGAAATATAGACTGAGGACCAATAATGGGAAGCACAGGGCAAATAACAATAACTATGGATTGGTTAATTTATACCACTGATGGTTATATTTAACCAAAATTCGCTTTTCCAAATATTATTGCAGCATAGGTTTTGTACTGGGATTGTATTTGGAGTAATCCGCACTATGCTTCTCGAAAGA
>Ga0190348_1000508_pt1 | contig 10686 bp, 8 predicted proteins | sample 48721367_MG_FD_161658 | JGI IMG/M metagenome (GOLD analysis project Ga0190348, IMG submission 161658) | Hydrothermal vent microbial mat bacterial communities from Southern Trench, Guaymas Basin, Mexico - 4872-13-6-7_MG | ecosystem: Environmental > Aquatic > Marine > Hydrothermal vents > Microbial... | reverse complement strand
CATAACCTGTGGTGATAAATTTCCTGTGACCGTCACAATCACCAATGTCGGAAACGCCACCACTGGAAAGGTTCACGTCAAGAGCGATCTGCCTGCTGATGTAAGGGTAGTAGATGGAGATCTAGAACCTGAGTATGAATCGATCAAACCCGGCGATAGCGAGGAATATGATGTTTCACTGCGCGCTTATGAGCAGGGAAAGCACACAATCGAGATGCAGGTGATGTGGGGAGATAGTGAGGCAGCAGCCAGTTTCGAGTTCTGGGCAGAGAAGTCAGGTCTGGAACAATATTACCCGTATATTCTGGCAGCGATTCCGATACTCTTATTACTGTTATGGGTTATAAAGAGGCGTAGAGAATATTCTTACTGAGATGGATAAACATGCTGAATATACTTATTCTCGGACTGGGACAATGCGGAAATCGGATACTGGATGCGATCAACCGCGAGGCGTTTGGAAGTGGCGGTACATTTGCGAAGTACTACTCACGCCAGAAGTTCCCGGCATCGGTCAAGACGATTGCAATAAATACTGCAGTAAACGATCTGAAGGAGCTGAAGAATACGCTTGCGAAGGATCGGTTCCACGTCCCGCATCTGCATGGCGTCGGTGCAAACCGTAACATCGGAAAGCAGGTCTTCGAGGAGAATAAGGAGATGATTCTCGAAGAAATTGATAAAAGAGGATCGTTCGATCTTATATTCGTCATTACGTCCACTGCAGGCGGAAGCGGTTCATCATTCGCACCGCTTCTCGTCAGTGAATTGAAACAAACGTATAACGCCCCGATAATCTGCATTGCAGTGCTCCCATTCAGAGCGGAGGGTTCTATTTTCCTGCAGAACACTGCTTTCTGCCTGCGGGAACTCGTTGCAACGAAGTCCAGCGGGATACTGCTTGTGGATAACCAGTATCTGAAGAAATATTCTGGCGAGGATATCAAATCTGCTTATGACAAGATCAATACCACGACTGCAAGAAGGATACTGTTCCTGATCGAGGCGCTTAACAGCGAAATGCTGATGGTTACTGATCTCGGCGATCTCAAGACCGTGATGAGCGGAGGAATTGGCGTCGGAACCATGGGGTTCTATGAGGCATCCAAGGGCAGCACCATCAAATCCACCATTCTCGGAAGTTTCAAACCGAGCGGGCTTCTGTTTCCTGCAAATGTCTACAAAGATGGCGCACGTGCGATGTTGATCATCAAAGGGGATAAGAAATATCTTGATCTTGATCTGGTCACCAAAACCGTGGAAGAACTGTCGAAAGAGGTGGGACAGGTGTTCAAGGGGGTCCTTGTCAAAAAAGGCAGACCAAAGGTTTTATCACTATTTACATTGAATGCAGTGCCAGAACTTGAAAAATTGTACACAGTAGCAGCAGAAGCAATTCGTTTCGAGATGGAAAAACGAGAAAAATCGAAAAAACAACTTGACAATGCGTTTTCCCATATCGAAGATCTTGAACCAATCTATTGAGTGACATGATCGTCAGACAGTATAGAAGCAATATTCCCATAGACCTGGTTACCGATACACTGGAGAAGATGGGGTTCAGAGTCATACGCATCGAAGATGGTCATGATTTGTATTACAGTAATACGGCACGCACGTACACCGAAAACAATATTAGGGTTCATGCTAAAAAGAAGTTGCTTGATAAGATGGTGATTGAACTGAACAATGAGATAAAACTTGTTTTCGTGTATGGCGACGAGACCGATGCAAAAGCGTTTCTGGACAATCTGGCAAGGACGTAGTGTACCATGGTGGCGCAGATGGGAAAACGAACGAAACTCGTAAACGATCCGTCTGATCTGGTGCCACTGCTGCGAACTTTTGGATCAACCATACATAAACAAGTCTTTGATAAATTATCTGATGGATGGGCGACTGAGCAGGAACTTGTAGATATTATCGGCGCGGATATCAAGCCAAGTCTTGATATCCTTCGAAAGAGCGGACTCATTGAAAGTCAGTGGCGGATGCCAGAGCCAGGAAAAACGCCAGACAAGGAATATACAATATCATACTCAAAGATTCATGCAAATTTTCAGTGTTCGATTCAGGATTTAAGCGACCTGATCATGATCACTTTCAAGAGTGACGGAGAACTTACTGATCTAATCGAGGCAATCGAGGCGGAGGTTGCAAAAGGCAATCGCTCGATGACCGGATTATCCAGAGCCCTCAATATGAGTTCGACATTCATAAGAGGCGTCGCAAGGCGATCGCATAGACTGATAGTAAAAGGGCAGCGTCTCGAACTGGCAAAGGTCGAAGATTGATCATCGCGTTCGTGTAGACCTGCAAGATTACGAACTCCTGCAGAAACGACCACAACTGACCCATGCTCGCGACACTAGAAAGGTTTATATGCTGAAGCATTCTATGTTATACTATCACCTCCGTTTCCGTGGTCGAAAGGCGCCGGCTCTGATGGTGGGAATCCACGATATGAAGAGCCGGGTTCTGACCACGGCATATTTTGATGGGGACGAAAGATCGTTTCGTCTGACACTGGTCCTGATATTTCGGTTAATTCCGATCGGTAGTGAAATCCTATCAATTCCAAAAGTGTGCTTAATTCTGGTTGATCCTGCCAGAGGTTACTGCTATCGGAGTTCGATTAAGCCATGCGAGTCTAAAGGCTTCTTCGGAAGCCTTGGCGGACTGCTCAGTAACACGTGGATAACCTACCCTTGGGACTGGCATAACCCCGGGAAACTGGGGATAATACCAGATAGATCAGGGATGCTGGAATGCACCTTGATCCAAAGCTCAGGCGCCCAAGGATGGATCTGCGACCTATCAGGTTGTAGTGGGTGTAACGTACCTACTAGCCGACGACGGGTACGGGTTGTGAGAGCAAGAGCCCGGAGATGGATTCTGAGACACGAATCCAGGCCCTACGGGGTGCAGCAGGCGCGAAACCTTTACAATGTGCGAAAGCATGATAAGGGAACTCCGAGTGCCAGCATCTAATGCTGGCTGTCCTTGTGCCTAAAACGTACAAGATAGCAAGGGCCGGGTAAGACCGGTGCCAGCCGCCGCGGTAACACCGGCGGCCCGAGTGGTAGCCACTATTATTGGGTCTAAAGGGTCCGTAGCCGGTTTGGTAAGTCCTCTGGAAAATCTGGTTGCTCAACAATCAGACTGCCAAGGGATACTGTCGAACTTGAGACCGGGAGAGGTAAGAGGTACTTCAGGGGTAGGAGTGAAATCTTGTAATCCCTGGGGGACCATCTGTGGCGAAGGCGTCTTACCAGAACGGGTCTGACGGTGAGGGACGAAAGCTGGGGGCGCGAACCGGATTAGATACCCGGGTAGTCCCAGCCGTAAACGATGCTCGCTATGTGTCAGGTACGGTGCGACCGTATCTGGTGCCGTAGGGAAGCCGTGAAGCGAGCCACCTGGGAAGTACGGCCGCAAGGCTGAAACTTAAAGGAATTGGCGGGGGAGCACTACAACGGGTGGAGCCTGCGGTTTAATTGGATTCAACGCCGGAAATCTTACCGGGTGAGACAGCAACATGAAGGTCAGGCTGAAGACCTTACCGGATTCGCTGAGAGGAAGTGCATGGCCGTCGTCAGTTCGTACTGTGAAGCATCCTGTTAAGTCAGGCAACGAGCGAGACCCGTGCCCACAGTTGCCAGCATACCCTCCGGGGTGATGGGTACTTTGTGGGGACCGCCGCTGCTAAAGCGGAGGAAGGAGCGGGTTACGGTAGGTCAGTATGCTCCGGAACTCCCGGGCTACACGCGGGCTACAATGGTCGGGACAATGGGAATCGACACTGAAAAGTGAAGGTAATCTCCTAAACCCGATCGAAGTTCGGATTGAGGGCTGCAACTCGCCCTCATGAAGCTGGAATCCGTAGTAATCGCGTTTCAACACAGCGCGGTGAATACGTCCCTGCTCCTTGCACACACCGCCCGTCAAACCATCTGAGTGAGGTTTGGATGAGGGTCTTCCTTATGGGGGATTCGAATCTGGGCTTCGCAAGGAGGGTTAAGTCGTAACAAGGTAGCCGTAGGGGAATCTGCGGCTGGATCACCTCCTAATAATCGTGCACAAAGTTGTGCACACCACTGTCACTACCGACCGGAGACCAAAGAAGATCAGGACCATCAACATGTTTTTAATTTCTTACATCACATCAGCCAACGATGGACGAGGAATACATAACCTACCAGAAGGCTGGTGCAAACACTGAAAAGGTAGATATTGCTTTAAAGGGCATCGTAGAACTTGCCAGAGCAACTTTTGACTTCAGAGGCATCATCGGAAAACCTGTGATTCCAATAGGGCATTTCTCTGGAGTTATAGATATAGGAGATGGCAGAGCACTGGCGATAAAAACCGATGGCGTCGGGACAAAGGTCTTCATCGCGCAAGAGATGGAACGATACGACACGGTCGGAATCGACTGTGTTGCCATGAACGCAAACGACATCCTCTGTGTTGGAGCTCTACCAGTCTCGATGGTCGATTACATAGCGGTTCAGGAACCTGACCCATCTCTTCTTGAGAGCATCGTAGAAGGCGTGGTAGAAGGATGCAGGCGCGCAGAGATGACACTCGCGGGTGGAGAGACCGCGATTATGCCGGAGATGATCAGGGGGGCAAGAGAGAACCGGGGTTTTGATCTGGTCGGGATGGGTGTCGGCATTGTTCCGAAGGATAAGATCATCACAGGAGATACAATCGGAGAAGGAGACCGGATACTTGGTCTTGCGAGTTCAGGAATTCACAGCAACGGAATGACGCTTGCAAGAAGAGTTCTTCTGGATAAGTTTGGCGTGAACGATCATATCGATGAACTTGGCAGGTCGCTTGGCGAAGAACTGCTTGAACCAACGAAGATCTATGTAAAAGAGATCAGAGAGATGCTTGATTCCGGTTTGAACCTGAAATCGCTTGCCCATATAACAGGCGATGGTTTCTTAAATCTCAGGAGAGTCAGCAAAAATTACGGATTTGAGATCGATAATTTGCCTGAAACACCTCCTATTTTTGACTTGATCCGGAAACATGGACCTGTAAGCGTGGAAGAGATGTATCGGGTTTATAATATGGGAATTGGTTTTTGTATTGTTCTCCCTGAGGGCGAGGTCGATTACGCTATGCAGATCGCAGAAAAATATGGTACGAACTGCCAGGTGATAGGCAGCACATTCAAAGACCCTGATAAGACTGTGATTCTCAAAGAAGAGCGCCTGAGAAGTGCTGGCAGTCAGTTTGTGAGATATTAGGAACGTCTGTGCCTTCACGTCCAAAACTTTAGATATAAACCGTTTACATATTACATATCAATGATCTCCAGTTCTTCCAGTGAAGCGGTGATTCAGCGGATCGATGATCTGCTGCTGCATCCCGGAGATAGCTTGTATGACTGGCATGTCATATTCAGAGAAGAGCTGAAAAAAATAGCAAAGGATCTTGTAGATCTAACGCTGTGGATGGAAGAGGGTAATGGAAAGGTGGCAAGCGAAACTTTGACTCTGCCCTATCTCATCTTCGAACCGGACACGGATCGGTACACCAAACTGGTAGAATACATAGCAGCCTGTCTGAATATAAGAGGGGAAATCCTTGGAATAAGACGAATCGGGATAGAGACCGATGCAAGAATAGATACGGATCGACTCCTGAGCGATGTGAAGGAGTATTTCGAGAGGGAATTTTTCATCACACTCCTTGATGCAAACCTCGGAAAGCCAATAACATGGCAGAAAGGAAAGATAGTGCAAAAAGAGATCAGAGTAGGTCAGATCAGATCGGGACGGTACAATCAGGGCAGATCGATAGGGCTGGTTGTCACAGGAAGTGACATCAAGACGGTTGCTCTTGAAAGCGGCAATGTCGTGTACCGGAAGGAGATTACTATCAAGGGGGGAGGACCGCTCGACGAGCTGCTTGAGGAGTGCATCACCAGGGCGGCTCTGGAGGTTGGTATCACCCATATAATGAACGAGGATATCTATATCGGGGTTCCTGGACCTGTGGATCCTTACGGGAATATCGTGAGGATACCAGCGATGAAAGGAGTAACCAGAGAGTCGCTTGAGAAATTACAAAGGAAGTATCCAAAGATCAGGTTCATCAATGATGCCAATGTGGAGGCGGTCTATCACAGAATCGTATGGGCAGGCGATATTGCCATCAATCAGCCGACAGTGGCGCTTGTCCTGCGAAAGGGCATCGGATTTGCAATTCTTGTAGAGGGGCAGTCATTGTCATGGACCGGAGCACCGATGGAGACTCATTTCAGGGTGAACTTCTCTGATGATGCGCCGATCTGCAACTGCGGCATGAGGGGCTGTCTTGAACTCCCAGCCAGATGGGTGGTGGACAGATTCCTGGATCTGATATCAGAGAATCAGATCGAACCCCCATCTGATTTTGCAAAGAAAGTTGGAGATTCCAGTACAGATAGAGATCTGCTGGCAGCAGATGTTGGCGCATTCATGAAACAGAAAGGCGAGCTACAAAGGGTTGCAGCAGAGGTATTTACCGAGTATGGAGAGAATCTCTCGATTCTTTTTGGGGAACTGGCACGGCTGATGAATGTTTCAGGCTTCTGGGTCGCACTCAGTGGCGGTATGGTGGAACAGCATGAGGAGAAGAGGGCGATCATTCAGGGTATCGCAACAGGGATCGGTGATAAATTTCCCGGACTCAGGATAGAGATATTGAGCAGGATAAAAGAGGCTATGGAAGGAGAAGAGACGATCCGGTACGAGCGTATTCCCGGAAGGTGGCAGGGTGCGGCGGGTGCGGCTCTCTGTGCACTGCAGGACAAACAGATGAAGATGAGGCTGGAGTCAGGCACGAAATTGATGATAAAGGAGGCAGAAGAGATTGTACTCTCTGAAATAGCTGAGATATTCATGACCGGTAGAAAATTATCCTCTCAGACCGTAATCGGTGTTGCCGGAACTTCCGGAGGAGGCAAGACGTACTTTGCCAGACTTTTGAAGAGCAGGCTTGAGGAACCTGGAAGGGAAAGCCTGGATGGGTTGAAAGTAGAACTGATAACGATGGACGATTACCTGATACCAAAAGAAAGACGTAAAATGGGTGGGATACGAGCAAAATATTCTTTAAAACGTTTATGGAAAGATATAATAACTATACATGATGGGAATGCCATTTATCATCCTGTATTTGATCAGGTCTCCCGCGTGAGATACAGCAGACTTGGGCGGTTTCTCGATGAAAAATCTGCTGTGCTTGGCAATCGTCTGTCTGAGAAGAATACCGAACTCTTCCGTAAGATAAATCGTTTTACTGAATGGTCTGGTGAGGCAGAGATCAAATTAAAACCGGATAAGGATACCATCGTCATCATCGACGGTATTCTGGCGCTGGACAATCCAACGATCAATAAACTGTACTATGATCGCTGCATATTCGTACATGCGCCGTGGATATGGAGGCTCTGCGCTGCAATCTCCAGAGCACAGAAGGAACAATGGTACAAGGGCGCAGATACCGTAGATATCATCGAGAAATTTGTATTTAAACGTCCGGAAGAGGAAGCGATAATAAACGTCACCTATCTGGATGCGGATCTGATGATAGAGAACGATTTTTACGAGAAGATGGTGGATGCCGATCTGAGAGATATGTTGGGCGCGATATATCCCAGCCTGAACAAAGATTTTTATGCTCAATATTATATTATCTATGTGATCATGAAAGATCACGGATATGATGCTGAAAGGATCTTTAAAGAAAGACTACACGAGATAGACGAGTTGATTGCTGCGAGCAGGATCGAGGATATGTATGAAGAGGGCGCGGGGAGGCGGCTGGAGGAGAATGTTTGCAGAATGGTGGAATCAGGGTGAATGATGAAATAAAAGAGAGGAGGAGGAAAACCTCCTCGTTAGGGTACTGTTATGCTGTCGCTTATCTCTCCGTTCGGATTATAGGTCCAACCATCCTTTGCAACGCCATCCACCGTGAAAGTGAATGTCGTTTCACCTGATGGATTCTTCACCGAATCAGATTTTAACGATACCTGTCCACTGGTATCTGTTACTCCTGAATCGCTATCGCTTGTCGCATTGCTCCAATAACCAGATACCGCTGCACCTTCAACCGAATTGTTAGAATCATCGAAAATGGTTACCGTTGCTACAGCCCATACAAATGTGTTTCGACCTCGCGTTCTACTATCTGTTGACATCCCGATACTGGCAATGTGCATGGGTGGGTAAGCAGGCACTTTCGTGACGGTCACTATCGCTGTGTCCGTGTCTATTAAACCGCCATCATCGGTGACTGTGAGGGCGACCGTGTACGTTCCATTCGTTCCGTAAATGTGGGTTGGTGTCACGCTAGTCTCAGTTGTTCCATCTCCGAAATCCCAATCGTATGACGTGATTGTTCCATCAGGATCCGAAGAACCAGAGCCATTGAATGTCACTGTTTCATTTACACAAACTGATCGATCCGGACCCGCGTTTGCTGTCGGAGCCTTATTTGCTTCAACTGTTATTATTACTTCATCGGTGTCTGTTAAGTCATCGTTGTCTGTAACGGTCAAAGTTACATTGTGCGTTCCAACAGTGAAATTATAGGTTATCACCTCATCAGTCCCCAACACTGTTTCACCTTCCATCCACTTGTATGCAGTAATATTGCCATTCAGATCGTGGGAAGCCGAACCGTCCAAGGTTACTGCTTCTACGGTATCGTTATCTGCATCGCTCAAGGTTTGATCAGATCCTGCATCCGCTACTGGCGGTTTAGGACCAAAACTGAACCGAAGTGCTGCGTGGGCGTCTACTATTCCCCAGCCATACTCTGGATCCCAGCCAGTATCCCCTTTATCTTCTGCTGTGGATTCTAAAGCCTCTCTGACATTATCAGGACATGTAACTCCATTAGCTATCAATAAAGCTGCGACACCGGAAACATGTGGTGCTGCCATTGACGTGCCCTCGAAGAACCAGTATCCAAAGTCTCGGGGATTCTTGGTGTTGGGATTGAAAGTGTTTTGTAGAACTCCATCTCCATGACCATCACCGTTTTGATCCACACTTGTATCACCGCCAGGCGCAGTTATGTCCACATATTGCCCTATAACAGAGTCATTAGTAACGTTATAATAACTGGAATAAGGTGCACGTGTTTCATCACATCTGGTGGCTCCGACCGCAATAACATAGGCATCATAGGCTGCAGGATAACTATAACTATTGCTTCCACTATTACCTGATGATGCGATAATAGTTACTCCTTTACCATAAGCATAGGCAAGAGCATCTTCTATAGTCTTTGATGGGAAAGGTCCGCCAAGACTCATGCTGATAACATCCGCACCATTATCCGCAGCAAAGCGAATACCAGCCGCGATCGTTGCATAATCACCTGAACCGCGTTTATTCAATACTTTAACTGGCATTATACAAGCATCAAATGCTACTCCGGCGACTCCTATGCCATTGTTGGTGCTCTGGGCAACAGTTCCAGCAACATGCGTACCATGTGAATTATCGTCATTTGGATGAGCATCGTTGTTGACGAAATCATAGCCAGCTACAAAATGAGTCCCTGCTAAATCCGGGGCTTGCTTGTACCGCCCATAATCTTCATAAGCTATGCCAGTATCAATGATCGCTATGGTTACTCCTGAACCAGTAGAGAGGTCCCATGCAGCCTCCGTATTAATTCCGCCATACCTATCATTGTCAAGATGCCACTGATAGCCATACAATGGATCATTTGGAACCATCGACGCATGAGCAATGTAGTTCGGCTCAGCATACTCAACATCGGGATTTCTGCTATATGCCTCTACCATCTCAGAGACTGTTTTTCCCTTTGGAACATTCAACCGCATAAAATGCGAACCAGCACGTTTTACAGATGTTCCATGCCCAAGGTTGATCTGATCTATCTTCTTTTTCCCGACTCCTGGTTTGAACTTGACGATGATCTCATCCGGAACATATTCATCGCCAGCGACCGTAGAAAGTTCCTTTTCAAATATCTGCAAACCATCGCCGTTTTTATCTGATTTTGCGTTTCTATTCGCGCCTGCCAATGCAACTGTCACCGACATCAGCATCAGCAGTATCATTACGATTCCTATTATTCTTTTCATGGTGTGTTACCTCCTTATGTTGATGCAATACTTGCACATATCAACCAGCACTTCATACTATAAAAACTTTACCGCACTCAAATCATAAACGATTTGCCATCACCACGATGCTTAACATGTTAAATCCACATAAAATTACATCAACGATCTCTCAGTTTACGGATGTGCAGCAGCAATTTTGTGCGGACCTACCCCTTCGCAACCCCGATCGGAACGACCTGCGCCACCTTGCACGCAACTCCAAGCTGATGAACAACATCGACGACCTCATTGATTGGTTTATACACCGCTGACGCGCCCCCTGCCAGCAATGTCTCGTTTGCTTTATTTATAAAACCGGACATGTCCGCATCTGCCTGATCTACAGGTGCGCTTCATGCACATCTCTGCCGCCATCCGCACGACCATGTAACTGTGCAGCGATCGAGCGCAGATTGTATCCGGGAGTGAGAAGGAGGAGAATGTTTGCAGAATGGTGGAATCAGGGTGAATGCGGTCTCTTGAATATGTGTGTCGCTGACTTCGGGGCTTTAAAATATCCAGTTTCTTTGTTCATCCGA
>Ga0190348_1000504_pt1 | contig 10736 bp, 14 predicted proteins | sample 48721367_MG_FD_161658 | JGI IMG/M metagenome (GOLD analysis project Ga0190348, IMG submission 161658) | Hydrothermal vent microbial mat bacterial communities from Southern Trench, Guaymas Basin, Mexico - 4872-13-6-7_MG | ecosystem: Environmental > Aquatic > Marine > Hydrothermal vents >... | reverse complement strand
TTTAAAGAATTTGATTTTAAGCAGACAATATTTCATGATCTAAACGAAATAAAAAATGTCGAACCTGTAAAAGAAGATTATGGAGAAGGCTCTTTCGTAGTAATAAGAGCAAGGAAATGAAAATAAGTATATTTAACTTTTATGAAATAAAAGAGAAAAATAAGAGAAAAAAGATTAACAGATTTTTTCTTTAAAAATGAAATAATTTTGTAGAATATAATCTTTGTGGAATTTATGAAATTGATTTTTAGAAAAGGGTATCAGAAAAGGAATGAGATATAATAGATTATTTAATCCATTGAAGATTGGGGACTTTTCTCTAAAGAATCGTACAATCTTCCCACCTATATCAACAAATTTTGCCAAAGAAGATGGACATCTTTCAGATAAATTTATATGGCATTATATTCGACGTGCAAAAGGCGGTGTTGCCCTTATAATTATAGAAAATTCCTGTATAGATTTTCCAGAGGGCAAGCATGGTGCATTTGAACCAAGAATTGATTCATATAAATTCCTTCCTGATTGGGAAAACTTAGTTAATAAAATACACCAATATGATGTAAAAGTCTCAATTGAGCTTACTCATCCTGGTTATAAGGAAGAAAATGTCGATTTTCTGTCAAAAAACAAGATAGAAAAACTTATTGAAAAATATATTAACAGCGCAAAAATTGCTAAGAATGCCGGATTTGATATGGTTGAGATACACGGAGCTCATGGATTGCTTATAAATCGATTTTTATCACCCTTAACAAATCATCGTAAAGATAAATGGGGTAAAAAAGAATATTTTGCACTGCAAATAAGGAAAAGAATAAAAGATGAATGTGGAAGGTTTCCTGTAAGTATAAGGTTAGCAGTTGATGATTTTAAGGATGGTGGAATTGATTTAAATGAAGGTAAAAGAATAGCCAATATTCTTGCTCAAGCTGGTTATAATATGATACAAGCAGATATCGGACTGGGCCCAAAGGAATATCGGCTTGAGCCAATGTCTTATAAGGAGGGTTGGCGTGCATATTTGGCAGAGAAAATTAGACCATTACCTGTACCAGTGGCAGCAATCGGTGTTATAAGAACGCCTGAAATGGCCGAAAAAATATTGTCAAATCAAGCTGACCTTGTAATTCTGGGTAGAACCTTAATTGCTGACCCTGATTGGGTTAATAAGGTAAGAGAAGGCAAAGAATCATTGATAAGAAAATGTATCGGTTGCAGTGAATGTATTAAGGCAAGACATGACGAAAATGTATCCATTAGATGTGGGGTAAATCCTGAAGTTGGTTGTGATTATAAAGAAACAATTATAGGAAAAGCATCTACTCCTAAGACGGTAATGATTATTGGTGCAGGGCCTGCTGGGTTAGAGGCAACAAAAATACTCTCAATGAGAGGGCATAAAGTTATTCTATATGAAAAGGATAGTAGAATAGGAGGTGCCCTAAACATTGCATCTGTTGCGCCAGGAAAGTCAAAAATAAAGTGGCTTGTAGATTATTACAGCGAGATACTTAAAACTCTTTCTAATGTTGAAGTTTATCTTGGACAAGAGGTCTCCAAAGAGGAAATAATTAAAAAAGGACCTGATTTTATAATAATTGCTACAGGGCTTACAATTCCTATCCCTAATTTTATAAATAATAAAAATAAAAATGTCTTTAAATATACAGATATATTATCTGGTAAAGTTGTTCTCAAAAATGAGGATATAGTGGTAGGTGGGGCAGGAATTGTAGGCTGTGAAACATCTCTTTATTTAGCAATTATAGGTAATAGAGTTACGGTAATTAGAAGACGACCTGATGTTGCAGAAGGAATGGAAACTTTATCGAGAAATATTTTGCTAAGAGAACTTTCTGATAATAAAGTAAAAATTTTAACAGGAAGACGTGTAAAAAGAATAGAAAATCAGGACGTAGTTGTGCAAAATTATGAAACAGGAAAAGAAGAAAAATACAAAGGAAAATTGGTTGTCTCCTTTGGGGAAAAACCAAACAATGCTATCGCTAAAGGAATAGATGAATTAAAAATTCCTTATAGAATTATAGGTGATGCCAAATCTGTGCGTAAGATAGTGGATGCTGTAAGTGAAGGTTATATGACAGCAAAAGAAATTTAAATAAACAGGATAGACAATTTTTAACACTAAAATTTATATTCTTTATTTAGAAGAATTGTTATACTAAAGGGTGGGACTAATGATGTAAAAAAGAGGTGAATATTAATGATTAAAAAAAATGTAAAGAAAATATTAGATGAATTACCAAAAAATGTAGATTTAGTTGCTGCCGCTAAGACCAGAACTTCAGAGGAAATTTTAGAAGCAATAAAGGCCGGAGTAAAAATTATCGGAGAAAATTATGTTCAGGAAGCTCAAAAGGCTTTTGAAGTAATTGGTAGAAAAGTAAGGTGGCATTTTATCGGACATCTTCAAAAAAATAAAGTTAAAAGAGCAGTAAAAATATTTGATATGATTGAGACTGTAGATTCTTACCCACTTGCCCATGAAATTAATGAAAGATGTAAACAAATTGACAAAATAATGCCTATATTAATTGAAATAAACAGTGGGAGAGAAAAACAAAAGTTTGGAATATTTCCTGAAGAAGCATTAGATTTAGTACAAGAGGTTTCATCTTTACCTCAAATAAAAATAATGGGGTTGATGACTATGGGTCCCCGTTTTGGAAACCCGGAAGATTCCCGTCCATACTTTATAGAAACGAGAAAAATATTTGAAAAAATAAAAGCACTTAATTTACCTCGTATAGAGATGAAATACCTTTCAATGGGTATGACTAATTCATATCAGATAGCCATTGAAGAAAAAGCGAATATGGTAAGAATAGGTACCCTGATATTCGGAAAGAGAAATTATAAAAATTAATTGATAAAAATAAATCAAGGACAATAGTAATCCACAAAGAATTATTATGTGTCCCTTTATTTTATTTAAGAAGAAAAATTTAGGAGGAAGAAATGACAGAAAATACTAAAGGAAATATACAAAACTCTATACAGGCTAGAGAAGAAAAAGTTGCAGCCAGTAAAAAACTTAATGAGCAACTTAAACAGAATATGTCTAAAATAAAACATAAAATTTTAGTACTTTCCAATAAAGGTGGAGTAGGGAAAAGTTCAATAGCTATTAATTTAGCTTGTTCTTTAAGTGAAAAGGGTTTTAAAGTAGGAATATTGGATGCTGATTTACACGGCCCATCAGTGGCTAAAATGTTAGGGTTTGAAGGGAAAAGATTGCAGGGAAGCCAGGAAGGAATAATTCCTATGAACGTTTCTCCTAATTTAGTAGCAGTTTCCATGGCTTCTTTGATTGAAACTTCTGATGCTCCTCTTATTTGGAGAGGACCCTTAAAGATGATGGCTTTAAAACAATTTTTAGGAGAAGTGGAATGGGGCAATTTGGATTTTCTTATAATTGATTCTCCTCCCGGAACAGGAGATGAACCTTTATCAATTTGTCAACTCATTCCCGAATTAGAGGGAGGAATTATTGTTACTACACCACAGAAGGTTGCCTTATTAGATTCTCGAAAGTGTGTAAACTTTTTAAAAAATCTTAATATACCTGTTTTGGGTATTATAGAAAATATGAGTGGATTAAAATGTCCTCATTGTGGTAAAAATATCGATTTATTTAAATCTGGTGGAGGAGAAAAGGCAGCAGAAGAATTTAAACTACCTTTTTTAGGTAAAATTCCCATAGATTTAAATATGGTAAACTCTGCAGATGAGGGGAAACCCTATATCTCTCAATATAAAAATTCGGAAACTGCACAAATTTTTAATAAAATAGTAGAATTAATTCTCGCTAAAATGAAATAGCAAAATTATTTGACATTGCCACAGCCTATTGTATCAATTATTTAGCACCGCGGCGCTGCCGTGATGAATAAAAATGGAGTGTAGATAATGAAAATTACTATTATTTATGATAACAAAATTGCAAAGGATATAAAGGGATTAAAAGCAGGATGGGGATTTTCCTCTTTTATTCAAACTAAAGAGAAAAATATTTTATTTGATACTGGTTGGGATGGAGATGTTCTTGTTTCCAACATGCAATTATTAGACTTAAGCCCTAAAGATATAGATTTAGTAGTTATCTCTCATAGTCATTGGGACCATTCTGGTGGTCTTGCTCGATTACTAAATTTAAATCCGAATTTAAAAACCTATATTCCCCAATCTTTTTCTAAACACCAAAAAGAAGAGATTAAGAAAAGAAGCGATAGTTATGAGATTAGAAAATCAAGTGAAATATGTCCTGGAGTCTATAGTACCGGAGAAATAGAAGGTTCTTTGCTTATTGGTAAAATAAGAATATCAATTAAAGAGCAATCTCTAATTTTTTCAACCGCTAAAGGTCTTGTAGTTATTACCGGTTGTGCCCATTCGGGGATAAATAAGATATTAAACTCGGCAAATAAATTAGGGGAAATTTATGCTTTATTGGGAGGATTTCACGATTTTGATGAGTATAATTTATTAAAAAATATATCTTTGATTGTACCTACCCATTGTACTGTAAACAAAAAAAAGATAATGAGTTTGTTCCCCAAAAATTGCCTTGAAGGCGGAGTCGGTTTTCAGATTGATTTTCAAGATTAATCTATAAAGGGTTTTAATAATATGCAAGCAAAGGATGTCTGCAAATGGTATAATGTTTGCCCTATGAAAAGATACTTTGAAGAGGGGAAATTAGAGGCGAAATGGATTAATAGTTATTGCAAAGGAAATTACCATCGATGTATAAGAAGAAAGATGGAAGAGGAAGGAAAATCCCATCCCGATAATATGCTCCCCGATGGAACCATTAACGAAAAATTATAGATATAGAAGTAAGGGAATTTATTATGTACTATACATATGCAATAACCGGATTAATATTATTAATTTCTTTTGTTATAAACAAACAAAAAACAATTAAAGCGATTAAGATTTCTTTTATAAAATTTAAAAAAATTTCCCCCACTTTTATTACTATGCTCATATTTGTTTCGATTATTCTTTTTCTTTTTCCCGATGAAGTAATTTCGAATTATTTAGGAAATAGTAGCAAATTTATTAGCGTTTTATTAGCCTCCTTCATTGGTTCAATAACTTTAATGCCCGGTTTTGTGGCTTTTCCTCTATCCGGTATTTTGCTAACTAAGGGAGTCCCCTATATGGTCCTATCTGCTTTTACCACAACCTTAATGATGGTAGGTATAATAACCTTTCCGTTAGAAAAAGAATATTTTGGAGTAAAGGTAACTGTAATAAGAAATACTATCAGTTTTTTTATAGCTCTTATTGTAGCTATAATAACTGGTATTTTCTTTGGGGAGATCTTTCTATGAAAAAAAATGTTAAAATAAAAATAACTTATGTAGCAATTTATATTCTTTTCTTAATTGTGTCTTTTATACTGGGGTATAATCCAGGAAAAGAAATTGCTTTTAATTTTATTTCTTTTTTAATATACATGCTTAAGATATTACCTTGTGCTTTCATATTAATAGGTCTGTTTGAGGTATGGGTAAAAAAAGAAGTAATTGAAAAACATTTAGGTGAGGAATCCGGTATTAGGGGATATGTATGGGTTATACTGCTTGCCGGAACTATTGCCGGAGGGTTGTTAGTAGCTTTTCCCATTGCGTATTCTTTATATAATAAAGGAGCGAAGCTCAGTATTGTCTTTACTTATGTAGGAGCTGCGGCAATTTGTAGAATACCTATGACTTTGTATGAAGCATCATTTATGGGAGTAAAATTTACTGCCATAAGACTATTAGTTTCGCTGCCATTGGTTATCGTAACTTCGATATTATTAGAAAATTATCTGAGTAAGAGAAATTATAAGATGTTAGAAGGAAGATAAATTAATTATACCCAAAAAGCCATAATTTACTATAAAATTATCTGCGACATAGAATGTATATAATCTACTGAAAATGTTTTTTTGGTTTTTGGGAAATAACTATAAAATAGATTAATAAAAGTATTATATTGATAGAAAATTAAAAAGGAGCAAAAATGAATAAAGCAGAGATTCCCTTAAATGATTCACCGGTTGCCTCGCCAGGTGTTCCAGTCTATCTAATTTCAACACTGAGTAAGGGCGGAGTAAGAAATATTGCCCCTTATGGAATGGTAATGCCAGTCTCTTATAATCCTCCTATTTATGCAATTGGTTCAGATAAAGATAGAGATACTTACCGAAATATTGTGGAGACAGAAGAATTTGTCTTAAATGTGCCTTCTACTTCAATATTAGAAAAAGTAAATCTTACCGGAGTAAAATTCCCTGCCGATATAGATGAATTTGAAAAAGCAAAATTCACCCCCATCCCAGCTTCTCAAGTAAAGCCGCCTTTAATTGCCGAGTGTAGGTCTCATTTTGAGTGTAGATTATTGAATATTTACGAAATAAGTAAAACCAGAGTTATAATAATTGGAGAAGTAGTAACGATATCAATAGACCGAGAACTTTTTTTGAAAGATTTTGCCAAACAAAAAGGTCAATTAGATCCTTTATTTTATGTTCAAGGAGCTTATTTCGGATTGGGAAGATATGCAGGAAAAAGATAATAAATAAATTGGTAGGAGTATATAAATTAGATGAGAACTTATTTAGAATGTATCCCCTGTTTTTACAGACAGGCTTTAGATGCTGCCCAAATTGCGGGAGCAGATGAGCTTATACAAAAAAAGATTATTGATGAACTTTCTCAGTTAATACCAAATTTTTCTTTAGAAACAGCCCCACCAGAGATGGGAAGAGAGATATATAGTTTAGTCGGAAAAATATCTGGTGTAAAAGACCCTTTTAAAGAGATTAAAGAAAATAGTAATAAATTTGCCTTAAAGCTTTATCCTGAATTAAAAAAAGAAATAGAAAATTCAGAAGATAGACTTTTAGCTGCCGCAAAATTATCTATAATCGGCAATATTATTGATTACGGAGCGAAAAATTCCTTGAATGTGGCAGAAGAAATAGATTATCTTTTTAAAGGGAATTTCATAATTAATAATAAAAATAATTCGACCACCTTTAAATATAATCAATTTAAAGAAGCCCTAAATAAAGTTGATACTATAATTTACCTGGCTGATAACGCCGGAGAGGTAGTTTTCGATAGACTGCTAATAGAAGAGCTGGTAAAAGAACTGGGGAAAGAAGTAATTTATGTAGTAAAGGGTAAGCCTATTATTAACGATGCTTTAATAGAAGATGCTATATTTTGCGGAATAAATAAGGTGACTAAAATTACCTCAAGCGGATCAGATGCCCCCGGAACCATATTAAAACATTGCTCTCCGGAATTTATGGAATTATATCAGGACGCAGAGTTGATTATTAGTAAAGGACAGGGAAATTACGAAGCCCTTTCAGAAGAAGATAAATCCATATTTTTTCTACTTAGGGCGAAATGTCCGGTAATAGCAGAGGATGTTGGCTGTAGGGTAGGGGATATGGTTTTAGTTGGCAGGTGAAAATAAGTTATAAACATTGCTAAAAAAACAGAAGCTACTTACATATTATTAATATATTTATCTGAAGATTTAAAAATAAGAGTAGGTCGATTGGGAGAAGTGTCTTTTAAAAAAGGAGATTACATTTATGTTGGTTCAGCTAAAGGATGCTTAGGGGCCAGGCTGAGAAGACACTTAAAGAAAGATAAGAAGAGTTTTTGGCATATAGATTATCTTTTAGAGAATAAAAAGGCAAAAATATCGCAGATTTGGACTATCGATAAAAAAATGGAATGCCAAACTGCGGAAATATTTTGTCAGGATCCAACTACCGAAATAGTCAAAAAAGGTTTTGGTTCTTCAGATTGTAAGTGTTTGGCTCATTTATTCTTCGTAAAGAATAAAAAACAGATAGAAAGTATTTTGAAAGAAATAGCTTTTTCGAGAAGAACAGAGTCCGGGACCTAAGATAATATTTAATTCTTAAATGACATTAATTAAAAAATTATTTGACAAATAAAAATTAATATTTTAAAATGATATTGAGACTTAATTGCAATGATAAATGAGGAGATTGAATTGATTACTGAAGATCAGAAATTTGAAGAATTTCTAAAATTAAAAGAATTAAAATATACTTCTGAAAGAAAGCTAATTTTAAAAGCAGTATTTTCATTTCATAAACACTTTGATGTAGAGGAGCTTTTTGAAAAATTGCGTGAGCAGGGCAATCATATATCCCGAGCTACCATATATAGGACAATCCCTCTATTACTCCAAAGTGGGTTGATTACCGAAGCCCTCCACTGCCAAGACAAAACAAGTTACGAAAATGTTTTTAATAGGAAACATCATGATCATCTCGTTTGTACCAATTGTGGAAAAATCATCGAGTTTTATAATGAAAAAATAGAAAAATTACAGGAAGAAGTTTGTAGGCAACATAATTTCGTACCTATAGAACACCGATTAGGAATTAAAGGGTATTGCGAAGATTGTTATAAAAAGATAAAAGGCGAAAAGAAATAAATTTTTTTAAGTTATTACTGAGAATGAGTCGCATTACAAATTGACAGATGAAATGGGGGTAACAGTTTGAATCCTAAATTTCTTTATGAATTACAACCGGGAGATTGGGCAAGAATTATTAATATTGAAGGAGGATGGGGCTTCAGGCAGAGATTATGCTTAAGAGGGTTAAAAGAGGGGGATACTATTCGTGTGATATCCTCGATACAGGGTCCAGTGGTGGTAGAAGTCAATAGAAGTATAATTGCTCTGGGTAGAGGTATGGCCCGAAAAATTAGAATAATAAAAGGAAGGTGAAAAAATGAAAAAGAAACTATCTGAAATGAATTACGAAGAAGAAGGCAGGGTGAACAGCATTGAACAGGATTTAAAAAGTAAGGTAGCTGGAATGGGAATAAGAGTTGGTAAGAATCTTAAAATGATTACCAAACATCCTCTAAAAGGACCCATGGTGATAGAAGTCGATGGAGCTCACACCTCTTTAGCATTAAGTGTAGCTGATAGAATTATCATGGAGGTAAAAAGATGAAAAAAATATTATTAATGGGAAATCCCAATGTTGGTAAAAGTGTATTTTTTAATCGATTAACCGGAGCAAATGTTATTGAATCTAATTATCCTGGTACTACAGTCGATTATACTAAAGGATATATGAAGGTAGGCAGTGAATTGTATATTGGACCTTGCTCTAAATGCGCTATTAAATGTGCTGAGAGGGAAGAAAATACTGAAGTTTTTGAAATTATTGATGTACCCGGAACATTCTCTTTGGAACCAAAAGACAAAGCTGAAAAAGTAGCTGTAAAGATGTTAGAAGAAGAAAAAGGAGCTTTAATAATTTGTGTAATTGATGCATCTAAGATAGAGAGAGGACTTTATCTTTGCTTGGAAATAATAGAGAGAGGTTATCCTGTTATACTGGCACTTAATATGTGGGATGTTGCTGAAGATAAAAATATACAGATTGATATAAAGAAATTGAAGAGCATTCTTAGTATTCCGGTAGTACCAACGATTGCAATAAGTGGTAAGGGGTTCAAAGAAGTAGTATTAAGTATAAAAAAAGCAGCTTCACTTGGAGTAGATGAAATTATAGAAAAAATAGGTGAGATAAAATGATATTAACTGCTGATGAGAGATGGAATTTAATTGAAAAAATATCCAATAAAGTGGTGACTTTTGGCAAATTCAAACATACTTTAAAAGATGCATTAGGAGAACTTACCGTTAAACCTTTAACCGGTATTCCCATTGCCATAGCTGTTTTATATGGTTTTTGGAGTGTATTTTGTTCTTTTGCAGGAACATTATTTACTGATGGATTTTTTGTCAAATTATTTGATGAACATTTTTTACCCTGGATACAATCAGTTTTTCCAGGAGAAGGTGGATGGTTTTACTATATTTTTGTTGGAGACCCTGCGGCAGATAATTGCTTTGAGGCATTTGGAGTTCTAACTTCCGGACTTTTTGTAGCCATAGGTGTTGTTTTACCGGCAATATTTATATTTTATTTGATGATGGCTTTGTTAGAAGATGTGGGTTATATGCCTCGGTTGGCTGTACTTATCGATACTATATTTCATAAGATAGGCTTACATGGGTATGCCATTGTTCCTTCCATTCTTGCCTTAGGTTGTAATGTACCCGCAGTAACTGCAACTCGAATTTTAGAAACAAAAAAACAACGTTTTATAATGATGACCTTGTTGGCAATATTTATTCCTTGTGGGGCTCAACTGGGGATTATGCAAGAGGTAATTCCGGAAAGCGTGGGTATAGTTTTATTATATTTAATTTTCGGATATTTCCTTTTTGGTTTTATCTTAAATAAAATTACTCCGGGGAAATCTCCTGAAATTCTAATCGATGTCCCTCCTTATCAAAAGCCACTATGGAACAACATAGCAAGAAAATTAAGGATGAGGTTAGCGGGTTTTTTAAAAGTTGCAGTCCCTTTTGTGCTATTTGGTTGTGCAATAGTAAATATTCTATATCTTACCGGGACTATAGATTGGTTAGCTAGAGCACTAACACCACTTCTTACTGGTTGGTTCGGGGTTCCCGGAGAAACAGTAGGACCTTTAATCGCAGCATTTTTAAGAAAAGACCTTGCGGTTGCTCAACTTGGTGCAATTGAAATGAGCAAGTATCAAATGATTACATCTGTTGTACTTGTTTCCATCTATTTTCCCTGTGTAGCAACGTTTGTAATGTTGCTTAAAGAA
>Ga0190348_1000503_pt1 | contig 10745 bp, 8 predicted proteins | sample 48721367_MG_FD_161658 | JGI IMG/M metagenome (GOLD analysis project Ga0190348, IMG submission 161658) | Hydrothermal vent microbial mat bacterial communities from Southern Trench, Guaymas Basin, Mexico - 4872-13-6-7_MG | ecosystem: Environmental > Aquatic > Marine > Hydrothermal vents > Microbial... | reverse complement strand
CGCCGAGTTTCTTGATGGCATCCACCATCTTCATCCGTTTCCAAGGGGATTTCAAACTCAGCTTGCGCCCCTGATACACTATATCAGTGGTGCCGTTGGCTGCAGTGGCGGCCTCCTCGACCAACTGCTCTGTGACAGCCATCATCCTCTCATAATTGACATACGCCTCGTAAAGCTCAATCTGGATAAACTCCGGGTTATGGGTTGAATCAACAGATTCATTGCGGAAGCATGGGGCTACTTCGAAAACCTTCTCAAATCCGCCGACAATGAGGCGCTTCAAGTAAAGCTCGGGAGCGATTCGGAGATACATATCCTGTTTCAGATAATTATGGAAGGTCTTGAAGGGTTTGGCCAATGCCCCGCCGTAAATTGCCTGCAGAATGGGGGTATTCACTTCCACATAACCTTCATCAAGAAGCCTCCGGCGCATTGCATTCACAGCCGTTGAAATTTTTGCAAACAGGTCCCGATTCTCCGGATTCATAATCAAATCGAGGTATCTCTGTCTATACCTGATCTCGACATCCTTCACACCATACCATTCGGACGGAATTGGTCTCAATGCCTTGGATAAAAGTTTTACCTCATTCACAAGAATGCTGATTTCTCCGCGCTTGGTCTTCACTATTGTCCCGTCAACTCCAACAATGTCCCCTTCATCAAGATACTTCTCAACAAATTCAAAGGCTTTCGGTGAATCTCCTTTGCGGAACATCAGCTGAATTTTTCCGTAGAAATCCCTGAGGTCAGCAAACGCGATGCCCCCATGGAATCTTATCGAAAAAAGCCGGCCGGCAAGCTGTGCCCGGACTTTGGTCTCCTCTTCGTTTTTCAGGTTGGAGAACTTCTCTTTGACTTCTCTGGAAGTGTAGTTGCGCTTGAACTCCGTCTCATGAAAAGGATTAACACCTTGAGCCATCAGTGCCTTGAGTCGCTTTACACGGCGCGCAACCAGTTCTTCCATGCCCAAAATGGGCTTGAGGAATTAAAAGCCTTGTCGAAGGGTTTAAGAAGTTCCGGGGATGCTATGATGGTGTTCGCAGTAATTCCGGCATACAACGAAGAAAAAAACATCGTTTCAGTTGTCAAAGGGTTGAAAAAACAAGTAAAAAAGGTTATCGTCGTAGATGATGGTTCTACAGACAGAACGAGGCAACTGGCGCAACGAGCGGGTGCAACGCTTGTCAATATTAAAAAAAATCAAGGCAAGGGGAATGCCATGAGGCTGGGAGCCAAAAAAGCAATTGAAATGGGTGCTGAGGCAGTATTTTTTTTGGACAGTGACGGACAGCACGACCCTCTGGATCTTCGGAAGTTCAAGGACGGCCTGAAGGACGCAGATGCAGTCTTCGGATACAGGGCCGGCAAAAAACCGTGGTTCAAAAAAATAGGCAACGGCTTGGCAGATTTTGGATTTGCAATTTTGTTCGGCAGGAGAATAAAAGATGTATTATGCGGATACAGGGCATTCAAGGCCGGCAAGATACCCTGCTGGAGAGAAAATCGATATTTTGTTGAAATTGAAATGGCTGAGCTCGCAGTCCGGGGAGGGTTGAAAATAAAGCAAGTCCCTGTAAAAACAACTTATCCAAAAAATGTCCACAGAAGTTTAACCGGGATCGGATATAAAGGTATGAATATTTGGCACAGTCTTGAAACGGTTTGGAAGCTTCTTTCACTCAGAATAAAAGTGTGGTTTGGAAGGAGGGAGGTTGAATGGTTAAAGCAGTAGTGAGCGATGCAGAGCTTCGGCATTCACTAAATATAATCAGGCAACTCAAAGGGGATGAGGTCCATGCAGTCAGCAGGATACCTATGGCCACCGGATTCTACTCTAGATTCACAAATAAAAGAATCAGAATAAAAAACCATGAAGAAGTGAATTGGGAGGCCTATGATGTTTCATTTATGATAACGGATGAGGCCAATGAATTCGGAATAAAACAAAAATTGGAGAATGCCCTTTTGCCGGATAAGAAAGGGTTCGAAAAGTTGAGGGACAAATATGAAACCATGAAACTCTGCAAAAGGCTGAAGATTCCCTATCCAAAAACAGAACTGCTGAAAAAATACAAGACAGACTTTGACTATCCTGTCATGGTCAAGCCTGCCAAAAGCTCCGGCTCACGGGGGCGGTTTGTGCTGAAATCCTCAGAAGAAGCGGAAAAACAGTTGCCGGGACTCCTGAAAACCTTCGGCAAGGTCCTGGTGCAGGAAGTGGTGGAGAAAGTTGACACCTTCGGGACTGAAGTCCTATATGTAAAAGGTGCAGAAAAGGCGGTTTTTCAGCATAAAAGGCTCAGAGAATACCCTGTGGACGGGGGGCCGAGCACATTGAGGGAATCCATCGTGGACGAAGAAACCCGGGAGCTGACGCGCCAGATTATGGGGGCTTTAAAGTGGAACGGGGTGGCCATGGCGGAATTTGGAATCACAAAAAACGGTCCTGTTTTGTTTGAAGTGAATCCAAGGTGGTGGGGAAGCCTGGCGTTGGCCATCCACTCCGGCGTAAACTTCCCAAAGCTTTACAGAGATGTTATTGTGAATGGAGACTGCAAAACTGTGAATGAATATAAAATTGGAGTCAAATGCAAATATCTGCTTTTCGGGGATTTATTGCATTTCATTTCAAGAAAAGATTTTTTTGGTTTAGCGGGTTCTTTATTTGAATTCACAAAACATGATGTTGCAAGCTGGTCGGATCCGCTCCCGGGAATCATGAGGTTCCCAATGGCATTTTATTATTTGACCAACCCCGAATTGCGCAAATTTGTTTTGAGGTAATTTTTGATGCTTGTGGTTGGGCCGAACTTGGCAAAAACTTCTTTGAAGATTCTGCGGGCCTTCTCACCCCGCCGGATGGAATACATTCTGCGGATTAATCGATTCTTCTCGGCAGACGGGTAGGTTTCCATGAACTCCGTCGGGTGCATATAGAAAATGCGGGGGTTTTTCGGATGAATGATTTTTGAGAGGGGATAAAGGAGCCGGTAGTAGGGCAGACCGAATGCAACAGGGACCAGCCTGAAGTGCTGGAGGGGGAGCTCAAGAATATGGTTCCGGAAAAACGGGCCTTTGAAGAAATGGAGGTAGCGGCCGGGGAAAACCCCTGACACTAGGGATGAACTGTAAAAATACCCCGCTTTCCAGAGGTCTTCCCACATGCTGTCGTAGGTAAGAAAGCCCGGGGCCCGGAAGCCAATGACCTCTGTCTTGAATACTTTGTCGAGGACTGTGCGGGACTCGACAAGCTCCTTCCTGCGCTGCTCCGGAGTCGCCCGGTCCATAAAACGGTGGGAAAGGGAGTGGGACGCAATCTCCAAGGTCTTGGGCACGCCCAGACTTTTGAGCTCCTTGGCCACATCCGCCACCACAAATAAGGTCGCGGATGAATTGGTCTCCTCCAGCATCTCAAAAATATCGGGCAGGTGCCGGAAGCTTTCAGTTTTCTTTGAGCCGGAATCCCAGTCCGCCTCCACATCAATAGTCAGTATCACACAAGGACCTGCAAAAAATCTTTAAGTAAATGTCGGAGAGGATATTGAGGTGGATGGTTGGCCAAAACAATAGTCGTTATCCCTGCAATGAATGAAGAACAGCACATCAAGGATGTCGTGGCCAAAGCCCGGAAGTATGTGAAGACTGTTCTTGTGGTTGATGACGGCTCTGTGGATGAAACTGCAAAGGTGGCGAAGAGGGCGGGGGCTGAAGTGATTTCCCTGCCGAAAAATATGGGCAAGGGGTTCGCACTCAGGATTGGTGCAATTGAGGCCATGAACAAGGGGGCGGACATTATTGTGTTCATGGACGGGGACGGCCAGCACAGGCCGGAAGACATCAAACCCTTTGCTGATTCTGTGAAGCGGGGGCATGATTTGGTTTTCGGCAGAAGAAAGGCTGGCAGGATGCCTGTTGTGAAAAGAGTGGGCAACTGGGGAATACGACTGATTTTCAGACTTCTGTTTGGAAAATACCCTGGGGATTTGCTGTGCGGCTTCAAGGCCATGAAGGCTGAGATTCTGCCCAACATTATGTGGAAAAAACAGGATTACTCTGTTGAAATCGAAATTGCAGTCAGGGCGGCCCATCAGAAATTTAATGTAGGTTATGTAGATATTCCAACCATCTACCATGATCCAGGCAAGGGAACCACCGTCATGGACGGGCTGAAAATGGGGCTTGAAATGCTCAGGCTTAAATGGATGATTCTAAGGGAGAGGATGTGATATTTTGAAAATTGCCTTTCTGAATGGCCCCACTGAAAAATACCAGGTCAGCAGGGACAGCCGGTGGCCCGAGAGAAGCAAGAGCAGGACTATGTATTATCCCATATGGCTGGCTTACGCGACAGGTGTTGCGAAAAAGGAAGGTTTTGAGGTTCTGCTGATTGATGCGGAAGCGGAAGGTATGAAGCTCGGGGAAGTTGAAAAAAAATTGAAAACCTTTGGTCCGAATTTGTTGGTGGTTGCCACGACTACGCCAACTTTTGAAAAGGACATTGAGAATATTGAGAAGTTGAAAAAACTGGGGGCGAAAACTGTCATGGTGGGCACCCATGTTAGTTCGGTGCCGGAGGCTCCATTCAAAGCTAGCAAAGCTGTTGATTTTGTGGCAAGGGGTGAATATGATTTTACAATTGTGAATCTTGCAAAAAATCTTGAGAAGCCGTCAAGAGTGAAAGGAATTTCATACAGGATGGGAAAGAGAATCAAACACAACCCACCGGCTGAGCTGGTTGAAGATTTGGACAGTCTGCCTTGGGTCTCAAAAATTTACAGAGAATTTCTTGATTTGAACAACTATGCTTATTCGCTTGCCAAAAAGCCGATGGTTCAGATTTTCAGCGGAAGAGGTTGTCCCAATCACTGTGTTTTCTGTCAGTACCCTCAGGTGTTTTCAGGTCGGAATTTCAGGAAGCGTAGTGTCAAGAACTTTGTTGATGAGTTGGAGTGGATAAAAACCCATATGCCGGAGGTCAAAGAAGTTTTTATTGAAGACGACACATTCACTATTGACAAGAAGCGGGTTGCTGATATCTGCGATGAGATTCTGAAGCGGAAGCTGAAAATCACATGGTCCGCCAATGTTAGGGCAGACCTTCGATACGAATTAATGAAGAAGATGAAGCGGGCGGGATGCCGACTGCTGGTGGTGGGGTATGAGTCGGGAAACGACAGGATTCTCAAAAACATCAAAAAAGGCATCACTATAAGCATCAGCAGACAGTTTGCAGAGGATGCCAGAAAGGCCAAGCTGAAGGTTTTCGGCTGCTTCATGCTGGGTCTGCCGGGGGAAACCAAAGAGACTCTTGAGGACACTTTCAGATTTGCGCTTGAGGTCGACCCAGACATGGTATTCTTCCAGCAGGCTGTCCCATTTCCGGGAACGGAGATGTATGAGTGGGCTTGCGAGCATAATTTTCTGAAGTCTACAGATTTCAAAGATTGGTACGACAAAAAAGGATATTTCAGTTTTGTTTTGGACTATCCCGAATTGAGTGCCCAAGAAATCAAGGAAGCACGTGACCAATTCATGAAGAAATTTTATATGAGGCCAAAATTTATTGCAAGAACTTTTGTGAAAAGTCTAAGCAGTCCATCCGAATTTGCCAGGGTTCTGAGGGGTGGACTGGCGTATCTGAAATTTATGCTGACGGAGTGTGGTGGAGATAATGAGTAAGCCCAAAGTGACAGTGGTTATCACTGTGAAAAATTCAAAGGACACCATCAAAGCCTGTGTGGAATCCGTTCTGAAAAACAAATACCCTAAGCAGGTGATTGTAATTGATGCATTTTCCAGTGACGGCACTTATGAAATTCTGAAACAAATTAAAGGCATAAAACTGCTTCAGCTGAAAAGCAATGCGGCTGAGGCTTTCAACCACGGCATAAAGATGGCAAAAACTCCGATAGTTGCTCTGACTGATGCTGACTGTGTGGTTGAAAAAGACTGGTTGAAAAATTTAGTGGAGAAAATTAAAGGGGACTATGTTGCAGCTGCAGGATACTGCACAACGCCGAAAGGTATGAAGGGATTGAGCAAGGCAATCGGATATTCGTTTGATGAACGGTATGATATTGATGCTGATGAGGTTTTGCGTGCGCCGACTATGAATCTGGCTTTCAAAACTGATATTGGGAAAAAGGTTCTTTTTGATGAAAGTCTGCCGATTGCTTTTGAGACTGACTTCTGTTTTAATCTGCTGAAATTTGGGAAAATGAAGTATGTGAAGGGTGCTGTGGTTTACCACCATCACAGGGCCACTTGGGGTGGATTCTGGAAGCAGCAGAAGAATTATGGGAAATACGGGATGCTTGTTTATCTAAGGCATCCAAGGAGGGTGAGCGGGGACCACATTTCTCTGAGGAGGTTCTTTTTTGAGGTCGGGCTGTTCTATCTAATGGTTGCCACTTTTATTTTGGGGTTGTTTTTTTCGGAGTTTCTTCTGCTTTCAGTGACTTCGTTTGCAGGCATCCTGATTATGTTCGGATATGAAACTTTGAAGCTTATGCCGGAGAATCCGTTCACTTTTATTTTGATGCAGGCAGTAAGGCTGGTGGCGTGGTGTTGGGGAGGAGTTGAGGGTTTCATTCATTTTCTGGGTTCGAAACTTCCAAGATGTGGAAAGTCCTCAACCTGAAATTTGAAAAATCAAAGAAAGTCATGTATGATTTTTGGGGCTCTGTTTCGGAAAAGGTTGCGACAGGAATCAGTTTGATTTTTGAAGTGTCGAGACCTATGCGCTCAAGGTCTTCTTGTGAATCAACAAGGTACTTAATGTTGTTGTTCAGTATGTAGTCTTCGATTTGATTCTGCTTAAGGGCCCGGAAGGTCGCGGGGTTCATGACTCCATCCAGATTCACAACATCCCGTTCAGTGAAATATTGGAGAACGCCTGTATTGAAGGAACCCACTTTTTCAGAGGACGGAAGTTTGTCGATGAAGTCGGAAATCTCAAATCTCATAGCCTGAACAGGCGAGTTACCTTGTCCGTACAATGCTGTGAAATTTATCAGAAACAAAACTGTGAAAACTGAAAAAACCGGCTTGATAAACTTTCTGTTTTTGAAGGCGCCGAAAAACAGGACGGGAAAAGTCAGGGTAATTAAAAGCGAAAAATAGTGGGCATACCAGCGCCTCATGGCCAGCTGGATAACCCAGTAATAAATTACATAGAAACTGGTTGCAATAAACATAAAATTAAGATGCTTGGCGAGCTTGATGAATTTTTTCCGGGTATAAAGAAGAGGTGCCAGAAAGGCCAGGACAAAAATCAGAACAATCTGAACTGCGCTGAAAGGTATGGGCACGCCTATGAAGGTGAAAAACTGGGTGGCGTATGCTAGGGTTGCGTAGACGGAGCCGAAGACCCAGTAAAGATAGGGGCGGTCGCGGAGCCGGAGCAGTCTGTTGGCGGGGCCACTGACAGGAAACAGACTGCCTGCTTTTGTAACGCTGAAAACCAGCCAGGGCAGAACTGTGAGCATCGCCACCCCGGACATGATGATTATGTTTCGGAATTTTTTCTGCTTCACTGCGTCTTTCAGCAAAACCAGGAAGATGCCGGCGCAGACAAATACACCATCCATTCTTGCCAGAAAAAGCAGGCCCATGAGGAAGCCAAGAATGAATGATTTTTTGGTGTTGAGTTTCTGACGGTTAGCAGTGAAATGCCAGATTAATCCTGACAGCACTGCAGTCTGAAGTGCTGATTCCACGCCAATCAGTGAAGTAAAAATCACCCATGGGTTGAAAGACCAAATGAATGCTGCAAATAAGGCAGGAGGTTCGCCCGATATATTCCTGACAATTTTGTAAACAAAATAAGCAGTAACTGCATCGCATAATGACAGGAATATCAGAGCACCCCGGAGGGGTGCAGTTGCGGAAACAGGAAGAAGCAGTTTGAATATTAGAAAAAGAATGCCGGCGTAGAGGGGGTGAAATCCGTTGGTGGGAACTCCTTTGTTGAAAACTATTCCCTGCCCTTGAACCATATTTTTGGCAAGTGAAAAATAGTAGAAAGCATCGTCGTCAAAAAATTTCAGAAGCAGAGTTTCAATGCTGCTCAAGGCAAAGATGATTCTAATAAACAGACCTATGAGAATAACGGTCCATAGTTTCTGCTTTTCAGACCATACACCCACATAAGTGGTTCCACTCGGGTTTTAAAAAGGGCGATGTGTGGCGTTTCCATGCGGTTTGAAGCTGTTGAGGAGTTTGTTGACAAATATGAAAAGTTCATTGTTATCGGATTGTTGCTGATTGGCGCGCTGGTTAGGATACAGTATCTGTTTCAGGAAAGTGTGTGGAATGACGAAACAGTTTACATGTGGCTTTCCGATGAAGTCAAAGAGAATCCATTGTTTCTTTTCAGCAGGTGGCCGGCATACCATTCATACAGCCATTTGTTTGTGAGCTTGTCTGCAGTGCTTGGTATTTTTACCAATTCGTTTTATGCTACCAGAATAGTGTCTCTGTTTTTTGCTCTGCTTTCGGTTCTGGCAGTTTACTATCTGGGCAGAGAAACTATGGGTAAAATTGAAGGTGCATCAGCTGCGCTGATTATGGCTTTGAACGGGCTTCACATTTTCTTCAGCGACAAATCCTTGCTTGAGGCGCCGATAACCGCCATGTATGCAGTTCTGCTTATTGCAATCATGCGCTTTAACCCGGAAGATGTCAAGTCAGCAGTCTGGCTGGGCTTGGCGACTGTTTTGTGTTTCTTGACAAAAACCAGCGGATTTCTGGCCATACCCATGGCGGGGCTGGCGCTTCTGGTGAAATATCCGGAGCCTAAAAAATGGCTGAAAAATCCGGCATTCTGGGTGCTGGGCGCTGCGCTGGCAGTTTCAGCCGGCATGTATTTCGGCAACAATTATCTGCATTTCGGCAACTTCATGTTGGGAGATACGGCTGCACTTTCGCAGACAGTGGTGTTCGGAGGTTCAAGAACATTTTATCTTGAAAATGCTGGTGCTCTTTACTCGTGGCCGCTTTTTGCACTGGGCCTTTTGGGTTTGTATTTCAGCTTCACCAAGGGCAAGGAGCTCCGATCTGCATCGGTCATGTTTTTGTTTCATACTTTCTTTTTCTCGTTTCTGGTAGGGGAGAAGGTACCAAGATACGGTCTGCCCACGGTTCCGCTGATTGCTTTGCTGGCAGTTTATGCGGTGAAAGTGGTGCTTGACAAACTGAAGCTTCCGAATTTCATTACAGGATTCACTTTTCTTTTGGGTATCAGTTCACTTGTATACGGCATGACTCTTCTACCTCAGAAAGCGTTCACATATACAGGTTTTCAAGAACTAGGAACAGTTGCAGGCAAACTTGATGCGCAGAATAATTACTCGGTAATTTATGCCCAGTCAACAAGGCAAATCAGAGCATTTTCCGGTATCAATTACGAAAGCATGGAAGGCAAAATCCGAAGGCTTCCGGATAATTTAACAGAATTCGCAAACCAAACTAATATATTACTTCAGATTGACATCTGGGAATACACAGGGCCAGAATGGGTGTATCCTTTGACCCAAGAAAAGCTGAACAGGATAATAAACAACAATTTTACACTGTTGCATTCGGTTTACAGAGATTACCCAACGCAGGAAGGATTACGAAGTGTTCCAGTGGGATTATTGTTAGCAAAGTAAATAACAATCAGTGGATTCGTGAAAACGTATTACCACTTCGTCAAGCAGATTACAATATGAGATAATGGTGAAAGATAGGTTTGGTATTATAAGTGGGCACATATTAATTCAGATACTTTCAAAGGCAAATTCAGTTTATCTTTCAGAGTTCAACAAAACACTCGCACTCTTGGGGATTTTCACAGGAACACCTGCCCCGCCCCTTAAAAAGGGTTGCTAAGTGTGCTTGTCAATAAGCCATGAAACATATTTTCTGACTGCCTCTTCCTGGGAATACTTTGGATTCCACCCGAGCCCTTTGATTTTGGACATGTCCATCACGGATTTCTTGACATCCCCTGTCCACCCCCGCTCTCCGCCGGTAAATCTGAATTTCGGATGGAGTCCGAGCTCTTCTGAAACAAGCTCTGCAATCTGTTTTACTGTAAGTGTGCCTTCGCTGGCCACGTTGTAGGCTTCAAATTTTTTGGTTCTCCTCCACGCAAAGTCGAAGGCTGAAACCACATCATCAACATGGATGTAGCTCTTTTCCTGCAACCCATTGCCCAGGATTTCGAGTTCGTCCGGATTTTTCCTGAGCTTCCAGAAGAAATCCCAGATAACTCCGTGCTCGCTTCGCGGACCTATCACATTGCCCAACCGAAGGGCCGAACAGTTCATGCCGTATGCATGGGCATATGCAGAAAGATACATTTCAAAGGCTGCTTTGCTGGCACCATACGGGCTGATTGGCCGGAGGGGGTGTTTTTCAGTAACAGGCTCTGAAGTGTCGCCGTAAACTGTGCCCCCCGAACTTGCAAAAATAAAATTTTTCACTCCTGCCCTGCGGGACGCTTCAAGGACATTGAATGAGCCATCGATGTTGATTTTGAAACTCACGGAAGGGTTTTTTACACTCGAGCGGACGTCGGGGTCGGCAGCTAAATGAAAAACAGTTTCTACTTCAGAAAATACATCTCCGATACTTTCTTTGCAAATGTCTTCATTTACAAACTCCACACCTTCTGCCAGGTTTTCGCTTTTACCGGAAACCAAATTGTCTAATATTTTAATCGAATTTCCTTTTTTTAACAAAAACTCAGCCAAGTG
>Ga0190348_1000497_pt1 | contig 10804 bp, 9 predicted proteins | sample 48721367_MG_FD_161658 | JGI IMG/M metagenome (GOLD analysis project Ga0190348, IMG submission 161658) | Hydrothermal vent microbial mat bacterial communities from Southern Trench, Guaymas Basin, Mexico - 4872-13-6-7_MG | ecosystem: Environmental > Aquatic > Marine > Hydrothermal vents > Microbial... | reverse complement strand
GACCAGCACGAGTATGTCGTTGGCTATGAGTTCCTTGGCAAGTTCTATATGGATTTCCTCCATGACCCTGTAATTATCACAGCCCACTATGGCTGCAATCCCTCGGATGCGTCCATTCATTATATTGTCGTTAAGTGGCTTATAAGATGCACGGAAACGGCCGCCAAGGGTATAATCGATATTTTCATGACTGAAGCCGGCCACTATGTCCATCTGGTGCACAGGTATGAAGTGCTTGCCCCTTTCCGGGTATTTGTTGATCGCACGTAATATAATTTCCTTGGCCGTTTCCATGGCCCTGTGCTCGTCGAACTGTATGTGTGTGGCCCCTGGAATCCTGGCCTTTTCAGATGTGGTGATGAGTTCAGTATGGAATTTGCCCGCCGCAGGGGACAGACCCTGCATAATGCACTGGACATCCACAACCATTGCTTCTACCGCAGCCGTGGCAAGAACAACCTCTTGTTGAATAAAACTCCCGGCTATGGGAATCCCCCTTCTCATGAGGATTTCGTTTCCGGTACAACATACACCCGCCAGGTTTATACCCTTGGCCTTGACCTTCTTGGAGGCATTGACTATCTCCGGGTCATTGGCTGCCATAGCCAGGGCCTCGGCAAGCACCGGCTCATGGCCGTGAACTGTGATATTTACCTCGTCCTTCTTGAGAATTCCGATATTTACCTTGCTCCTTACCGAGACCGGAGTGCCGAACATGATGTCAGACAGCTCCGTGGCTATCATGGAGGCGCCCCAGCCGTCTGCCAACGACAAACGTGCAGCTTGGAAAAGCAGATTCTTATGTTCCTGGTCCACTCCTATGTGGGTGCGGTGCATTATCTCTACCACCTCACGGTCAATTCCTCTCGGGAAAATTCCCAGCCTGCGCCAAAGCTCCTGTCTGGCCTTGGGTGCCCTTTTCATAAAGGCTAGTGTCCCCTCTTGCTGACCGAACTCGTCGAGCAGTTTTGTGCCTACGGCTATCGCGAGATCTTTTGTATCCTTTTCGGCGGGATCAATGCCTAGTCTCAATGCCGTCCTTCTCAGCTTTAATGTGTCCTTGATCTCATAGGGGGTTTCGCCACGGGCAGTGGCAAGAAAGGCCAGTGCTGTTCCTCTACCGTGATCCATGTGGGCAGAGGCGCCGCCGGCAACCATGCGGCAGAAATTGCGTGCAGCTACCGTAGCTGCGTCTGCTCCACAAACACCTATCATGGTGTCCATGCCTTCTATTATCTGGCAAGGCCCCATATTGCAAATGCGACAGCAAACTCCGCCTTTACCGAACAGGCATGGTTCCACCGCCCTCTTGGAGATCCTGTGAGCAGCAGTCACTACACCTTCAGAACACGAGTTACAAAGTACTTCCCGATTGGCTTCACACTGGATGCTGGGGCACCCCCCTTCTTCCTTATCAAAGCGTCTGCTCGTATCCATGACTATTTCCCCCCCCAGCCGTCTTGAGAATTTTTCATGCCAGACCTGAAATCTGTTTTGCAGCCTGGACCGTATTTTTCATTAGCATGGTTATGGTCATAGGACCTACACCGCCAGGCACCGGAGTTATGGCAGATGCCTTTTCCTTTATGGCATCAAAATCTACGTCGCCGCAGAGTATCGCCTTGCCCTCAGGGGTCTTGCCTATCCGATTTACACCCACGTCTATAACCACTACGCCGTCTTTCACCATATCTGCCGTAATGACCCTGGGCCGACCCGCCGCCACTATAAGAATATCGGCCCTTTTTGTATGAAATGCCATGTCCCTGGTCCTTGTATGACATAAAGTTACGGTGGCGTTTCCGCCTTCTCTTTTTTGAAGCAACAGATTTGCTATGGGCTTGCCTACGATGTTACTTCTGCCTACAATTACGGCCTCGGCTCCGCTGGTCTCAACCTCTGAGCGTATAAGCATTTCCATTATGCCGTGGGGCGTGCATGGAAGAAAACATGGTTCACCTACTACCATCTTGCCGACATTTACAGGATGAAAACCATCCACGTCCTTGGCCGGGTTTACCGCATATATGACCTTGCCCTCATCGATATGCTTCGGAAGGGGAAGCTGAATTAGTATGCCGTGAAATGCCGGGTCATGATTGTATTTCTCTATAAGGGCCAACAGATCAGCCTCACTGATATCCGCGGGCTGGTTGTCCTGAAAGGAATGAAAAGCAAGGTCACGGGCTATGCGCTGCTTTGCTGTCACATATGAGATAGAGGCAGGATTTTCTCCTACGAGTATAGTTACAAGACCCGGTATTACTCCTTGTTTGTCTTTCATTTCGGCTACTTCAGCCCTGAGTTCTTCTCTTATCTGTTTTGCTATTTGTGTCCCGCTGATTATTTTTGCTGCCATACATCCCTCCCTAAAACGCTTCTATTATGTATAAATATCCTAAATTAGACATCCAGGCGCTCTTATCTGCATAAACAACTGTATGAAGACTTTTAAAACTACTTATAAGCCGCTTGCACAACCCAGATTTTGTTTGAGGGCCAAGGCACTAGGAGATAAAGAAGCACTTAATAACTTAGTTACATGAGCAATTTTTACCGGCTGACACGCACCAATCGTGTACAAGACGAATTTTGCAGACAACTTATTATAGCTACCTTTTTTTAAAGGGTAGAGCAAGTAGCAAATGCCTAAAAACCGCCATTTTTATTTAAGAATTTATAAATATACAGCATTTTTTATAAAAAGACGATGACTTTCTCATTTTGATGGGTTCGCGTTGATTAGGATCCGGTACTTTAATGGTAAAAAATCAGGTTATGATATGGACAAGAATTGATTCAAGCAATGAAAATGAAAATCAATATCTGGTATAGTGCGCGCAGTCCTGCTTGAAATCCTCAATAATTTCATTGGTAAGTGTAGACGGAACATTAGGAATCATCTCCAGAAAGGTCTCCGTCGTCACCCGGTAATCTTCTCCTTTGACGTATTCTCTTTCAAAGGCAAGTTGTCTGACTTTCTGAAATAGATACTCGATATCCGCAGGGGTAAAGAGAGTAATCATGGAGATGATCCTGTCTACATCCACATCTTCCCTATTGGTATTCCACAGATAATGCTCGAAAATAGTTCGACGGCCCTGATCATCCAACCCACCTACCGGAATGATGCAATCAAAACGGCCGGGCCTTAACAGGGCCGTGTCTAGTTGCCGGATATAGTTGGTTGCACATACCAAGAGGTTTTTCCTATCCTTTCTTTTCAACAAAGGTACCTGTTTCAGAAACTCATTTGTAATTGATTTGTCGATACGTGAGGCGAGATCACGGCTTCCTGCTATTTCCTCGAATTCGTCTATGAACAGAACCACTTCGTCGAGGTTACTCGCTTTTTCTATCAATGTTTTCAGGTTCGCACCGAGACGATCTTCTCCATCGGACATCAAGATGCTGGGGCTTATCTCAACATACCACCACTGGAGTATGCCTGCTATTGCCCTGACAAAGTGGGTCTTGCCTGTACCGGGCGGCCCGAAAAATATAATGGTGCGGGGCGGAATGACCGCGTGTTTCCGTGCGAGTTCTATCTCCGTAAGGGGAAGTATGATTCTTTTGTTAACGATCTGTTTTGGCGGCTGGGTCTCGGAGATGGTGTCCCAGATTGATCGATCGATCCTCTGTGCCCCCAGCGCCTTGAGAAGCTGAATCCTTTGTGCATCGTGAAGTTCCTGATGCATGGGCTCGATATTTTCCATAAAATCCAGGCATGCCACCTTCGTTCCCACATCCCGGCCCAGTTTTTCAGAAAGCACCCACTTATGTTGCATTATTTTGGGCCACAACTCCGCGGCTACCTTAGGTTCAACCTTTTGTCCACTGAATTCGCAAATCAAGGCCACGTAATCTTGTGGACTGAGGTCATCAGATGCGATTTTCATATACTTCTCCGCTATAAAAAAATAAAGCGGAGACCTTCTTCGAAAGTCTCCGCAGTCCTATCTTTAGAATATGATTTGCCTTTAAAATAACTGAAATTAAGGTTAATCAGGTTAGGTGTCAAGGGGAAAAAGAAAAGTTCAGCTACCTGACAGCCTTCCAATATTCTGAAAACACATAGGTAGAAAGAATGAATCCCAGGGGCAGGTTGACCATAACACCTATTGTAAAGGCCCAGAATGGTTTCATGCCGAATATAAGCAGGTCTTTAATCCTTGTTGAAAGACCAATGCAGAGAAAACAGAAGACAAAGCACCATGAGCGCAAATTCTTGATAGGAGCGATGGCCTTTGATTTAAGGACGCTCTCGAACCAGTCGGATTTGTAATACAATTGTTTTAATGCAGTCTTTTGATCCTTGGTTGTTGTAGATGCCAACAACATATCCAGTTCATCAAAAGACATCTTGCCTTGAAAGGTTATGATTCCCCGTTCAGAAGATATGGCAAACTTGTCTGCTAATTGGACTGGTACTTTATATTCTGAAAAGTCGGCATTATAAGTTTCTTTTGTTACATGGGTCTTTAATACACCCTTTAGTTTTGCCTCTCCTACATGGAGTTTTGGCCCCGACGCTGCGATAATGCTGATAATAATTGAGGCGACGAAGAAACCCAACACGAATTTAGGGAATCTTTCCCAGATTACACCGGGCCTGACAGCCTTTTGTCCCTCTTTTTCTTCCCAAAATATGACAGAGACAATAGAAAGGACAAAAGCCCATATGCCAACCCATATATCCCTGCCGATTACCTTCATAAGGGTAAATGTATGGATGGCAGATTCTCCATATTCACTGGCTATTTCTGCAACTACTGCAAATCCGGCTGCATCTGCAAACTCAGAGGTCCCTACCCATGCCCCGGCTTCCCCCGGAGTTATAGTTCCTATGGTATCCGGTGTGACGGCCAATTCTTCCGGTGGAGGAATCATTACTTTGGTAATCACTACCAGTGACAAAATCATGACAATAGCCCAGATAGATACAATGCCGATAGTAATGGCAATATGATCCTTTTTTGCCTTGACGGCCCCGCCGACAGCAATCGCCGCAGATACACCGCACACTGCGCCTCCAGTTCCCAAAACGGCTCCAAACCTTGGTTCTAATCCAAAGATTCTGGTAGCAGCCAGATATATAGTTAACCATGTAGTTACAGAGATAATGGTCGCCTGGACAAAGGCAATAGGACCGGCTGAGATGATAAGGGTAAAAGGTAGAGTTGCTCCAAGCAGGACGATCCCCGTCTTGATATAGTATTCAGTCCTCATTGATGTCTGAAACCATCTAGGCATCTTTTTTACGTTACCTATGATTAATCCGATAACCAGAGCAAGCAATGGCGCTCCAAGGTGAGCGTCTTTCATCATCTTTGAAGAGGCCAGATAGAAAATGGCCAGAGAGCCTAGAAATATAATAATATAACCTGAAATATATTCTTTTATGTCATGGCCCATGATTGCCATACTTATGGTAAAAACAAGGCCGAAACCGAGAAAGATAATTAGGTATGGCACAAAATTTTTAACAAGGTCAGACCATAACGCGCTGAGATCTGACCACTTTCCGGGAGTTATGGCGATCTCTTTGATTGTGCTACCGCTCCAGAAAAAGGCCATAGCAACAAAAATAATCAACAATCCCAACCAAATAGCCCAGCAATCCTCTGTTTTATACAGTTCAGATATTTTCCCTGTTTGTTTTGCCATAATTTCGTCTTCTTGCTTTGTCAGATATTCAAGGAGTTCAGCAGGAACATATTTCAGGCCTTTGCAATGAAATCAAATATTATTTTTTTAAAAAATACATCCTTATAAATCTTTATCAAACAGCTCCGACGTTATCACCTATTATACATCGGCATGCTTACTTATCTATCGGAGATTTATAAAGTTTCATTAGTGTGCCCAGACGACTTGTTCACTTATTTTTAGAAGACATTGACTCGCGACCCTTTGAGGCAAGTATACCCTGAAGAAAATAATCACTTATTTGCTTTGCAGCTGTAGCAACACTGTACTTTTTTTTGCGAGAAAGGACCCAAAACCTAGACATTTCATCCAATGCCCCAAAAAAGGCCCTTTTGAATATCCCGGGCAATACCTCTGACAAGAAGAGTTCCTGAGTCTGACCCTGGATTACTATATGTGAGATGATGTTGACATATTCGGCAAATCTCTTGTTGCGATACTCCTTCATAAATTTACTGCTTTGACGCAGCTCTACCTGTATTAATTCTGCCAGGTCTCTATTTTCTTGCACCAGGATCAAGTGAAGATAGGCAAAGCGCTCCAATTTTTCCCGCGGGTCATCAAGTGAAGCGATTTCTTGCTTAACCCTGGCAATGATCTTGCCCATTTCCTCTTCAAATATGGTAACCAGAATATCGTACTTATTGTTAAAATAAAGGTAAATGGTACCATCAGCCACATTGGCTTCTTTAGCTATTTCTGCTATGCGGGAATCGAAAAAGCCATTGCGGGCGAATACCCGAATAGCGGCCCTTAATATTTTATTGTGTTTATCAGCGGTCTTCATGGACAGATGCATTTTAATGAATGCACATTCATTCAGTTATTCCATTTATTCTCTTTTTGTCAAGAGTAAATAGTCACATATTTTTCAATGATTGTATTCCGGGCAGGTTATATATGTGGTCTTTAGAATCGCTTCTTGACAGTATTTAACACCATTAGTATTTATAACCCCTTAACAAATACCAATGATTGATCTCTGTCGGGAGGGATGGCCGAGTGGTTGAAGGCGGCGGTCTTGAAAACCGCTGTGCCGAGAGGTACCGTGGGTTCGAATCCTACTCCCTCCGCCAAAAAAGTATCAATACGGAGAGGTGACCGAGAGGCTGAAGGTGCTCGCCTGCTAAGTGAGTGTATGCTGAAAGGTGTACCGTGGGTTCGAATCCCACCCTCTCCGCCAAAAGAATATTTTCTCGGATTTTACGGTAAAGCCGTTATTTATTAGGAGGTACATCGAATTATGATGCGTAATTTTCTTTTTACATCGGAGTCAGTAACAGAGGGTCATCCAGACAAAGTAGCAGATCAGATCTCAGATGCTATTTTGGATGCCATTTTAGATAAAGACCCTTATGCCCGGGTTGCTTGTGAAACTCTGGTAACCACTGGGCTGGCCTTGATTGCGGGCGAGATAACCACGGATTGTTATGTGGATATGCCCCGGGTCGTCCGTGATACCATAAAAGAGATCGGGTATTCCAATTCTTCCATGGGTTTTGATTGGCAGACCTGTGCGGTTATTTCCAGCATTGATAAACAGTCGCCGGATATAGCCATTGGTGTGGATCGTGCAGATGACATTGGGGCTGGAGACCAGGGTCTGATGTTTGGTTATGCCTGCGATGAGACCCCTGACTACATGCCCATGCCCATATGGTATGCTCATCGATTGGCATTTCGTTTGGCAGAAGTAAGGAAAAAAGGCATTTTACCTTTTTTAAGACCTGATGGTAAATCACAAGTCACAATTCAGTATGAGGACAGAAGACCAGTCTCAGCCCATTCCATAGTAATAGCTGCCCAGCATAACACCGAAGTGAGCGAAAAAGAGGTAAAAGATGCGGTGATTGAGGAGGTTGTAAAAAAGGTCATTGCACCCGAACACCTGACCGGAGAAACAGAGTTTTTTATAAACAGCACAGGTCGTTTTGTAGTAGGCGGTCCTCTGGCAGACTGTGGAATTACCGGAAGAAAGATTATTGTTGATACTTACGGAGGCCGCGGCCATCATGGTGGAGGGGCCTTTTCCGGCAAGGATCCCACAAAGGTCGACCGTTCACCTTCGTATATGGCCCGCTACGTGGCCAAGAATCTTGTAGCCGCTGGAGTAGCAAAGGAATGCGAGGTCCAGGTAGCTTATGCTATCGGTGTTACCAGACCCCTGGCCATAAATGTCCGCACCTTCGGTACCGAGGTCATTCCCAGGGGGCGGATTATAAAACTCATCGAAAAGAATTTCAGTTTTAAACCGAAGGACGTTATTAATTACCTGGACATGAGACGGCCAATCTTTAAAAAGACGGCTGCATATGGTCATTTCGGCAGAACTGAACCGGAATTTACCTGGGAGCGTCTAGACATGGCGGAAAATCTTAAGGAACAAGCGGGACTTTAGGGGGACAAAGCTATGAAGAACTATCATATTAAAGACGAAAGGCTGGCAGAGGCTGGACGTTTGCGCATTGAGTGGGCGGCAAAGAGCATGCCTGTATTAAACCTTATAAGAGAGCGTTTTCTGAAAGATAGACCTCTTAAAGGAGTCCGTATCGGAGCATGTCTGCATGTCACGACTGAGACCGCGTCACTTGTCCAGACCCTGAAGGCAGGAGGGGCCGAAGTATTTTTATGTGCTTCAAATCCTCTCAGTACACAGGATGACGTGACTGCCTCCCTTGTCAAAAACGATGGCATCCCCGTATTTGCTATTAAAGGCGAAGACAATGACACCTATTATGACCACTTGAGGGCGGTTCTCAATGCAAAACCGCAGATCACTATGGATGATGGTGCGGATTTGGTCTCCACTCTTCATACCGAGCGAAAGGAGCTACTGGGTAATGTTATTGGCGGAACAGAAGAGACTACTACAGGCGTGATAAGGCTTCGTGCAATGGCCATGGATGGAGTGCTCAACTATCCGATTGTCGCGGTCAATGATGCAAATACCAAGCATTTGTTTGATAATCGCTACGGAACCGGGCAGTCTACCCTGGACGGCTTTCTCCGGGCTACTAACAGGCTTGTGGCAGGCAGTATTTTCGTAGTGGCTGGTTATGGCTGGTGCGGCAAAGGCGTGGCCATGAGGGCCAAAGGCATGGGTGCCAGAGTAATTGTGACTGAAATAGAACCATTACAGGCCCTTGAGGCCGTCATGGATGGATTTGAAGTCATGCCTATGGCGAAGGCAGCTCCCCAGGGCGATTTTTTCTGCACTGTCACTGGAGATATCAACGTCATAAGGGAAAAGCATTTTCTCAAGATGAAAGAAGGCGCCATTGTAGCCAACTCAGGTCATTTTAACGTGGAAATCGATCTGGAGTCCCTTGAAAAAATAACTAAAGAAAGTCATACAATTCGTGACTATGTAAAAGAGCACACATTGATAAATGAAAGACGGATATACGTATTAGGAGAGGGCAGGCTTATTAACCTGGCCGCTGCTGAGGGGCATCCGTCAAGCGTTATGGATATGAGCTTTGCCAATCAGGCCTTATGCGCGGAATATATGTTAAAAAAGGATTTAAAGCTGGAGAAGAAGGTCTATGGCGTGCCGGAAGAGATAGACCGTGAAATTGCCAGGTTGAAATTATCCAGTATGGGGGTTCAAATAGACAAACTTACTAACGAGCAAAAGAAGTATCTATCTTCGTGGGAAATGGGGACATAAAAGTTATCCGATATGGCATAAATTTTCAGGGAGACATTAGACCTTAATCATAATGGATAAATATGATGTCTTTCTTGAAATCAAGAAAGAAAATATTTCTGTCTTTTGTCGGCGCCACATGAAATAAGAGGCAAAATATCTTTTGCCTCTTTAATAACAAGGCTTTTCTTTATACTCTCCTACTTGCAAATTCAAAAAAGGTCGTGATCCGGCATGCCTTGGCAAAACCAACACATTCTTATGTTTAAAAAATGTTTTTTTAAGGCATAATCGAAATTTTGATAGGGACTGAATCTCTATCTCCGGCTTTCTAGTTCAATAATTCCCCGTAATTGTTTTATGATTCCATCTCTTACCTTTTTGTTTCTTGTCTTCCGAAAAAGTTTCAAGAGGGTCATCTCTTCTTTATTAAGGGCTTGAATGGTTTCAAGAGGATCTCCTCTGGTAACATATCTTAGAGTGTAGTCTGAAACATGAGAAGTCTTTTTTCTTTCCTCAAGAAAGTCAGAAACGTCAACACCAAGGACCTCCGCGATCTGTTGCAAACGTACAACAGAAATCCTGGTTGATCCCTTCTCATATTTTTGTATTTGTTGAAAAGAGATACCCACTTTCTCAGCCAATTCTATTTGAGAAAGTCCCCATATTTTCCTTATCTGTTTGATCTTTTGTCCGATCTTTTTATTGATCAATAATTTTTCCCTTCAACCAAAACATCCTAATTACCAAAATCTTACAAGCTCCTATCACATAAAATTTAGCAAAAGTCTAACAACCATAAGTAGTATTTTTTGGTTGACATTTTTATCTTTGTAGTTGTATTTTAATCAAAAGGGGACAAGATGAAAAAAAAGAAAATCCTTATTGCGGATGACGAAGAATTTATAAGGATTTTACTGACTGAGGCCCTTAAAATTTATGATTACCAAATAGATGTCGCAGAAAATGGGGTTGAGGCAATAAATTATATTACAAAGATCCCATATGATTTGGTTATCACCGATTACATGATGCCGAAAATGGATGGGCTTGAATTAACACGACAGATAAGAGCAAAATATCTTTCAACTCCGATTCTTATAGTCACTGGCTATGGACCTGTACATGAGTTTTTAAAAAGCGGGGCCACGGCCTGTATTATGAAACCATTCAGTATCTTCGAGCTACAAAACATGGTAAAGATCATTCTGAATAATTAATAGATACACTCACTCGGGAGCAGAAAGAATATCCATCTCCCGGGAAATGAAGACCTAAAATTACTCGGTTTCAGGGCAAGTATAAAGGGCTTGTGATACGTCGAGGGCACAAGCGGGCCATAATGGCTATTGGACATAAGATTCTTCGGATAATCTATACGTTATTGCTGAAAAAGGAACCTTATCAGGACTCAACGGTAGATTATGAATCGTTGATCGTGCAACG
>Ga0190348_1000492_pt1 | contig 10881 bp, 10 predicted proteins | sample 48721367_MG_FD_161658 | JGI IMG/M metagenome (GOLD analysis project Ga0190348, IMG submission 161658) | Hydrothermal vent microbial mat bacterial communities from Southern Trench, Guaymas Basin, Mexico - 4872-13-6-7_MG | ecosystem: Environmental > Aquatic > Marine > Hydrothermal vents >... | reverse complement strand
AAGAATATCAACAAGCAATTAGAATACATCGTAATCACCCTAAAACAATATATATAACGCTGGGCGCTGCTCCCGCTAATTACCATGAGGTTAATATTGAAGCCATTTTAACGAGCATTCGCACATTTGCAGAACAGAAAGAGATCGTCGGTATAGGGGAAGTGGGATTAGATTATTATTGGGTAAAGAATGACACATTGCGAAAAAGACAGCATGAAACCTTCCGACAATTTATCAATCTAGCGAATGAGCTTAATTTACCATTAGTCATTCATAGTCGAGATGCAGAAAAAGAAGCTCTACCAGAGTTGACTCGAGCAGAAGTGCCGGTAGTCATGCATAGTTTTAGTGGTGACATTGCAACGGCTCTCGAATGTACAAACCGGGGGTATTTTATTTCCATCTCAACAGCAGTTACAAGGCGCAAGAAAAATCGTCGAATAGCTAAAGCGATTTCTCTCGAACAAATCATTACAGAGACAGATTCTCCCTATCTTTCACCCTTCCCCGAAAAGAAGCGTAACGAACCTGCAAACGTTATTCATGCAGTAAAAGAAATAGCCAAACTAAAAGAAGTGCCAGAAGAGGAGGTTTCTAAAGTCACAGTGAACAATGCACTAAAAATATTTAAAATCAAGAGATAAAAAAGTGGCACAAAATTTCCCAATAAGATATATTTAAGAAACGGTTCTTTGTTAATTAATTTGCTAATGTAAGGTGATAAGAAAAATGAGTCCAATAGAGGAAAAAACAACTATCTGGGATACGCTGAAAGATTACCAAAGACGTCACCCTGAAAGTGTGAATCCTCCATCTGAACGAATCAATCCTGATATCCCTGGTTCGTATTTGTGGGTAATTCTAGTAACTAACTGGCAGAATCTCCATCCCTTAATACAAGATGTTCTTTATGTTTGGTATCGGGAGTTGTCCAAACTCTATGGGGGGAAAATTGAGGAGTTAGACCCCAAATCCACAGAAGCCTTACTTGCACGATTCGAAGAATTGGACTCAAAATTGAAAGCTTATGAATTAGAGCGTTCAAACCTTGAGCAAGAACTCATGATTCGCGACAGAGATTTCCAAAGATTGCGCTCAGTTGCAGGAAAACGTGAGAAAGAGAACATCGAAGTTCAACAAATGCTCGGAAAGAGCTTTCAAGAAAAAATAATGGATAAACAAAAAGAAATCGATGAAAAAGAAGAGATCATTCAACAATTAAAAGCAAAAATAGCCACTTTAGAACAGCGTGTGGCATCATCCCCAACTACAGAAGACGCAAGCCAAAATAAAGAGGTTAGCAATCTTAAACAACAACTTGAACACAGGACTAAATTATTGCGAGAAGTAAGTGAAGAGCTACAGAAACTCAACCAACAAGTAAAAGAACAACGAGCCACTATTGAGCAATTAAACGAAAAATTGAGAATTAAAGACGAGAAAATAAGAGAAATTAAGGGATTGCTCAAGTTATAAAAATAAAATGCAAGGTAGAAAATAAGATGGCAAAACTAGTCTGGAAAATCGTGATTATTGGCGACCCCGCAGTTGGGAAGACAAGTATCCGACGCAAATATTTAGGAGAAACAACTCTAAAAGAATATATTTATACAATTGGAGCAGATTTTGCAACAAAAAGAATAAAGTTGACCAACAATCTTACAGTACAATACCAAATTTTTGACCTTGCCGGACAACAAAAATTCGATAAGGTGCGATCTTCTTTTTACTCGGGAGCCCAAGCAGCCATTCTAGTTTATGACATTACCAATGCTAACTCATTAGTTAACCTTCCCAAGTGGGTGCGGGAAGCAAAACAAAATAACGACGGGAGCTTGGAAACTTTTGTTGTCGTAGGCAATAAGATAGACTTGCGGGATCAGAAAAAAACGAATGATGCCATCTTGAAGAAATTTTTGAAGGACCTTTCAAGAACAATGGGGCATGAAATTTTACACATTTTTACCAGTGCATTAACCGGTGAAAATATTGAACTGCTTTTCAAAAAAGTAACTGAAATTTTACTAACAAAAGCAAGTAAAAATAATCCCCAAATTGAAAGACTAGCAAAACCAATTTTAAAAGAGACAAAAAGCGACAAAGAAAAAACGCCCGAGCAACCACCCAAATTGAAAATCCCCGAACCGAAGGCAGAACCTGCCGACCCTCTGGAAAAACGATTGAAGCACATCGAATTAGAAATCGACCACCTCCAAATGCAAGTCACTGAATTATATGAAGATATGAAATATGTTAAAGATTTGCTGTTAAAATACCTCCATCAACATAAGAAAATTCTGGAGGAATTGAAACTACAAGGAGAATAACCTTCCTCTTTTAGTCAATATAAAAACTTAAAAACTTTTTTACTCATGATACAGATTCTTAATGGCATTTGTGGCTCTGTAGCAAACATCATAAGTTATCTGGCTGATCTCATCGATCACTTCGAATTCGATGTCTAGAATCATTTTTACAAGCTCTATCTTACTAAGGAGAACAATTTCCAGGTCTTTTGGGTATGTTAAAACCACCCAACAATCTGTTCCCAAAAGTGATAAACGTTCATCGTTCGCGTCAGGATTACTAATACTTCGATTATAAACAAAAATAACTTGTTCATTCATATATGATGGCCCTAACATCGATGAGACTGGTGAGATAGAATATGGTTCAGTAGTACTTAGTAAAAGGTAGATATCTTCTTGTTCAATGGAAAATTCTCCTTCACTGAAGATTTCTACCGGGCCTATGACTTCATCAAAATAGTAGAAATGCACCGAAAGAGCCATAACATCGCCTTTGCTTAATCTACTTTAACTATCAGAGCAAAGGGGATTAAATGCTTTTTGAAAAGGGCATTTTGATATAAACATCTTGGAAAAAGGAGGGGACTACTAAACAAGCGAACGACTGGAATTACTTCACAAGTTTTGCTATGCAACTTTTACACTCAAAAAAGCCTTTGGACTTCATCGAACAATAAGTCACATTATTTCTTAAAGCACACCAAGAAAACAAACAGTCATGACAAAAGTCAGTAATTACTAAATCATCCGGAACAATACTTTCCCTCAAAATATTCAAATCTAATTTTGCTTTACTTGCCATTTTTTCTGCTTCCTGATAAACACAAGCTCTACTGTTAATTTCAATTGGCAATTACCATTATTAAATTTGCAATGCAAGGGATGACTGAAACTATTTTACACGGGTAACCGTAAAATTGAGCGCTCCGCTATAGAAGAGCTATTTCAAGGTATCAAATAAAAAGAGAATGCGGGAGCGTATGGTTGGATGATCCACCGGCAAAAGTTCTTGTTGTACCTGAAAGTCCGCTTCAAATAATTCTTTGTCAGGGTTATTTTTAATGGCGGCAACCAGCTGTTCGATTTCCTCATCGTTAAGGAATTGATCGGAATTAGTTCCCATCACTGCCCAATTGGTAATTTGTTGTGAAAGTTTTTCAGCAAGATGATTGTCATTTGTCAACAATCTTTTCAATTCCTTTTCTCGCAATTTCATCAGTTCTTCACATGCCTTTTGGGCGAAGGTGTCAATTTTGCTGTCGCTAAGAGGCAGGAGGAGTGCATCTCGCAGATTCTTCAAACGTTGGACAACATAAATATACAATGCTTTTTGTCTCGAGAATTCTTTTGAAAGTTCCTGCGGGGGCAGGTCCTTGATGCCTTGAAGAAACTCTCTAGTGACATTACTTTTTCCTTCACGTTTTCCGAGCCATTTAAATTCAGCGCCAAAAGCAACCACAACGTCAATTCTTTGCCCTAAAATGATCAATGCATTTATTATCGTATTGCGACCGATAAATTTGCCGGCAGTATAATCTGCCAACAACTCTGCTTGTTGCCGGGAGAAATTCATAAGCCAGCGATTAATGATAGTTAAAAACCACATAGCTAAAATTAATAAAAGGAGTAAAGCAATCCTTAAAACGATATTCCAGACTTCAGGTTCGTCAGCGATGATAATATAGATCATTTGTAAAAGTTGCAGCGAATAAGCAACAAACACAAAATAATTGATACCGAACCGGTAGATATTCACAATGCTATCTAGTTTTTTGATATGAGCTAATTCATGGGCAATTATAGCTTTTATTTCTTTTTTATCTAAGATTTCGATGATATTTGCATCAAGAACAATCCACGAGGATCGAAGAAAAGGGAGAGGAACAACATCAATGGTTAAGGCATTAGGAATGTTGGTGTTGCTAAGATAGACACGTTTAATGGACTTTAACTTGAATTCTCGAGCCAAATCTATGACCATTTTGTAAATATCTTTGGGGTCCAGCCGGAGAGAGTTCTTTATTAGGAAATGATTTTCCCCCACTAAGCCAAGCTCTGTAATTTGAATCAATTTTGCTTGCCGAAAACGCCACCAAAGAACCAGATAAGTAATGATCACCTGAATTAGAAGAAGAATGAAAGCAATAAGTAACCTCTGCCATTGAAATTGCACAAGCCAGCTGAAATGAAAGCGCACTAATCCTTCATCTTTCGGTGAAATCGTGAGAGTAGAGGCAATAAACAAATGAACTGCATTAAGAAAAAGAAAGAAGCCATTAGAGAGATGCATCTTTATTTTTGTATTAAGCAATAAGTGATTTAATGGCACATAATTCCCTCATAAGTATAATCTTTGGAAATAGTTATTATTAAATGGTACTTTCACCTTTCCTTGTGTTTAAAAGTTTGTGGTAAAATCCCTTTTCTAGAAAGTGTTCAAATGGGGCCCTTATTTAATGTCATTAGTAGGTCCTTTTTTGTCGCATATCCTAATCTTTTAGCAATTTTATCGATCGCATGATTAGCACTGTCCTGAATAACTTTTGGGTTTCGTTCATTATCCGCTGAAAATTTCAGAAGTAATTTTACAGTTGATTTATCACCTACTTCACCAAGGGCATACAAAGTTTGTAAAATGACCTCCAAAGGAATTGTCACCGAATTATAGAGCTCATCAAGTAGGGCTAATAAAAGGGGGAGGCTTTCTTTTAAACCTAAAATGCCAAAAGTTTCTGCAAGGACAAGTTGTAACCGGTCACGCCCTCTGGAGCCCACTTGCTTAAGCCGCACATTGTAATTTTCTTTGATTTGTTGGATAATTTCATCACTATTGCTGGAATGCAGCGATTGTGCTATTGCATACCGGACTGACCAATCCTCTTCGATGAAAAGTTGCAAGCAAAGTTCTTGTAAAAACGGATTTTCTTGCAAATAACCAAGAATCGATGCAGCAGCTTTCCGTATTCGTGCTTTTTTGTGTTTCTTAATGAGATTCAAGAAAAGTTCCTTTGCTTTTTCTTCTGTTTTGAAAAGCTCTTGGATAAGGGATGCTTTATTTTTCCAATTCAACGATGGATGTTCAATGATAGTTAATAACTCACGTTTTATTTTCCATTTGATCATATACCCATCAACAACAAATGCTAAAAGGAATTTTGATAGAAATATCTTTTGAAAGAGTTCAAATAATATTTAATAACATCTGCAAATATTTCTCACAAAACAATTTGTTGGATTGAGTTGGATGCCTGCTAAAAATGAAAATCACGAAATAGAAAAGCAAATTCCTCAGAAAGCAAAGGGGAAAAAAGAGGATCCTCAATTGATGATTGGATTCAACAAATGGGGCATGCTTTTCATGTTTCTCTTTGTGGCAATTTTAGGCTATTTAATTCTTGCACCAATAGTTTACATACCCCCTTTTGCATATAATGTCATTGAAAGTGAATATATTATTAATGATTTATTACTGACAATTCTCGGCGTTCTTGCATTACTTTTCTTGGGGCTGGGAATTTATTTTGGTTGGATGAAAAAAGAAATCCCAGAAGAAAAAAGCGAAGAAGAAAGTAGCGAACCATTACAAGGAGAACAAGAGCAAATTACCTTTACCTTTGATGAGAATGACTAAGTTGGAGATCACTAAACCAACCTCTCATAAAAAATTAGACTAATGAAATATTTAGGTGGCTAATTTTTCAAGGTCAGCTAACTTGTTCTTCCACTTTTCAGCCAGCTCTTTTTTGTCTATTTTTTCGTAAAGAGCGATCAATATCTCACAAATTTTTATCAGGGAAATTTTCCATTCTTGAGAATATTCGAGTTCTCGAGGTTGAAATGTTTCAAGCTCTTTAAGATTAATGTCTATTTTGAAAAGCCGGTTAAAATCTTCAAACGCTTCTCGAATATCGATTAATGTTTCCATGAGTGTTCTTAAAAGTGTTGCATCAGCTGGTGTTGATAGCCGTTCTTTCATTCGCTCTTCTATTATTTGTAATTTCTTTTCAAGTTCCGACAAAAAACATTGCACCTCAATAAAAACTAACTTTAACAAAGTTCTAAATTAAAAAGAAGAGAAGGGATTAAAGAGTTTTTGCATATTCAAACAAGTTCCCAGCTTGATAAATGTCCATTTGGACCTGTGACATCCCTTCTGTTTTGAAAGTATGGTTCTTTGTCAGGTTCTTTATTTCACCTGTCTGTAAATTAACGACAAGTTCATCTCCTGTTTCTATCAGCTTTTTCTCGTCGATGATGTCTGCTTGTAAGATGGGTAATCCAGCATTGATAGCATTTCGTTTATAAATAGCACCAAAAGATTTCGCAATCAAAAGTTGTATGCCAAGAGAAATAAAACAATCTACTGCTTGCTGTCTTGAAGAACCAGCACCAAAATTTGCACCTAAGATTAAGATGTCGCCTTTTTGTGCTTTCTTCGCGAAATCATTCCATCCTTCGAGATTATCGAAAGTGTATTGACCCATTTCTTCGATTTTCTTTATGTGGAGATATTTATTGTGAAAGATCATATCTGTATCTATATCATCAATTGGTTTTCTATCTTTATCACGGATTACTACTGCTCGTCCTTTCAATTCGATTGGTTTTGCCATTTTTCATTCCTCCAGTGTTAGATGTTTTCCGGGCTGGTAATATATCCCGTAATTGCAGAGGCCGTTACTGTTTCAGGGCTGCAGAGATAAGTCATCCCCGACCCTTGCTTTCCTTTGAAATTCCTATTTCCGGTCGAGACTTGGACCTCGCCTTTGCCTGTCATGCCAATTTGTCCACTTGCGCAACCAGCACAGCCCGGATTGCTAACAACAGTCCTTGCCTCAAATAGAACTTGCAAATCGCCGTTTTTAATGAGATCACCGAGAACTCTTCGTGTTGCCGGGACGATTTTCATGACCGTATCTTTAGCTACTTCTATGCCTTTCAGCATATCGACTGCAACTTTGATGTCTTCATATCGACCATTTGTGCAACTGCCAAGAAAGGCAGAATCAACATGAATTTTTTCTTTCTCTAATGAAGCCACCTCAACAACATTATCCGGTTTATATGGTTTTGCAATGAGCGGTCGTAGGTCGCTAATGTCAACCACCACTTCTTCCACATACTTGGCATCTTCATCAGCAAAATAAGGAGTAAAGTCACTTTTTGCCCTTGCCTTGCTATAAGAAATTATTTCTTCGTTTGGAGGGATGAAACCAATAATTCCTCCCATCTCAGTCACCATCGACGCAAGAGTGATTCGTCCGGCAAAGGAGAGCTTCTCAATTGCTTTCCCCTCAAATTCAATCGCTTTGCCTAAAGCACCTTTTGAGGTCAACTTTCGGATGATTGCCAGAGTAAGGTCCTTTGCTGAACAAGGCGGTTGCAATTCGCCTTCAATAATTACCTTCATTGTTGGTGGAACTTCAAACCAGGTCTTCCCTGCTTTCATTCCAAAAGCAATGTCTTGATCTCCCATTCCTTGCCCGAAAGCACCAATGCACCCCATAATGTTCAAATGGCTGTCTGTACCAACCACCGTTGCACCTGGAACGCAGTAACCTTCTTCAATAAGAATATGAGAACCAATACCCCACTCAGAATCGAAGACACGAATGCCCTCTTCTCTTGCAAAATCTCGGATAATCTGTTGATTTTCTGCATACCCTACATTCTTTGCCGGTACAACAGTATCAAAAGTGAAAACTGTTTTAGCCTTATTTTCAAGTTTCTCCTCATTTGGATAGTACTTCCGAAGGTTAGCAATAACATTTGCTCCTCCAAAGTCACGAGCACTTCGCACATCTAAATCTAACCAGATAATTTTACCGGGTCTAATGTCATCTTTTGAGTGCGCTGCGAAAATTTTCTCAATAATTGTTTGTCCCATTTATCTTGCATCCTTTCAAACGATTTTACATGAAAGCTTAGCTCTTTTTTTACTTGTAATAACTATTTAAGCTTTTCATCGAATAGTGTTAATGAATGCCTTTTTAAGATAAGCATGAAAATTCATTTAAATAAAAAGCATTAAATTTCGTGCAAAAGGAAAGCTAGAAGCAAATTTCAGAGAGAATAACGACTTTAAATAGAGAAAAGCTTTACGAACTTTAACTGAATGGCAAAGCGATAAAACGGCTGCTATCTCCCCCTCAAAAATATGAAGAAGTGATGTTTTATGAGCAAGCAAAAAAGAGACCCATATGAAGTTCTCGGCGTGTCCAGAAATGCCACTGCAGATGAAATTAAAAAGGCTTACCGGAAACTTGCTCGAAAATATCATCCCGATGCAAATCCCGGCGATAATCAAGCGGCAGAACGCTTCAAGGAAGTTTCAGAAGCTTATTCCATTTTAAGTGACCCCGACCAAAGAGCTGCCTACGATAATTTGGGTTGGGCGGGTTTAGGAGCAACTGCTGGGGGAACAGGCGGGGATCCCTTTGCAGGATTTGGTTTTGGCGATATTTTTGGAAGCATTTTCAGTGATTTCTTTGGCGAAAGAAGAGGTTTTCGAAGAGAAGCAATGGGAAAACACATTCGTATATCTTTGGAATTAACTTTTGAAGAAGCAGCCAGTGGTGTAAAAAAGAAGATCACAGTAAAAAAGCATGAAACATGTTCGCGTTGTAATGGCTCGCGAGCAGAACCGGGTACTAGCCCGAGAAGATGTAGTGTTTGTGGTGGCTCGGGCGTAGAAGAGATCCGGCAACGAACACCATTTGGTATTATGATTAATCAAACGATTTGCAACGCCTGTAATGGAACAGGGGAGATGGTAGATCACCCTTGCACTCTTTGTAAGGGAACAGGCTTAGAAGAGAAAACAAAGAAAATTACTGTTGATATCCCTGCAGGAATAGATGACGGGCAAAAAGTAATCATCCGTGGTGAAGGCGAACCCGGGCCACATGGCGTCCCGCCTGGAAATCTCTATATCATTATCCGTTTGAAACCCCACAAATACTTCCATCGCGAAGGTAATGAATTAATCTATGAACACACAATCAATATTGCGCAAGCAGCATTAGGCGATACCATTTATGTCCCGACATTAGTTAAAGGAGAAAAAGCCAAAGTGAAAATCCCTCCGGGAACAGAAATGAATACTATTTTCAGACTTAAAAACAAAGGCTTTCCTAATGTGAATGGTTATGGAAGGGGAGATATGCACGTTATTATTAGAATTTCCACGCCAAAGAAGCTTACACCTCGAGAGAAAGAGCTCTTAACAGAATTAAAAGAAATCTGGGCAGCAAAAAAAGATGGTTCCTAAGTAAAAAGAGCGAGACTAAGAAAAAAATGAGACTAAATTGTTGTTTTTAAAAGAAAAGATTTATTAGCTTTAAAAGGCAAACAAACAATCTAATTATAAATTTAAAAAGAATATTTCGGATATATATGATAAAAGAAAGGTTGCATAAAAGTGGAAAATTTAGTTATTAGCCATAATCGAGATGTTGTCCCTTCCAAATTGCCTGTCGAGATTGTTGAACGAAAAGGGCAAGGACATCCTGACTTTCTCTGTGATAAAGCAGCAGAAGAGTTAAGCATCGCGATAAGTAAATGGTATATTGAAAGATACGGACGAATCCTCCATCATAATGTAGATAAAGCTGTATTAGCCGGTGGACAATCTGTAACGAAAATTGGAGGTGGAGAAGTACTCGAACCAATTTATCTCTTACTTGTTGGACGGGCTGTTGGAGTGAATGCTCAAATAAATGGGCAATTCTTACCAATTGGCAAGTTAGTTATCGAGACCACAAAAAATTGGTTGCACAAAGACCTCCCTCATTTGAATATTGAACATGACATCATTATTGATTATAAAATCCGCTCAGGAAGCACTGACCTCGTTGGCAATTTCGAAGAAAACATTGAAATCCCACGAGCAAATGATACATCCATCGGCATTGGTTTTGCCCCCTTTTCACCGTTAGAAGAATTAACCTATAAAACTGAACGATTATTAAATGACCCTGAAATAAAGAAAAAGCACCCCGCAATTGGTGAAGACATAAAAGTCATGGGCGTCCGGAAGAAGGACAAGATAGACTTGACAATTGCTTGTGCAATGATCAGTACAGAATTAGTCGATATTGATCATTACTTTACAACAAAAGAAGAAGTAAAAGAATTAATCTTGGATTTGGCTGCAGACATCTGGGGAGGAGAAATAAACATTGATGTTAATGTAGCAGATGTTCCTGGAAATGAAGATTGTTTGTACTTGACAGTAACTGGCACATCAGCAGAGCAAGGAGACGACGGACAAGTTGGCCGGGGAAATCGGGTAAATGGATTAATAACACCTTATCGACCAATGACCCTCGAAGCAGCAGCCGGAAAAAATCCCGTAAGCCATGTAGGAAAAACTTACAATATTGCTGCTAGAAAGATTTGTGAGCAAGTTGTGAAAGAGCTTAGCGTCGAAAATGTCGATTGTTACTTAGTAAGCAAAATAGGTGTGGAAATTACAAAACCATACGTTATAGAACTGGCTCTCGTTGGTGGTAAAGTTGACAGTAAGACCAAACGAAACCTCGAGGAGATCGTTCAAGAACAATTGAATCAA
>Ga0190348_1000491_pt1 | contig 10894 bp, 10 predicted proteins | sample 48721367_MG_FD_161658 | JGI IMG/M metagenome (GOLD analysis project Ga0190348, IMG submission 161658) | Hydrothermal vent microbial mat bacterial communities from Southern Trench, Guaymas Basin, Mexico - 4872-13-6-7_MG | ecosystem: Environmental > Aquatic > Marine > Hydrothermal vents >... | reverse complement strand
TGTCCACCCCTCCAGAATAAGCAATCAAAACACTTCTCATTTCAGATAATATTTTTCGTAAATTATTTAATTTCTCTTTTAAGTTATTTTTTTGTGCTTCTTTCTTTATAAACTTTTCCCCGGGCTCTATAAATCGAGCCCCTACATTTTTGTTATGATTTATTTCCATCATACATCTCAATACTCGACTCCCATTCTCGCCTTAATACCCTTTTGGTAAGGGTGCTTAATCTCTTTCATTTCAGTCACTAAATCGGCAATCTCTATTATATCTTCGGGAGCTCGTCTTCCGGTGATAACTACTTCTACTCCCTCAGGCTTTCCTTTTAGCTTTTCGACAACTTCCTTCAAATCTAATAACTCATAATAAAGCGCCATATTAAGTTCATCAAATATCACTATATCATAATTACCGCTTTGCATCCTTTCTACGCCAAAAGAAAAAGCTTTTTTAGCCTCCTCATAATCTATCTTTTTTGCTTTACCTTTATAAACAAATTCTTTGGTACCAAAAGTTTTTAAAGTAATATTAGGAATTAATTTAACCGAATGAAGCTCTCCATAATCCCATTTTTTCATAAACTGAACTATCAGCACTTTCATATTCCTGCCTGCTGCCCTGAGCGCTAAACCTAAGGCGGCGGTAGTTTTACCCTTTCCATCACCGGTATAAACCTGAATTAAACTTTTTAACATCTCATCAACTAACCTCCCATCTTTATAAGTCCAAAACATTTAAAATTATTATACCAAAATAATTAATAAAAAACACATTTTAAACAGTATCGAGTATCCAGTATCGAGTATCGAGTTAAGAAAGAGAAAGAAAAGATAGAAAAAAAGTAGTATACTTCTTGTTATCTAACTACTTATCTAACTACCTCACTAAATTCTATCCTAATTTTAAATTTTGCGTTATAGTTTTTCGTTTTGCGCTTTAAGTTTTTCGCCATTAATCAACTAACTAATTTTTTTACATTATACAACATTCAAAACTCAAACAATTTTCATTGCAATTTCTCACGTAATATATTATAATTTTATTGATTGAAAATTAAATATTTAAAGATAAGCAGTCTAAGGGAAGAGTGGTGAAAATCCACCGCAGTCCCGCTACTGTAATGGGAGACGAAAGCTGTAATAGGCCACTGTTAAACACTTTCTATTTTAGTGATAAATGGGAAGGCACAGCGATTAGATTGACCCCTAAGCCAGGAGACCTGTCTGCTTAGACAAACAAATCACTTCTTCGTGGAAAAGGAGGTGTTATTTTTATTTGTAAAATATACAATTAACCAATTTACCAATTCACCTATTGACCAATTAAGAAATTAACTCTTTTCTTGTTACTTATTACTTATTACTCATTACTGTATTTTAATTATTAAATATGGAGGCTATCTATGAATATTTTTAAAAAGTATATTTTAATATTTACTTTTTTGTTATTTACATTAAATCTTTTTTTATTAATGGGCTCAGCAAATACAGCAAATTACCCTTTAACCATAATCGATGATACCGGGTCAGCAGTTACTATCCCAGAAGAACCACAACGCATCATCTCTACTGCCCCCAGTAATTCTGAAATATTATTTGCCCTGGGGCTTGGTGATAAAGTAGTCGGAGTAACAGATTACACCAATTATCCTGAAGAAGCAACAAAAGTAGAAAAAATAGGAAAAATGTCACCTCTTAACTTAGAAAAAATTACTTCCTTAAAACCGGACCTTATTTTGGCTTATGCCGGATTTCAATTAAAGGAAATTCCGCGCTTACGAGAATTAGGTTTTAATGTATTAGTTATTGAACCTTTATCCATCAAGGAAACTCTCAAAAGTTTAAAAATGGTGGCTACTGCTTGTGGAATTCCTGAAAAAGGGAATGCTTTAGTGGAAGATTTATCGCAAAGAGTTGATAAAATTAAATCTAAAGTTTCCAAAATTGCTATTTCTAACCGTCCTAAAGTTTTTATCGGAGGCACTTACGAAACTATCTACACTCCGGGAGAAGGAACTTTATTTAATGAATTGATTACTTTGTCCGGGGGGGAAAATATCGCTGCCAGTCTTCCCGGTTGGGTAAAGATAAGCCCGGAATTTGTAGTGGAAGCAGAACCGGATATAATTATAATTCCCATCGGAGCAATGAACCTCGGAGAAAAATCAAAAATTAAAGAAAATATCTCCCAGCGTCCTGGTTGGTCTAATATCCCGGCAATCAAAACACAAAGCATCTTTATAGTAAATGAAGATCTCTTTTACCGTGCAGGACCTCGATTAATAGATGGGCTTGAATTGTTATATGAAATTTTCCATAAATAAATCACCAAAAGTAATCGCCGGCTATACTAACTGGCGAAAAAAATTAATCTTGATGCTTCTGGGAGGAAGCTTAGGCATCCTGGGAGTAAGCCTTGTTTGTCTTAATTTTGGGGTGGTCTCTATCCATCCCAAAGAAATTTTTTCCCTTATACTGAATATTTCATTAGATAAAACTAATAGTTTAATTATCTGGCAGCTAAGGATTCCTCGAATTACTATGGCTATTCTTACCGGAGCAGCTTTATCCACTGTAGGAGGCGCCTTTCAGGGAATTTTAAGAAACCCTTTAGCTGACCCTTATATCCTCGGTGTATCTGCAGGAGCTGCCTTGGGAGCCTGTATCGGTATTGCTTTACAATATACTACCGGATATTATTTAGCTTCTTATCTTCCTCTATTTGCCTTTACAGGTGCAATGTTTTCTCTTTATCTGGTATATATGTCCTCTAAAATTAGTTATACCTTAGCATCAACCGGACTACTCCTTGCCGGAGTAGCTATAAATTTTCTCTTTTCTGCATTGATAACTGTACTTTTGGCTCTTTCTAAAAGGGAATTACATTCTATGATCTTCTGGCTGATGGGAGATTTATCCACTGCTAATTGGAACAAAATAACTATAATCACTATTCCGGTAATTGTTGGTTGTCTCTTTTTATTTTCATCCTCTTTAGACTTAAATGCCTTATCTTTGGGAGAAGAAGAGGCCCTTCATTTGGGAGTTAATACCGGAAAATTAAGAATGCGCATCTTTATCATTGGTTCAATAATTATAGCCAGTATAGTCTCCTTTACCGGCCTTATCGGTTTTGTCGGGCTGGTAGTTCCCCATATAGCCCGCCTGTTAGTAGGTCCGGACCATCGGGTTATGCTTCCTACATCAGCACTTTTTGGGGCAATTTTCCTCATATTATGTGATACTTTTGCCCGAATTATTATTGCTCCTACAGAAATACCGATTGGAGCCGTAACTGCCATAGTAGGAGCCCCTTTATTTATTTATCTTTTACAAAGGAGAAATGTATAAAATGTCTTTTCCTAAAACTATTTTAAAAGTAGAAGAAGTAAATTTCTCTTATAATGATTATCAAAAAACTCTATCCAATATAAACTTTTCTGTATCAAGAGGAGAATTATTGGGAATTATTGGCCCTAATGGTTCGGGGAAAACTACCCTTTTAAAAATTATTTCAGGGATATTAAAACCCGGTAAAGGGAATATATTTTTACTGGGCAAAAACTTGAATATATTTTCTATAAAAAAAATATCTAAATATGTATCAGTAGTCCCTCAAGATACCTGGATTGCCTTTAGCTTTAAAGCAAAAGAGGTAGTCTTTATGGGAAGAATACCTTATATTTCTCGAATAAAGGGTGAGACTATTGAAGATTATCGAATATCTCGAGAAGCAATGGTAAAAACCCAATCTTTACCTTTATCTGAAAAAAATATTCAAAAAATAAGTGGAGGAGAAAGGCAAAGAGTTTTTATAGCCAAAGCTTTAACTCAAACTCCTCAGCTTCTTCTTTTAGACGAATTTACTTCTCATTTAGATTTAAACTATAAATATGAGATGTTAAATCTCTTAAAAAAAGCTCTTAAAGAAGAGGGATTAACAATCATTTCTGTTTTTCATGACTTAAATTTAGCCAGTATTGCTTCTCATCGTCTTATCCTTTTAAATGAAGGAAAAATAGAGAAGATAGGAACACCTCAAGAAGTACTTAATGAAGAAAATTTGCAAAAGGCATATAGAGTAAAGCCAATACTAATAAACCACCCTGACCTTAAAGTTCCACAGGTAATAATGTGAATTATCTTGGCGAATAAAAAATAAAAAAATTATTCCTACCAGAAAATATGGATTGCTAAACCAACCAAAAACATTAATATTGAAACCGCATAAGATAATCGAATAGCTTTTAGGATATCTTTTGGACTTATTTCTTTTAACTTTTCTCCCAAAATCGGTCGATATTCTTTTACTCCTTGATAAAAGTTAAACCCTCCTAATTGAATGGCTAATGCACCGGCAAAGCCTGCCTCCGGTATTCCAGCATTAGGGCTGGGCAATTTCTTCCCATCTCGAAAAATTGCTTTTAATGCCCCAAGACCCCTTTGTCTAAGTATTAAGCCTGCCACCGGAATTAAAATAATACTGATACGGGCTGGAAGGTAATTAACCAGGTCATCAAGTTTGGCGGAAAACCAACCAAAGTAAAGATACTTTTTGTTTTTATATCCCACCATAGAATCAAGGGTATTAACTGCTTTATAAGCCATAGCCAGAGGAGCCCCGCCTATAACAGCATAAAAGAGAGGAGAAATAATTCCATCTACAGTGCCTTCAGCTATTGATTCTATAGTAGCCCGCACAATTTCTTCTTCATCTAAATCCTTAGTATCTCTTCCTACTATCCGAGACACTCTCTCTCGCGCTAATTCTAAATTATTTTCTTTTAAAGCTCGGCAGACTGAGAATGCCTCTTCTCCTAAATTCTTAGTGGAAAGAGAGGTAAAAATAAAAAAAGAAGAAAAGGCAAACTTTAGCCCGGGACTTATAATCCCAGCTATATAGATGAGAAAATAAATAATATAATAACTTAAACCAACAGTTATAGCCGTCAGAATAATTCCCTTAACCTTTTCTACTCTTTGGTTTTGATTATTTTTTCGTAATACTCTTTCTAAATATTTAATAATCTTCCCAATTGTTCGCACAGGATGGGGAAGCCAATACGGATCACCGATAATTAAATCTAAAAAATAGGCAGTAATAATTTCTTTCATTATTTATCTTTTCTCTATTCCCAAAATATGATAAATTTTATCCATATCCAAATTATCTCTAACTAAACAAGCTAACTTATCATACTCTCTATCTTTTTCTTCTTGATAAGATATTCTATTTTGAGGAATACAACTGGAAATTCTTAATCCCTTTTTATTTCTTAAAAAATCTATAAAAGCTCTCCGAAAACTATTGTTATCAAATATTCCATGAATATAAGTTCCCCAAACCATCCCACCTTTGCCAATCGCTCCATCATTAATATCAGTTTGAGTAAAACCTCTTTTGGTAATTTTAAATAATGGCTTCTCATCTCCCGATAAAACAGTTTCTCCCGTATGTATCTCATAACCTGATAATTCGTCTTGAATATTGAAAAAGGGAATAGGCAAAAGACGAGCTTTTACCTGAAAAGTAATTTTTTTAGATTTGAGAGTAGTTGCTCCATTAATCAAACCTAATCCCTCAATCTTCTCTCTGGATGACTCAGTGTGTTCCGGATCGCAAAGCTCTCTGCCTAACATCTGGTAACCCCCGCAAATCCCGACAATCACTGTGCCTTTCTTCGTTCTATCTAAAATTTCTTCCTGATAACCAAATTTTCTCAAACAATAAAGGTCATCGAGAGTATTTTTACTCCCCGGAATGATTAATAAATCAGGTTCTCCCAATTTCTCACCCATCTTTACATAGTGCAAAGATATACCTTCCTCCCTCTCCAGAGGATCAAAATCAGTAAAATTAGAGATATGAGGAAGATATAGAACTTCAATATTAATCCTGCCCTGTACTGGTTGTGCATTATATTTATTTTTTTCTGAGTTCACTGAATCCTCTTCTTCTATCCGAATATCTCTAAAATAGGGGATTACTCCTAATACCGGTCTCTTGATCTTTTTCTCTAAATAATCTAACCCCGGTTGTAAAATCTCTTTATCTCCCCGAAATTTATTAATGATAATACCTTTAACCCTTTCTCTTTCTTCCTTGGTTAGAAGCTCCAAAGTCCCCACTATCCAGGCAAAAACACCGCCTTTATCAATATCACCAACCAAAAGAACCGGACAATTCGCAATTTGCGCCATCCTCATATTAACAATATCATCTTCTCTTAAATTTATCTCTGCCGGACTGCCTGCCCCCTCTATGACAATCACTTCGTAATTAACAGCCAGCTTCAAGAAAGAATCTTTCACTACTGAAATAAGCTTTGATTTATAATTCCTATACTCTTGAGCCTGCATATTGCCTACAGGTTTTCCCTGCACAATTATCTGAGACCCCATATCGCTGGTGGGTTTCATTAAAATAGGATTCATATCTACAGTAGGTTCTATCCCGCAAGCTTCAGCCTGCACCACTTGTGCCCTTCCCATCTCTCCCCCATCTTTAGCAATAAAGGAATTAAGGGCCATATTTTGAGCTTTAAAAGGGGCAACTCTAAAACCATCTTGGTAAAATATTCTGCATAGGGCAGCAACTATCACGCTCTTACCTACTGAAGAACCAGTACCTTGAATCATAATTACTTTAGCCTTTACATTCTCTCTACTCATTACAATTGACACTCCAATTCTTACCTTAAAATTAACTTAAGCTCCTTAAGTAATTTAATATTTTCTTTACGGGTACGAACCGCTACCCGAATAAATTTCCCTTTCTCTAATCCCCTAAAATTACTACAATTTCTAATTAATATTCCTTTTCTTCCTAAGTGATTTTGAAGTATTTCAGAAGAAATATTTTTCAATAATTTGATAAATATAAAATTGGCTGAAGGCTTATACGCTTTTAATCCTTTTATATTAGATAATTCCCTATACAAAAATTTCTTTTCCTTAAGCAAAAAGGATCTGCTTTTGCTAATATACTTTTCATCCCTTAGCACTTCCCGAACCGCAATTTGGGCCAAAGAATTAACCGACCAGGGTATCTTTTGTGTCTCTAACTTTTTAATCAACTTTGGGCTACTTGCCGCAAAACCAATACGCAACCCGGGAAGGCCATAAAATTTTGTTAAGGAACGAAGAATAATAAGATAGTTATAATTTTTAACCTCTTTAATAAGACTATCTTCCTCGTACAAATCGATAAAAGCCTCGTCCAAAACCAGAAATATTTTTCTCTTTTGAACTTCTTTAACTAAATTTAATATTTCTTTTTTGGGAAGGAAAGTTCCGGTAGGATTGTTGGGGTTACATAAAAAAACTAAATCTATTCCGGCTAATCGGGGGGTTATCTCGTCTATTGAGACTAAAAATTCTTGTTTTTCTTTTAATTTATAAAAATTAATAGAAACATTGTTATTATTTAAAGCTCTCTCGTATTCGCAAAAAGTAGGGACAGGAATTAATGCTTTTTTGGGCTTTATGGTTTGAACAATTAAATAAATTAATTCAGTAGAACCATTGCCTAAAAGAATATTCTCATAATCTATCTTAAAATAACCTGAAATTTCTTTTTTTGCTTTCTTGCACTCTGGATCCGGGTAATGAGATAGTTGATCAAGATTTTTTATAATAGCTTCTCTTATCTTAGATGAAAAACCTAAAGGGTTAATATTCGCGCTAAAATCAATAATCTTCTCGGAAGAAATGCCATACTTCTCCATTGCTCTTTCGAGATTACCGCCATGTAAGTGCTTAAACAATTCTTCCTCCCCCGCCAAATTAAAACTGCTCACTTTTTATCAAAAATAATTTTGTATTTATCTGATGTATAAAATATAGAAAGTTAAAAGGATAAAAACTTCCACAATTTCATTTATCGCTCCCAGTACATCTCCGCTTATACCATTAATTCTTTTATGGCAATATTTTAATATCAATAATACTATCCCTATTCCTATAATCACCAGAGGTATAAAATATAATCTAAATAATAAAATACCTACAACTGCCAAAGTTAAGCTGGCAAAGATAACCTCTCTCCAGCTAACATAATCCATAAATAATTTACCCATACTATCTTTTGTGCGAGCTGGTTTGCTTAAAAATGCAGCTATTACCATACTCCAACGTCCTACAGTGGGAGTAAAAAATAAAACAGCATCTTTTAAAAATAAGGGCATCTCTACCAGAAGGACAAACTTTAACAGTAAAAGAGAAACTAAGGCCACTACCCCCTTTGCCCCGGTAGCACTATCCTTCATAATATTTAGTATTTCCTCTTTATTATGTCCTCCCGAAAATCCATCTATACTGTCGGCAAAACCATCTAAATGTAACCCCCCACTTAGCCAGATCCAAACAATTAGAACTAAAGTATCACCTACAAGCGGAGAAACAGGAAGATAATAAAATATCCGTCTTAAAACTACCAGCGATACACCTATTAACATCCCTACAAGTGGAAAGAAAGCCATAGAATTTGCAAAATTTTCTACTAAGCCCTCCTCTTCATCTTGGTTGCTGTTATTAGAAAGCGGAAACGAAGCTATAGGGAAAATAGTTAAAAAGCGTATAGCTAAAGACAAATCTCTTAAAATTTTCATTATTTTATCAGCCCTTTACTTTTAATGGTATCCCTGAAACCATCATAAAAACCTCATCAGCTTTATCAGCAATTATACTATTTGCTCTGCCCAGGATATCCCGATAAACTCTTCCTAGAGGATTATCCGGAACTAAACCCATACCCACTTCGTTAGATACAATTATTACCTGAGCAGGTATCTTATAGCAAACCTCAGCTAATTTTTTAATTTCCAATAAAATTTCTTCTTGCCACCTAGAGTCTTCCACCTTGCCTTCTTTTCTTAATAAGAGATTAGAAGTTAACAAAGTTAAACAATCTATAAGGATAACTTCTTTTTCTAAACCTAAATGACTCACCAATCCTCTAACTTCTATCGGCTCTTCATAAGTCTCCCAGGTGTTTAGTCTCTTTTCTCTATGCTTTTTTATTCTAAAAGCCATTTCTTCATCAAGTGACTGAGCAGTTGCAAGGTAAGCTACTGATTTACCTAAACTCGTAGCGGTCTTCTCAGCAAAATTACTCTTCCCACTCCTTGCTCCCCCGGTAATAAAAATTAATTTTCCTCTTGGCATAAAATTTATTCTTCTTTCAATATCTTCTAAATCTTTTATTTAATATCTTCTTTGGCCGTATTGCAATACGGCCCTTATCTCTATTTGTATTGTAGGGGCACAATGAATTGTTCCCTTCCCACTTTATTGCCTTTTGTTTACTTTGGGCACGATGCATTGTGTCTCTGTATTATTGCGGGTTCGGTTAATCGAACCCCTACCCTGACAGGCGAAACGCCTGTCCTCCGGAGGGTAGACACAAGGTCTACCCCTACAATTTCTTTAATAATGACTAATTTATTTTGAATTTATTCTTTGTATTCTCTATACTTGAAACTCGAAATTTGTAACCTGAAGCTTATATTTCGTATTTTTTTTTCTTTCTTCACTCGATACTATATACTCAATACTGTTTTCTATTTTGAACTTCTTTATCATATTTTCTTAACCAGTAACTAGGTAACTAACTAACGCTAACCAGCTAACAAATCTTCTGCTTTCTTTCTTTAACTCGATACTCGATACTATATACTCAATACTGTCTTTATTTCCTGCAATTGTTCCCCACACCTATACGCTACCAGCTGTATGCTATACGCTAATTTATTAGCTTTTATTATCTACTCCAGCATCTTCAAAAGTAGCCATTTGGGTTAATATTTTAACCCCGGCCTCAATAAAGCTTATACCTAAAGCCGCTCCAGTTCCTTCACCGAGTCGCATACCAAGATCAAACATCGGAATTTTCCCTATATATTTAAGGGCAATTTTATGCCCTTTTTCCACCGAATTGTGACTCGCAAATATGTAATCCTTCGCCAGAGGAGCTAACTTAATCGCAACCAAAGCACTCGCGCAAGAAATAAATCCATCAATCACAATGGGAACTCGATGGGAAGCTGCAGCTAAAATACAACCTACCAACCCCCCAATTTCAAATCCTCCCACTTTTGATAAAACATCAAGACCATCCTTCGGGTCAGGATGATTAACTTCTATCGCTTGCTTAATCACTCTTATTTTATTTTTAAGTTGGTCTTCATCTATCCCGGTCCCTCGGCCGGTGACTTCTTCAACTTTAGATTTAGTAAAACATGCTACTACGGCACTACTCGAGCTAGTATTTGCGATTCCCATTTCTCCTAATCCGACAATATCGATTCCTTTTCTATTTAACTCGTCTTCAAACACTTCAATTCCGGAAATTATTGCCCTTTCCGCTTCATTTTTGCTCATAGCTGGTCCTTTAGCTATGTTTTTTGTACCATAAGCAACTTTTTTTATAATTAATCCTTTTTCAGGAGGAAATTCTTTGGCAACACCCATATCCACTACTAAAATCTCTGCCCCAATGTGTTTGGCTAATACGTTAATACCTGCTCCCCCTCGAATAAAATTATATACCATTTGAAAAGTAACTTCTTGAGGATATGCACTTACCCCTTCTCCAACAACGCCATGATCCCCGGCCATTACAAATATTACTTTTCTTTTGATTACCGGGGAAAGAGTTCCGGATATTCCTACTATCCTCCTGGCAAAATCCTCTAATTTTCCCAAACTTCCCTGAGGCTTGGTAAGGTTATTCAGTTTTTCTTGTGCTTTTTCCATTAATCTAAAATTAACAGGTCGAATTTTTTGAATGGTATCTTCTATTTTTTCATTCATCTTTCTTTTTCTCCGTATTAATCTTTAATCCGCTTTCCCACCAATCTTCAAGATGAGAAGTATCATTGATAAGAGCAACAAA
>Ga0190348_1000489_pt1 | contig 10927 bp, 13 predicted proteins | sample 48721367_MG_FD_161658 | JGI IMG/M metagenome (GOLD analysis project Ga0190348, IMG submission 161658) | Hydrothermal vent microbial mat bacterial communities from Southern Trench, Guaymas Basin, Mexico - 4872-13-6-7_MG | ecosystem: Environmental > Aquatic > Marine > Hydrothermal vents >... | reverse complement strand
GACCTCCTCTTTCTCGCAGATTGGGAAAATTCTCGTGATGTTAACCTCCGGTTTCTTTCAGGGCACCCTATGGATGGCTTTCTTTTGCTCACCCCTGGCGGTGAAACAATCTTAATACCGTGGGATGTTGAATTGGCTAAAGAACATGCAACTGTTGATACAATCATAACAGATCCAGATTCACGAACAAATTTTGAACAGTATGTCAAAGAGGTACTGAAAAGTGACTCACCCGTAATAGGCGTTAATGCAATGATCAGTTACCGCTGGATTATAGCGCTAAAAAAAGCCTTGCCAGCGCTCCGAATTTATGACAATCCCATAGAAGTAAATGAGCTCTTTCGTAAACTACGATCAACAAAAACACCAAAAGAACTTGCCTTGCTGGAAAAAGCAGGGAAGATTGGTAATAAAGTGCTCAAGGATATCGAGAAGTTCGCAAAAGAGGTGCCCAATGGGACTGAAAATGACCTCTCTTTCTTAGTGATGAAAAAAATACGTGAGTATGGCGCTGAAGATAATTCGTTCCCCTCGCTTGTTGCGAATGTTGAACGTTCTCATCTCATCCACTGCCATCCTTTTGCAGGAAATAACCAATTCTCCAAGCCAGGTCTTGCCCTTATAGATTTTGGGGCGCTCTATCAAGGGTATGCCTCTGATATAACAGTACCAATCTCCTTTGGAAAGTTAACAGCTGAACAAGAAAAAATCAAACAGACTTGTTTTGCAGCTTATGAAGCAGCAATAGATGCCATTGATATTGGTGTTCCTCTCTGGAAAATCTCCCAAGCCGCCGTTGATGTTATCGAAAAGGCGGGTTTTCATATGCCGCATGGCTTAGGGCATGGACTCGGATTAACCGTTCATGATGCACCAGGCGTGCGACAAAAACCCACCTCTGAAGAAAAGCTCAAAGATTTTGTGGAATTGAAAGTAGAAGAAGGAATGGTATTTACCATTGAACCTGGAGTGTATGTAAAAGGAGCAGGAGGGCAAAGACTCGAGAATGATGTTATGATTAAAAATGGAAAAGTAGTGGTTTATACTAAATCGAAACCCCTCGAGGTAGAATAATAAGAAAGGAATCTCTCTTTCTTTTATTCTGTTTTTGTCTTATCAAAGACTCGAGTGAGGATCTCATTGAGAAACCTTTTAGCATCTTGCATTGCTCGTTCGCCATCTTCGGTGATAGTATAATATTTCCGGTCTGGGCGTCCCTCGGGGTTGTCCTTAACAAATGACATGACCAGATTATCTTCCTGGAGACGATGTAGAATGGTATAAGAAGTGATAGTGGCAGGTTCGAAGCCAAATTGCTTTTTAATGGATTCTCTTATCTCGTACCCATACATCTCTTTTTCTTGCAAAAGGCGTAAAATGTACATCCACAAATTATCGATTGTAATCCGTTTTTTCAGTCGCTTAAAAGCTTTCGAAACATCTTTTGGTTCTTCTCGTTCAAGGTAGCTTGTTGTCATAGAGGTTAACATCCATTCCTAGTCTGTAAACATATTTCTATCTCCTTAAATTTCTTTTCCAGTGAAAAAAGTTTTTCCTTTGCTTACCAAATGAGTAGTTAATCTTTTTTGGTATACGGGTTGCTCTTTTCAAGGGAAAGCAAATCTTTAAAATGTGGTTCTGTCGAAAAACACATAATATATTTGAATGCAAACTGAAGATGGTTGTGAAAGAATGCCAAAGAAACGAAAATCCGGCGGAAGATCAAAAGGCAGTAAGGGAAAGGGTGGACTCGTCCAATGCTCTTCCTGTGGTCGTTTAGTTCCAGCTGATAAAGTAAAGAAAGAAACAAAATATGTTACCTTAATTGATCCAACCCTCGCTCGCGAATTGCGAAAGGAAGGCACCTTCATCCCTCGAGAACGGGTGACAAAATACTACTGTGTCTCCTGCGCCGTTCATCGAGGACGAGTGAAGATTCGTTCAAAAGATGAACGAAAAAATCGGTCATATTGATTTAGTGGTTGAGAAAAAAATTTTTCCTACCCTTTCCTTTCTTTTCCAAGTGGACTTTTTTTGCAAAATTGGAACACTCAATTTGGCCTTTGCCATAAGAAATACAACGTCGCACAGAGGGGTATGAATAATTAGCAACCTGTCTCAAAAAGAAGTGCTAATACTCTTGTTACTCGAGGAAAAACCACCTTCGAGGGACTTCTCTCTTAAAAACCTCCCGGGAGAGTCCAAGGTAGATGTTGTGGCCCGGTTGATCCTTTCCCTTTTCCCGTCTTTTGTTGAAACCATGGCACCACAACTTCAAGTGCTTTTCACGAAAGAATCTCCCTGGCTCTTAGAAGTACACAAACTTCCTGTAGAACCAAGCACCCCTTGTGATGAGCTCGAAGTTGCAGCCTTAATAAAAAAGGCTCTAAATAATGAACCTCTCCCTGAAGGAGCAAGCTTTCATTGGCAACCAGTTGACAATGTGGGTGGATATCTCAGGGCTATCCGAGCGCAAGGCTATCAAATGTTTCAGCTGACTGAAAATGGGCAACCATTATCACATTATAAGTCTGTTTTCCAGAAAGAAGCGAAGCTTTGCTTTGTTTTAGGAGGACGACAAGATATTTCCGTCGAATATGAAGCAATCATCACTTCTTTGGGCGGGAGGAAAGTGAGTTTAGGGCACAAAGCCTATCTGGCTTCTAGTTGCACCACTTATCTTTTTTACCGGCTGGAAAAATGGCTTGCAGAATAAATGGTAAAAAAACTTCTTTGCCCCTATCAGAGGCTTTTTTTTAGCTATAGTAATATTCATATAACCTTGATTGTTTGCCTTTCATTGAACGTTTTAAATTTCGTTTTTCATGGAACTAAAGGTGATGGAAATATGTCTGAAGATGAAGAAATGGCTCTTAGAATTTTAAAAGATATTAGTGAAGATACTAGTGTTCCTCGTAATATCCGTCGAAGCGCAAGTGATGCTCTGGCAACACTCAGTAATGTTGATCAAGAACCGTCGCCGGCAATCCGAGCAAATATTGCTACAAGCATTTTAGAGGAAACTAGCCTGGACCCAAATTGTCCTGTTCATGCTCGTACATTAATTTGGAAAATAATTTCCATCTTAGAAAATATCCGAGATTCAGAGTGATCTCACCATCCTCTCTTTTCTTCCCTCACTCCTTTTCTTCCCCCTCTTTCTAACCTTCTGAGGAAAGAACAGATCTTTTTCCTTTGAGTAATCCCAAAAATTGTTTCAGAAATGGCTTCTCACCAAAGGGGAGAATAATTGCCTGGCCAAATCCTTGCTGTTCTATGTGGTTTTGAATGATCTGTTTATTGCAGGAATAATCGGTGATGATCATTGGTTGGAACTGATGGCTGTTAGCCAATACTTGTGTGGCGGCGAAAAGAGCTTTTAATTCCTTCTTATGTTGAAAAGAAAGAGAGTAGGTGGCGGTAAAATCATCTTCAACGAGAAAGTTGCTAATCCAAATCATGCCTAAAAATCGCTGGTCGATGGTAAAATCAAATCGCCAATCCTTGCGTTCAAGCCCTAAATCAGCGTAGTTAACAAAAGCAACGTTTTTTCGCCCCAAAATAACATTGTGCTGTTTACATAACTTCGCTAAAATATTCCTAACGATTTTCTTATCTTCATCAGCATTGATGCTATAGACCATAAATGCGCCTGAAGGGAAGGGAATCAAGAGCTTATGAAGAACGCCTGCTTCAAAGAGATAGGAAATATCAACCTCTTGAAAACGTGTCTCATCCAAAGCTGTTTTAAAAATGCCAACACGCTTGCGGTCGTGGCTGTCATGATAAATCCAATTGTTTAAAGCAATTTCATTATAAAATTCGCGATGTTCATCTCGGATGAGAGAAGGATTGAACACTAATTGTTTTGGTTTCAATTTAGACTTGCGAATAAGCGCCCGTGATAAGTGATTTTCAAGAGAGGAGTCCTTAGCAATTGTTTTTTTCCCGGTAAATTCTTTCATAGAGCGTGCAACGAGAGGTCGTACTGGTTTTGCTTCAATAGGCTTTGGTTTTTCAGACGTTTGCATCAGACCAGCTTTTTTTTTAATCGCAGCACTTCGAACATGTTTAATTGCTTCTTCCCACAATTTGTCAAACTCAAGTTCGATTGTCGGATCATCTGTATCCATCTCATCTAGAGCGCTTTGATAAACTTCTAAAGGCTCCTGAGAGGGTTCGTCTTGTAATGGCTCTTGTTCGATTGGTCTATAATCTGGTTCAGGATTATTGGAATCAGTTATGGTTTCTCTCGAGGTTAGTGCTTCATTTTCAACCAAATCCAATTGCTCGTTGTCTTCCTCTAAGAGTTCGTCTATGTCAAAAGTTTCAGGAAGGGTTGCTTCGGCTTGAGTTTCTCGGGTGGAAGGGGCATTTTTGCTCTTGAACCAATAATAGACCAACAACAGACTTTCTAGGCCAAATAACCCAATCAAGAGAAGCCAGCTGCGGCTGAGAAGATAAGAGGGTAACGATAGAATAAACAAAGTATAGGTCTCATTCACCATAAGGGTAATGAGGTGAAAAATATAGGTGACTAAGAGGAGGCCATTAAAAACAGTCGTTCCAATAACCGCTTTTCGTAATTTGCTCTCACTTATTCTAAGTTTCATGTTTGCCCTGAGCCTTCAAAGGATATTTGGAAAATAGTCTCAATTATCGTTTAAAAACACAGCAGTTAATGTGCTGGCTTGATGAATAGTTAGTCTGTTTCATCATGAAAGTTGCAGATAATCGTTTCCAAAATTTGCCCTCGCGGGTGTTGTCTATAGAGAATTTTTTTATGCTTGCATTTGTGGCAATTGCGTGAATTCAATCGTTGTTTCGTCTGAGGGCAGAGAATTTCCAGGAAAACCAAACCGGACTGTTTCTTTTGCAAAGGCGTATCATCCTTGTGCTCATCTACAATTTGCTTTTTATCGGACTGTTTGTCGAGTAAATGAATAGTTTCTTTATACATATTTTTCTCACCAATCGCTTCTATCTGGCGATCTTACAAGGAACTTTGAGTGTTTTTCTCAAAGTTGGCACCGAAATATTATTCTAGTCTCTTTTTTTAAACCCCGAAAATAAGACAAAATCGCACACAAAAGGTCACGTTTGATTGCTTACGGCAAAACAGCTGTTTCTTAGAAAAAAGGTCTTTTTTTGTCTTTTTTTCTGCAATTATTTCGATCGGGGCCTTTTAAATACTCAACTCTGAATTATCTTATGCGAGTGGATTCAGTAAAAATGATGACGACCTTCAATTTCTTTACCTCGGTGGCATGGATTAGTGCAGGAATAATATCAATAGTTCTCAGTTTGTCGTTTCTCCTAAAAAATCCCCGGAAACGATTAAATCAACTATTCGCTTCAGGTTTTATTTGCTGGTCGATTTCTCTTTTGTTTAACGGCCTTACTTTTACCATTGCCTATAGTTCACTTGCGGTAGCAAATATCCTCCGAAACATTTGTGTTGCAGCCGGGATTTTAAGTGCGTTGTTCCTCTTTATCGCATCCATTGGTATTTACTTTGGTGCAGAAGCAATTCATTGGTTGCTTTATCTTGGTGCAACAATATTAGCCATTGTGATGATTTCTTTTGGCGTTTTAAATGACTGGGTTGTGCCGGATGGCGTTGGAGGATATAAAACCACAGATAATCTTTTGGGAAAGTCATTTGTCCAGTTAATTCCAGCTGCATTGGTTATTTTCGGAGCGATCTTGTTAACCATAACTTACTTCAAATTAGAAAATCCCCAGGCAAAAAAACGCATAGGCTTTTTCATAATCGGCTTTTCAACGATTATTCTAGGATTATTATTGTTTTTAATAGACTCCTTTGTCACATTCTCACCCTATCTCTTCCCTTCCTTAGCAATTGTCACTTGGGTTACCGGCCCATTATTGATGCTTATCGGTTTTTACATCAAAGTTACTGCCTATACCGCCCAAGCCGTACAACGGCTGGAACCCACTCCTCAGTCAAAGACCCTTGATCCAAACAGAAAAAACAACAGGCCATCTTAAGTGGGTGGTGCTCTCAAAGTCCCCGTAAAAAGAGATGGGAAAAGTGAAGGCCGCTTTTTTCATCTTCTAGGGCACCACCCTTCTCTATAGGAGTAATATCATAATTGGAAACAAGTTTATTTACAACAGTCAAGAAAAACCATCCTGAAATAATTGAGCACAAAGGATGAAATAGGCGATGACAAAGAACTTGAAGCGAGCACTTAAAGAACAATTGCTACCAATTTGGAACCAGCCTGCAAAAGTGAATGTTGGGAAGCATGGCTTGACAGAGGCAATTTTTACGGCGATCGATCACCAACTGGCAAGTCATACACTCATTAAAGTGAAATTCCTCCAAAATTTCGAAAGCGAAAACCTACAAGCGGATATTCAGACCATCACTAAAAAAACGCAATCACAATTAGTCGAAAAACGAGGTAAGACTATCATCCTTTATCGTCCCGCAAAACAAGAATAGGGAAAAAAAAGAAAAGACCACCTTCGATTGGTCATTTGAAGGAATCAACTTTTTGCGATGATTTTTAAAACAATTATAATGTTAGTTAATGTGAGTATAACTGAAGATTGCTGGTAAATGGATATGATAACAGTAATTTCTGGTCCGGGGCAACCGGTTATAGGTGAACAACTAGCAAATTTATTGAAAGCTGAACATATTGCGGTTACTGCTAAATTCTTCCCTGATGGCGAAAGAGACTTGATTTTTTCAAAAGAGCATTGTGAGGAAGAAACTATTATCGTTCAGTCTCTCGCGCGACCACAAGATTCAAACCTTATCAGTCTGTTGCAAATCACACATACTGCCTTCGAATTTGGTGCGCGAGACATAACTCTGGTGACACCCTATCTGGCTTATTCTGCAAAGGACCGGCGGATCCTTCCCGGTGAGGTTGTCAGTATTTTCAATGTTTTCAAGATGATCGAGGCGACACCTGCAAAACGACTAATAGTGGTTGATATCCACAATCCAGAAGTACTAAAGGGACGAGAAACCTTTTATCAGAACATTACAGCAATGCGTGCTTTTGGTGAGTATTTCAAAAAATTACCCCTTAATAATCCCCTTGTTTTAGCGCCTGATTTCGGAGCGAAAAAACGTGCCGCAATAATTGGCGAAATATTACAAACTGAAACAGACTATTTTGAAAAAAAGCGCGACCCCAAAACAGGTGAAACAACTCTTTACCCACATGAAATTGCTGTTAAAGGTCGAGATGTGATTATTGCAGATGAAGTGATCCGAACGGGAGGAACAATTGCAAAAGCAGTTGCTTTATTGCAGGAACAAGAGGTAGGACGGGTGTTTGTTGCAAGCACCCACATGATGCTCGTGGGTGAAGCGGATAAACGCATCCTGGCTGCAGGGGCAGAAGCCTTAGTAGGAACCGATTCCCTCCCTTCGGCTTATTCTATCATTCCACTTGCGCCAATAATTTACGAACACCTTAAGAAAGACGACTAGCGGCAAGGTTGCACATACGAATGGGCGTTGCAGAACATATTATCCCAGAAGCAGAAGAAAAAGAAAGCAAAAAAACTAAGGATCTTTTCTACTATTTTTTCCATTTGGCAGCAAATCATCCAACCCTTCCGGCTATAGAGATCAAATCAATTTTGAAAAGTGAGCAAGAACCATTCCACATTGAAGAGGAGTTACCAAGCTGCATAATTGTCAAGTGCACACCATCTGTCGCGAAAAGAGTGGCAGAACGTGCAGCCTATTGTCGACGGGTCATGCGATTACTATTTAGGGGAACAGCTAAGGATAAGAGCTATGATGCCATTGTGAAGGAACTCACAAGCTCAATAGATTTCCTTCGGGTTGTGCATAAGCAACCATCATTCCTTGTACGTGTGTATCGAATTGTGAATGCTTCAAAGCATTTGCTCTCACCTCCTCTCGAAGCAGCAATTGGAAAAAGCATTTTTACAGCGCTGAAAGGAAAAATACATGTGGATGTGAAAGAACCTGCAGTAACTTTTGTCTTACTTTTTACAAAGGAGCGCTATTTATTTGGTGTTGAAGAATTCGCACAAGTAAAAGGTGTCTTTGCTGCTCGGCGTCCGGATTTGCGACCATTCTTTAAACCAGGGACACTCGAGCCACGGTTTGCAAGACTAATGGTTAATCTCACTCAAGCGAGTAGCACGGAGTATGTTCTCGACCCTTTCTGTGGACCTGGAGGGATATTGATTGAAGGGGCAATGATGGGGTTAAGAATGATTGGTATGGACATTGACCCAAAAATGGTCGCCGGTGCTGCAAAAAATCTCCAGCATTTCGCTCCAACAAGTGATTATAGTTTACTAGTGGGAGATGCACGGAAAATTCCTTTGCATAACCAACGGCTCCAGGCGATAGTCACTGACCCTCCCTATGGGCGTTCAACCTCAACTTTTGGTCAAAAGATCGTCCCCTTACTCGAGGATTTTTTTGCTCAGGCGGCGACACTGGTGAAGCGCAACGGAACTGTTTCTATCAGCATCTTTTCTGAAATTCCTATCCAACAACTGGCAGAAGCTCATGGTTTTTATCAAGAAGTGTCAGAAAAAATTTACATTCATAGGTCTCTAACCAGAACTATAGGAGTCTTCAGAAAACAATGAGCCGTCTACGACTTGTCTTTTTAGGAACCTCTGCAGCGGTGCCACAAAAAGAGCGGTTTCTCTCGAGTCTTGCCCTTCAGCGAGAGAATGGAGAGATTTTCCTCTTTGATTGTGGGGAAGGAGCACAATACCAAATGATGAAATTTAATATCAAAATGCAGAAAATAACCAAGATCTTCTTTAGTCATTTTCATGGTGACCATTATTTTGGGATTTTCGGTTTACTGCATACAATGAAACAGCAAGGGCGAACAGCTCCACTAGCCATTTATGGCCCCTTTGGTATTAAACAACTCTTTACTGGTATTTTCAGCGCTGACGAAAATCTGGGGTTCAATTTTCCCATTGATTTATTCGAGATAACAGAAGAAGGGTTTGTTTGTGAGGGAGTTGACTACCGGATTTTTGCCAAAAGCGTTCTTCACTCCGTCTATACACTGGCGTATGCCTATATAGAAAAAGACCGTTTGGGGCGATTCAATAAAGAAAAAGCCCTGGCTTATAAGGTCCCGCGAGGACCAAAATGGCGTGAGCTTCAACAAGGGAAAGCCGTGCTCTCAAGTGACAACAAAGTTATCTCTCCAGATATGGTTTTAGGGAAGAAACGGCGAGGATTCAAAATAGTCATAGGCTCGGATGGTTTGTATGACCCAGAAGCGTTTGCAACCTTTGCCGCAGGAGCAGATGTACTCATTATGGAAGCAACCTTTAGCGATGAAAAGACTGACTTGGCGAGAGAAAAGCTGCACTCGACAGCAAGATGGTCAGCAAAAATAGCCGCCAAAGCAGAGGCGAAGCGTCTTATTTTAACACATATTTCTCCCCGACATAAAGATGATAGCCTTTTAACTGCACAAGCACGCGAAGAATTCCCTGAAGCACTCGTTGCTTACGATGGCTTGGAAATTTTATTGGACCGTAAAGAATTGGACCGGGAGCAGATGTAAAAGTAAAACACCCTTTTAGGGAAAACGAGAAACAAGTTTCACTTCGACACCATTTTTCGTGTAAGGAGTCAGCCAATCGATGAGTTCACTCAAGTTGTCATCTTCAATTTCAATTCGGATTGGCCCTAAGGGGGACTCCCCAAATTCATCGCAGAAATTGATCTTCCCTGTGAATGCTGCTTGCTTGTTAAGAAAGAAGACAGTGGAATTCTCTACTCTACCATTTCGCAGTGCTTTTCGTGCGACATCAAGGATTTTTTGCTTGCGAATCATTTCATGTAATTTATCAAGAGCTTTATAGTCCGTTCGTTCAACGTACAAAAAGTGGTCTTCTCCGTGGCTTTCTTGTTCGACTTCGCCTTCAAGGAGGGCTGTCAAGGCTTTTCGGATTTTTTTCGGATCTTCTGTAGGATAATGCCTGGTGATGGCGCGAATCTTAAAAGGCATAATTCTCACTCTATTTCTCTTTGAGCTCTTTTCTACAGTTCCAGAATAAAAACTGTTCCATGAAATTAGTTTTTCACTAAAAGTTAATTAAATATTAATGAATCAAATCCAAATAACAAAGCATCCCTCGAGATGATGGCAAGTATGAGTAGTAGTATTCGTGCATTCTTTGCCGTAGATATCGACGATAAAGAGCTGAAAAGAAAGATTGTCGAAGTGCAAAAAGAGCTGGCCTTACCGGAAACGCGCATAAAATTCGTGGAACCAAACAACCTTCACCTCACACTCAAGTTTCTTGGCGATATCGATGAAAGTATCGTCCCCGAGCTTCAGAAAGCTGCAGAGAAGATAACCTTTGAACCATTTACCCTCGAGTTGCAAGGCGTGGGCTGTCTCCCATCCTTTAGTTATATTAATGCCATTTATATTGGCGTCATACAAGGATTCGAGCCTTTAAAAACGCTGGCTACAAAACTCGAGCAGATATGTGCACCATTCAATGTGAAAAAGGAGCGTCGAGCATTTAAAGCTCATCTAACAATTGGGCGATTGAAACGAACAAATAATAAAGCTTTACTTGTGGAAAAAATACGTGCAATGGAACATCATGTCTTTGGAACAACAACTATTACAAAATTCAAACTGAAAAAGAGTGTTCTTACACAACAAGGGCCACGCTATTCCACGCTCTTCGAACGCACAGCAGAATCATTGTAGGAACTAATTGTTGGTGAAAAAAATGATCTCTGAAAAATTAGCCGAACAAGTTCAAATGGAAGTACTGAAAAGAATTCATCCGTCAAAAAAAGAAGTTGCGACTCTCAAAAAGCTGGTAGACGATCTAAAAGGAAAAATCAGCATTATTCTTAAAAAGGCGGGTATAACCGCTCGTATAGAATTGACAGGTTCCT
>Ga0190348_1000484_pt1 | contig 10940 bp, 9 predicted proteins | sample 48721367_MG_FD_161658 | JGI IMG/M metagenome (GOLD analysis project Ga0190348, IMG submission 161658) | Hydrothermal vent microbial mat bacterial communities from Southern Trench, Guaymas Basin, Mexico - 4872-13-6-7_MG | ecosystem: Environmental > Aquatic > Marine > Hydrothermal vents > Microbial... | reverse complement strand
CTTTAGTTCGGAATCATTGGTAAAAACTGCAACATCCATCTCGATTGCGAGTTCCAGTATCGCATCATCGACATTTCCTTTACGATCAACTGTCCTGCATCGATTTAGCAGGGATAACGCAACACGGGCAGCATTTCGATTGGCGCCTGCACCGGATGCGATCTGCTCAAGTTCATACACCACGCCGGATGGAACGATATACTCATCAAAATTAAGCGTTGCAAGCTCTGAGAAGATATCGACACCAAACTGAACAGGCACCATCAGTGCATTGGTGTCGAGGATGATTCTCATCCAACCAGTTCACCCACCCCAATCAGCCGCCATCTAGCTCCGATCCGCCTTGATATCGCAACCCTTGATCCGATCTCGGCGCATACAGGACGCTTCAGTTTGACATCAACATCATCACCGTGTGCACCGGTCACAGTGCCCACGGTGGTTGCGGTTCCGATGTTCAGCATCAATGGCTCATTTGCATGAATGGGGTCGACCGCTGCTTTATCACTCGATCCGACAACCCATTTGAGGAGGGTGGTATGCATGCTGAATGCGTCCCAGACACGAGGTAGCGTGTCTGGCTCACCAGCAACCTGTCCCGTGAGCCGATCGCTTTTGGTCATTGCCGGATCCAGCGTTGTGCCTATTGCAAGGAGTCCACCAGGCGTCGCTTTCTTCTGCTTTTTCCCGGCTGAGATGATACTCACAATACGTGTCACTATAGGCGTCCATCTGACATCACCTATCTGCTCAACCTGCCATCCGGGTTTGGTCTCGATATCATCGCCGACACGTATGGTACCCTGGCTGAGCGTGCCGCCGATAACACCGCCTGTCAACTTTTCAGGGGGTATGCCAGGTCGGTTGACATCAAACGATCGTGCGATCAGGAGGCGGGCTGGCTTATCCAGATCAGGTGACCGGGTTGGAATTTCTTCTTCGAGTGTCTGGATCAAAAGATCGATGTTTATCTTCTGCTGCGCAGATATCGGAACGATTGGAGCATCTTCTGCAACCGTGCCTTTTACAAACTCCTTTATGGCATTATAATGTTCTGCCGCCTCCTCTTTTGATACAAGATCGAGTTTATTGTGCACAATCACGATATTTTTGATTCCGATGATGTCAAGTGCCATCAGATGTTCGCTCGTCTGCGGCTGCGGACAGGGTTCGTTTGCCGCAATAACAAGCACCGCACCATCCATGATCGCAGCACCGGATAGCATTGTAGCCATCAGAGTCTCATGACCCGGCGAATCAACAAATGACACAGTACGCAGTTCTTCTGTTTCAGCGCCACAGTGCGCACAGATCTTCTCCACGGTATAACATTGCGGCTCTTCGCAGTTCGGGCATCTCCGGAAGGTAACATCCGCATACCCCAACCGTATCGATATCCCCCGTTTCAGTTCCTCACTATGCTGATCCGTCCACACTCCGGATAGCGCGCTGACAAGCGTGGTTTTTCCATGATCGACATGTCCTACCATGCCGATGTTAACGCAGGGCTGTTTCAATCGTTTTTTTCCTCCAGTCTTATTCTACACCATACTATCCATGCCGATTATAAGTAACTTATGGGTGATCCGTTCATATTATCGACATATTTATCTGGTTATAGTTCAATATTATATCGATGCCAAGGAGAATAATGATCGTAGATGATGCAAAATATATGCGAGAAATGCTCGAAGAAATTGTAGAAACATCAGAAGGATACGAGATTGTAGGGGTTGCAGCCGATGGTGAGGAAGCGATTGCGAAGTATCTCGAACTTATGGATGCAGGGCTACGACCGGATATTGTGACCATGGACATCGTGATGCCGAACGCGGACGGGATCGCTGTAATAAGAGAACTCAAGAGATACGATCCGGACGCGCGAATCCTTGCGATCTCCGCGCTCGGATCACCAGACACCATCGATCGAGCGATGGATGCCGGAGCACAGGATTACATCACCAAGCCATTTTCTGTGAATGATCTGCTGGATACGATCCAGCGTGTCTCAGCATCCAGAGAAAAAACCCAGGGGAAGGCTGTTTCCGTACTCGCCAAGGAGAATGTGATTCCTGGAACGATCGCATCCAATGAGGGTGGTCACGCAGTTATAACGATACAGAACGCTGCAATCGAGGCGATATCAGATTATAGTGTCGATGAGCGAGTAGAACTTCGCATAAACCCTGAAGACATCGAGTTGCGCACCGAACCAGGTTTCACAGAAAATCAACTGGAAGGAACGATTGTGGAGATCAATCAATCAAATCCGGTTTCGCAGGTAAAACTGGACTGCGGATTCGAACTTTCTGCAAATATACCAACAAAGACGCTCGACCATAAGCACTTCGCAGTCGGCGATCGGGCTTACGCCACGTTCAGTATTCTTTCTGTTCGAGTTAATCGATAGTACTTTTGATTCGCTCCAGCGCATCATATATCCGATCTCTGGGTGCCGAGTATGATATGCGGATGAACTCGCCACTACCGGGGCCAAATGCGGATCCAGGAGTGACTGCGATATACGCATCTTTTAGCAGATGTTCTGCAACAGCATCCCCGCCTCCGTAATCAGCAACATCCAGAAACACATAAAAAGCGCCATACGGCTTCTTACAATCGAATCCAAGCGAGTTTAACCCATCGACCAGAATATCCCGCCGTGCTCTGAACTCCTTCACCATCGACTCGATCGATCTCTGATCAGAGGAGAGCGCTGTTATGCCAGCGTACTGAACAAAGGATGCTGCATGGCTTACCGAGTGTGATTGCAGTTTTAGTGCTGCTTTGATGATATCATCAGGTGCTGCCATGTATCCGAGACGCCAGCCAGTCATCGCATAAGATTTTGAGAAACCATTGATCGTGATCACACGATCGTACATTCCATCAAAAGACCCGATACTGAAGTGTCTTCTGTCATAGATGATCTTCTCATAGATTTCATCGGAAAGCACCATGATATCATAATCTATTGCGATATCTGCTACATTTTCGAGGTCTTTTTTACCAAATACCGCGCCAGAAGGATTACCTGGGCTATTTACGATGATGAGTTTTGTTCTGTCTGTAACATAATCTCCAATATCCAGTGGCATAAAATCACGATCAGCAGGAACCCATACACTGCGAGCGCCAGCATACCTGATGCATGCATCATAAGTGAGCCATGATGGATCGAGCAGTATCGCCTCGTCTCCTTCATCGAGTACCGCCTGTGTTGCCTCGAATACTGCCTGCTTTGCGCCTGGAGTAACGAGAATCTGATCGGATGTGACATCGATATCGTTATCGGTGCGAAGTTTCTCTGCGATCGCTCCTTTAAGTTCGGGAATGCCAGCGCTCGGTGTGTAATGAGTCTTGCCATTCCGCATCGCACGTACAGCCGATTCACAGATGTGTTCAGGTGTGGCAAAGTCGGGTTCGCCAAGACTTAATGTGATCACATCCCTTCCCTGTCTTGCAAGATCGGATGCAAGACTTGCTATTGCAAGTGTCGCAGATTCCTCTATGAGATTCAGTCGTGATGATGTCATAGTTATAATTGAATTTATTTATAGGCTCATAAAACTATGTTTGAATGGTGCCGGAAGGCAAAAACAATCTGTGAGAGAAAAAAATAAAAAGTGAGGGGAAGGAGTCTGCAGGTCTGCCCAGAATCGTGTAGGGCTGTGCAAGTCCTTGATACACACGTTGAACGCACATATATAAATCAATGATCCAAGAGCGGGGTGAAAGTGAAATTATGGACAGGGCATGTTAAGATGTGCTGATGACTGGATCTGTTGCGAACCCCTCTCCACCAGAACCGTACGTCCCCCTGCCTGCTTCTCGGAGTGTTGACGACCATCCCGACCTTACCAGCACAGGTCAGGAGATCATCCGTGCAATCTTCCTGCGATATCATCCCCAACGTCGGTGGTGCTCGATGATCCTCCGAGATCGTATGTTTTTACTCTTCCGTCCAGCAGGTTCTCTTCGATCGCATCCACGATCGCATGAGCTGCATCGCGCTCGCCGAGCTCTTCGATTAACATCGCACCAGCCCAGATCGTTGCGATCGGATTGACCTTGTTTTCGCCGCGGTGCTTTGGCGCACTTCCATGTATCGGCTCAAACATGGAGACACCATCCGGATTGATGTTTCCGCCTGGCGCGAGCCCGAGCCCTCCCTGGATCATCGCACCGAGATCGGTTATGATGTCCCCGAACATGTTCGGCGTGACCAGCACATCAAACCACTCCGGATTCTTAACAAACCACATGCAGATGGCATCCACGAAGTTGAAATCCGTATCTACGTCCGGATATTCGTCTGCAACCGATGTGAAGATCTCTCTCCAGAATCCATAGATATCAGCCATCACGTTCGCCTTGTCCACTGATGAGAGGTGTTTCTTTTGCGCTCTCGCAAGTTCGAATGCATATCGGATCACTCGCTCGGTGCCGCGTTTGCTGATCAGTCCTATCTGGTAGGCTATTTCGTCAGCATCGGTCTCGATATCCAGATCGAATTTCACCTGATATAGATTGCGCACGATCTCAGCGGTGCCGCTGCTTCTGCCGGCGAGAGCGCGGCCACCAGCACCGATATACAGATCCTCAGTGTTCTCCCGCACCACGACAAAATCGATGTCTTCTGATTTTTTATCCTTCAGCGGAGTTTCTACACCTTTCAAAAGTTTTACAGGTCTCAAATTGATGTATTGATCAAAATAAAATCGTGCTGCCAATAAAATTCCCTGTTCGAGCACCCCTGGAGGAACGCGGGGATCACCGACCGATCCGAGATAGATCGCATCATACCCGGATAATTCCTTCAACGTGTCCTCTGACAGTAGTTCTCCTGTTTTTAGATAATGATCTGCACCATGCGGATACTCGATCCATTCTATATCGAATCCGTAGACCTCTCCTGCCGTATCCAGAACCTTTCTGCCCTCTGCAATGATTTCCGGACCAATGCCGTCACCAGGGATCACTGGGATCTTATATTGTACCATGATTATTCCTCGAACGTATCATTGACGTCCGGATGTTAAATCTTTTGCGATTGATCTCGAATTACCACAGATTGTTGAGCATATCGTGAATTGGAGGTGAACTGGGTATTAAACCTCGAAAATCTCCCCTATGCTTCCGATCACCTCATCTGGCTTGATATCAGATCTCCTGAGACTCTCTTCGGTCTCAACGCCCGAAAGCACGAGCACGGTCTCCATGTCATATCGAATGCCAGCAAGAATATCGGTATCGAGACGATCACCGATCAATACACATTCTTCTGCATTCACTCCCGGATGGCCGAGCACGATGTCCATCATCGGTGGGTTTGGTTTGCCCATAACGAGCGGCGATCTTCCGGACGCTGTCTCAAGCGCACGTACGATAGCGCCTGCGCCTGGCAGGAAGCCATGTTCGGTGGGAAGAACCGGATCGGTGTTCGTTGCGATGAATTCTGCTCCGTTCATGATATTTTGAAGACCGATTCTCAATTTTTCGTAATTAAAATTTCGATCAAGACCAGCCACAACAAAATTCGCATCTTCACCGATCAGGTGACCCTGTGCTTCCAGTTCCTGGATCAGCCCTGCCTCGCCGATCGGATATATCCTGCTGATGCCGTATCGTTTCCTGATATAAACAGCAGCAGTATAGCCAGCAGTGATTACATTGCTCTCCGCGCATCGGATACCAGATGCGTTCAGTTTTGCTGCGACCGCATCCCTGCTCTGTGTTGAGTTATTCGTCAGAAAGACCACCTTTGTGCTGTCCAGCAACCGGTTGACTGCATCAACAGATCCTGTTATTGTTTCACTGCCGCGATATATCACGCCATCGAGATCGAGGATGTATGTCTTCATCGTATGTTATATTCCTGTATCATAGACACTAAACATATACCAGGTTTTAAGCGATGGTCTTAACAGTATTTGCGAACTCGCTGATAATCTTCTTGAATTTCGCGCTTATCTCAGCAGGTATCGCATCAACTGCTGCTTTTTGTTTCGATGGAAACAGTATCTCGATGGTGAAGCGCCGGTTTGGCGCGTACGCTTGAGAGATACTCGATTTGCGAATGTGAGAATGTGACGCGGTTGAAGCCTGTAACGTATGATACCCGGAGGTGGCATCTTGAACTCAAATGGGCGGTGCGGTGCCACATTGGCACAGGCAGGGACGTACGTGAATTTCGTTCCAGGACTGGAAGGACTGATCTCACCAAAACCTTTACAACCCATCATAATCAAAAGCGGATCGAGAGATATGGATATTCAGACAACCGACCATACACAGTTGATCGATATCACCACATCACTCGATGAGGAGATCGCAGACACGGGAATTGAGACTGGTGTATTGATAGCATACACACCCCACACCACAACAGCGGTCATCATCAATGAGAATGAAGCCGGGCTAAAAGAAGATATATTAAAGTTGATGAATACTATGGTTCCTGCTGCTAAATATGCTCATGACCGGATCGATAACAATGCGCGTTCCCATTTGCAGGCGGCCATTCTCGGAAACAGCGCATGCATACCGGTTGAGAATGGGAGGCTGGCTCTTGGAACCTGGCAGAGCGTTTTTTTCGTTGAACTGGATGGTCCGAGGAGGCGCAGACTAACAGTACGGATCATCGATGCAACCATGTTAGCGCAGTCGCACCTGTCACTGGAGAATCCGGAACCGAAAATATCATAGATGTGCTGGAACGGATCAACGATGAAATCGAGATTGTAACACCCAGAAAGACCGGCTAACATGAATTATAACACTATCATCAGTATCATTGGCTCGTTGCTGAGATTTCTCGGAATGACGATGCTGATCCCACTTGTGGTTGCTCTATGGTACGGTGAGAATTATAATCCGTTCCTGATCTCCGCGGCAATAACGTTTCTTGTTGGCACCGTTTTTGGTTTGCGAGCATATCCGATCGAGGATCTTCCGGTAAAAGAGAGTTTTGCCATCGTCGCGCTCGGTTGGTTCTCGGTAGCACTGTTCGGATCGCTGCCATACGTATTCAATGGAATTTCTCCTCTTGATGCACTCTTCGAGTCGATGTCAGGGTTTACCACCACTGGTTCTACCATATTTCCGGATATTGAGGCGTATTCGTTGAGTTTGCTCTTCTGGCGCAGTTTCACCCAGTGGCTCGGTGGAATGGGAATCATCGTGCTCTTTATCGCAATCCTTCCAAAACTTGCAGTAGCAGGACGAGACCTGTTCCGTGCCGAGGTGCCAGGTCCGATCAGCGATAAACTGAGACCAAGACTCAGTCAGACCGCAAAGATCCTGTGGTCGGTTTATGTGATGCTCTCTGCTGCCGAGGTGCTTCTGTTGTGGATCAGCGGGATGCGAGTCTATGATGCGCTGTGCACGACCTTTAGCACGATGGCTACAGGCGGTTTTTCGCCGTATTCCGAAAGCATCGCATTCTTTCACAGTTCTCTGATCGAAGTAATCGTGATCTTCTTCATGTTCCTTGCCGGGGCTAACTTTGCATTACATTACTGGGTGATGCGCGGCGAACCGCACCGTCTCTTCAACGATCCGGAGTTCAGACTGTACACATATATCATACTGTGCGCCACACTACTGATCACCATAGCGTTATGGAACCGTCATGGAATCGATTCGATTCGGCTGGGATTGTTCCAGGTGGTCTCGACCATCACCACTACGGGATTTGCAACAGCGGATTTTAACACATGGCCCAGCGTCACCAGACTGGTATTACTCATACTCATGTTCATCGGCGGATGTGCTGGATCGACTGGTGGTGGAATGAAGGTTGTCCGGATACTGTTATTAATCAAATATGGATATCGTGAATTGTTCAGATCGTTTCACCCAAAAGCAATCCTGCCAATCCGTCTTGGAAGACAGATGGTGCCGCAGTATGTTATGGAGTCCATATTATCATTTCTTATTTTATACATATTTATATTTACAGTTGCGTCATTGGTTCTGAGTATTGTTGGTATGGATGTCCTCAGCGCAGCGAGTGCTGCTGCAACCACGCTCGGAAACGTTGGACCCGGGTTTAACATGGTCGGTCCATCCGCAAACTTCGGAGGTATCCACCCGGTCGGGAAGATGGTATTGATCCTGTGCATGTGGATCGGCAGGCTCGAGGTATTCACGGTGCTGGTGCTGCTGATTCCCGAATTCTGGAGAAAATGATATAACCTCTTGCACAGATGTTTCGTTGATGCCGAGGTAGCCAAGCGGACTACGGCGCCGGTCTTGAAAACCGGTGGTGCATGTCACCGCGTGAGTTCGAATCTCACCCTCGGCGTTTGTTATGAACCTAAGCGCATACACCGTTCCGGACATCCCGCTGATTCAGAAAGGGGACGACTTAGCAGAGATCATCTGCGAACGAACTGTATTGCACGATCATGATATCATCGCTATCGCGTCCACGATTGTAGCAAAGGCAGAGGGCAGAATCATTGAATTGCAGGATATCTCACCGTCTGAGCATGCGATATCAATCGCAGAATGCAATTGCAGCGATCCGAGATTCGTTCAGATGGTTCTCGATGAGAGCGAGGAGATCCTTCTGGAGTCTCCGTTTCTTCTCGTAAAGACACGAAACGGAAATATCTGTGTGAATGCCGGTATCGATGGATCGAATATCGACAGGGGTCATGTTGTGCTGCTGCCAGAGAATTCTGATCAGAGCGCAAAAAATATCAGAGATGAGATATTCTCAATAACAGATAAGAAAGTTAGCGTGATCGTAACCGATACCAATGGGCGTGCGTTTCGTGACGGACAGACCGGTGTTGCAATCGGAATCTCCGGAATAAGACCGACCAGAGACTGGCGTGGATCCTGCGATCTATTTGGTAATGTGCTCGAGGTGGCAAACGAGGCGATCGTGGATGAGCTTGCCGGTGCTGCAAATCTCCTCTTTGGCGAGGCTTGTGATGGAACACCAGTTGTGATCATCAGTGGACTCGATTTTTACGCTGAAGAGGATGGGATAGGGCGCATGTACTTCCCTGAATCAGAGGACGTGATCAGAAGCGCGCTTATGCAAACCCGGCATGGAGATGCTGCGATTCGAACGCAGGAGGATCGTTCAAAAGGTCGGCTGCACCTAACTTGACCCAACCACATGCATCCGCTGCTCTTCCTGCCCTCGCCATGTCCTATCCGTCGCAGTCCTGATCATGATCCTGTGCGCAGCAACTTCTGCTTTCCTTTTTGCATCGAACGCATCCGCACCTGTGGCAAGCGCAATACCCATCCGCTCCTCCACGATCCACCCACTATGGTACGCAAGCGGCTTTCCAAACAGATTGATAGTGACCCCGTGCACAGCCATCGCATCAAAGAGACCTTTGTACTCAGGATCGAAACCTTGCGCTGGCGATATGATCGCATGGGATGCTGCAGGCGCAATCGGATCAAATACCCGGTATCCACCTTCGATGCGCCGTGCCGGAATCGGAAGTCCGGCGATCGCACGGACGTGCAAGCCCCCTTCATTGAAGCCTGATATGTGCGAGATATACGTAACCATCCCTGTATCGTGTGGGCGGGGTGCGCATTCGTTGCCATACACCTCGACTTTGCCATCATTTACACGAACGAAGAGTTCGCATCCAAAGACGCCGACTCCACCCAGTTCACTGGTGATCCTCTTTGCCGCATCGTAAATCTTTCTTTCCGCCTCTTTTGCGAGTTCAGGATCTTTTTCAATGGATCTTCCGATCTCATTCACATTATACGGGAGATATTCCTCGATATTCGGGCTCTGCCACGATGAATGATAATCACCATCGATCTGGTAGTGCCCGATCGGCTTTGGAAAGGTGGTAACAATGTTTTCGCCGTCCTCGTCCAGATGCCTGACCGCAAGTTCGGTGACCTCAGTATCAAATGGTATGTACTCCTCGATGATCGCACGTTCACCTGAGCCGCGGGTCTCATACCTGGCAGCATTCATTGCCAGTTCGATATCCTCTCTCTTTTCGATGAAATACGAACCCTTACCACTGCTTGACATGATCGCCTTGGAAATGCATGGATAACCGATCTTCTCGACCGCATCCGTAAACTCAGAGAGATCATCTGTGCGTGTGTATGTGTACCTACCTGTTTTAACACCCGATCTTACGATCAACTCTCTGATACGCTCCCTGTTCATCGCAGCATGGGTTGCGCGTGCATTCGGTGTGACCAGATATCCATCTTCTTCGAACTCGTTGAGAACATCGAGATCGATCGCCTCGATCTCCGGTATGATGATGTCTGGGTCTTCCCGATCCACGATCGACCGCATCGCATTCGCATCCATCATGTTAACAGTGTATGATCTGTGTGCAACCTGCTGTGCTGGTGCTCGCTCGTATCGATCCACGGCGATCACCTCCATACCGAGACGCTGCGCTTCTATCGCGATCTCCTTTCCGAGTTCACCCGCACCGAATAAGAGAAGTTTAAGCGAATTCTTTTCGAGTGGGGCTGCCAGGATGTCAAGTTTCTTCATAGTGTCCTGCTCCTGATGTTTGGGTTATTATTGGTTGCAAGGTATTTATCTGTTCTGGTGTATAAAGCGCGATTTCTGCTGGGACGTGATCTGCGGAATATAAGATTAATAGATTACAGCATTGGTCGGATTTATTGTAACCTCCATCAAACAATATCCAATAACATGGTAACCACCACAGAGATACATCACAGGATCATGATCATCTCTATGATCGCGATCACTATCGGAGAACTGCTCATATTCCTTGGAAATATGAGTGCAGGGGTGGCGGTTCATATCATTAATCTGCAGGCGATCGTCGTCTCGATGTTCATACAAAGCAAGGAAACCGACCGGGTCGTGCTGGACAAGCAGATTCTCCAATCGTTGCTGCTGCCATTACTACTCAGAATCATCAACGTGTCGATGCCATTCTTCTTCACGA
>Ga0190348_1000481_pt1 | contig 10962 bp, 12 predicted proteins | sample 48721367_MG_FD_161658 | JGI IMG/M metagenome (GOLD analysis project Ga0190348, IMG submission 161658) | Hydrothermal vent microbial mat bacterial communities from Southern Trench, Guaymas Basin, Mexico - 4872-13-6-7_MG | ecosystem: Environmental > Aquatic > Marine > Hydrothermal vents >... | reverse complement strand
AATTATGAAGCAAAAATGTTTGAATGGATAAATTTTGCATTAATACTTTTCTCACTTGTCATGTTTGCATTCTTTTATAGCTTAAGTACGCTACCAGTTACGTTGAGCGAACGGCGTGGCGAGCGAGCTTGGAAAGAATGTGGAATTTATCGCTTTATTGCTATTCTCTTTGAATTTGCGGCAATAATTTTTATTTTTCTCTGGATCTGCTATCCTTTTCCTCCTATCGATTGGCCGATTCACCAACATTGGTGGGTGGGTATAATTATTTCAATAATTATTGCCATTCCATCAACGGCGTTCATGATTGTTGGTATGCTCCACGCCGGAAAAGAAACAAGTGCCCCTTCAAAAGAGACACCAATGTATGGCGGGATTTACAATTACATACGCCATCCTCAAACACTTGGAGAAATGTCGTTATTTATTGCTCTAGGATTTGCTGTTAATTCTTGGTTCATGGTTCTCCTTCTAACTGCATATGTTCTTCTTTATACTCCAATAATGATAATCATCGAAGAGAAGGATTTGATCAAGCGATTTGGTGAGTCTTATCTCGAGTATCGAAAAAGGGTCGGCGCTCTGTGGCTAAAAAGGAAACGTAACTAAAACTGCTTGTACATCAGCTGTCCTTCAACTGTTTTTCTCATACTAAGGTTCCATTATTAATAGGAAAGATTGAAGAAGGAAGAAAGTGATTGATAAATCAGAGCATTGTTAGCCTTTTTGGAGGAGTTAAATTGTAAAGAAACTTGTGCAATTGTTAATTGTTCTTTTTACGAGTATTTAATGGCAAGTGGCACTTTTGCTACGGCAGATTTTTCCGTTCAAGTTGGAGAAATAAATACTTATGAAGTTGTTAGTTCAAATTGGAGCTTGACTGACAACACGAATAGCGATTCAGGTACGGGATCGCTTTTGGAGGTAATCAATATGCTATTGGTACGGAAGCCACAATAGAAGTTACCGGAACAATAGCGACAAGTGTGACCTGGGAAATAGATGTCTATGGACAAACTGCAACAAATACAAAATGATGCCGGCGACACTTCGAAGATGTTACAATTTCTCTACATGCCCTGGGATCTTTCAACGAGAATAGGGATATGGGATCAGCAAGAAGTAGAAATGGGCCCCCGCTAATGCTGGATTTATTCTTTTTAAAACCCACGGCTTTTGGAGCACTTTTTACAACTCTTGACCAGCAGGGCGAGATGCCAGTCTACACTCAACCATCCTACTGGACGGCTCAAGAAAATGATGGTTATTATGACGATTCCCATAAAATCGCCTTCTTTGACTGAGTAATGAATGCAATTTACAATGACACTGGCTGTAACATATATTTTGCTGGAAGTTATTGTGTGAAAATTGCTTATGAACAAGGGACCGGCATCCTTTATGGGTTCAAACTAAAGTTGGCATATTCTGGACATACAGGCTCAAAGGCACTGTCTTTGACATACAGCAACGTATTGAATTGAAAAATTATAACCTTGGGAAAAACATCTTCGATCCTTCAGACACCATTGGTTTTTTCTGGACAATTGCCATTCCAGTACTTTTAGCCTTTGGCATATTTACACGTCTTCGTAAGCGACAGAAAAAAGAGCACTAAATAACTGCTCATGCGCCATTCGACGCCAACTTTTTTTCTTTGGGAGAAAGAATCACTCCCACAATCTTTTCATAAAGGGAAAGGTTTTTTTACAAGAGCAAAGGAAAAAAGCTTTGTTAAAGAACTCTTAGTAAAGACTTTTTAAAGTAAGAAATGTTGTTAAATTAGGCATTTATTAACAACACAAAAGAAACAAGAAGTGTAAAAAATGACGGCAAATAAATATGAACCAATTCAAGAGATCATTTTAGAGATCACTACCGGAAGCAAACGAAAGGATGCAACGGATGATGCAGTAATATTAGATATTGGTGGTCATTCTTGGGAACTTGACCTTCCAAAATACGATGACTTTGAAAGAGGAAAAACAGATCGCTATGAATTAGCAGTTCCAGAGGGGATGGATAGCTCTTGGTTTCGCTTTCTCTGTTTTAAGAAGAAAGGCGACCTCCAAAGGGATGACGAATGGCTTTTAGCAAAGGTCAAACTTACCATCAATAGTAAAGTTGTTTATGAGAAAGACAATCTGAATGCACTCCTGAAAGTTGACCGGAATCGTTGGTGTGCGCCAGATTTCTCCTACGGAAAAGCAGGTGAATAACCTACAACATCCTTTTAGGAGAAGTCTTCAATTTTTTTCAACTTTTTTTCCTACGATAATTTTCCTAATTTTTACTAATGACCTGGTAGGACACACAATTTTTTTAATTTTAAAAGAAAATTTGAAGTGAAGAATAAAACGAGTATTTTTTAATTGACTTCGTATTAACAAATAATAGAATTTGAAAAGTATAAAAAAATAATCACAAAAATAAAAGTACAAATCAGGTTATATTAGGGTGGCAAATGATGGAATGCCCTCGATGTCGCAAACTACATTCAAAAAGAGTCCATATGAAAATTGTAAAACGCAAAGGAGGATTCCATAAACATACGAAATTCAAATGCCCGGAATGTGGGCTAGTGCGGATGAAGCCAAACAATTAACAAGATATTTTAATAAATCTCGACTGCTTTTAGACCAAGTTCTCGTCTTTTGTTGGCAATTTTCTCCTTAAGGAGGTCAAAAATCTCGAGAGTTATTTCAATACCGGCTTGTTTAAGTAAATAGCCATGATTTAACCAGAACTTTTGATTATGTGGAACTAGAATAAGCGCTTCTTCACTTGCCTTGAGAGCTTTGGCAAATTCATTGTTATCACAATAGGCAACAGAGAGATTAAACCAGAGAAGGGCATTTTGTGGTGAAAAAGTCAAGGCCTGTTCATAAAGAATAATTGCTTTCTGCGGGGCGCCATTTTCACAATGAATCGTTCCCAGATTACAGAGGGCATTAATGTTTTTAGGGTGCTCTTTTAAAAGATCTTCAAGGAGAGTAATTGCATCCGCTGCTTTTCCTTCAGAAAAGGCGTTCAGAGCTTTTGTTATCAAACGATTTTGTTCTTCTTTCGACAACGTTTTTCTCAACTTTTTTTTATTTCTCGCTATTTGGAAGAATTTTTGGATATTTGGACGATCCCCTCGAGGGGCAGATCTCGAAGACAACTTGGGCACTTTCCCTGCGACTTTACCCACTCTTCGAAGTGAGTAAGATGCCCCTTAGCCTCACAAAAGCTACAAGCGCCAACATCATCTTCAAAAGAGATTGGTAATTTACAAATAACACAACGTAAAAGCTCCTTTCCACAACTTGGACAAACAGTTGCTTGAGTTTCTACCGGCGTTCCACACCAATAGCAATTTCGAGGGATGGTTTTTTTGAAAGAAAGTACTGCTCCTTCTTTTTGCTCTTTATACTTCTTCAAAAGCGGTTGATAATAAGCTATCAGTTTATTGCGATAACCATAATTGAATTCTCGAGCAAGTTTTGCAAGAAAGTTCTCTATAATCTTGACTTGAGAAGTCCTTTGACAAGTTTCTAATAATTGTAAATATTTGAAAATCACCTTCGATGCATATTGTTCTCCCAGAAGACTAGCAATTTTATATAATACAGACAAATGCATTTCTTGATAAATAATTGGCAGGGAATCGTGTGCATCTAGCAATCTCGAAAGAAAGCTATCAATTAAATCAAAACGTAACTCCTCCTCAGGAATGAGTTCGAGTAATGATTGGAAAATGGCCGGCAAACTATTGATAATCATTTTGCGAGCATAATCAAGTATGGGTAATTGATAACTTTCAGGAATTAGAACACTTATTCGACGAAAAATTGCCACACGACTTTTAAATGGTATTTCCTGAAAGGAGCTGGAGAACAAGTTTCTGGCTAGTAGAGTAAAAAGGGCAGTAAGGCGTATTTTAATTCTACCATTTACTTCTTCTTGTAAGATTTCTTCAAGTGAACTAAATTCTTCGAAGAGTAACTGATAGAAAACTATTGCTCGTTGAGGATTTTCTTGTACCTCTCGAGTTAAAACAAGATGGTCGAAAAGTATTTTTGACGCCTCTTCTTTTACTTCCTGATTTCCATCCCAATGAAGCGCTTCGATAATAGCTTTTAAAATAGTAGTGAACAGTTCAGGAGCAAGATACTCGAGAGGAATTGCCCGAAAGAATGCCAAGAGTGACAAGCGATAGTTCTCATTTGGTTCCTTCACAAGTAGTTCCAACATAACCGGGATTGCGGGTGCCAATTTCTTCGTATAAGGGAGAGCAACTTTAGGTGCTAAAGGTTTCAATTCAAAAGTAATGTCCTCTAGTAAAGTATAAAATAGCGGGGACGATTTGGTTTCTTTTTTAATTAGTTTGAGAAGTTCTTTGCTCTTTGCTTTTAATTTAGAGGACATGGCTATCACACGAGTATCTTTAATAGATTTTGGGCTATTGTCTATAATAAATACTTAGATTAAAACAAATGTTATCGCAACAAACAAAAGAGCAAGGCTTTTTTGTTAGAAAGCCTATTTGTTGTACAAAGAGTAAACGGAAATATTTCTCATGACAAAAAGTATTAGCGTTTTGATGCGAAACTTATATGACCAAAATCCTGAAGTGCGAGGAAAGGCAGCGATGGACCTTGGGGAGAACCTCGCAGTTGAGGCTTTAAGCTCACTTGTGAAAGTTATGATGAATGATGAAAATACAGGTGTGCGATCACTTTGTGCCGAGGCCCTGGGAACAATAGCCGAGCCAACCGTACTTCCAGAGTTAGTGGCTGCGCTTGCAAACGAAACTGAGGAGAAAGTTCGACAGTCTATCTCGTGGGCAATTGAAGCAATTGCACGAAAAGAAGGGCTAACAAAAGATGAAGCACTTAAGAAATTCTCGAAGAAGCGCTCTGGTATATTGAAAAAAACACCGCCAAAAACAAAGCCAAAAGAGAGCAGCAAAGCAACAGAACAGAAAAAGGTCTTTAAGACCAAACAAACCTGTAGCGTTAAAATCTCGAGTAATAAAGAGAGCTATCTCTGTGATAATGAAGCCAAATTTTGGATGGAAATGAAATTGGATGACAATTTAACTGTAATTATCCCCTTATGTGAGGAGCATCATAAAATGCTAGAAAAAGATTGAACGAGCTATCACAATAATTTTATGTTCTTTTTTGGCTAATTAGTGAGGAAACTAACTGGGTAAGAGCGATGAAAGACAAACGACGGAAGAAACTCGAGGCTTTAAAATCAGACTTTGAGCGGAGTGCTCAGGAACAATATTTCGAATCCTTCGATAGGAGTAAACTGCGCATTTTATCTTTTACTAAGACAAAAGAACCTCCAGCAACCATTGAAATCCTCTTCATTCCAGGCTTGCTAACAATTTTCCCTCGGTGGGAGAAAGTGGTAAAAGAACTGAACAAATGGTATATAGTACACTATGTTGAAAGCCGAGAGAAATTTTCCAGCATTCTACCAAAAAGAGCGACAATGCGGCTTGAAGAAATTCGAAAAGATTTAGTGTTTGCTATTAAAAACCTGGGACTCCAAAATAAACGCTACATAACAATCTCGAGTTCAATGGGTGGTGCAATGATTTTAGAAAACCTCGCAACCGGAGAATTAACTCCCTTGGACAACATTCTCATTAGCCCGGGAGTCGAGTTCCCCTTTCCAAAATGGATCCGTCCCTTACTACATGTGCTTCCCCCTTTTGTAATGACAATGATCAAACCGTTCATTCGTTGGTACCTTCGCACATTTACTGTTGACTCGAAGAAAGAGCCTGAACAAGCAAAACAATACATCCGTGCAGTTAACGAGGCTGAGATGCGGAAATTACGGAGATGGATCTTAAAAAATGCGAACAAGTACAATGGTTGGCATTTACTCCCAAAAATTCATGGAAAAGTTGTTGTTATCGGGGCATCTACTGATAAGACTCATAAAAGCGATTTTACAAAACGAGTGGCTGAAGCATTACCAAACAGCAGGTATATCGACCTTGGAACAAATAAAGCAGCCCATGACATGCCGCTAGTTGATTTAACAAAAACAGTCATCGAAGAATTAGAAAGCGAGCTTGAGAAAAAATAAAAACGAAGAAAATTTTGGACTATTTCTTCATTTTTCCTCCAACGGCTAAAGCAATGAAAACCACTGCACCACCAACGGAGCTTGAAATTATTATCTTTCGTAAAGCAACTTGATTAACATTGACTTTAAAATGGGCGGTATTCTTCCCAATGTTTCCAAGGCTATCTTCTGCCACAAGATGGAAATACCAAGTGCCGTTCTCCAATCGTTGAGTGATCTTCAAGCTGGTATCATTCACAAATATGCCTGTGTCCTTGGTAACTTTCGTTGTGGGATCTTGGTCTAAAAGGTAATAATACCCAACAATACTGTGCGCATCTGTTGGTTCCGTCCAAGTAAATTCAGGTTTTGTTTTCAAGTATTTCTTTGATGGGTCGGGGTGGGTGGGAGAACTTAATTGCGGTTTTAGAACGGTGCAATCTATGTCGTTTGTTAAAAAGGGGTCCCCAAGAATTGACATGCCATAAAAGAACTCGAGATAATATGTTGTATAATATTCAAAATTCTGAAACCAAGAATACAATGCAAAACCGATAGTTTTATTCTGTGCCAATTGTGAGTAGAAATGATTTCCTCCTAGCATTCCTCCAGACTTTGTTGAACCAACAACTGCTAAGGAAGAGCTACTCGAGTATAGATAAGTAACAGCCAACGAATCATTTGTATCCCAATCTGCAGCATGGCAACAATAAAGATTGTAAAAGAGAAACGGGGGGGCCAAATTATTGATTTCTGCATTTGTTATTGTTTGCCACATTCCATCCACTTTTAGATAGTGTGTTGTAGCGCTGCTGTGGGCGCAGAGGTGGAACCATTCATAATTTTTCGTCACATATTCTAACCAGACATCTTTATATGTATCAGCTCGTTTGAAGATATCCATTCGCTTGGGATAGGTAGAGGAAAGCCAACCCGGCCAATTGTCATAGGTGCCATTTGCCCAAGCCTCCCAGTCATCATCTACAAAAGTTAAAGCCTTATGTGGGCGAGAAAGTTCTCCCTGACGATAAGCATGGCATTTCTTTAGATAACGATAAATTTCTTCTTCGACAGATAAGGAGCCAAAAGTTCGGGATGAGGGATCAATTCGCCCTAAGTAAATTTCAGGGTGAATTTCTCCTGTATGGGAATCATAAACACCATCTACAGGGTCGAGGTCTTCCCAGACACCATCTAAATCGGTGAGAAAGAGGTCGCAAATGAATGTTTCTGCCGGATAATAATTTGGAACCTCATCATGATGGAAATATGCTTGTGGGTACTGCCCGATAAGCACTACTCCCTCGAGGTTTTCTGAGGAATACCAACTTTGAAACAAAGCACGTAATGTTTCCGCACTTCCAACAGCAGAGGTATAGAGTAGAGCATTAAATCCTTGATCATTCAAATCTTGCTGATATTCTACAACGGCATTTTGTATAGTAGTGTTTTGCCAAAGATCTGGGTGTACAAGAATTCGAACAACAGGCTGTTGGGCCTTTTCTAAAGCATTACTTGTTGGTTGTAAGGTAATAATTGGAACAGTTGAAAGGGTAGAAGGTTGGTACTGAGAATCTCTAATCGTCGCTTCTGAGACTGATAGAGAGCTAAAAAGAAATAAAAAAATGATTAAAAACGAGACATGCATTGTTCTGAATTTCATTGGGTTCACACAAAAAATAATTCATTTTTCACTATTTAACTTTCCTTTTTTATTACTGTAAGCTCTTTTAAGCAAAATTCTGCCTTTACTGTGAGCAAAACACTCTGAAGCCTTTTATAGTTCTTTAGCTATAATATTATTGAGGGAGCATTAAATGTTTAATGAACAGGAAGAACTTCCACGCGAAAGACTTCCGACCCGTAGAAGCATACATCGTGAAATAGAAGAAGCCTTAATTAACAAACTCTTCAAGATTGTAGAAGAAATTGAAGTTTTACCAAATGGTGAATTGAATTTTAAACCCTATACTGATAATGTATTAATCCAACTCGAGACTTTTATCGAGAAAAAATTCAAAGAAAAAGTTTTCGACCCAAAACAAGACAAGCAAATTGCTTTATTCCTAGAAAAGATAAAAATTGAACGCGAGCGCCGAGAATTCACTCTCCTCTTTCATCGCTAGCTGCTGTTATTGAAGATCTTTCGTGACTGCTCGTAGTAAAAAAGATAGCAAAAAAACAAAAAAATCACTCTATAATGAGTGTTTGTAAGTCTTGGTTAGTAGTAAGATCCGTTGTGAAAAAGGTTTTATTTTTCCGGATTTTGTCGTATGACCAATTCCACCATTCAATTTCCAACAATTGTTTAATGATCTTCTCAGGGAATCTATATTTCTTATGAACAGCTGGATTCCCAACAGTAATGGAGAATGGTAGAACATCTTTCGTCACAACTGATCCCGCACCGATAATTGCCCCATGACCAATTTTTACGCCGGCAAGGATGATAGCACGTGTGCCAATCCATACAGCATGCCCAATTTCAATTCCTTCTTTTTTCACATATGGAAGTTTTGTGTCGACTAGTGTTTTGTAAAATCTTGTTTGCAAAGCCGGCCAGTTAGCATAATGATTTCTCCCTTGAAACAGCGACTTCCGTGCTATGGCACAAAAGCGCCCAATAGAGACTGGGCCAATAATTTCCACATCATTCATTATACCTGTATATCGCCCAATTGAAACTGGTTCTCCACCAATATGGGTTCCCTCCTTAATCATCACATGGTCCTCTAAGGTAAGGAGAGTATTTATCTTAACGTTTCTCGAGATTTGTGCGTTCTCGCCACCGATGATAGGAGGTCTGAATCGTTCCTTGAGTTTTTTCCTAAGACGACGCATTATTTTTGTTCTCCAAACAATCTAATGTGGAAGGTTTTAGCTAAATAATAATTTTGGTTCTCATTTGGAGCTTTCCGATCCGGATGAGCTGGAAGGATCATCTTCCAGTTTTTCTTCTTGTTCTTCCTGTTCTTTAAATTGTAATTGATATAAATTATAATACTCGCCTTTCTTTGCTAATAGTTCCTCATTTGTGCCTTCCTCTACAATCTTCCCTTGCTGTAAAACAATAATCCTGTCAGCATTTCGAACTGTGGAAAGCCGGTGCGCAATAATGAAGGAAGTCCGGTTCTTGAGCAGTTTTGTCAGAGCCTTCTTAATCAGAAGTTCTGTATAGGGATCAACTGAAGATGTTGCTTCATCTAAAATGAGAATTCGGGGGTTGTGAAGAATTGCACGGGCAAATGAAATTAGCTGCTTTTGCCCGACCGACAATCGTTTTCCGCTCTCTCCTATGTCGGTATCATAACCATCAGGGAGGTGTTTAATAAAATCATGTGCATTAACAACTTTTGCAGCTTTAATGATGCGTTTAAGAGAGGCATCAGGATGGGCGTAAGCGATGTTTTCTTTAATAGTTCCTTTGAAAAGAACAGGTTGTTGTAAGACAATTCCCATTTGGCTGTGAAGAGATTCTAATGTAACGTTACGAATATCGTGACCATCAATAGTTATTGCTCCTTTCTGAACTTCATAGAACCGTGCCAGAAGGTTCACGATTGTTGTCTTTCCTGCGCCTGTGGGGCCAACAATGGCTATCGACTCACCTGGTCGAACATGTAGATTGAACTTCCACAAAACATATTGCTCATCTACATACGCAAAAGAGACATCTTTAAATTTCACTTCGCCTTTTATCCGTGGCAAAACATATGCATCTTCTTTCTCAAGAACACTAGCTGTTTGTTGGTTGAGTTCATAAAGCCGCTCTGCCGCAGCCATTGTTGATTGGAAAGTATTGTAAAACATCGTTAAATTCAAAATCGGATTAAAGAACATACCAATATATTGTGTGAAAGCAATTGCTTCACCAGGAGTGATAGGCAGATGGATGGTAGATCCAGAATAATAAATGGTCCAGCCAGCATAGAGATAAACAAAGCCAACCACAGCGGAAGAAAGAAAATTAAAAATAGGATATGTCGCAGCAAAAATCGCTTCTGCACGGATGTTTGCTTTTCGATCCTCAAGATTCACTTTCTGGAACTCACGGATATTTTCTCGCTCCCGGGTAAAAGATTGTGAAACCTTTACACCATTAATACCTTCTGAAAGAGTGGAGGTAATATTCGCAATTGTTTTTCTCGTTTTTCGATATGCCTCTCGAGCACGCACTTTAAAGATGTAACTAATTAGAATTGTTGGTGGAACGGAGACACAAATAGTGATTAATCCCAATTCCCAATTCATAACAATCAAGAATATAGACACCCCAATAACAGTTAGAAAATCAGTTAAAGAGGTAATAATTGAGCCGCTCATTAATTCATTAATTTTGTCACAATCATTGGTCACTCGAGAGATTATTCGTCCACCCTCTTGTTTGTCGAAAAATTCCATAGATAATCCTTGAAGTTTGGCAAATGTCTCACTCCGAATTCTCTTAACTGAACTATAACCAATCCTATAGAGAATGAAATTTTTCAACAGATTTATCACAGTAAGGCTAACAGCAATCCCAAAGAGAATCAAACAATACATCAACAATTTTTGATAATTACCATCGACAATGGGGTTTTCACCAAAGCCTTGGTCAATGATCGCCCCTGAGATGTATGGAGAAACCATTCCCAAGCCGGTGCTAATTGCTATGAATATAAACGCTAAAATCACCAGGCCAATGTCGCCTTTGAGATAACCAATAACCCATTTTCCAAGAACGAGGTCTGAAGTCACTCGAGAGTGTTCCTCACGCTCTGCTTCTTCTGCGAGATCAATGAATTTTCCACGATGTCGTAAGTTCATTTTGCTTTTCCACCTTTTTGTTTCTTCTTTTTTATCCGTCGCTTCTTATTTTCGACAATCTCTTTCACTACCTCATCGGGTGTT
>Ga0190348_1000475_pt1 | contig 11023 bp, 9 predicted proteins | sample 48721367_MG_FD_161658 | JGI IMG/M metagenome (GOLD analysis project Ga0190348, IMG submission 161658) | Hydrothermal vent microbial mat bacterial communities from Southern Trench, Guaymas Basin, Mexico - 4872-13-6-7_MG | ecosystem: Environmental > Aquatic > Marine > Hydrothermal vents > Microbial... | reverse complement strand
GAGGCACGTTTATATTCGTTGATGTAAGCTATTGGATATTAGGCGATCTCCCTGATCTGGATTTCGAAGATCCGGTTCTTTATAGTCTTGCTATAGGTCGCACACTTGCAGGCGGGGAGTGGGGTGTTTTGGCGTCAATATCGGGCAATTCCAGGACGATGGAGCGCGTTGACCCGCCGATGCAGGTAACTTTAGCAGGAAATTACCAGGTCAGTGCGGATATCCACCTAATGGGCAGTGTAGCCGTTGGTTTGACGGAAACGTCGCCTGATTTTGTCGTTTCATTGGGGTGGCGTACCGGTATTTAAAGCTGAATAATGTAATTTAGGCGGAATCTACGCTATAGATAGCGCCCGTAGCTCAATGGATAGAGCATCGGCCTTCTAAGCCGAGGGTTCTGGGTTCGATCCCCAGCGGGCGTACAGGTGATCACGCACGAATCCGGGATATTTCGAATGGGTTTGTGTGGCGTTTTGTGGGGATTTTGGGCATATTTAATTGCAAAATGATTGCAAAAAATCATCCGACACATGTCAAAGCTTCTGCAGCCTCAAGCAGATCGTTCGGTACTACGTGAGTGTAAATTTCAGTCGTCGCGGTACTGCTATGCCCCAACATTTTGGCTATCTTCGTTAAGTGAATCCCCTTTCTGACTAAATCACTCGCCGCCGTGTGCCGTAAACAGTGTAAGTGCAGACTTTTTCGAATCCCCGCTTTATCGCGGTAACGCTTGAAAAGATGAATAACCCAGTGTGAAGTGTAATCAAACGGCTTCGGTTGTGATCTATCAAGGGACATAATGACCTGCATTAATTCAAGAGAGATCGGTAGTGTTCGCTCTTTTTTTGTCTTTGTTTTTTTAAAGGTAAGCTGTTTTTGTTCAAGATCTATATCCGACCATTGTAGATTGAGCGCTTCACTCCGACGGCATCCTGTTAGAAGGTAGAATTTGAAAAGCTGTAGGTGCTTTTCATTTTTAATTATTGATAGGAACCGCGCTTTTTCACCTGGTGATAAGCAAAGCGGGATATTTTTTGCTTTCACTTTTGGAATCATACCCTTTTTCGCAAACGGATTCACTCGCAAATACTTCTCCCCAGGTTTTTCCCCCGCCCAATTAAAGGCTGTTCTGAGTGCTCGCAGTTCAATACTCGCTGAGGCGGGTTTGATTGTTTCATCCTTGAATTTGCGGTATTGATGCGCAACTTTCTCTGTTATCGAAGTTAAAGCGCAATCACCTGTGAAATTTAGCAGCCTTCTAAGTGAATACTCATCGGTTGAAACGGTCCGCTTTGCTTTCCCCAGTCTGCGCCGGTCTTCCAGATAAATGTTGATGAATTCCGACAGAAGAATCGGTTTTAATTTATCAACCGGTTCCAAACCATCTTCAATACGAATGATGTTTTCTTCGATCTTACGTAGCATCTCCATAGCGACTTTTTTGTCAGCTGTTTTCGTTGATCTCATAAAATGCTTTCCGTTTACATAGCCGGTTACGTAATAAACGTACCCGCTTTTTCGTTTCCGTTTGAAGAGTGTCGCCATTGTTGACCTCCGCTATTGAGAGTACTAAGGCCGGTCTTGTCAACGCCCATAGGAGGCGCCGGTGTCTTTGCAGAACACCGAGACCGGCTCGTGATTCAGGAAAAGTAAAGCCAGAGCGAACTCTGGCCGCTCCTATGGTTTTGACAACTAAAATATAACATCCCAAATCGAGAAAGTCAAGAAAAATCTTCCATCCTGATAAGATATTATACACTTGTCGAAACTTCATTGCGGTCCAGCCACCTATCCAGTTTGGATTTCTTGAATCGTATCTGTTTGTTGATTTTATGGTGAGGAATTTTTCGCATCCTCACCCATTCTCTAAGAGTATATTCGCTGATGGAGAGATATTGGGCTGCTTCATGAACAGAGAAAACCTCTTTAACAGGTTCGGTTTGCCTACGAATCTGTTGAAGCTCGGTTAGTATGTCCTTCAGCAGCTCTTCCATTTTTTATTTCTTGGACTTGTATTCTTGGTACAGGTCATTCTGGACACAGATAACCTTCACGGCTTCGTTCATCTCATGCCAAATTTTGTTCTGAATGTTTTTGAGTTCTGCCGCTTTTGAGCTATCCAGGTTCGCTGATTTTGCAAGTCGATCAATGATACCTAAAAGCTTATCCCGATTGTAATCAATGATTCTGATCGCTTCCTTGATTTCGACCGGGTCGAATTCTGCAAAATCGAAAACATGTTGCTCTCCGCAATGAGCGCAGACTGGCGTCACCAGTTTTCTGTCTTTGAGTAATGCTCTAATATCGTTGCGCTCCTCAAAGGCACAACCTTTTCCTCTCCCTCTTCCTCTGATAATGAAGTAATCCATCAGTTCCTCAGAATTATTGTTCACAATTGCTTCAGAAAGCCTTTAACAGTTTGTTGGAGCGATTTTATACCCTATAACAGGGTGCAGTGAAGTATTTCAGCTGTTCAAGCACAAAACCACTTCCCATGAATCCGTCTATGAAACTGCTTTGCTTTAGAGGATCCTGCAGGTGTTTCTGTGTTATCATCATCTCGCTTTCATGCGTTTAAGGTTGTTGAGTTTTGAGTTTCCATTTTTAAAACTCAAGGCAAAACTCAAGGCTTTTCTCTGCGTATATTTCATATTATTTACCCCTAATTGAGTTTATTGAGTTATTTTCTAATAATTAGAGGAAGAGTAAAATAAAAGTATTAGAAAGAGGGAAAAGGCTAAAAGTACAAGAGAAGTAGGTCAAATAAAACTCAAATAACTCAAGCCTCCCCGTTTTCTTCGCCATAACCGTAGATTAGGAGAATGAGTTTTCCCCCGAGTTTTGGAGTTTCTCACGATATGGTCCCCTTCTTATGGAACAGATACTCCTTCACGTGGCCTTTTTCACTCACATCAACTGCAAATTCATGCTTCAGGAAGGGAATTAACCTGGCGAAATGCCGTCCGAAGGACCTGCTGTTCGGGAAGGGGAAGTTCATCTTCTGTTCTTCTGCTATTTGCATGAAATCAAGATGCATTTCCGGCCCTTTGAAGACTTTGCCCTCTTTTCCATCCCTTTCTATCCATTCCAGGAATAAACTGTACAGAATATCGTCCTCTGTGGTGAATTTGAGTTGTTCTCTGGATAGCCTGGCGAGGATCTCTCTGACTTCCGTCTCTCGATTTTTCAGTTTTCCCCACTTCAGGATAAAGGAGCCGAAGTCAGCCATTCTAAAGGGATGATCGAATTCCCCGGGGTCGAAGGTATCGGCCAGTTTCAGGGCCCGGATCATCTCCTGCAGGCGTTCCAGCAGGGCTCGCCAGAGTTTGGCCCGGTTCTCGTTGACTTCCCGGTTCACCTCGTGTTCGGGGTGAAGCTTCTCATCTTCAAGGCGGTCCACCTTCAGGAGAAGTAACCGTTCCGCCACGTCATCACGCTTGAAATGAGGCTCCCGCGAGCTCAGAAAGACGAAGGCATTTAACGGAGCCTCCTTCAATCCGAGTGTCGTATAAAGCTCCCGTCTGGTGTGAATGCCACCGGTCGCCAAGATGGCCAGACAATCGTTTAGCCATTCCTTGCGTTGATCGACCTGATCGAGAACCACAACGCTGTGATTCACCATTAAGGTGATGAAATCCTCTTCATTTTTCGGCAGTTGAAATATGTCTGCTTTCGGCCCGAAGAAGAGCTTCATCATCTTACGCCAGGTGGACGATTTCTTGCTGCCCTTTTGCCCGATCAGGGCTGGAATGATGCGGGTAGGCATCACCGACTTGAAGAAAACCATGCGGATGGCCATATCGAGCAGGAGGCGCTTATCGTCCGCCGTCAGATTGTTCTGAACGAAAATAAGGGGATCCAGTATGATCCTTTCGTAGAGACCTTCCTCAAGCTCGTCAGCGATTTCCAGCGGTGCGCTGTACGGCTCGGGCAAGAGTAGAACGCCATCCTCACCGTTGTCCACCATATCGATCCGGTCTTCAGTGACGCGGTACAGCTGGCCCGGATTAGCGCAAATATAGAGGGTGAATGAGCGGGGATTATAATGGCAGAAGATGTGGATTTCGGCCTTTTCTCCTTTCGTTTCGGCGTGGATTTGTAGTTCATTCGTGAGGTGATTAAATAACCGGTCTGACGGATTGATCCCGTACTCGTAAAGCAGGTGACGAAAAAGGCGGCTGTCCCTGGAGATCTCAATCAGCATCTTATCCTTGAACACGTACGATTTCCCGCTTATTTCATCGGTGTACAGGGTAGAGGACTGTTTCAGGTCTTCGAGTATAACTTCGCTGACTCTCTGGCTCAATTCATATTCGTTCATTCCTCTCCTCTCCCGTCTTAAATGATCTACTCGCTGGCAAGCGGTTGATTCCGAATTCGCAGTTCTTTTTTCAGACTTTGCTATTTCGTTTAGCTTCTCTCTACTGATCGTCTTTCCGATCCCCAGACCACCCTTATTCTTCGGTTTGGCCAGTTGGTCGATATATTGCTTCTGGACGATGGGCCCACGCGTGGAGATCAAGGGATAAACATATTCATCGAGTTGCTTTTCCACATACTGAGCACTGGCGTTATACCCTGCCAGCCGTCCGATATAATGATCCAGGATCGGCTCGGCCTTGCGGATTAAAGCACTGAAGTCATCTCTCGTATACCCCAACTTAAACCAGTCGTTTAGATCCTTTACCGATTGTAAGCCTCCGAAATCTTCAGCCTTTGGCGATGGCCTCCTGAAATCAAGGCGCGCTTCCCCTTGGGCCTGGTGGAACTGCTCCTGTTTGTTTTTTTGCCAGGCTTGCTTCGGAAGTTGAAGGATAAATACATCGCCGGTACACAGCTTTTTGTAGATCTTCATGGCAGCTTCTATGGCCGCCCAGTATCCATTCTCGTTTTCGTCATTGTCCGGAATGATGAAAATGCGGTTAAAATGCTTGAAAAGGCCTGCATCGGGGATATTCCCCGCTCCCAGCGTGCCCACTGCATTTAGTCCCAGGGTGAGGGCCGTCAGCGTATCCGGAATCCCCTCGCAGATGAAAACTTCCTCTTTTTTATAGGCGGCATTAATGTTATAAAGAAACTGCCTGGAGCCAATTCCCAGCGGCCCCGAGGCCAGGTTCTTATACTTCTTATCCGGCTCTTTATCGTTATCCAGAAACTTGCCGCAGACGCCGTAGACGACTCTTTGTCTGTGAAAAATGGGAAACCAGATGCGAGGGCTGGAAGCCAGCGGAAACAGTTGATCATCTTTGCCCCGAACGAGTAGCCCGGCCAATTCCAGATCGCCGTCGCTGATCTTGCCGGATTTCCTGATGGCGGCTACGTCAATGAAGCCGATATTCTGCGCTTTTAAAAGCTCTTCAGACCACCCTCTGCCGGTTAAATATTGTTTCGCCTGCGAAGTTAATCGGATCTCCTTCGCCTTCCAGAGTTTCCGATAGCAGAGCTGCGTCACCCGACCGAGGATTTCTTCCCGCAAACGGAGCCGTTCCTGATGGGTGATTTCTTCTGCTGACATTTCCCGGTCTGAAATGCCTAGCTTTTCCTTGCCATGTTGGATCGCTTCGGCCAGAGTCCAACCATTCAGGTAAATCAACAGATCAATGACCGATCCGCCCCGACCGCAGCCGAAACAGTAGAAACTGTTCGTTTCAGGGTAATGATGGAAGGACGGCGTCCTATCCCTGTGACCCGGCAGCGGACATTTGATGGTTTGCTTATCACGTGACTCCGGCAGGATGTCGGGGATAGGGAGGTTTTGTTTGATGTGTTCAATTGAGTGCATAATTATCTTATATTAAAGAAAAAACTCCCGAAAAGATAATCCGATGAAAGGGTTTCCTAGGGATTGATGCACCCGTAGAATCAAGGTTAAGGGCTGGATCGTCGGACCAATGCCCTTCTATCTATTAAAGCGGAACTTCTTTTGTGGATTTTGACACAAAATTTGTGTTAGGAGAGAGGTGAAACAGTTACTACGTGATCCATTTAATGGGGTTATATGGGGTATAGCGGAGGTGAGGAGTTAATTTTAAAGAGTCTCTCAGGTGAGCTGCGAGCTTGGGATGCACTTTTTTGATTTCACTGCAAGCCCGACTAATTGCAGTATTGATACTTTTTCGCCTTCGCCTCGCAGGCGTTTTTTCAACCAGCTCTCGCGGATTTCCCCTTATATCAAAGAATTTATTCCATTTTCTTGTTAAATCTGATTTTTCCTTGGTATGTTTTTCTATGCTAACTTGATCACCACATTCCTTTGCCTCTTGAAGTTCTGCATTGATCCTCTTAAATTCATCTTGAAATCCTTTTTTTAGAGTTTTCCAATCTCGTTCTTCTTCTTTCTTTATAGAATCAACATATAAACCCTCTTCTTCACGATGTTCTTTGCTTATGGTAGAATATTTTTGTGATACAGAAACAGGAGAGGATTCCAGGCCATATCGACTCCATATTTCCTCATGTGTAATAGTCTTATTGGGAGTTGATAAGAGATCACGAATATAATACATCCCTTTAGAGTGTTTTACTGGTTTTTCTACATCTTCAAATATGAGTAGCCAAGCTCCATTTTCTTTTTTAAAAGTGGGCATCGTTGGTTTTTCGGCTTTTCCTTGTTTATGCTTATATTCATCCGGTATTGCTAAAGCAATCAGGCAGTCAATTGGTAATTTACCTTCATTCAGTTGAGTTGCATATTTCCGCAATCCCTCATCCATCACTCTACAAACTTGCTCAGCATGACGTAGTAATAAATTCACAATATTTTCAGTAGCTCTGTAACTTTCTATATCTAAATATTGATAAATATGATTTAGTTCGGGATATTTGGTCAATAATTGTTCATCGGTTAATTCCTTGATTGTCTGAGCCAAACGCACCATTGACTCGGCCATCGTGCGATCCTTCCCCTCGGGAATGGAGCCGGTAAACAGATCGACTTTGTACTTATCAGCAGGATCAAATTCCGCCAACCCGGAGGCTAATGTGGCAAATCGCCGGTCGATACACTGTGAGCAGACCCCACAATGATATTTCCCTTTAGTTGCCTTAATGGGATGATTGCAACTGCGGGTATGTGGAATCAAATCTTGGCAATTATATTCGCCAATGAGACTTACTATGTCTGCTTTTGTTTTCCAGATGAAGGGAGTTTCGACTTTGAAGTCTTTTTCTGCTATTAAGCTGAATAGTTGTGTATATCCTGCGATGACTCGAGGGTGTGTAGAACGAGAAGCGCGGCTTCCAATAACCTGTTCTGTTATGGGGAGGTTAATACTGGTAACACCGTTTTCGTAAAATCTAATTGAAAATAATCCGAATAAAGAGCTCACTGTGGCTGCTAAAGCAGCATAAATGAAAGAACGGGTCCGTTGATTGAAATCGCGCGACGGATTTTTTTTATTCGCCCAAACAGGAACAAATATCGGTTCTTTCTGTTCTGCTTTACTACCGAGGAGTGTGACCAAATCTTGAGTTGGACCTGCTAGTTTTCCGGTAGATCGATGGTTGACTACAACCACTCGTTTGGAGTCGGCGATCATCTCCTGAACTGCACCAGCAAGTGAATCAAGCCCACCGGAAAACAGCATGACCGAATCAGCTTCATGATAGGTTCTACCCGGCTGAGCTAATTCAAGATATTCCTCTAGTGGCGGTAAATTATTACCTTTGAAGAAATGAAAAGAATAACTATCATCGGACAAAAAGTCTAGAGTATCTTTCAGTACATCTTGGACGTTAGGTGTAGACCAGAACTTTATATCTCGTACAGGTATACAAAAATGGAACTGTCTCGACCATTTACCGCCGAGGTTCGGAACTCCGCTACCACCCCTGGTTACCAGCTGATCTGCGCCATAAACATAAACCGCTATTTCAAGCAGATCAACCCAACGGTCTGGAATCTTCGTGGAAAGGCGTTCGCTGATATCAGATATTTTAATGGTTACATTCTGACTCCTACCGAAGGTTGAAATCTTTAGTTCGGTTCTAACGTCGGGAAGTTTACCTCTCGGTTCGACGCCTCCGCAGAGAATGGCAGCGCTATACTCCATCAATACCAATTCCTTTATTCATATAGCGTTGCACTTTTCTAATAGCATAACCCCAGAAACCTTTTGCGGCTTCGGGGGTTATTTCTTCACCTTCCCGTCTTTTCTTCAACAGCCAAGCCCCAGCATACTCTTCCACAATACACGCTATCTGCCTGCAGTGCTGATCCAGTGCTTTTTTAAAGTCAAGGTGTTCTTGGATATTAACGAATCGCCGTTCACTCCCCACGTGGTTCGATAACTCCATACTAAGGAAATAAGTTAAGTAACGTCGGAGGAAATCTCCGGTAAATTCGCTCATCAGATTTGAGAAACCCTTTTGGGTTACTAAATAGCGAATAGCACTGTGAACCGCCTCCGGGGATTCACCAAACAGCCCTCCTGCTTTGTCGGATAATACTGCCGTCAAACTCGCCGTCGCTGCCATTTGACCAATTTCACCAATGTCCGAACGGTGGGTTAGACTTCGATTGTATTTGTCAACGGCTGCTAAGAACGCGCTGGTGAATCCTAAAACTGAGGAAGGATCTTTTACATCTATGCCGATATCTCTAAGGGACTGTTGGAAATCGGAAGTTTGTGGTTGCTCGGCGGCTTGGGCAAGCTTAATCAGTAGATAAATCGCATGGGCGATGGTGGGGTCTTCTGTGGCTTTATTGAAACCGCGAGTCGCAGCATCCAATGTCGCCTTTGCAACCTCTGGAACACCGGCGCCCCCATCAATGAGAATGGCAACTCGCTTCCAATTCGGTGTCCCGGGCCATTTGCGGAGGGATATGTGACCCATGATGGTCCTGAGGTAAGTAAGCTATTGTCTGATCACTAAAATATAACGGATATTTGGGGAGTTTTCAACCAGCCATTTTCAAGGAAATCCATTAGTTAGGCAGGGAATCGTCGTTTTTTCATAATCGTATGAACTCATCATAATCCCCACTTAGACAATGGTATTTTTACAATCTAAGGTTCATCCTCTTTTCGGATGCCAGTGTGTCAAGAACTGCCAAGTGATAGAATCGGTTTGTTATGCATGTTGATAAAGGAGATTATTCTCTCTGTCCTTCCACCAGGAACCGCGAAAGGAACCAACACTTCATCAGCAAGTGACACAACGAACTGATTGCGCTTCCAAGATAACTCTTTTGTCATGCGCCTGTATTTTGCGTCAAATGGAGATAAGATAAGCAGATTCCCCGCTTCAAGCATCTTCTTCCATTCAGGTTTTAGACGCATATCTTCTAAACTGCGGGCAGGGCATAGGATGGCAGGTTGGTTTATCCGTTGTAAAACTCGAAGGCACTCCTGCTCCACTGGTGAATGAAAACCGCTGATGACCGCGGTGTTTGATCCCTCCAGCGACTTGATATAATCAACTGTTTTCAGGATGACACTACCAGGACAGGTGGAAGAGCAGAAAAGGGCTAATTTCCTTTGTGAACAAATCTCCTGATTACCAATAGCTCTAACCGTATTCTGTTTTCGATCAAATAAAAACAGTTGCCTTATTTCATATCGACTTGTCGAATTCATTTCAAAGTAGCCTCACACAACCTGGCTTCCGCTTTTAGCCAAATTACAAGGGACGCAGGAAACCTGACCATTCTCAACAACTGTTTTTCCACCTTTTGACCATGGGATAATGTGGTCTGCTTGCCAATTATCCCATTCGCATTTCACACCATCACATTTTATTTTTACTTGACACACCCCATTATCTCGTCGGAATATTGCCCGCCGTTGCTCGTAGGTGAATAGACGCTGTGGATCTTTCAATTCAATATTTGGAAAGGCTATAAAGAATTTCTCAAGTAAGAAATTATGACGCCAAAGTATTGATTCGTAGCTATCTGTGCTGTGACTTATTTTATCATGATAACTCGTCATTAGTGGATCACGAATATCTTCTGGTAACTTTCTCTGTTCATCTTTGTAGGTTTCGAATTGAATAAACCAATTTCTAATGTCGTCGTGACGATCTTGGATTACGTACTGCTCTAATAGGTGCGACACCATCGCATATAAAGAAATCACATTGTATCTCTCGAGTTCTGGTGTTTTCTCAGGGAAAGCCTTTAAGAGATAATCGAGAACTCTTCTTATCTTTCTTGCTTTGGCACTGTTTTCATCAAATTCTTTCTGTTCTTCATACATTTTGTTTAAGTTAGAATTTTTTACATGACACGGTCCACCTTCAATTTCGATTAAAGTCATCTGTGCTGCAATATGGTCAAAGGTGTATCTCGAGTTGGAGAATCTGCAATTTTCAAAAAATGGGTGTTTTGCCAAGCTCTTAATGAAATCACGCATTTTCCCTGACATAGCATTTCTTTTTTCCTGTGCCTTTAGGGTAGTGCCATTTTGCAAGCGTAGGAACATCTCTCTAACTTCTTCTTCATCTGTATCTGATAATACAACCACATCCAGTGGATAGGTATCGAATTGTATGCGAAGTTCATCAGGCAAATCAGTGTATCTCAGCGAAGCCAAATGGAACCCATCAACTGGATCAGCATCTCTTGGTAACGCGTACGCACCCGCCTGAAACTCCCAAATTGCTCGCAAACGCTGCTGTCCATCAACAACATCATAAGTGTCCGGTCTGGAACCGGTCTTTCGCCAATATAACTTCGGGATATCGTATCCACGAATAATTGTGTCAATGAGCAACTGTTTCTGCGACTGACTCCATACTGCAGGTCTTTGGAAATCAGGATTAGTGTTTATTCTTTCTTTAATTCCACAAACGGTACTTAAAGGCCAAGGCTTTTTGTTTGTGTCCATTTGATCTCCTTTTAGGTTGTATTTAACCCCATCCGATATTTGATGTCGTAATTGATGATGAAATCGAGTTCCTCATCGGTGAAACCGTAGTAATGTGCTAATCCGCTATCTATTTCATCTAATATATTTTTCGAACGTGATGCATCTATATTTATTTCATCGGTATTGATTAAATCTCCTCTTCGCTGCCGTGT
>Ga0190348_1000472_pt1 | contig 11049 bp, 10 predicted proteins | sample 48721367_MG_FD_161658 | JGI IMG/M metagenome (GOLD analysis project Ga0190348, IMG submission 161658) | Hydrothermal vent microbial mat bacterial communities from Southern Trench, Guaymas Basin, Mexico - 4872-13-6-7_MG | ecosystem: Environmental > Aquatic > Marine > Hydrothermal vents >... | reverse complement strand
AATCTTGTGAGAGCGAACCTGAGTGCGGAGCAGCAATATCCTCGCTGGGGATATTGACTGCGTTTTTTCGTACAGGAGACCAAAAAAGAAAAAACTAAAATAAACTATACCCCCTTCTACCTTGCTCTCTTTCTACTTCTCTCCTACCTCGCTATTTGTTCTATATCGACCCCTACCTTGCTATTTTTTTTATACTTCTCCTACCTTGTCTTACTGCCCCGGTATTCTATTAAGAAAAGCATATCTGAGACTGAGCGGGCATAGTTTTTCTACTTGACTATTTTTCTCTAATATATAAACTAACCCTATGACAATCACTCTATTTGAGGATGATGAATGGAAAAAATTTCTCCCCATTGCTTGGACAAGAGGGGTATGGGATATTATAACAGGTGGATTTACACAGAAAAAAAGGGCAAGGCTATTCTACGATTCAGATATCTTCACCTATTCTAAAAGGGACTATATAAAAAATAACTACCCGGAGGATCCACCTTTTGTCTATGTCAACGCACGATTAAAGAACTTTATTCCGATATCTGAATTAAAGGAAGATACTATTGTTAGGTCTCGTAACACCATTGCCTATATCTACTCAAACAAGGTAATAGACCCTCTTACACCTCCTGAATTTCCAATAAAAGATATGGATATCCCATTCTTTAATGCTATATACGAGGTCATTGAAGAATTCCCTGAGAGGCTCAAAAGGGATCTGGAATCTTTGATAAAAAACACTAAAATAAAAGAAATAGAAGGTGTCTATATCATTGGTGAACACAAGGCAATCATAGGAAATAATGTTGAAATTTCACCCCCTATTACAATTGATACAGATGAAGGTCCTGTAATTATAGGTGCTGGCACAAAGATTGAACCATTTACATTCATTAAAGGACCTGTCTTTATAGGAAATAACTGCTTTATAAAGTCGGGCACAAGGTTAACTGATGGTATTTTCCTGGGAGACTGGACCAAAATAGGGGGAGAAATCGAGCATACAATTATCCAGGGCTACTCTAATAAACAGCATCAAGGATTCCTTGGTCATTCCTACATTGGTGAATGGGTAAATCTCGGGGCAGGAACGACAAATTCTGACCTTAAGAATAACTATTCAAATGTTTCAATAATAACACCAGATGGAAAAATAAAGACAGGTATGAGATTCCTCGGGCTTATTGCAGGAGACCATACAAAATCTGCCATAAACACCTCATTCAATACAGGAACATTGGTAGGCCCATTTGTGAATATTGTATCAAGTGGATTTCCTCCAAAGTATATACCTCCATTTACCTGGTATGTGGAAAAGGGGGAGGAATACAACCTTGAAAAGGCACTTGAAACAGCAGCGATCGTTATGAAAAGAAGAAATGTAGTGATGGATGATGTATATAAGTCTATGGTCAAGAGGGTTTTCGAATTAACAAAACAGACAAGATAATATCACCTTTTCTAAAAACAAATAGAAAATTTAATAATGATGTTTCTTTATATCTAAAGTTTTGGGTAATGCTTACTTTTCACCTTCCCTGTATCAGAATTGTAATTATACTCCCTATCATAATATAATTTGAGGTTCAATTCATCGATGGATTTGGGTAGGCAACCATCGTGATAAATCTTGTACTCCTCTATTGCAGTTCTTATTTTATTCAGGTCGTCCATTACCCTTACCCTTTGTGGGAGTTTAACCATATTGACGGCAGTCTTTTGTATATCCTCCCTCTCTTTTTTACAGGAAAGCGGTAAAAGAGAAAACATCACAATAAAAAGTATAATATACCATTTCATATCTTAAGTTTAGCCTGAAAAAAACAATATGTCAAGAAGAAAGGGAAGTAGAAGAAAACAGGATATAGGATATAAAGAATACGATATAGAAAATGCGGAAGTAAAAAGACCGTGATGCATAATTCGTGGAAAAAAGGCAAACAATGAAAGACAAAATGAAATCAAAAAGAAAAAATATATAAACCCAAAAATTGAGATTTACGTCTTGTCGTTTGCCTTTTTCTTTCGTCTTTTATCGTGTGTTGTCTGCCGTTTTTTCCTCGCTTTTTGTTCTATACTTCTTCTACCTTGCTTCTCTTTCTACTTCTCTCCTACCTCGCTATTTGTTCTATATCGACCCCTACCTTGCTATTTTTTTATACCTCTCCTACCTTGTCTGTCTAGAATACCAGAAGAAAAAATAACCTATAACTCTATCTCTTGCTCTTCTGATGACGCAGTAAGGAATTTGGAAAGATACATAGCGGGGCAGGGATAATAGCCAATCCGAAAAATATCGTCTCCAAAAGTAATATCTCCTCCGCCTGTAGCCAAAATCCCCTTATCCTCTACAAATTTTAAAAGCGTGGACGTTAAAGATTTTACATTGTATGGACTCCAGACCTCAATACCTGATATTCCAAAATTTAAAACCTTCTCCAAAAATTTCATTATAAAATCGTATGAATAATTTCGGAAATTCTTCCCAGGTGCAACAACGACAGGCAGAATTTTCTGATCTCCAATCTTCTCAACCACGTCTTCAAGCATAACGGGGTTATCTAAATTTTTTTTAATAGGATACCTGTTAATCCATTCAAAAAAGTCGTTTACAAAGAATTTTACATTAGCCCCTTTATTACTCAATTGAATAAAAAAATCATTTGGCAGGGCATACGGAGAACTAAAAATATTGCCAAAAATCCTTTCCACGTCGCTATTTCGAAAATAATCCTTTTGATACTCCAAGTACAACTTTAATCCCTTCAGAAAATTTTTCCTTGATGTATCAATAATCTTTTCAAATGGCACAAGAGCACTTAAATGCGATGTGTATAAGACCAAAAGAAAACCTGTTTCTTCGCAGAATACATACATTTCTACTCCATACAAGGTTTTAATCCTATGTTTTTCTGCAAAGGAACTTATCTTTTTTAGTCCGCTAAAGGAGTGGTCACCTATAAGACCAATTGTATCAATCTTCATTTCCTCACTTCTTTTGAAGATTTTATCAATCTCAATCTCTCCACCACATCCCTTCGGATGTATATGCAAATCTCCAATCATATTTTTATTGCTTACAATAACCATTCCAAAAAATTTGTCGTTCATTTTCAGAAACTTAACGATAGAGAATTATAAATTTTGTAAAAATTTACACAAATTATATAAAATAAAGGAATAGAATCCAGAAGAAAAAAACAAGGTAGAAGAAGTAAGAAATAGGAAGTGAGAAGTGGGAAGTAAAAAGACCGTGATTTGTGATTCGTGAATCGTGGAAAAAAGGCTTTCCTTTATAGAAGATCAGGACGTAAGACAAGGTAGGAGAAAAATAGAAGAAAAGAGCGAGATGATAATGGCTGAAATACAGGATATAAACAAATTTTTAGATGATGGATATCTGGCAAGTTATGCAGATACCCTCCATTCTGTCAACAAAAATATGGGCGCTGTCCCTAATTCCTAATTAATTTCAAAAACATCATTTTTATCTGAGACAATGCCTTTTTATCATCCCCTGTTTGCTCTATCAAAGAGAAGGAGATTTAGAATTGATTTAGTCTTAAACTTACTTGTCCTGATTGCTCCTACCCCACTTATGATTCTTGTAAATAGAAAAAGGGCAAATATACCAAATGCAAGATTCATCATCCATAATGGTTCATGGAATAATCTCGTTACGAATGGCATAAGAAGGAAAAAGATAAGCATTGGAAGAGGTGAGCTCTTTTTAATACCACTGAGTCCTGCAAACACAACAAATAAAATTATGGTTTCACAAGGCATAAAATAATATAATACTCCCCAGGAAGTAGATGCTCCTCTACCACCGCCTTTAAAACCAAGCCATATGGGCCAGTTATGTCCACAAATAGCAGCAAGTCCAGAAAGCGATGCCAGAGGTTCAGAAAATCCAAGCGAGCCCATGATGAATATTGGGATGATACCCTTCATAAAATCACAAAAGAATACAATCACCGCTGGAAGAAAACCAAGGGTTCTGTAAATATTGGAAGTGCCGATTTTCCGAAAACCCTCTTTTGTCACATCTATTCCCTTTATCTTGCCAGCTATGTAGCCAGAAGGAATTGACCCTATAAGATAACCAAGCAGTATAAAAAAGGAAATTTTCACCATTTAACCTTTAATTTACTTTACCCAAATTGTCCTTTCCCCACCGCTGAAGAATAACTTAAAGTTTGGAATGGTGCGGGCAAGAAGAAACAGTATGACAACACATACTATTGAAATGGTGGCCAAATCTGTTCCAAGGATAATGAATGAGATGGGGGTAAGAACAAGAAAACTAAGGAATCCAAGAGTCGGATAGTGCGTAAAGAATATTGTGATTACTGCACCAAAACCAGCAATGCACAGGGTAATAGGTGAAAGGAATCCTATAACCCCCAATGCTGTGCTAAATCCCTTGCCTCCTCTAAATTTATAGTAAACAGGAAAATCATGTCCAATAATAGCACAAAGCCCTGTAATAGCTACTGAGAAATTTGCTCCTCCCATGATTTTTAAAAAAAACATAGGAACGATTGCCTTCAGCATGTCACAGATACAAACCATAACTCCATATATCTTCCCTACATTTGTAAATACATTCGCTGTCCCTAAATTCCCACTGCCTGTTTCCCTTAAGGAAACTCCCTTTGCACTTGCAATTATGTGGGCAAAGGATATGCTTCCAAGAAAATAAGCCAACACTGGAAAAAGTATCTCTTTTAACATAATTAGCCTTCCATAGGATAATAGGATATTCCCCATGCTCCTGGCCCCACATATACACCAACAACGGGATTAAGCTGCAAGATATATAGCTCGCTTACAGTAAACTCTTCTCTGATCGTCTCTTCTATCTCCTGGCAAATTTTATCATCCGTGGTATAACCAAGCAGAACTTTCAATCTTTTTGCCTTAGATACTGTGAGGTCTTTTCTTATCGCATCCTCTATCTTTGAAATTGCCTGAGATGCTGTTCTAACCCTTCCAAAAGGGACTATCTCACCACCAGAGTATGTGACCATTGGGATTATCTTCATCATTGCACCAAGAAATGCTTTTCCTTTACCCAGTCTTCCGCTTCTGTGAAGGAAGCCAAGGTCAGGAATAGCAAGAATCATTTTGACCTTTGACCTTACTTCCTCTGCCTTAGCTTTTACACTTTCAATATCCTTACCTGCAAAGGCTTCAATAGCAGATTCAAGGACGATCATCCCTTCTCCCAGAGTTGTTAACCCTGTATCATATACCGCTACCCTTACATTATCTTTTACCATTTCAGCAGCAGTGAGTGCCGAATTATATGTTCCACTCATCTTTGAAGATAGATGGATAGATAGAATAGTGTCAGTTTCCAGTTTTTTATATGTGTCAACCAGAAGCCCTGTAGGAAGAAGCGTCGTCCTGGGCATTTCTCCTTCTCTTAACCTTTTGTAAAATTGTTTGGGTGAGATACTTGTCACCTCTTCATCCCCAAGGTATAAGGGATGCTTTAATATGGTGATATCATACTTCTTGACAAGAACTTCTGGTATATCACTTCCATCATCAGTTACAATCTTTACCATAGATTCCTCCTGGTATAATTTTCATTATACCTGATTACTCAGATTTTTGAATACGATTACACAAATTAAAAAGACAATCTTTTTATCTGACAACTCTTATTACCAAAATTAACTAACAAACCAACTTTTAACGATGATGCTTTTAAATAAGAAAGTACCTGGTATTTAAAAACATCCGGTATATTGCCAGTTACTGCCTTAATTTCAACTACAATTTTATCCTCAACAACTAAGTCCACAATGAAATTCCCTACTTTCTTACTCCGATAGTAAACCTCAAACCGTTTTTGAGTCTCATACTTTAAACCTTCCTCCTCAAAAGCTAATTTCAGTGCGGCATGATATACTTTTTCATTAAATCCTGGCCCTAATTCAGAGTGAACTCTGTAACAACAACCTATTATTCGTTCTGTAAGAGGATCTCTATCTTCCATAATCTGTGTAATCTGTTTTTGCAATCAGTGCAATCAGACATCCTGATCATTATAGGATGTTTTACTCTGCAGAGATTATATATTGATAAAAAGGTTGTCCTCCGTAATAGAGTTCAAAGTCCTTTTTGCTAAATCCGTCCTTCAATTCTTGAAGAAGTGTTTCTGCATCCTCTTTCCTTATATCAATTCCATAAAAGAGAGTAAATGTTTCTCCTTCCATCTTCTTTGCCAGTTCAAACACAGCTTCATTTATGTTTTTATGAGCCTTAATCTCCTTTTCAAATATGGAAATAATATCACCTTTATTAACCTTCTGTGTTCCAAATTGAGCATCCCTTGCCGCGATTGTAACCTTTCCTGTTTTTACGTTTTTTATCGCCTTTCGCATATTTTTTTCATTCTCTTCTGTGCTTGACTCTGGATTATAAGCCAAAAGTGCGCTCATTCCCTCAGGAATTGTTCTCGCGGGAATCACTATTCCGTTTTTCTTGCTACATTTCAATGCCTGTTCAGAGGCAGGGATTGCATCACCATTACAAGGAAGTATAAAATAGAAGTCTTCACCATTAAGGTACTTTAGCACCTCTTCAGTGCTTGGGTTTAATGATTTTATTACTTCTGCGCCCATGCTTTTTGCGATTTCACAAAAGCCATCTCCAGGGACAATTGCCAAGACCTTTTGATGGCTTTCTGTTTCCACACCTTGTTTTATTGTGATAAACTCGTGTTGTTGCTCTTCCATATCTTCAATAAATTTATCATCAAGTTCTCCATATTTTGAGCATATCTCAAATATCTTTTCTGGCTCATTTGTGTGGATATGCACCTTTGTAATGGAGGGAGAAGTTACAACAAGAATAGAATCTCCATATGGAGCAATCTCCTCCTCCAGTAACAGCTTCTGAATATCTTTACCACGAACAAGACACTCAACATCGTATTTGTATTCAATCTTTCTTTCCCAGACCGAGATAAGCCTTCTTGCAAATTGCTTGAGCGCAGGGATTGTTTTTATTTTTCTGACCTTCATTAGCCATAATACCCTTTTCCAAGCAAGATCCATCCTCTGTGGTCTATTCTGCCATATTTTAACTATACCTTCACCAAGATTGAAAAGATTTCTCATCTTGTAAATTCCCTCTATTGTACTCAGGGTTTTCCATATATGAAGCCTATTTGATATATGCGGAACTACACCATTTTCATAGTCAAACTCTCTTAATGAATAGAGCATACCCTCAATAATATATACAAAACCTTGTGCTCCTGCATCTACGACTCCAGCATCCTTGAGCACAGGAAGCATTTCTGGTGTCTTCTCAAGGGTAATGTTTGCAACCCTCATTATATTTTCAAAAACCTTTATAAAATCCTTTTCCCTTTTGGAACTTTTAATTGCACATCTTGAAATATCTCGCATAACCGTAAGGATTGTTCCTTCAACCGGATTCCTTACTGCATTCCGTGCAGCAGTTTCACCCTCCTTCATCGCAAGAGCAAAATCCAATGTATCTATCTCCTCTTTATGGTTAACAGCACGAACAAAACCCCTCAAGAATTGGGAAAGGATTATTCCCGAATTACCTCTTGCTGCCAGAAGACTATTCTCAACGATATTTCCATCCCCAGATAATGCCCCTTTGAGTGTAAGAGTCATATTTGAGCCTGTATCACCATCTGGAACAGGAAAAACATTTAAATTATTGACCCACTCCTTCTGTGAAGAAAGCCTATCGTATCCTCCCTTGAGAAGGTTACTGAATATTTTTGAATCAATCTTATCTATCATTTCTTCTCAACCTACTTAGTAATCGTTTGGCTGCATCTTCTCCTTTAGCTATACCCTCTTTCCCTCTGTAGAATTCAAGTGGCTTAATGAAATCAACTTTAGGTTCTATTAAAATGTCTGGTTCCGAATGTTTGAGTTGAAGACACAGTATTTGATACTCAGTAATAGCTATGGTCTGAAGTATGATGGTAAAAATACTGGGAAACTCCTGGATTGTCTTCAATTTGTCTGTAAGGGTGAGGAATGGATTCTCTATGACTTTTTTCACAGGTTTGAGAAATTGAGAGAGACGGGTATTAACGATTTCTGAAGTAATAGGAAAGGTTAAAAGTTTTTTCTCTTCGCCTTTCATCCTGAGTTTATGAATTTTTTTCTCAGGTGAAGGAAGAATATTAACAGCAATTACGAAATCTGCTCCCATATCCCTGACACAATTCACAGGTAGGGGATTAACGAGTCCTCCATCTACGAGGAAATCTTCATTACATTTGCAGGGGGTAAATATACCGGGAATGGAAATACTTGCTCTTACGGCTTCGACTACTGAACCTTTTGTCATTATTACCTCTCTTCCACTCATAACATCGGTAGCAATAGCAGCAAAAGGTATCTTTAAGTCCTCAAATTTAGGATTGCCAATTACTGATTGCAAAAACTCTGTTATTTTCCTGCCTTCAACAAGACCAGAGTAAGGAATGGTTGGTGTAAAGAGAGAGGTTGTTTTTCTCCTGTCCAAATTGAGGGAGAGTTCCTCTAACTCTCTGGCACTAATACCCGAAGCATAAATCGCACCTATAAACGCTCCGATACTCGTTCCTGCAATAAAATCTATAGGGATTTTTTCTTCATCTATCACCTTAAGTACCCCAATATGGGCGAGTCCTCTTGCAGAACCTGAACCAAGGGCAAGTCCTATCCTTTTATCCATTTGTCCATTTCTCCGTTAGGTTTCTCATATCCTCTGGGGTTGCAAACTTGCAAACATTGGTTATTTATCATATTTATAATTTCTATAGATGCTTCCCAGGGAACCAAGACTCAATTCATAAAAGATGGGAATCTGCTTAATTTCTTTATATGTTAAACCAGTGCGGTCCTTTAGCAAAACCAAAAGTTCACCCCGCATCCTCTTGCCATAACATAGTAAAAATCACCCTTATAGGTAAATCGAGGTTTTCTCATGTTTCTATGTTAATATAATATTGCAAGTTCGCAACTCCTATCCCTAAAAAAAAACTCCAAAAAATAAAGTGCCTTCATACATACATTAACCAATTTTGCAAGTTTGCATCCTAGAAGTTTAATTATAAAAAAAGAATTAAAAATTTAAATTTCTTAAGTATAAGGGGTTGCGGAAATAAATTATTAGATTATTATATAACTAATAATATGAAAATTTATATAATAAATAAAAAAAATGAACAAAGTTAAAAAATGGGTTGAAAAAAGATATGATTTACTATGGGAACATTTCAAAGATTCCCCTTTCAGGTTTGAAAATGCGAGTAATGTCTTAAGAGAAAAATTTCGTGATGCGGGGGATAAAATTAATGTTATCCTCTCTGAACTCAGAAAAGGCGGCTATCTTACCGTATCCCTTGATCCTGAAGATGCAAGAAAAAGAATATATAAACTAAAAAGCAAGGAGGAAATCATTTCCAATCTATTCGCTTTTGGAAAGGATACTCTCTCAAGAGGAGACCTTGAGGGATTACTCAAGAAGGCTGCAGATTTGATCCGTACAAGGGTTGATTATACATTTATACTTGTTCTTCTCTTTTACAAAAGAATAAGTGATAAATGGGAAAAAGAATATCAGGATGCCTATCAAGAGGCGATTCAAGATGGTCTTACTGAAGATGAAGCAAAAGAAGAGGCAAAAAATTCAAGTTATCATACTTTTGATATTCCTGAAGAATACCTCTGGCCCAATCTTCATAACGAACCTGCAAGGTTACCTGAGAACTTTTCTAAGGCAATGAAAATAATTGCTGAGAGGAATCCCGAATTAAAGGATGTCTTTGAAAATGTCGATTTTGTTCAGTTTACTTCCAGTAGTGAGAATACTGAAATTTTAAGACAGCTGGTTGAACTTTTTAGCATGCAAAAACTTCATAATGTTTCTCCCGATATACTTGGAGATGCCTATGAATGGATATTGAGATATTTTGCACCCCAGAAGGCAAAGGAGGGTGAAGTTTATACACCAAGAGAAGTTATAAGACTTATTATTGAAATGCTTAACCCTAAACCAGGAGAGGGTGTATACGACCCAGCCGCGGGTTCTGGAGGAATGTTAATAATATCATATAAATATGTTGAGGAAAATAAGGGTAAAAAGGATGCTGATAAATTATTCCTGTATGGCCAGGAGGCAAATCCAAAAACCCTTGCACTTGGAAAAATGAACCTATATATCCATGGAATCAGAAACGCCAATTTAGTTTATGGTGATACTCTTCAAAATCCAAAGTATAAGGACGAGAACGGAATCAAAAAATTTGATATAGTAATTGCAAATCCACCCTGGAATCAAAAAGGGTATGGTGAGGATGTCGTAAAAAAGGGGGAATTCTGGAGAAAAAGGTTCCCTTATGGATTCTCACCTAAACAATCTGCAGACTGGATTTGGATACAGCATATGATTTATTCTGCTAATAAGAACGGCAAGGTTGGAGTAGTGATTGATAATGGTTGTCTTTTCAGAGGCGGAAAAGAAAGGGCTATAAGAGCTGAAGTTTTGAGGGACGACCTTATTGAATCTGTTATCCTTCTACCAGAAAAACTCTTCTATAATACTGGTGCACCTGGTGCAATTATTATTTTGAACAAAAATAAACCACAAGATAGAAAAAACAAAGTTCTTTTCATAAATGCAAGTAGCGAATACGAGCAGCATCCGGATGTGCGAAAATTGAATATACTCAAAGAAAAAAATATAAAAAAGATTGCTGATGCATATAGGGAATTCAAAGAATCTGAGGGCTTCTCAAGAATTGTGGATTATGAAGAAATAAGAGAGAATGATTTTAATCTGAATGTTACTCTATATGTGTTTCCTGAAGAAAAAATTGAGGAGATTGATGTAGCAGGAGAGTGGAAGTCATTAAAGAATCTGGAAAATGAACTGAATGATATAGATAAGAAAATAGAGGGATATATTAAAGAGTTGGGATATATAAACATGAAGAAGGAAGAATGAAGAATGAAGAAGGAAGGATGGAGAATGAAGAACGAAATTCCTCTCCATCTC
>Ga0190348_1000471_pt1 | contig 11057 bp, 10 predicted proteins | sample 48721367_MG_FD_161658 | JGI IMG/M metagenome (GOLD analysis project Ga0190348, IMG submission 161658) | Hydrothermal vent microbial mat bacterial communities from Southern Trench, Guaymas Basin, Mexico - 4872-13-6-7_MG | ecosystem: Environmental > Aquatic > Marine > Hydrothermal vents >... | reverse complement strand
TGATGATGGCACCTACGGCGTGCATGGGTTCGTAACTGACGTCCTCCAATCGCTGATTGATAAAGGCGAAGAGATAAATTTAGTGGTCGCCATCGGGCCGGTGCCCATGATGGCCGCCACCTGCACACTGACGAAGAAGTACAATCTCCCCACCGTCGTCAGCCTGAATCCCATCATGGTGGATGGAACGGGCATGTGCGGCGCCTGCCGGGTGACAGTGGGAGGCAAAACTCGTTTCGTCTGCGTGAGCGGACCTGAATTTGACGGCCACCAGGTTGATTTCACCGAGCTGGTCAAGAGGCAGAGAGCCTACCTGCCTCAGGAACGCCAGTCCAGGGAGATGTTCCAGCAGCAGTGCGAATCACACGGCAAGCAAAAAAGAACAGGATAAGCTACGGAAAATAGGGAAATATAAGATGGCCAGGGAGAAAATCCCCCGTCAGGCGATGCCCGAGCAGGATCCCGAGGAGCGACGGCATAATTTTAATGAAGTTCCTTACGGTTACACGCCGGAACTGGCTCAGATTGAGGCTTCCCGCTGCATCTTCTGCAAGAAGCCCAAGTGCATTGAGGGTTGCCCGGTTGAAATAGACATTCCCGCTTTTATTCGGTTGATCAAAGACGGGGATTTCGTCGGAGCCGCGCGCAAAATCAAGGAAGCCAATGCGTTGCCCGCCATCTGCGGCCGCGTCTGCCCCCAAGAAGAACAGTGCGAAGTGGTTTGCGTTCTGGGAATTAAATATGAACCGGTTGCCATCGGCCGCCTGGAGCGCTTTGCCGCAGACTACGAGAGGGAGAACAATCTCATCACCATCCCGGAGATTGAGCCTCCTACGGGCAAGAAGGTCGCCGTTGTCGGTGCGGGACCTGCCGGGCTTACCGTCGCTGGAGAATTGGCCAAGCTGGGACATGAGGTTACCATTTTTGAGGCTCTGCACCAGCCCGGTGGAGTGCTCATGTACGGCATCCCTGAGTTCAGGCTGCCCAAAGCCATCGTCGAAGCCGAAGTGGATTACGTTAAAAAGCTCGGCGTCGAAATCATCTACGATGCGGTTATCGGCCGCTACATGACCATTGACGAGATGCTGAAAAACTACGATTCGATCTTCATCGGTACCGGTGCCGGACTGCCCTACTTCATGAATATCCCGGGTGAGAACCTGAACGGAGTCTATTCCGCAAACGAATACCTCACGCGTTCAAATCTGATGCGGGCTTACCGCTTTCCCGAATACGATACTCCGATTGCGGTATCCAAAAAGGTCGCCGTCCTGGGAGGCGGCAACGTGGCCATGGATGCAGCGCGGACCGCACTGCGCCTCGGAGCGGAAGAAGTGACCGTCGTTTACAGGCGCAGTCGCAAAGAGATGCCCGCCCGCATCGAAGAGATCCATCACGCCGAAGAAGAAGGCGTCATCCTGAAACTGCTCACCAATCCGACCGAAATCTACGGTGACGATCAGGGCTGGGTGCGGGGGATGAGGTGCATCCGCATGGAGCTGGGCGAACCCGACGCCTCCGGGCGACGTCGGCCTGTACCCATTGAAGGTTCCGAGTTCGACATCGAATGCGATACGGTGGTGGTGTCCATTGGGAACGGCGCCAATCCACTGCTTCCCCAGGCGACGCCGGGTCTGGAAACTAACAAATGGGGCAACATCATCGCCGATTCCAAAACCGGGGCGACGTCCATACCGGGGGTTTATGCCGGAGGAGACATCGTCATCGGCGCGGCAACGGTCATCCTGGCGATGGGTGCGGGGAAAGTCGCGGCCGCGGCCATGCACCGCTATATGATGGGCATTCCGGAACCTGTTACGGAAGAAGAAAGTCAACAAACTGAACCTGAGGCCAAGTCAAGTCGAGAAAAGTAACCCATTCCATCAATCTGTGAACAGAATAAGCCCGGCAAACAGGGGTTGAAAGAAAAAAGCCTTGACTTATAGACGGTCGTTTCCTATATTTCGTTCTCATGCTAATTCGGCTTGCCGGGTTGCCGCCCGGGCCGCAGACGTTTGAGTATAGATGTTCCGCCGGCGAATACCTGGACGATACCGACACCTTCCCAGGTGATATCAATATAAGAGCTACCGTCGAAAGGGAAGGAAATTCACTGCGCCTGACTCTGGAAACCGAACTTCTGGGTCATTTTATCTGTGATCGCTGCGGGAAGGCTTTCCAGAGAAACCACCGAAGCAGAAGCGACTTTTTCTACGTCTTCGAAGAAATCGTCGGGGGAACGTCCATAGCGGATGAGGTTGCGGTCATCCCCAGGGATGCCATTTCGCTGAACGTCAGCCAGGAAATACGCGATCAGGTCATTCTGGGCATGCCCTTGAAATTCCTCTGCCGTGAAGACTGTCGCGGGCTGTGCCCCATGTGCGGTGCAGATCTGAACGTCAGGGAATGCAATTGTCAGAAAAAAACGATCGACCCACGCTGGGAAGCCTTGCAGAAACTGAAGACAAAAAAACGTAATCATAAATGATAAAGGGATGATTGTAATCCCCCATCCCTATTGGGAGAATCGAGTGCCAGTACCCAAAAGAAGACTATCAAAATCCAGACGCGATAAAAGGCGGACACACTTCAAGCTCAGCGCACCGACATTGTCCAAATGTCCGAGCTGTGGTGAGCCAAAACTCCCCCATCACGTCTGCCCAAATTGCGGCTTCTACCGTGATCGCAAGGTGATCACACCTGAAGAGGCCTGATGATTTACTCCTCTCCAGGGAGTGGTAATACGACGATTGTAATCGGTTTTTATCCCAGACGGAGGATGTCGTCACGGCAGCCCGGGAGATGCGAATCGCTCTTGATACCTTAGGTGGCAAACACGCTCCCGAAGCCATAGTTGAAGGAGCTGTTCAAGCCTCTCAGCGATGGGAAGACCTAAGTCTAATCCTGGTGGGAAATCCCAGGATTTTGCAGCCGTTGTTACATCGCTATAAAGGGGATACTGTTCGATTCACATTCCTGAAAGGACCCAACCTGATCAATGAAGCGGAAAGCCCGGTCGAGGCGACTGAATTTAAAACCGACGCTTCAATCATGGTGGCTCTGGACGCTCATGTCAAAGGTCAGGCCGACGCCGTGGTCTCCGCCGGCAGCACCGGTGCTCAGACCGTGGCTTCCATAAAGAAACTCGGGCTTTTAGAAGGCGTCCTGCGTCCCGCTATCGGCAGTTACTTTCCAACGATTGACGGCAGAACATTCTTGATAGACGTCGGAGCAAACGCCGCCTGCCGCCCCATTCATCTGCTACAATTTGCGGCCATGGGGGCCATCTTTCGACAACATATAGACGGCATCGCTAAACCCCGAGTCGCTTTATTATCCAACGGTGAAGAGGATACCAAAGGAAGCCCCGTCATTCAGGATGCCAATGAATTGATGGAAATCGTGCCCGCCCTGAATTTCATCGGTAACATAGAGGGTCACGATATTTACACGGGTAAAGCGGATGTGGTCGTCTGCGACGGATTCATGGGCAACGTGCTACTGAAATTCGCCGAATCCATCCCGGAAATGCTGCGCTGGTGTTCGAAGGAACTTCAACTGGAGGATGACAGCGACAAAAATCTGGTGCAACAAATGATGAGATCCTTCGACTACCAGGAATTCGGCGGGGTACCCCTTCTAGGGGTCAACGGCGTCTCGATTATCTGCCACGGGCATTCGACATCCAAGGCGATTTCCAACGCCATCGGTGAAGCAATCAAAATGGTCAAACTGGGGGTTAATGACCATATCGCCAAACAACTCAGTACTATGGGACACTGGTCGGCGATTATTAAGACCAAGGCATTATTCGGCCGTTTTCGCCGTCGCAGGGCAGGAGAAAAGAATTGACACCACGATCCATGATCATCGCTACGGGCCACAATGTTCCTGAAAAGATCCTCACCAACTTCGACCTGGAAAAGATGGTGGATACCACCAACCAGTGGATCGTGGAACGAACCGGTATCCGCGAAAGACACATCAAGGAACCCCATCAGAATACATCGGATTTTTGCGTTGCCGCTGCACTTCAGGCCCTCGATGAAGCCGACATGAAGGCTTCGGATTTGGATCTGATACTTCTCGCTACCGTCACGGGAGACATGCGCTTCCCGGCAACGTCCATCTTCGTCCAGGCGCGCCTGGGAGCCGATAGCGCTGCTGCAATGGATCTCTCCGCTGCTTGTTCCGGCTTCATTTTCGGATTAATCATCGCTGATGCGATGATATCTTCGGGCAAATACAGAAATGCACTGGTGATCGGCGCTGAGTCAATGACACATATGACCGACTGGTCGGATCGCAATACATGCGTCCTCTTCGGCGACGGAGCCGGAGCGGCGATTGTGACTCCATCGGACGGCAATCGCGGCCTTCTAGGTTCCTACATGGGATCGGACGGCAACCTTGCTGGTTTGCTCTGTGCTCCCGGAGGAGGCACCGCCGCCCCCTTAACTCACGAGTTGTTGGATCAAGGAGGGCACTACCTCAAAATGGCCGGCCGTGAAGTCTTCTTACACGCGGTTAAGGCCATGAGCGACTCCGCCCAGCGGGCGCTGGACGATGCCGGTCTCAGCGCAGATGACGTTGATTTATTAATCCCGCATCAGGCCAACATCAGAATCATGGATGCCACGGCCAAGCGGCTGGGAATCCCCCGCGAGAAGGTCTTCGTCAACATAGACCGCTACGGCAACACCTCTGCTGCTTCGATTCCGATCGCACTGAATGAAGCCCGCCGCGACGGGAGTATCAAGCCCGGTTCGATCTGTCTCATGGTCGTCTTCGGCGGAGGTTTCACCTGGGCATCAGCGGTGGTTAAGTTTTAAGGGAGTTCTCAATAATGTCCAAACTGGCTTTTCTCTGTCCCGGACAAGCTTCCCAGGTTGTGGGCATGGGGAAGGATCTATGCGACGCCTTTCCGCAAGCCCGTCGCCGCTTCGCTGAGGCGGATGAAATACTCGGTGCGCCTCTGTCCCGAATCTGCTTTCAAGGGCCGGAAGAGACGCTGAAGCAGACGAAGTATACCCAGCCGGCACTTTTCGTCCACAGCGCCGTTGTGGCGGAATTGCTGGCGGAAAGGGGCATCCGGCCGGACATGGCCGCGGGACACAGCTTGGGCGAGTATTCGGCGCTTTTCGCTGCCGGAGCAATAGATTTTGCGGCGGGATTAAAAGTGGTCAAGGTTCGCGGCGAGGGCATGCAGCGTGCCGGTGAAGCGAATCCTGGAACGATGGCCGCCGTTATCGGGTTAGAAGAAGCACAGGTTACCAACGTTTGCGAAGAAGCTTCTGCGTCAGGCATCGTCCAACCGGCCAATTTTAATTCTCCCGGCCAGGTCGTTATTTCAGGCAGCGTCGCGGGCGTGCAAAAAGCCATGGAATTGGCCAAATCGGCAGGTGCTAAGTTGGTCAAAGAGTTGGTCGTCTCCGGCGCCTTTCATTCCCCACTGATGGAACCTGCCAGAGAATCGCTTTTCGCAGCCCTGGACGAGCTGCCCATACGGACGCCGCGGTGTCCGGTCTACGCCAATGTCAGCGCGGCACCGCAAACCGATCCCGAACAAATCAGGCGCCTGCTCAAAGAGCAGCTCCTCTCACCGGTTCGCTGGAATCAGTCCATCGCGGCGATGATCGCTGATGGGGCCGGAACCTTTCTGGAAATCGGCCCTGGTCAGGTTTTAACTGGACTCCTAAAACGAATAGACCGGAATGTGAGTGGCTTTACAGTAGGAACCGTTGAGGCCTTGGAGAAGGCGGCCGACATAATAAAAGAAGCATAAATATAACGAGATAAAAATTTCCTTTGGAGGAAAAATGGCACTTGAAGACAAAGTCAAAGAAATTATTGTCAATGAGTTAGGCGTGGACATGGCGGAAGTTGTCCCCGAAGCATCCTTCATCAATGACCTTGGAGCAGATTCGCTGGGCACTGTCGAATTGGTGCTGGCTTTCGAGAAGGAATTCGGCATCGAGATCCCGGAAGAAGATGCCGAAAAGATGACTACCGTCGGTGATGCGATCAATTATCTGAAGGAACGTATCGGAGAATAGCAACCGTCATTTAAGCTGGATTTATCATGATACACCGGGTCGTCGTTACGGGGATGGGCGTTGTTACTCCCATCGGCAATAATGTGGCTGAATTCTGGGAAGGATTGGTATCCGGCCGCAGCGGGGCCGCTCCCATCACTCACTTTGATCCTTCTGAGCATGCCACTACCTTCGCCTGTGAAGTAAAGAACTTTGACGTCGGTCAATATCTCCATCCTCGCGAAGCCAGACGCATGGATCCTTTTTGCCAATATGCTATGGCCGCGGCTGATCAGGCGTTGAAAGATGCCGTTGTCAATGAAGAGAGCTGCAATCTGGATCATGTGGGAGTGATCATCGGATCTGGTATCGGAGGCATTCCCATTTTTGAAGCTCAAGCTAAAGAAATAGCAGAGGGCGGCCCGCGCCGCCTGAGTCCCTTCTTCATTCCGACCATGATTTCGGACATCGCCGCGGGTCAAATCTCCATAAAATATCAGCTCCGGGGACCCAACTACGCCACGACTTCTGCATGCGCCACCGGCAGTCATGCCATCGGTATCGCCATGCGTCATCTGCAGTTCGGCGACGCCGACGTCATTCTGGCAGGCGGAGCTGAAGGGTCTATTACCCCCATGGGCGTGGGCGGATTTAATGCCATGAAGGCCATTTCCACCCGGAATGACGATCCGGAACACGCCAGTCGTCCATTCGATCTGGAAAGAGATGGATTTGTAGTGGGGGAAGGTGCAGGAGTATTGGTGCTGGAGACCCTGGAACATGCAAAGAAACGCGGAGCGAAAATCCTTTGTGAACTGAAAGGATTGGGATTTTCAGCGGATGCTTATCATATTACGGCTCCGGCTCCCGGCGGAGAGGGTGCTGTTCGAGCCATGCGTCAGGCCCTGAAAAACGCCGGATTTACCCCGAAAGACATTGATTATATAAACGCCCACGGCACCTCGACTCAGTATAACGACAAAACTGAAACCGAGGCGATAAAGAATCTGTTCGGCGATCACGCCTATCAAGTGAGCATCAGTTCAACCAAATCCATGACCGGGCATCTACTGGGTGCTGCGGGTTCGATTGAATCGGTAGCGTGCATTCTGGCCATTCAAAACGCGGTTGTGCCCCCAACTATCAATTACACCACTCCCGATCCCGAATGCGACCTCGACATTACACCCAACCAGGCAAAACAGCGCGAGGTGCGCACCGCTTTGAATAACGCTTTCGGTTTCGGCGGTCACAACGCCTGTTTAATCTTCACGGCGTTTGAAGGTTAGCCCCAGAGGATCGCATTTGCATTGGTTCAGGTGGAAATCGCTGGCGGCATCGCCCCAACTTCAGCTTAAACTGCATTCGCTGGAAAGAAGGATCCATTACCGCTTCCACCGGCCGGAGCTCCTGCTGAATGCACTCAAACACCGATCCTATCTTGATACCTCCGGCGAAAAGCGGATTCAATCCAACGAGAGGCTCGAGTTCCTCGGCGACGCCGTCTTGAACTTAATCGTCTCCGAGCATTTCTTCAAATCCAAATCCGGAGGTGATGAGGGGACTTTAACGAACATAAAATCCACCATCGTCAGCGGTCCCGTGCTGGCAGCACAAGCGCGTAAGATCGAGCTGGGAGAGTATATCCTCCTGAGCGAAAATGAAGCCCGATCGGGCGGCCGTGATCGAGACTCCATCCTGGAAGATACCTTCGAGGCTCTAATCGGAGCGCTTTACCTCGATGGAGGATTAAGGGCGGCGCGCAAATTTGTTCAGCGGTTTCTCATCTCCAGCACAAGAGAAATCCTGGGCGAAGGAAACCTGAAAAATTACAAGAGCGAGTTGCTCGAATACGCTCAGGCACACGGACTGGAGCAACCCACTTATCACGTCCTGGAGGAATCCGGCCCGGATCACGATAAAACCTATCTCATCGAAGTGCGCATCGGGGAAGAAGCTCTGGGCACCGGTTCCGGGCACACCAAGAAAGAAGCCGAGCAGCAAGCTGCTGCAGAGGGGATGAGGAAAGCCAAATCTACCAGCAATTCGCCCCATGGCAGTTAGCCCGGCATCGAATTAGACCGCCTTTACCTATACCCGGAGTTTCCCATGTCTGACTTCCTCACCGAAGAACAGGAAGAACTGGCTATTCTAGTGCGGTACCCTTGAATTTACGACATTGAATGGCAGGCCTACATATTTGAATATGCAGAAGTGAATTCGAATTATCGGATTACTACTCAAAGTAATGGGTTGTGACGTAAGCAATTGTTATTTTAATATGTTATCGGGGATCGTATCATGAAAAAGGTGATGCCATTTGCCTTCACAATTCTCTTTTTTCTGTTACTAGAATTAATATTGGCAGGAATAAATCTTGTCATCCCCTTAGATATAATAACACATCGAGTTGCTGTACGCCACAGCAAGTTCATTATCAACTTGGAGTACGGACGATATGCCCATTTCTACAGGGATCCTGATCTATTTTGGCGCATGAAATGCAACTGGGGTGAGGATGGTCTTCGTGTAAACAGTCTGGGATTCAGGGGCCCAGAGACAACTGTTGATAAATCCGAGGATGTAATTAGGATAATCTGTCTGGGAAATTCATGTACTTTTGCGAGTGACGTTGAAGATTTTTCAAGAATATATACAACAAGATTATGGTCGATGTTAACCGAAAAATATCCTCAGAAGCACTTCGAAGTAATTAACGCAGGGGTTGACGGGTATAGTACGCATCAAATTCTGCAATATTGGAATAAAAAAATCGTCACATTAGACCCCGATATTATTACCATATATGCTGCTTTCAATGATTTAGTCTATGCACCGTTAAAAAAAGATCGAGAGATAGAACTGCCTGGATTATTTTGCAGCATTTCTAATCTATTGTTCTCTTCGAGAGTAATCCGGACTTTGAATGCAGTTATTGCATTAATAATCAAAACGGTTAATTCAAATGAATTAGTCACCAATTTCAATGCCGAAAAGGGAATTCTAAGACGAGTGGAACCGGACGAATATGCTGATAATCTGTCTGAATTATATGAATCAGCAACACAGAAAAACGTAAATGTAGTTTTCATTACATCCCCATACTGGAAACCTCTCCCCATCTGTATATTACCCTACCCGAATAAAGTTGTCAATAAAGATAAGTTGAAAGTACATTGGGTTGTCCAAGATCAAATCGGTAAGGGCTGGGGCGATAGACTAAGATCAATAGAAGATTATGAAGCTGAACTTGATAAGGCAATATCATTAATGAAAGAGTGGCCTGAATGGCCCGCCCCTCATTATAAAGCCGCAATGTGTTACCAAAAATTAGGTGAGTTTTCAATTGCTAAGAAGCATTTTGCTGCTGCAGAATCCCTTGATGTCACTCGCCATGATCTGGAGGCCTATAACCAGATTATGAAGGATCTTTCACAAAAATTTGATATCCCATTGGTTGATTGTGAAGAGATTTTTTGCCGTGGTACGAACGTAGACCTTTTTATAGGAGATGGCATCCACCCAAATGCAGATGGTCACGCTCTGATCGCTGAAGAACTATTCAGAACGATAGACGGAATGATCAAAAAATGATACTTATTGGGATTCATCCAAATTCGACTATTCAAATCCCTGAATTAGGTCTCAAGTTTGAAAATGATAATCGGAGCCACCTATGTCTGACTTCCTCACCGAAGAACAGGAAGAGCTGAGAAAATTAGCCCGTCGGATCGCCGAAGAGAAGGTGCGCCCCCGCGCCGCGGAATGCGACCGCAAAGGCGAGTTCCCCTGGGATCTGATCAAAGTCTTCTCGCAGGCCGGGTTTTACGGCAGTTATATTGAAGAGAAATACGGCGGTACGGGCGGCGGAGTCCTGGATCTCGTACTGATCACGGAGGAACTCTCCCGCGCCTGCGGCGGGATCGCCCTGGCGGTGGCGGCAACGGCATTGGGCACCTTCCCCATCATTATTAGCGGAACCGATGAGCAGAAGGAGCGCTGGTTGCCGAAACTAGCTCGAGGGGAAATCCTGGCGGGCTTCGGCTTGACCGAGCCTGAAGCCGGCTCCGATGCCTCCAACATGAAGACCACCGCTCGCCCGGACGGCGACTATTACGTCCTGAACGGCTTAAAACACTTCATCACCAACGCTGGAGTCGCCAAAGTCTATACCGTCATTGCTTCGACCGATCCGGGAAAAGGCGTCATGGGCACGTCGGCGTTCGTCGTGGAAGAAGGAACTCCCGGCTTTTCCTACGGTAAGGAAGAAGACAAACTGGGTATCCGGGCATCACAGACCCGCGAGCTGATCTTCGAAGATTGTCGGGTGCCCAAGGAGAACCTGCTGGGCAGACCCGGTCGCGGCTTCGTCATCGCTATGCAGACGCTGGATCGTTCCCGGCCCGGAGTGGCGGCTCAAGCATTGGGTATCGCTCAGGGAGCTTTCGATCTGGCCGTGGATTACGTGCGCCAGCGCCAGCAATTCGGGCAGGCCATCGCCGATTTCCAGGGCATCCAGTGGATGCTGGCCGACATGGCCACCGAAATCGAGTCCGCCAGAGCATTGCTCTACAAGGCTTCTCGCTCCATTGATGCGGGCGATAAGAACGTCGCCAAGCTGTCGGCCATGTCCAAGCTGAAGTGTTCCGACGTGGCCATGAAGGTGACCACCGACGCGGTGCAGCTCTTCGGAGGGTACGGCTACATGAAGGACTACCCCATCGAGAAGTACATGCGCGACGCTAAGATCACTCAGATCTACGAGGGCACCAACCAAATCCAGCGCGTCGTCATCGGCAAGAACCTGCTGAAGGAGGCGCAGCAGAGGGGGTAGGAGAAAAAAGAGCAGACGCGACGATCTGCCCTTACCATATAGAACGTAGGGCCGGGGTGCTTCCCCGGCTCTTTTATCCCCGCAGACTCTCTTAATAAGAGGGGAGAAAGGGGGAATTATTTTTCTGGGGTGGCATGGACCACTCTATGCCACAAAAAGCCATCACGGCATGGGCCATGACGGCCTAG
>Ga0190348_1000470_pt1 | contig 11062 bp, 12 predicted proteins | sample 48721367_MG_FD_161658 | JGI IMG/M metagenome (GOLD analysis project Ga0190348, IMG submission 161658) | Hydrothermal vent microbial mat bacterial communities from Southern Trench, Guaymas Basin, Mexico - 4872-13-6-7_MG | ecosystem: Environmental > Aquatic > Marine > Hydrothermal vents >... | reverse complement strand
AGGAGGTCTTTCAGACCGGCATCAAGGCCATTGACCTGCTGGCTCCTCTGGAACAGGGCGGCAAGGCCGGGCTGTTCGGAGGCGCCGGGGTAGGCAAGACCGTGCTGATCATGGAAATGATTAACAACATGGTCGGGGGATACCAGGGCGTCAGTCTGTTCTGCGGAATCGGCGAACGCTGCCGCGAAGGCGAAGAACTCTACCGGGAAATGAAACAGGCCGGGGTACTCAAAAACACGGTCATGGTCTTCGCCCAGATGAATGAGCCGCCCGGGGCCAGGTTCCGCGTGGGCCACGCCGCCCTGACCATGGCTGAATATTTCCGTGACAGGGAGCACCAGGACGTGCTTTTGCTCATTGACAACATTTTCAGGTTCATCCAGGCGGGCATGGAGGTGTCAGGGCTCATGGGACGACTGCCCTCGCGCCTAGGCTACCAGCCTACTCTGGGTTCGGAACTGGCTGAACTCGAAGAACGCATCTGCAACACGCCCCAGGGCGCGATCACTTCGGTCCAGGCGGTGTACGTCCCGGCCGATGACTTTACAGACCCGTCCGCGGTGCATACCTTCGGGCACCTGTCCGCCTCCATCGTGCTCTCGCGCAAAAAGGCCGCTGAAGGCCTGTACCCGGCCGTGGACCCCCTACAGTCCTCGTCCAGCATGCTTGTCCCGCTCATCGTAGGGGAAAGGCACTACGAGGTAGCCCAGGAGGCAAAAAAGACCCTGGCCGATTACGAGGACCTGAAAGACATCATTGCCATGCTGGGCATGGAGGAGCTTTCGCAGGACGACCGGCGCACCGTATACCGGGCCAGGCGTCTGGAACGCTTTCTGACCCAGCCCTTTGTAGTGACCGAACAATTTACCGGATACAAAGGCAGAATACTGGCCCTTGAGGACACCATCCAGGGTTGCGAACGCATCCTCAACGATGAGTTCAACAGTTACCCTGAGCAGGCGTTGTACATGGTCGGAAAGATCGAAGAAGCGGAAAAGAAAGAGGAAGAAAGGCCATGAATCTCAAAATCCTGCTGCCATCGGAAGTCTTGCTGGACCAGGAAGTGGTCGAGATAGTTGCCGAAGGCCAGAACGGGTCGTTCGGCCTGCTCCCCAGGCACGTCTGTTTTGTCTCCGCCCTGGTCCCTGGAATCCTGTATTTCAAGACCGAGGATGAGGGCGAGGAATATCTGGCTGTGGATCAGGGGATACTGGTCAAACGCGGAGACAAGGTCCTGGTGTCCGTAAGAAACGCCGTGCGCGGACCCGGGCTTTCAAAGCTCAAGCAGACCATCAGGGAACGCTTCCAGGTCCTGGATGAGAGAGAAAAAAAGGCACGGAGCGCCGCGGCCAGGATAGAGGCCGGGATAGTCAAGAGATTTCTGGAGATCAGCAGGCATGGCTGAGAAGAAAAAACCGGGCAAAGGCAAAGAAACCGTGGAACAATGGTCTGAGGAAGTCGGGGCCAGACAGGACCGTAAACTCAAGAAACTGGCCGAGAAGGACCGGGGAGTGTGGTTCGGTTTGGGCATGTTCGGTCTGGTCGGCTGGGCCATAGCCATCCCTACCCTGATCGGAACGGCCTTGGGCCTCTGGCTGGATAAAATTTACCCGGCGGGCTTCTCCTGGACCTTGAGTTTTCTGTTCACAGGTGTCATTGTCGGGTGCCTAAACGCCTGGTTATGGGTAAAAAGGGAAAGCCGGCATGATTGAGCAGGGACTGGATTATTCCATCCTGATTCTGATTACAGGGCTCCTGGTGCTTATGAGCATGCTCATCAAGGCCGGGCTCGAACGTACGGTCCTGCCGCCGCTGGTAGGCTACCTGGTATTAGGTTTCGCCCTTAGGCTGGCAGCGGCTGAATATCCTCTTCTGCCGCAGGGGTCCGAAGAAATACTCCAGTTCTTGGCCAATATTGGGCTGGTGGCACTGCTGTTCAGGGTTGGGCTGGAAAGCGAGCTGAACGCCCTGCTGGGACAATTGAAACAGGCCAGCGTTGCCTTCATTGGCGACTTTTTCGTTAACTTAACCATAGGTTACGCTACCGGATACTACCTGCTCGGCCAAAGCCAGGCCACTTCCCTGATCATCGGCGCGGCCTTCAGTGTTACTAGCGTGGGTGTTACGGTCAGCATATGGAAGGGGGCCGGGGTCCTGAAATCGCGCAACGGGTCCCTTCTTGTAGACCTGGCCGAACTGGACGACATTTCGGGCGTCATTGTCATGGCCCTACTGTTCAGTGTCCTGCCGCTTTTGCACGAAGGGTCAGCTCATAATTCCATAGCCGGCCTGATAGGGACCACCACTGGAATATTCGTCTTCAAATTCGTAGGATTTGCCGCGTTCTGCTATTTTTTCACCCACTATGTCACCCGGCCTTTGGTCGATCTGTTCGAAAGGATCGAGACCCCGCCCGATCCGACCCTGACCATTGTAGGATTGGGTTTTGTGATCGCCGCGCTGACCGCCATGCTCGGATTCTCCCTGGCCATTGGCGCATTTTTCGCCGGGCTGGTGTTTTCCAAGATTTCTGAACAGCTCAAAATTGAGAGTGCCTATCTGCCATTATACGATTTTTTCACTCCTTTCTTTTTCATCGGGATCGGATTCGAGGTAAATCCCGACGTAGCGGGTTCGTCCGTTGGCCTGGGTGTAATACTGCTGGCCTTGGCATCTCTAGCCAAAATTCTAGCCGTTGGACTGCCTGTTTATTTCATGAAAGACTGGAAAAGCGCGTTTCTCCTCGGAGTAAGCATGGTCCCCAGGGCGGAAATAGCCATGGTTATCATCCAGCAAGGACTGAAACTGGGCAAATGGGCCGTGCCGGCTAATATTTACGGAGGCATGGTTGTTACGGCCGGGCTGACCTGTCTTTTGTCGCCCATAGCGGTTCACGTTCTGTTGAAGCGCTGGCCCCAAAACAGAGAAGGCAAATGAACGAACAGGTTTTGATCATAGCCAGGGCCTTTGCGGCCGGACTCGTCATGGGGCTGTTTTTTTTCGGCGGCCTGTGGTGGACCGTCAAGCGCGTACCCGGATCCAGCCGTCCCCTGCTCCTGATTTTCGGCAGTCTGATCCTGCGCGTCGGGGTTAGCCTAACCGCTCTCTATTTCATCTGCGACGCTGACTGGCGCAGGTATATGGCCGCGCTGCTGGCCATATTCATCGTCAGGCTGATCATAGTACACAGGGGCGGGCCCATGGACTATAATATGAAGCAAAAGGCCAAAAACACATGAATCTGCAGAACATAAGCCCGGACGAGGTGATATATTTCCACTTGGGCCAGTTTCCCATAAGCGCGACCATCGTATATACTTGGGGGGTCATGCTCCTGCTGGTTCTGTTTTCCTGCCTGGTGACCAGAAAACTGTCTACTGGAAACAGGATACCGCGGTGGCAGAATCTTTTGGAAATCATAGTCCAAGTCATGCGGGATCAGATCCGGGAGATAAGTCATCAGGATCCAGGCATCTACCTGGCCTTCATCGGCACACTCTTCATCTTCATCGCTGTTTCCAATATGCTGTCAGTGGTTCCCGGTTTCATACCCCCCACGGCGTCGTTGTCCACCACGGCCGGACTGGCCGTATGCGTGTTCGTGGCCGTGTTCATTTACGGCATCACCCAACAGGGCATCTTAGGGTACTTCAGGCAATACATCAAACCTACACCGTTCATGCTGCCGTTTAATGTGATCGGCGAATTCTCGCGCACCCTGGCCCTGGCCGTGCGCCTGTTTGGGAACATGATGAGCGGGGCCAAGATCGCGGCCATCCTCCTGGCCGTAATCCCGCTCATCTTTCCTGTGATCATGCAGGCCCTGGGTCTGCTAACCGGGCTTATACAGGCATATATTTTTGCCATTCTGGCCATGGTGTACATTGCCTCGGCCACCAGGACACATCATGAAAAGGCCATGGAACTGGAAAATAAGGAACAAGCCAAAAAAGGAGAGGTACATGGATAACATCACGTTTATAGCCGTAGCTTCAATCTTTACCGCCGGCATAACCATCATGATCGGCTCCGTGGGTCCAGCCCTGGGCGAAGGCCGCGCCGTGGCTCAGGCACTGGCGGCCATGGCCCAGCAGCCCGACGAGGCCAACACCATCACACGGACTCTGTTCGTGGGCCTGGCCATGGTCGAGTCCACGGCCATCTATTGCTTCGTGGTCTCTATGATACTGCTGTTCGCCAATCCCTTCTGGAATTACGCCGTCCAGCACGCGGGAGGTTAGGCCTGTGCTGATCAACTGGTTCACAGTGATCGCTCAGATCATCAATTTTCTCATCCTTATGGTCCTCTTGAAAATATTCCTCTATGACAAGATTGTGAAGGCCATAGATGAGCGGGAGAAAAAGATTGCAGATCGCCTGGAGGACGCAGACAGGAAAAGACAGGAGGCCGAGGAACTGGAAAAGTCTTTGCAGGAAGATAGACACCGCCTTGAGGACAAACGCAAAGACATGCTGCAAGAGGCCGAGCACGAAGCTGATGAACGCAGAAAAAAATTGATCGAGGACGCGCGTAAGGAAGTGGATCACCGCCAAGCCGAATGGCACGAGGCCCTTTGCCGGGAAAAGAAAAACTTCCTGGACAATCTGCGACGCATGATCGCCGAGCGGACTTTCTCCCTGGCCGGACGGGTGCTCCAGGACCTGGCCGATGCCCAACTGCAGGAACGCGTGGCCGAAGTATTTATAAAACGCATCAAGGGCATGGAGGAAGACGAAAAAAAACAGGCCGCAAAGGCTATTCAGGAATCAGGTGGCCGCATAGTCCTGCAAAGTTCCTTTGACATGGATGAGACCGGCAAACGCAAAATCACCGCAGCCCTTCGCGAGGAGTTGGGGGATGAGGTGGAAGTGGAATACGAGACTGATCCCGAGCTGCTTTTAGGCGTCAATCTGAAGTTCAGGGGCCGGAAAATCGCCTGGAGCCTGGAACACTACCTGGAAGACATTATGGAACAGGCCAGTCAACTCCTGGAGGAACATGCCCGCAAAAAACCGGACGAACAATCCGTGCAGGCCGAGGGAAGACAGTCCGAACAGCAGGAACAGACAAGCGACTCAGTTTGAATCATGAATAAAGACAAAGGCCGGCTTTCAAAGACTTTGGATCAGGCATTTACGGCTGTAGACCGGGCCGCACAAAAACGGCGTTCAGAAGTCAAGCTGCAGGAAGTGGGGACCATCACGTTCGTGGGTACGGGCACAGTCAACGTAAAGGGCCTGTCCGGGGTAAAGTCCGAAGAACTGCTCCGATTTCCCGGCAACAAGATGGGCATGGCCTTCAACCTGGACCAGGCCGAAATCGGGGTAATCATGCTCGACGACCATGAAGATCTGTATGCCGGGGCCGAGGTATATCGCACTAAGCGGGTAATGGACGTACCAGTGGGTGACGGGATTATCGGACGTCTTCTGAACCCCAAGGGCGATCCCCTGGACGACCTGGGCCCGCTCGAGGCAGAGAAAAGACGCCCGGTCGAACGGCCCGCTCCTGGCATCCTGGACCGATCGCCGGTGACAGTGCCCCTGCAGACCGGACTCAAAGTCGTGGATGCACTCATACCTATCGGACGCGGACAACGAGAACTAATCCTCGGGGACAGACAGACCGGCAAGACCGCCATCGCCCTGGACGCCATAATCAACCAGAAAGACTTCAATGTACTCTGCTTATACTGCGCCATAGGCAAACGGGCCTCGGCCATATCCAAGCTTATTGACGACCTGAAAAAATACCAGGCCATGGAGTACACCACGGTTATACTGAGCACAGAGGAAGACCCTCCAGGGCTGCAGTTCGTGGCCCCCTACGCGGCCATGAGCATGGCCGAACATTTCATGGAGCATGGCCGGGACGTGCTGGTGATCTTTGACGATCTGACCAGGCACGCCAGGGCCTACCGCGAGGCGTCCCTGCTCTTGCGCAGGCCGCCGGGGCGCGAGGCCTTTCCGGGGGACATTTTCTACATTCATTCGCGCCTCCTGGAACGCTCCACTCACCTGTCACGGGAACTGGGCGGTGGGTCGCTCACCGCCCTGCCCATCATAGAAACAGAGGCCCAGAACATCTCCGCGTATATCCCTACCAATCTGATTTCCATAACCGATGGGCAGATATATCTCTCCCCGGATCTGTTCCAAAAAGGAAACCTGCCCGCTGTGGATGTGGGCAAGTCGGTCTCGCGCGTAGGCGGCAAGACCCAACTCCCTGCGTACCGCCGGGTGGCCGGAGACCTGCGCCTGGCCTATTCGCAGTTCGAGGAGCTGGAGGCCTTTGCACGTTTCGGCACGCGTCTGGACGAGCAGACACGCAAGTCCCTGGAACGCGGGCGCCGCGTACGCGAAATCCTGAAGCAGGCGCAGTATCGCCCCATGCCCTCTTCCGAGCAGATCGCCGTTCTGGTGGCCGTCAACCAGGGATTCATGGACCACCTGGACCTGAAGGAGATTGGCCCGGCCCAGGACAAAATACAAAGGGCCGTGGCTCAAAACCAGAGGCATGTCTGCAAGAAGATCGAAAACGGCGAGAAACTGGCCGACGAGGACATCGGCAACCTGGTCCAAACCATCAGAGACGTCCTTGACCTGGAAAACCAGGAGTAGCACATGCTGAGCATCGAGTCGCTGAAAAGAAAAATCCAGAGCACAGAGGACTTGGGATCCGTGGTCAAGACCATGAAGGCCCTGGCCGCGGTCAATATCCGCCAGTACGAACGCGCAGTGAAGTCCCTGGCAGACTACAACCATAACGTGGAGCTGGGACTCATGGCCGTGCTCAAATCCAGGCCGGGCCATGTCGTAGGTGCTCGCAGGCTCAGGAGTCAAGGACAGCCCATACCCACGGGCGCGGTATTTTTCGGTTCGGACCAGGGCATGTGCGGTCCGTTGAACGAACAGGTCTTTCAAAAGGGTGAAGACCTGATCAAGTCAATTGACATCAACAAACAGGATATAGCCGTCCTGGCCTTGGGCGAACGACTGTACTACCAGCTCCAGGACGCCGGATACAGGGTGAAAGAATATTTAAGCATGCCCGGTTCTGTGTCGGGCATAACCTCCAGGGTGCAGGACATCCTGCTGAACATCGAGGCCTGGACGGAAAAAAGCGGTATAAGCCGGGTATACCTGCTTTACAGCAAAATGGTTTCTGCTCAGACAGGCCGGGGACACGCCGTGAGGCTCCTGCCGCTGGACGAGGATTGGCTGTCCGACCTGCGGAAAACCAGGTGGCCGACCAGGAATCTGCCCATGTTCACCATGGACTTCGATCCCTTGTTTTCTGCCCTGATCAACCAGTATCTGTTCGTTTCCCTGTTCAGGGCCTTTGCCGAATCCCTGGCCAGTGAGAACGCACAGCGCCTTGCCTCGATGCAGGGCGCGGAAAAAAACATCGGGGAACGCCTGGGCGAGCTGAACACCATGTTCCATCAAATGCGCCAGATGAGCATAACCGAAGAGCTGCTGGACATCGTATCCGGGTTCGAGGCGCTGGAACAGGCTGAAAAAAGACAGGATACCGACGAGCCCGCTTAACCAGGAAATTATCAGATAATGTTTTACTCAGGCTGGCAGCAAGATATCTCCCCGGTAAAAAATCAGTCATAAAATACACATATCAAAACCGAATACCAAAAAATCTATTCTCCACCTATATGGCAAAGGACATCTGTTTCAATATCTTGAAGAGTATAATCCTCGGCATTCGGAGGAGATGCCTTATGAATGAGACAACCTTTGACCAATGGAAATTCCAGCCATTCGGGACTTGGCATCATACAGGGGTCGGGATTTATCCGCCCTACATGTAATCCCCCGCAATCTCCGGATAATTTTGTGATGTTACACTTACCCCGATAATAATTGTCGGTTATAGCCAGCCCGAGCATACAGCTATCGGTCGAGCCGAAAGGCACTTCTGCAAAATATCCACGTATTTCCGCCATGCCTTTGGCTTCCAAGGTATAATTACAATTTTGAAAGGTGCAGGTCAGTTCGCCTTCGAGGTCTCCATAACCATATACTTTATCGTGATGCACATCAGGCCCGAAGTATGGGGACCTGAATATTGTAAACGGAATGTCTCCAACTATGTCCGTGTAACAATCGCCATAGTTATAATGACGATATACACTAACTGTCCCACTTCCTATCTTCTGCCAGCTTGAAGGATCGGAACGGTCTAAAAGCAGGTCTATCGTCTGTGTCCCCAACCTGATCTTTTTAATGTTAAGGCCACTCCCTGTCAAAGCGTATTCATAGGTCCTGGATGTTTGGTTTACCTGTTTCTGGTACGACAAATCCGATGCCGCCCCTACAAGACCACTTCCGTCCTCACAATCTGTGAAATACATATTAAAGGTTATATTTGAGCCGGAAACTTCATAAGTTCCTGATTCTGTACATTCGTTGATCCAGGTATAATTTGTGTCAGACACTACATCCGGTTCAGTCAATATCAAAGAGATGTAATTGTTGAAATTTGTAGTTAGCCATGTCCCTGCAAGAGAAGATGTAGACGCTTCGGTCACATTTACAACAACTGCATCATAATGCCATTCATCAAAATCTATATTGTCCGTTCATATCCATATCAACAGCAAAACAAACCGTATAAGTGCCCGGGGGTAATCCTGGCAGATTCAACACCTCAATCGGCGGCAAATCAACCAGAGGACCTTGATAGGTAAAAGACAGCCCTTGTAACCAGGAACCGGTATAAACATCTAACTCAATGACTTACCGGCTAAAGCCGGTAGGTTGTTTCGAGCGTAAACGCTCATTAAGACTTGAAGTCATCTAATTTTTCGGATGAATCCGACTCAAGTTCCACTGGCTCAGGTTCATCCCATACTTTGAAGGATCCAGGTTCATCTGATTGGTTCTCGATATATTGCTTAATCTGTGTCTCATTTACTGCACCGACTGACGATCCAAAATATCCCCGAGACCACAGATGCCTCCCCCAATATTTCTTGCGTAGCTTTGGAAATTCTCGCTGCAATCGGTAGGAACTTTTTCCTTTTAGATACTGCATTATCTTTGCTGGAGACAGATACGATGGCGCACTTATCAGAACATGGATATGATTTGGACGGATGTTGCCTTTGGTTACTACCATTCGATTCTCAGTACATATGTCACGTATGATGTCCCGTAGGCGCAGAGCCAAATCCCCCTTTAGAACCCCATAACTGTATTTTGTTTTCCATACAAAGTGGTATTTGAATTCAGTTACTGTATGTGCTCCTCGCCGATATCGTTCTTTTCCCATACCAACCCCCCAATCTTTTGGGATTGGCATCATAACTATTAACGCCGGCTTAAAAATGGACAGAAATGGCCGGTTTGAAAGTGGGCTTACTGAAACAAACACGCACCTATTCATTATCCATCCGGCAAAAACACGCACCGGGTTATTGGGACGGCCACATAAAAAAGTCTCCGCCTTTGAGTTACATTGAGCTGTTTTCGGGCTTAATGATGCTTCCTTCGATAACTTTGCCCTCCCAGGACAAGGACCTCCGAGTTGTAAACGAGCCGGTCGGCGATAGCCGTGGCAACAGTTGTGGAGTCAAACACCTTTCCCCATTCAGCAAATGGCAAATTAGTGGTCAGAATAGAGGATTTCTGCCTATGCCTCTGGCTGATAACCTGGAAAAAGAGGTGTGAGCCCCCGCTGCCTCTCATCTCCGTTCACAATATTGCCGGTTTCGGCTGCGGTACTTTCGCCAGTAATCCGGGTTTTGTCTGCACCAGTTTTTCTGACTGTCCTGCTGGTTGATGCGGTAATCAGGATCACCGGCCATTTTCTCCCGCTGCCATTTACTTTTCCCGGCCCGTTGACACTCCTTGCGGCCACAATAACTTTGATTTTTAATCTTGGGGTTCGGGCGAAAATGACGTTGGCAATGCACGCACTTATTTGGTTGGCCCATGGCTTTCCTCCTGGCAAAACCATAGACCCCGATGTGGTAGGGGAAGAATAAGAACCAGATAGAGAACTAAAAGAGGAAGAAGAGCGAATTGAAAAATCGAACCGAAAGAAAAAAGAAAAATTAGGTGGTGGCTAATTTTACCGGCCAACTATGGTCACTTCTAAGCCGGCTAAAAGTGGTCGCTTTCAAATCGGCGTTAATACTTTTGCAGAGAAAGTGATAATGGTTTAAAATGTTTCATAGTAGCTCCTTTGTTTAGTATTTTTAGTACTTTAGCTAAGTCAAGTATACTAAATTGGAGCTGCTTTTTCAATTATTTTTGCTATTTTTTCAGTATGTTGAATATCTTTCCGATCGTTTTTTTAACTGCGAAACTTCAGTAATAATATGAGGGCCGTGAGAGTTGGGCAAGGGATAATCGTATTTTTTGAATCTGGTATTTGCGGCGGCTGCCACGGCCATCGGCTCGGTCTCCGTTGTCAGGAATTCACTGCGTCTGCTGAAGTTCCAAATTGGTTAGAAAGGAGATTGTCATGGACAAGGAAGTAAAGATCTACAGCACCCCTGGGTGTCCATATTGCAAGATGGCAAAAGAGTTTCTTTTGAAAAAGGGTGTTGAGTTCATTGATTATGATGTCAAGAAAGACAAGGAAGCCCTCAAGGAAATGAAGAAAATATCCGGCGGTGCCATCAGGGTGCCTGTGATTTCTCTTTGCAACGAGGTGATCGTGGGGTTTGACCGCGGTCGCATGGAACAGGCTTTGAGCTGTCTTAAACAGAGTTCAAAGATTGAGTGAGCCGTTACGGAGGTAATTATGGCCAAAGTAACCATATATTCCACAGACGGTTGCCCTTTTTGCGGCAAGGCAAAGTCGTTCCTGGCGGAAAAGGGAATCAGTTACGATGGAATTGAAGTCCAGTCAGGATCGGGGGCCTGGGAGGAAATGAAAAAAAAGACCGGCAGCGGTTCTCTTCCGCAGATCCTGATCGGAGATGAACCGGTCGGAGGATACAGTGATCTGGTTCATCTGGAGGCCAGCGGTGAGTTGAGCCGGAAGCTGGGACTGCCTGAAGAAGGGAAGGGTACCCCCTTTTATGACGTGATCATT
>Ga0190348_1000468_pt1 | contig 11093 bp, 6 predicted proteins | sample 48721367_MG_FD_161658 | JGI IMG/M metagenome (GOLD analysis project Ga0190348, IMG submission 161658) | Hydrothermal vent microbial mat bacterial communities from Southern Trench, Guaymas Basin, Mexico - 4872-13-6-7_MG | ecosystem: Environmental > Aquatic > Marine > Hydrothermal vents > Microbial... | reverse complement strand
ATAGGGTTCGATTTCTATGAATATTATGAAGGAAGGTTTATCCCCAACAGGCAGATTATAATAATCCTGTATAAATTTGAAGATTCCGCTATGCCATACACTTCTCTTATTTACAAAAAGATAGTTCCTCTTTAAAGGCAAAACAGTGGGTTTCTGCAAGTATCCATGAATTTTTATCTTGTTTCCAGAGACCTCGAATGCAATCATATTATCAAAAAAATCCTCGCCAAAGAGTTCAACGAGCCTTTCCTCAAGGCTCCCAGGAGCAAGATTGATAATACTGTTATTGTTATGTGTAAGTTCCAAAGAAATCCCAGGAAATGCAAGCGCAAATGGTATCACCTCTCTCTTTATACTTCTGAACTCTGCATTGGATGAATGCAGAAATTTCCTTCGTGAGGGAAAATTAAAAAATAAGTTTCGCACAGCAATTGTTGTACCTGCCTGTCGCTGGTAATCCCTCTCCTCTTTTATTTCTCCACCTATAACCTTTATCATTTTTCCTACATCTTCATCCTTATGTCTGGAAAGAATTTCCATCGTTGAAACCGCCGAAATGCTAGCAAGTGCTTCTCCTCTAAATCCCATAGTTGTAATTCTACCGAGATCTGATTTGGTTTCTATCTTGCTTGTAGTATACCGTTGAATAACAAGTGGCAAATCCTCTTTGTAAATGCCGCATCCATTATCCGCCACCTTTATGAGAGACTTTCCTCCATTCTCAACATCTATAATTATCCTGGAGGCTTCGGCATCGATGGAGTTTTCGATTAATTCTTTCACAACAGAAGATGGTCTCTCAATAACCTCACCTGCTGCTATTGTTTTTCTAACATCCTCTGAAAGAAAATGTATTTTATTCATTAACTCTGTTCAATTCAACACTCAATGGGGGTTTTTTAGGTAGGGCAAAGAGAAAACCCTGTCCATACTTAACACCAAGGGATTTTAACGTTTTATATTCTCTAATGCTCTCAATTCCTTCAGCTATAACAGTAGCATTTATTTTTTCGGAAAAAGGGACAAGGGTTTCAACAATTGCCTTCTTTATATTATTAAATTCTATGCCTTTCACTAAAGCCATATCGTATTTTATAAAATCTGGATTTATCTCAGCCACGGTGTGTAAAGAAGAATATCCGGTTCCCATATCATCGATCCCTATCCTAAACCCTTTTTTTCTCATTTTATCAAGTGCATCCTTAAAGGATGAAAAGTCAATTATTCCAACTCTTTCAGTAATTTCAAAAACTATATTCTCTGGTAATAAACCTTTAGAATTCACATATTCAAGAAACATATCTGAGGTTAGCTCAGAATCATACACGCTTCTTGGTGAAAGATTAATAAATAACAAATAATTATCAAGCTTGGTATAGTTTTGAACTGCATTTTTTCTACATTGTCTTTCGAGATCGTATATTACATCTGTATTTAAGGCAAAATTAAAAAGATACTCTGAGGAATGGAACAACTTTGAATTTTTTACTCTCGATAGGGCTTCAAATCCTAAAATATTGTATGAACGTAAGCTAACGATTGGCTGAAAATATGTGAGGAGCATATTATTTTTTACGATCCATTCAATTTCTCTTACTTTTTTCTTCCTTGTAGCTTCTTCAAATTGAAGTGCATCTTTAATTGCTTCAACAATATTATAGAATAGTTGTCGTTCAAATCTACTGATAGGGTTATACACAATAATAGATTTTCCAATTCTATAGGGACTTTCAATATTCTTTATTAATGGTTCATTCTGGATTATTTCCTTTACTTTTCCATTAATCTCTTCATAATAATAATCCATCGATGTATTAAAAAATTTTCCGGATAGCGGGATTATTATTAACGTAGCTCCAAAATTAGGCCCTGCAGAGGTTAATATCGTTCCTTCTGGTAATATTTTCTTTAGTACAGCAGTTATCTTGACAAGCAATCTATCGAAATTTTCCCATCCTATAGTTCTTTCAACTACTTCCATAAAAGAAAAAAATATTATTTCTGCCTTTCCACTTTCCATAACAATAGGTCTAATATTTTCAATCTCTTTCCCAATAAAAGGTAAGCCTGTAATAGTATCATAAATAACACTTCTATTTTTAAGCCATTTTAAATAGTAATCATTATCCTTTGCCATCATTCACCTAAAATCGCCTTTACCCTTTTTATTAATTTTTCATGGGTAAATGGTTTCGAAATGTAGTCAATTGCCCCACCCTGCAATCCGAGAATTTTATCCCTAATTTCCGTTTTACAGGTCACTATAATTACAGGAATCTTGGAAAGACGTTCATCTGATTTAAGTAATTTTAGAAATTCCAGGCCACTCATCCCCTGAAGCCTCAAGTCCAGTAATATTAAATCCGGAATATTATGCTCCATAAGGCTAATGGCACTTTCTCCACTACTCACTGGTATTATCTTATAGCCTTCATTACTCAAGACCTCTGTCATAAAATCAAGTATGTCTTCCTCATCATCTATTATTAATATGGATTTCATCCTTCCTCCGATTTTAATAAGCTAATTGTGAAAAAAACCTTTGTGCCCTTGTTTAAACTACTTTCAATCCATATTTTTCCATTGTGTTTTTCTATTATTTCGTATGTAATTGACAATCCAAGACCCACCCCTTTTGATTTATCAGTGGCCCTTGTAAACTTGTCAAATACAACACCTAACTTCTCATCTGGTATTCCAATACCTGTATCTTCGACATTTACTACACACCTATCGTTATCTACCTTACATCCTACCTTGATATAGCCATTATCAGTGTATTTTAAGGCATTGTCAAGTATATTCTCTAAGACGATTCTTATTTCCCTCCTATTACCAATCACCGGTACAGGAATTTCTTCTGTATCTTTTATGAGTGTAAGACCTTTGGACTGGATTCTTTCTTTAAAATCCAAAAGAACTTCATCAATTAATACATTAATCGAGAAGGGTAAAAATTTTTGGTTATGTCCCTCTTTAAGAGAGGAAACATCAATTAATTTTTCTATCCTATCTTCCAGTCGAGCTAAATTGCGGAGTACTATTTGCAGATATTTCTTTACCTTCTCTGGTGTCCTTTTTACCCTCCCTGATAATATGTACTCAACGTATCCTTTACTTGCAGTTAATGGCGTTTTCAATTCGTGTGTAACGTTTGCAAGGAACTCATCTTTTATTTTGTTGCTCTTTTCTAATTTTCTCAGGGACTTTTTTAATTCTACAAATGTATTATTAAGAAAATTCGAGAACTCCCCAATCTCAGTATCATTATCCAGCCTCAAGTCTACATCCTTACCCTGTTTAATTAACTTAATCCTTTCGTATAATGAAGTTATCGGAGAGGCAAAAATATTAGAAAGTTGAATAGCCATCACAAATAAGATTCCAAAAGAGACCAGCAATCCAAAAATTAAAGTTAAGAAGAGCCTTCTCATTTCTCTTTTCATCTCAAAGGTTTTTATAAGGAATTGATACGTATATTTATGCGTGACCCCATTTTTGAGGTATGGATAAGCAATGTCAAGATAATTTGCTTTCAGGTTATATACAGGTATTGAAGAATGAAGTCTCGATGTCAGCCCAAGATTATCATTCTTGGTAGGAATATTAAAAAATGGATTGGTATCAAATAATAATTTACCTTCGCTATCATAGACTACTATTTTTAAAAAATCATCCCTGTCAACATTCCGCAAAAAATGAGAAAGCTGCTGATATGCAACAGCATCAGAAAGCGAAGGTTCAATTCTACTCCCTGTTAATTTGACTATTGCACTTGTTAAGGATAGATTTATACCTATAAAATTGTACTTAAGATAACGCATAACTATAGTGTAAAAAAGAGCAAAAATGATTATTAGCACTGAAAGATTTGTAAAAAAAATTGAATTGAACATTGTTTTCCTCAGACTCAATAATTTTCTACTCAATTATCAATTCCATTCCATCATTAGCAGCAATGATTTCTGTTCCCATTTCTTCACTGAGTTTTTTTGCAAGTTCCCACGGTTTAGCCTTCACTATAGACATACCAAAATGGGTAAGAATCGTTTTCTTTGGTTTATATACGGACAGAAACATTTTTACATCAGGTATAGAGAGATGCTTTATGTTTCTCTTTTCAAGGAAAACAACATTCATAATGACATTTTCGCCATTGAAAATTTTGGGCAAATCTGAAAAATAATATGTGTCAGAAATCAAAGAAAGAATTTTCCTATCGGATTCATATAAATTCAAACCGTATGTCTCCACCGGGTGATCGAGTTTTGAGGTTTCGAAGTACACACCATTGACAATATCGTATTTTTTATTTTCCTCAAGTAATATTATCTCTTTTAAGAAACCTCTTAGATATCCAAGAACAACAGGGTCATTATAAATAGCATCTGAAGGCACAAAAAGGGTGCCTCTCCTATGAAATCCACCCATTGTCATTGCTTCAATGATGGTGTTTATATCGGCAGAATGATCGAGATGCCGATGGGTAAGGATAAGATAATCGATCTTTTCTGGATTTAATTTTCTTTTGCTTTTTACAATTCTGACAAGACTCCCAGGCCCTGGATCAATAAGTATAGTTTTGTTTGCAGATTCTATCCATAATCCACCAGATGCCCTGATCTGTTTGAATACTACAAATCTACCCCCTGCAGTGCCAAGAAATATTAACCTCATTCATTATCCCTTCACAACACCAATGGGTCTTAACCGAACAATTTTTTCACTCAAGCCAACTTTTTCAACAACTTCAACCACTTCCTCTATATCCTTGTATGCCTCTGGTACCTCTTCTCTCAAAGTAGTAATAGACTTAGCCCTTGCATAGACCCCCTTATTTTTTAGTTCATTTGAGATTTTTCTTCCAGCAGTAACCTTAAGTGCTTTTCTCCTTGACAGAACCCTTCCAGCGCCATGACATGTAGAACCAAAGGTTTCCTTCATAGAGTCTTTTTTGCCAATAAGAATATAGGAATAACTCCCCATATCACCTGGTATAATGACCGGTTGGCCTATATCCCTATAAATATCAGGAAGAGCAGAATGACCAGCAGGAAAGGCACGTGTTGCTCCTTTCCTGTGCACACACAGGAGTTTTTCTTTGCCATCAACCATATGTTTTTCGAATTTTGCAGTATTGTGAGTAATATCATAAATCAATTCCATTCCAAGTGATTCTGGCGATTTTTTCAATACCTCTGAAAAGCTCTCCCGAACCCAGTGCATTATCATTTGTCTATTTACCCAGGCAAAATTTGCACCTGCCTTCATTGCAGAAATATAATCCCTCCCCTCTGGAGATTTTATAGGTACAGATGCAAGTTCTCTATCTGGTACCGTTATCCCATACCTTGACATTACATTTTGTATCTTATGTATATAATCACTGCATATTTGATGCCCAAAACCCCTTGATCCCGTATGGATCATAATCATTATCTGATTCTTCTCTATGCCAAATCTTTGTGCAATTTTAACATTATATATACTGTCAACAACTTGAATCTCAAGAAAGTGATTTCCAGCTCCAAGGGTGCCCAGTTGGGGCATCCCCCTCTCAACCGCCCTTTGAGAAACCTTATCTGGATTTGCCCCCTCCATACACCCAGAATCTTCAATTCGTTCTATATCATCATCCCAACCAAAGCCTCTTTTTACAGCCCACTTTGCCCCCTCTACCATAACCCTATTTAACTCATGCCTACTTAACTTGATCTTCCCTGTGGATCCTACACCGCAGGGAACATTTGTGTAAATTCTATCAATCAAATTTTTAATATATGGTTTAATATCATCGTAAAACATATTGGTTTTCAAAGACCTAACGCCACAATTTATATCATATCCAACACCTCCTGGAGAGATAACACCATCGTCTACATCCATTGCAGCCACTCCTCCAATAGGGAAACCATATCCCCAATGTATGTCAGGCATTGCAAGAGAATATCTCTGGATCCCCGGAAGGTATGCGACATTCATTACTTGCTTATATGTTTCTTCGTGTTTTATATGTCCTATCATATTCTCGGAGGCAAAAATAATACCAGGAACCCTCATCCCTCCTTGTTTGGGAATCATAAATTTGTAATCTGACAATTTCTTTAGCGTTATTTCAGGCATATTTTCCCCTTTCTAACTTATCTTAAGATTATAAAATAAAAAGTCAAGCACTTTAGACAATGATTAGATGGCAGAATTAAGGATATAGAATACAGGGTATAGGATATAGAGATAGACCGTGATCCGTGATTTGTGAAAAAAGAAAGTCATAAAGACCGTAATTCGTGAATTGTGAGAAAAGGAAAATTAACAAAGACAAAGGCGAAAGACGTTAAATGCAAGATTGCCACACACCACTACAAGCAAGAAGATTCGTTCACAATGACAACCGTAAAAAGACTGTGAACACAATACCTATAGGTCAATATACCGTTATTTGTCGTTAATTCTTACTTCCCACGGCTCATACCTACCTTACAATCACCCCCTTATAAATCCTTTTATTTACCTTTATGAAGTATATACCCTGAAGGAGATTATCTATTGAATACCTTTTTATACCCATTGATAATGTTATTTTCTTATCCCTGTGAAGCCTTCCAGCAATATCATATATCCTTAGTCTTATATCCCTTTCCCTTTTACTCTCAAATTCTATTATTATTGACCCGCCAAGGGATTGTATAATCCTCGTATCATTCTTGTATATAACCCTCGCTCCCATCGATAAAGGAGGATTTTCCTTACTACCTGTATAATATCCCTTTGTTAAAAGAATATAATCCCTCTTAAGCCAGGCAGATTTCCCAGGATTTTTGAAACCGAAGTATAATGTATCACCAGGATTTATCAGGTAGTATATATTATCATTATAGATTGCCTCATCTGGTAGACTGTCTATCTCTGCATACCTTTCCCTGAGAGGCGTATTCCGTTTTCTGTCCACAATGGATATATAGTCTATCCCTACAATTGATTCAGCGGGGGTGTATTTTATTAAACTATCCTGGTATGGGATTATTATATCTTCGGGATTTGACCTTGTATATATGTTTAAACCTGTTGCCTCTACTGGTATCTTTGGCTCTTCTGCCCTTGTTATAACATAACCCGTATCCTCTGATGATGTATTCACAAGGAGCCATCCATTCCTCTCTCCCCTCCATTGTCCTTTTCCCCTTGTTCTTACTGAATCTGTATAGTCTATACCCCTGTTATCCACTGCCCTGAATGGGTTGTCTGTTTCGGTATATGGTATTATTCTACCATCAGGTAATACCCCTACCTTTATCCATCTAAGATGGTCAACTATGAGGAGTCTTATCTGGTCTATATATGTTATATCCTCATTATCTGTTATCATAAACCTTAATATACCATTATTAGAGATGGGTCTTATGTTTAATCTATACCTATCAAGATAGTCTTCTCTTATGTATTCACTCCTCGGTAATAATGAGTTGTCAAGGACATATCCTGAGTCTGTATAAACATAGAGTAATGGACATTGAACGGGTTTTGCCGCTGTTATCTTCTTTGATGTATGATAAAAACTATCCATAGCAGAGGAATTATATCTACAGGCAAAGTATGTGGCTGATTCATTCTCCCCATCAAGGGGATCGGGGTCTGTAAAGGTTTTTTTAGGATGATCTTCTTGATCATATATTATCTTCCATACATCATTTGAATGTTTGCTGTATAATCTATTAACGAGTATATCTGAATTGATCGTAACATCGTTGTTGGATGAGAGTGTATATGAGAGGTTTATATCTGCCTTTGATTTATCAACAACCACTATTGTCTTTGAGTTTGTACCCTTATTCCCCGCATAGTCCACTGCTATTGCTTTAAGGTTATACTCACCTCCCTTATCCCTGCAGGTAAGGTTCACAGACCTTGACCTTACATCACCTGAAAGCACTACCTTTTGATTATATGGGTAGTATAATGTCTCTGATGCAATACCACCTTCGTCCGTTGCATCCCAGGATATTGTGTTATTCCCCGTGTATAATACGGCATTATTTGAAGGATTTGTTATTGAGACTGATGGTGCCTTGGTATCAAAGTAAACTGTATCTGAATTTGAATAGGCTGACCAGTGTTTTATCCCATCAACAATAACATAACATGTTACTTCATAATAATAATTCTTGTTTGTCTCTGTTATTGAACTGTCTATAAATGATGTTGTATTCGCTGGAAGTGGAATAGACCAGGGCCAGTGACCAGGTCCTGCTGTTGTATCACCAACATCTGCCCTTACAAGCACATATTTTGTCTCAATTTGTGAATTATCACTCCATATGATATGAACAACTGGCGGATTGTGGGAAGTAATCCAGGCAGTGAGGTTGGTGGGAGGAGTCAACCCAATCCTGAACGGAACCTTTAATATCCTCGAATACCCTGCATGGCTGAAAAACTCAACCCTAAATGTATCATTGGAAGAAAAAACTCCTGGAACAGTCCATCCTGAGTATGAAGGTTGATAAGGATTTAAATGTGAAGAATTCTTAATTGTATATACCGGCTGATAAGTGCCTCCTCCTATCCGATATTTTACACTTACACTATCAAAATGTGAGTTGGATACAGGGTCTTTCATATATAATGAAAAAACAGGATGTGAACCAGGCTCTAACACAGTATTTTTTACAGGTGAATTTACTTTAATATCAGGAACTATAAGCATATGGGCAATTGTGTAATGGCTATTATTTATCACCGCATCAAGGGTTACCTTCCTTATGTTAGAAGAAGCATATTTATGACTCTTTATCATTGATTCTGAACTCCCACCTGATGAATAACCATCCCCAAAATTAAAAGTATATGTTGATGGAATTACACCCCTCCCACCATTGATTGTCCCTATAAACTTATACGTCATACCATCGGAAAGAGGGTTTATATTTTTAGTAAAATCAAGAAAATAATCAGTTTTAACAGTCACTGTTTTACACCATTTATCCTTTGTAGCCCCCACCGAGATAACCCTTTTTACTGTTGTATCATTATTACACAGGGTAGTTATCTCATATTCACTGTGTTGATGTCCTCCAAACCACCACTTAAGGTAATTTATACCCCTTAAATCAAGGGAATCCTCCATTGCACATATCTGATCATTCCCAAAATTAGTTGCATGTGCATGGTCAAATGGATGATGGCTGATTATGACGATTTCCCTGTTTTCATTTAAGGCCTTATCAACCTCCTGAAAAAACCATTTCCAGTGGGGTGAATAGACCGATGTTCCGGGGTCAGAACCTCCCCAACCTAGCGAAGCTTGATGTCTCGTATTGAAATCTCCGCATATAAAGTGGTAATTCTGATAATCAAAGGAAAAATCAAAAAAGTAGGTACAAAAAGGGCCACTTCCCGGATGATAATATAAATATAAGTGTCTTAAATAATAACTCTCAGACCAGTGCCCAAAGGGAAGAACATATTTCAGACTATCATAATAATCACCAAACCCATAACGCTTGAAAAATCCTCCAGCCGGGGCTGTATTCCTGTCTTCCCCCTCAGGATTACGAAACCCTACGTAATAATATGCCCATGTATCATGGTTGCCCAGCATTGGAACAAAAGGAAAATTAAGAGAATCAAGTACCAATCTCCTTACACACTCAAGCTCACCCCTCTCTGCACTATCTGTTAGGTCTCCTGATGCCACAACAAAATTTATCCCGTTTAAGCCCCTGATATAGTTTCTAACATCAAGAACCCTCAATGTGTTATCTGTAATTGCACCGCTTCCATCTAAGTCTCCGTACGTCCCCTGCCATGGATCATCATATCCACCTGCCTCAAAATTCCATCCACCATCCCCAATATGGATATCGGTCATTATTACAAATTTAAAACTATGTGAACCACTTCCGATAGTCACAGGATTATCCTGAACACTATTCTCTGGCAATGTAAACGAGAGTGTCTCACCATTAACCTTTTTAAAGGCTACATTATTAAATAACAACCCTTCAGAAATAACCCTGCCTTTCGCATCTATTAATTTTACATAAGGTAAATTTACATCTAATTTGGTAATATCTTCAAGGATTACCTCACGACCATCTTCCCATTTATCAAAACTTAAAACGGCTATTCCTGAATCATCGGTTCTCACAGTCTTTTGAGAAATCATTCCATCCTTCCTATACAAGGTTGCTTTTATATATGTCCCCCTGGATAAACTATCCTTTTGAATTACTATTGTCCCCACTGAATCAATTAATTCCCTTGTCGTCTCAAAGGGATACTTTACTTTTACGTTGATGTTGTATGCAAAAGAAATAAAGGGAAGAAAAAAACATAAGAAATTTATCTTCTTCATTTTTTTCTCCTTTCTTACAGTTCATTTCCTATTATCGCACCAATTACAGGAATAGATAAGAATAAACATATCCCTGCATATTCTGCGCTGTTATTCAAGTAACGGTCAAAATCTAAATCAGTATGCATTCCGGCTCCCCAGAGTGCTCCAGTAATCAATCCTGTTATCCCAGCGTAGGTGATTGCCTTCCTTAGGTTCCCCTCATGCCCATTCAACTTCCCTATCTTATTCACTACATAACCAGTTGCAAGGGACACTGCAACACTCCTCCCCGTTTCAATCAATGTGCCCCATACTCGACTGTCTACTCCACTCCCTTCTGGATGTATTGCAATGTATGAAAAACCCTCTGCAAACAGAGAGAACAATCCTCCAAATAAAAATTCGTATCCATACCTTCCTTTATCACCCCAGGGTATTGTCCCATCTATTATCATGGCTCCTATCGCTGGTATCGTCTCATAGTACCAGGCCTTTTTAAAATTGTATCTCTGGGAATCTTCAACACCTGGATAATCCTCACTGTAAGGTGGTATGAAAAAGCTTGCCAGCATTCCTCCAAGAAATGCACCTGTGAAAGATTTTATGTATGAACGCCTTTGCCCCAAAAGCCTCCCTGTCAAATATAAAGAACTCCCTGAAAATAATCCATAACCTCCTGCAAGATGGGGTATGTAATACCAATGCTTGCTCTCATTAAGGGGGAAAAACAGATCGCTCCAGAGAAAACCTCCAAGAC
>Ga0190348_1000467_pt1 | contig 11094 bp, 9 predicted proteins | sample 48721367_MG_FD_161658 | JGI IMG/M metagenome (GOLD analysis project Ga0190348, IMG submission 161658) | Hydrothermal vent microbial mat bacterial communities from Southern Trench, Guaymas Basin, Mexico - 4872-13-6-7_MG | ecosystem: Environmental > Aquatic > Marine > Hydrothermal vents > Microbial... | reverse complement strand
GGAATACCTTTTCTTATTTGGTTGACTCCAACAAATCCATATATATAGTACTTTGATAGATCACTTTTAATCATATCACCAACTATTTTTCTAACTTCTTTTTTAGGAATTGGTTTAAACAATTCTATATTTACTCCGTGAGATATTACACTAAGTTTATCTGGATCTACATTTGTATCTCTTAAAATAATATCTTTTGCAAACTTTGTGAAAGCAACTATATGATCTGGATCCGTAAAGGTAGGAGTAGTTGAATGTAAGTTCAATTTATTATCAATTACTTGCTCATAATATCTTATTATAGGCTCACTATCAATAGCTATATAACTTATTAGTTTAAACCTATCTCTTAAATGAGGGAATGTTCTTGATAATATATCACTAAACCACGGGTCATTTACTATAGTAACAATATCAGGTTTATATACCTTTAAAACCTTAGGAAATGAAATTAATCCAACAGAATCTTCTCTTTGTTGTAAAGTACCAAAATAATTAAAATATAAAAGTCTACTTCTTTTTGCTCCATACCATCCAAGTTGTGCATAAAAATTTTCAGGAGCAACAAATTCTAATGTATTAAGCAAATTCCTTATAACAGTAGCATATCCAGTAGTAATTAAAGCGCTATCACCTACAAACAGGATTCTTTTATGTTTCATTCCGCCTCCAAAATATCAATAAATTTCTTTCTATTGTCTTCCCATGAATATTTATTTGCATGCTCATATTGTTTTGTTCTTAAATCTAAATATGATTCTTTATCCATTTTTAGTGATTCTTTAATTATGTTAATTGCTTCATTCTCATTTTTAATAATAGACCAAATTCTATAATCGTCATATATACTATAAGTTGGGATATAAATTCCATTTGGACCAACAACTTCTTTGATAATATTATTATCTACTGTTATTACCGGGGTACCACACATTATAGAATCAAGAAATGGTAAACCAAATCCTTCTGCATGTGTAACACTAACATAAAATTTGTGTGCTCTATATAATGCAGCCAATCCTTCTTCAGATAAATAATCCAATATAACATTTATATTTGATTGTAGTATCCCAGATTGTTTTACTACATCTATATTTTGCCTATCTATAAAAGTTTTTATAGTTACATGAATATTATCCTCTGATAGTTTTTTTGCTATATCAAGTAAAGCAAAAATATTTTTTCTTTTATCTAATCGTCCAACATATAATACACCATCTTTATCTTCTACTTTTTTGCTTAAATCTAATTTATATATTTCCTTATTTGATGCATGTGGTAGATAACCAATTGTTTTAAACCCTGCATCTTTTAATATACTTTCACCAACTTTAGTAATAGCTAATATCTTTAAATGTTCTATTTCAGTCCCTTTTTTCCATATTTCTGGAATTTTTAAAGTGTCAATAGGACTATATGCAATAACATTTTGATCATATAAAAGATCATTTCCACTAAAATTATAAAGAGAAGAACCATAATAATGCATTAAAACAATATCTAGGTCCTCATATATAAATATTAAATCAAACTTTGGTTCTTCTCTTAAAATTGTATGCAAAGTATCAAAAGCAATATGATCATAATTACTATTAAAGATATGTTTAAAATTATACCTATTTTTCATATTATGCAATAATTGTTGTGATGTTGCTTTTATCAAATATGTAATATCTAAATTAGTATTTTCTATACCTTTTAATAAATTATTCATAACAGTACCAAATCCAGATGGTAAATTATAATCGTCTGCAACTATAAGAATTCGCTTTTTAGCCATTATGTTTTATCCTTTGATATAGTTTTATCCTCCTCTAAATCTTTGTTATCAGAAGTATCTTTCTTATGTTTTTTATAATGTTTTTTATTTTTGCTTTTTTTAGTTTGTATTGGCTTATGAGGAAAAATATTAGGATCACTTGGCTTCATCTGTTTATCCTCAATTATTTCTTCATTACTAACTTCTATACTAACAGCAGATTTTGGTTTCTCTTCTTGTTTTTCTTCTTGCTTTTCTTTTTGTTTTTCTTCTAGTTTTTCTTCTGAAGTTGGCAACTCTGTCTTACTTACAATTTTACCATTTGGTATAATACTTGTTGGTGTAATTGTATCACCTTTTGTTTTTTCTTCAACAGGTGTTACTTTAGTAACTTTTTTTGTTTTTGATACTTTACGACCTCTTACGATTTTTTTTGTTCTTCTGTGAAACATTATAAACCTCCTTTTTTTTGATTGTTACAACACCTAATGCAATTGCATCATAAATATCGTAATCCAAATTATCTTCAATATCAAACATTTTTATAATATAATCTTTTGTCAACTCTTTTCTGTTTTGTAACTTATTTTTCTTTGAAACAACCATATTTGAAGTATATTCATTCACAACATTCGTAAATTTCATTTTCCTAAGTTCTTGTTTTAATACCCCAATTAATTCACATAGCACAGTTGCACCCTTCCTATTATGAGGAAAATATCGTTCTATTGTTATTAAGTTAATATTATATTTAGAAGAGAAATTTTTAATTTTCTTTTTAATACCTTCCATAATTTTACCTATGCGTACTGTAGCATCTTTACCTTTGGCTACAATTATATCAAAAGCAATCACATGTTTTGCCTTATTATCTAATACAGCAAAACCACATTTATGGCTTCCAGGATCAATTGCAATAATTACTTTTTTCTTACTCATTTCCACCTTCATTTTTATCAACTATAAATACAGGAAAACTTTCTCCATCTTTATATAAAATACTAACAAAAGAGTTTTCACCATATCTTTGTATATACGTTGTTTTTATCATACCATATATATATTTTATTGTTTGCCGTACTGTCTCTCTTGAAATAAAAAATCCTGTATCTTTCTTTTTCTTTTTTTGTTTTCTATCTTTAACATCTGAACTTTCCGATAATAACTCAGCAACTCTTATCATTGGTATGCCTAACATTACATGCATCCAAAATACTAATAAATCAAGATTATTTAATGTAGATAAAACATCTATTATCACATTTAAAATTGGTAATGGTATTTTTTCAAGATCTAAAGAAATTAAATATTCTTTTTTAGGCATGAAATGTAATATTACCTCCAGGTAAAATACAAATATCGTATTGTTCTTTTGGAAAATAGTTCCAAAGTTCGTTTTTTAAAATTTCTATCTTTTCTTCATAATCTACATTAGAATATATCAAATTAGACAATTGAGAATCTAATGTATATACTATAATTTTTTTGTGTCTTCTATGAAACAAAATTTTAAATATCTTTTTTAAAAATTTCATATTGTTCTCCTTATTCATGATTAATTATAATAGCAGATAACATTTCATATACCTCGATATTCTTTGAGATGCTTTTTTTCATTTTGATAGAATATTCTATTGGACTTATTAAACGTAAATTTAATTCTATTAATTCGTCATTATATGGCATATAAATACCACTATTATATATAATAAATAAAATCTTATTATTATTATCTACAATAAAATTCATTATTCTTCTCCATTACCAAACAATAAGGAAGATACTTTTTTTGTGTTATTAGATCCATTAAGATTTATCTTCACATTTGCTTTTTTAGATTCCATAGTATTATTAGAATATTCTGAATCCTCTGTTTTACCAGAAATGATCATATCAACATCTGATCTGTTTAACTCTGTAAACAAATTCCTTTCGTTATCATATTTATAATATAAATTACCAGTCCATCCTGACAATTTATTTTTTGCAATCGTTACTTCTAAAATTGGCTTAAATAATAACGTATCATTCTCTGTTGATTGCCATTTCAATTCTATATTTTGATATTTATTTCTCATAGATACAATTTCGTTATATAAAAGCATAATAATATCTGCTTCATAACTCATCCTTCCTGTTTCAGTAATATGTGATATATCTGGTCTTGTTCCTGCAAATAATTTATTAAGCTCTACAACTGAAAAAATTGGAATATTATATATTGTTGCCATTAATTGTAACCTTTCAATATTTTGTACATATCTTTCTCTTAGTTTCATATGTGAATTATCACTTATTTTATAAAAATGATCAATTATAACTACTATGTGTCTTCTTGGATACTTATGTGATATTTCCTCAATAATGTTTTCCATTGATCTAAAAGTTGAACCATATTGTGCATCTAAAACAAATAGTCTCCTTTCTTTATAAAAAGACACTACATGTTCCCATCCAACTTTAAATTTTTCTAGCTCATAATTTTGCAATCTATTCATAGGATTTAAGACATCTCTTAATTTTAATTGTTGATCAATAGCAACAAAAGCTGGTAACATTTTAAATTTATTATCTTCTAATGAAAAGTATAGTACAGTAACATCTTTATTTGAGGTTACTAAAAGATAAGATAAATAGCGTAAAAAACTTGTTTTCCCATGATGTGCTTCTGCACCAACTAATGCTAACATACCATCTTTTGTAAAACCATCTAATTTATCTTGCAAAAGTTTCCAGGACCCTAAATTGAATCCTCCTATATCTTTTTTCTCTTTTAGCTTTTTATAAACTTCTTCCAAATCAAACTTATAAGTTTGTTCTATATCTACATTATCATTAGTAAGAGTCTTTACTCTATTATAAGCTATTGAAATAGCATTTACAGGATTTATTCCTCGTTTAACATCATATACTAAATCATTTACAATTCGTTGGGACTCTGCCGATATTTGTTTATCAAGTAATGATTCTCTGTATTTTAATTCATCTATTACCCTCTTATGATCTTCTCCTAGAAAAGTTGCAACTTCTTTAGCCATTATTTTTCTCTTCATAGGACTGTTCTCATTCATGATTGTTCCAAATATATTGTCTATGAAGCTTTCTTTATCATAATTATAAGGCATATTAATAAGTTGCCATTTAAATGGTGTTTCCTTTTTTAACGAAGTAAAAAATGTACTACCGTATTTCCTAATCATTTCATCTGGATCATTTAAAGATTTAAATTCCTCTTCTCCTATATCTTTAAATTCTGATGGTAATTCCTTATAATTAATTAAAAAAACTTGTGGAACAAAATTTATTTTAGATATTATATCAATTACTTTTTTTGTTCCATTTACTCCTGCAATATCATTATCTAAAGCAATAGTTACTTCTGATATATTTTTTCTATTTAACAATTCAAAGTGTTCCTTTGAAACTGCTACACCACCAGTGGCTACAAAATTATATAAATTATTATGGATAGCAGTAACAACATCTGCATATCCTTCTACTAAATAAATAGAACTTCCTTTAACAATATTGTTTATATTATATAATATTTCATGCTTTTTATATATATTATTATTTCTTGTATTAATGTATTTTTCTACCTTTTTGCTATCTCTATATTCTCCTAATACTCTAGATGCAACTCCAATTGTATTATTATACTCATCGTGTATAACAAAAATAAGTTTATTGTCACCGAATAATTCCTTTCTATACAGATCAACATCTCGTGCTTTTAAAAATGTTTCTGTCCATCCTATACTTGTCATATAAGATATATAGTCACTATAACTTTTAGATGCCCCAATCCCTAATTTTTTACATGTTTCAATGTTCCATTTTCGTCTTTCTAATTCATCTAATGCAAGTTGATTAGATTCTAAATTATTAACAACATAAGTTTCCATATCTTTATAAGCTCTATAAATTGAAAATGTTCTTTTTTCTTGTTCACTATATTCTTGCTCTTTTTCACTGTATTTATAGCCAAAAAGCTGTGCCAAATGTGGTAAAGTTTCTTTATAAAATCTAACACCGTCAATAGGTAATCCCTCCAAAATATGAGCGGCAGAAAAAATATCAACACTTAATGAACATGTAAAACAATGTGCAACTTGCCCATTTGATTGAGGAACAATTCCCATAGAAGCTTTATCGTCTCCATGAGCATGTCTTTCCGGCATTAAACATCTAAAATTTCCTTTCGAAGCATCTCTATCAAATAATAACAAATATTCTGCTAATTTTGGTTTTAAAGCTGCAATTAATTCTTTAGTTGTCATTATTCTCTCCATTAATTACAAAATCTTGCACTTCGTCATAGTAATATGAAACTATCCCACTAAACTTTTCTATAATTTCTCCATCTTCTGAAATAATTACAAAAGAAGGTACAGTATCAATATCATATTTTTGGAATTCTTCTGGATGTCTGCTAAAACTACAAAAAGAAACATTATCTTTCCAATATTGATTATTATGTTTCATCTCTAGAAATAAAGCAGCACATGAATAACAAGTTGCATCATAAAATACTATTAAATTGCTAATATTGTCCTCCTTTCTTGTTATATAAAACATATAAAAAGCTTGATAAATTTGGTATAATATAATCATCTGGCATAGTTACTATAACATATGTATCTTTATATAAAATAACATTAGATATAGTACTTACAAACTTAATAGGATATCTTATTCCTCTAAAATCATCTATAACAAATCCACTGATAATTGGTAATTTAACTAACATATCTTACAGTATAATAATCATTTTGTTTAATTTTTGCAATAGGTATGTAAATAATATTTGTCAACTTCATAAATATTATGTATGACATGTTGGGCAACCTCCGCTATAATCTTCTTCTGCAATTACTTTTGTTTTAATATTGAAATCTATTTTATTTAGTTCTTTCTTTGTTTCTTTTACTTCTTTGTTCTTTTTTCCTGCCAATATAACCCCTTCTCTTGAAGACTCCCTATAAACAGTAATTCCTTTACACCTATGTTTTGCAGCAAGAAAATATATATTTTCTACGTCGGATGGACTTGCATCTTTTGGCAAATTAACAGTATTATGAGAAACAATTCCATTTACTATATAACTATGTGAGTTTTCAACTTCTATATCATATACATTTTGGAAGCCTATATCTTCAACTGCAGAAACTTTTCTTATTTCTGCTAAAATAGGAATATTTAATTGTTTTGCCGTTGTATTATAACAATAATTCCTTTTAGATCTTCTCATTGCATTAAAAGCACGATATTTTGGATGATTAGTAGATATTTTTAAATTAGAATAATCTGCATTAACCAAAACGTAATATTTTTTCCAAACAATTTCCTTATCTTTATGCTTTTCAATCGGATGTATTAATTTTTGTAATTCATTACTTACAAAAACAGAATAAGATGTACCAAGTTTATCTTTTTTCTTTCCTTGATATATTCTATTAAGACCAAATGATCTTAATAGCATTGTTACTTCATAAGCTAATCTTTCAGATCTTCCATCATAAATACATAAACCATAATTGTTCTTATAATATCCATCTAATGTCAGGCCTTCAATAAAAGATATTTTTTCTTCTTTACTACCCATTAAAATTTGTTCTGGCACATGTTTATCTCTAGATGTTTTACCGATCAGAGAAATTACATATCTACTTAACTCGCGGGATGTCAAAAAATGAGTTCTAACATTATTTCTTTGATCTACTATTACTTTGTTTTCAAGATGAAATAACTTTTGTGTCAATTTATCAAAAACAGTTGCCACTTTTTCATCTTTTTCTATCAAAGATGTTCTTCCTCTTTTAGTACAAATATATCCATCTGCTGCCAACATACCAAGCCATTTTGCTAACTCAGGCGTCATTACTTTTGGAAAATTTAATATATTTGCATCAGTTCTAAATGTTGTTTCATAATTTATCTTAAGATTACCTTTTGTATGAACTGGATTCATATTATGTTTAACAATAACAAAATCATTAACAGATATATTTTTTAACGTTTTCCAACCGTCAATAGTCATTACTTTATGAGTTTCTGCTGCCCCCTTAATAACAGATCCATCATTCAATCTTACTGCAATACAATGTTTCTTACCACCATTATAATGACTCTTAACAAGTTGCAATTCGCCATTTTTATCAATAACATGTAAATTTTTAATCGGCCTATCAAATGATTCTTGTTTTTTTGCATATCCACATTTTTCTATTGGAATAATACCCTTATTAGTTAGCATTAATTGCCCTTCAACAAGACATTTGCTTATACTATTATCTATATACTGTTGAAATACAGCTTGTGTATATACATGTTCTTCAGGAGTAACATCATATGTAGTAACTAAAATATGTCTCAACTCTTTAGGTATTTCTTCAATATCTTTTACAGAAATATTTTTAGAAACTTTATCCATTAATTCTTCGCTATATATTCCATTATTTATTAATACTTCCTTAAATAATGGATGGCTATCCACATACATAAGATTATTTAGCATTCTTCTAGTATATACAAAACTAAATATAGGTTCAATAGAAGAAGAAACGCCTGCTACGATACCTATTGACCCTGTCGGAGCGGCAGTATTAACGGTAATATTTCTAATATATGGATATTTCAACCATAATTCTCGCTTGAATTTATATTGTGCTATTCCTTTTCCTTCTGGTTTATATTTATCAATAGCTTGCTTTCCTTCTGCAACAATTTTTGGAAAAATACTTTGGTTCCATTTTGGGAAAACACCTCTATTCTTTGCTAATTCACTTGAAGCATTTCTAGATTCTTCTGCGAAAAAAGATCCTAATTTATGCGTAAACCTTAATGCTTCAATACTTCCATATCTCATTTTCAATTTAATTAGCATATCAGCATAACCCATAACACCTAAACCAACTCTCCTATAATTCCTTACTTGTTCATATATACCATACTCTGGAAATCTATTCATATCTATAACATTATCTAAATAATGCACCATCCTATGTATAACTGTTTTAAATTTCTTCCAATTAAAAACTCCGTCTTTTACCATATTTGATAAATTAATACTAGCAAGATTACATGCTTCTTTAGAAAACAACGGTTCTTCCCCACAATTATGAACAACAAATCCATTTGCATCAAATGCTTGTATATTGCTAACCTTTACATTGTAGACTTTCTTTTTACCAATATAACTTATATTTTGTATAGTAGCAACATTAGAAGTAGCAACAAATAAAGCAGAATATTTACTTATTATATTATCTAATGTTTTTTTCTTATCGCTATGCCAAAAACCAATTGATTCTGCAAATTTTTTAACATCATAATGTTTTATTATAATTTTGTCTTGTTCAATTATAGAATAAATTCCTATACGTAATAACATTCTTTGAATAACTTGTAAAAATTTTGGAATACATAATGCAATTGAACCATTTTTTGGATATGGATACTCCAATATAATCATATTTGGTTCTTGTATACTTCCAAAAATATCAAATAATCCTCTCAAAAATCCTATATAAAACTCTGGAGAGGTTTGTTCTATTTTTGAAGTCATATTATTATAGTTACTACTATTGATATTTAAGCTTTTAGCTAATTTAAATATTTTTTTTGATTTTATATAATATTTCATATTTTGTTTATCAAAAGCAAATTGCTTTTGCAAAATTGCCTCAATTTTATCTTTTGTTTTTAAAAACAGTGGTTTATTTTTATAATATATAATAACTTCATTTTTAGAAAAGTGAACATTATTAAATAATAAACTAACTAAATAACCTTCGTCTTCTGTATATGATCCTTGCCAATAACTATTTGTACAATCATTCACTGCAACAACATCATTTTTTGATAAAGAATTTAATGGAGTCCATTCTGTTTTTATATTATTATCAGAAACATCAAATTTTAAAAATGGATGTTCTCCAGTTGCTTTAATTTCAAATCCCTCTTTTGTTGTTACTTTGTATATTTTTTTAATTCCTGTCTCAAAAAATCCATTAGATTTATATTTTCTACCATTAACAAATAACTGAATGTCTTTTTCAATAATATCCTTTACACGTTTTGGCCCTTCTGTTGTAAAAATCCACGTATCTTTTGTAATACATGGATTCGTTGTTTTATAAACATCTCCATTAATCATTGGATTATCTGCATTTTGTTCGTCTACAAATAATATTCCAGGTTCGGCAGATTTCCATGCATTATTAATAATCTTATACCATATATCTTTTGCAGGAACTGTTCTTATAACTTTTCCTGTCTTTGGCGATAGTAAATTCCATATTCCATTATTTTTTAACGTTTTAAGAAACTTTCTAGTAATAGTTACAGATATATTAAAGCCTGTAAACTTATTAGTATCTAACTTCGAATCTATAAATTCAAGAACATCTGGATGCCAATCTGGTAACGCAGCTAATGCTGCTGCATCTCTTACTGCCGCTTGTTTAACAACTTGTCCTAATTTATCAAATAATTCCATAAACGATAACGGTCCACGAGTTTTTCCCTTTGTAGTACTTATTAAAGAACCATTCTCTCTAACATCACCAAAATAATATCCAACCCCTCCACCATCCCTATAAATAAGTCCACCTACAACAATATTTTGTAAAATGTCTTTAATATCATCTTTTGGGTACAGAGCAAAACATGCACTAAGTACACCGAAATTTCTGCCTGCATTTATTAACGTAGGAGAATTAAAAATTGCATCTTTATTAATAAGTGTATTATATAAAGCATAATAATTATTTTTTTGTGACATAATAAAAGTAAGAGTACTTATAAGATCTTTTTTACTTTTATGTTCTAAATTATTAAAGAACCATGATCTAGATAAAGCTTGATATTCGGCAATTGAAAATCCTATTTTCTCTATATCTTCTATCTTTATTTTCTTGCCTTTTTTGTATTTTATATGTGCAGGGACTTCCATGTCCATAATTTCTTCAATATTTTTTGGCACAGCAATTTGTTTTTGCTTTCCTTCTTTGTCATAAATATCTGGAGCATAAATACTATCTGCTAAAGAAATAAATTTTGCTACCCTTCTAAACATTTGTTTTGGTGTTTCGATAACATTTCCATTATTATCTTTAAATAAATACCTTTGCTTCAATAAATTTAATGCAGCAGGAGTAAAATTCAATTCATGACTTACATCACTTACAATCTTTTTTTCATGAATCTTATACATTCTAAACTTAATATATGAAACAAGAACGTTAGTCTCTTTATGCAAAGCCAAAACTTGTTCTACAACATCATCTATTTCGTTTACAGTTATAATTTCTTCCTTTACTTTATCTAGTTCT
>Ga0190348_1000462_pt1 | contig 11150 bp, 8 predicted proteins | sample 48721367_MG_FD_161658 | JGI IMG/M metagenome (GOLD analysis project Ga0190348, IMG submission 161658) | Hydrothermal vent microbial mat bacterial communities from Southern Trench, Guaymas Basin, Mexico - 4872-13-6-7_MG | ecosystem: Environmental > Aquatic > Marine > Hydrothermal vents > Microbial... | reverse complement strand
TGAATCAGGTCCATCAGTTCAAGCGTTTCCGCGTTCTTCTTCTCATCGATCTCCATCGCGGTCTTCATGTCCAGAGCCATGCCGCATTTGTAGCAGAACCGTGCTGTGGCTGGATTTGTTTTCCTGCACCGCGGGCAGTCCTTTGGCTTCAGAATGTCGCACGACTCATCCTCATCCTTATCGAGTAAGCCTGCCTTCCGCAATATCTTCTCCTCGACGTCGCTGCCGCTCAGGTGCACGTAAATCTCTGCCATTCTGCAGTGCCACGATAGAATTGGCAATCCTTTTATGACCGCTCTCGATAGAACGTGAGATTGTGCCAGAAACATATATGAAGATATGGAACAGATGATCTCGATGATCAGATATCATACTGATATATGGTGATAAGTGTCATGCGCGAAATAATTGCCCTTAATGATTTGAAAGAAAGGCTTCAAGCCGGATTTGAGAACAACGAAGAATCATTAGAGGCGTTTGGGAAGACATACTCAACCCAGCTAAAAGCATACCTGATAGAGAGTAATCAGAGTATAGCTGGTGCAGGTTGCCCTATCGGGAAGTGGCGAGGACTCAATTCGACTGGTTGGTATGGGAATCAGGATGAGAATCTCTCAAACACGTTGTTTCTGGATGGGACGAGAGAACGAGTGTGGATAATCTACAGTATACTGGATGAAGTTATTGAGAAAGCAAAGGAAAGATTTGCTATCTATAGTGCAAGGTGGCAGAAAAGAAGAAACGGTTCTGTGACGATCTCTGCAGAATGGTACAGCAATGGGAAAGCCACCATTAACAGAGCAGTGGATGTTTTCGAGATCGATTTTACTCAGGAGATTGATCTGGATGCTTTTTCAAATACCGTTGCAAAGGGCACGGGCGATATGAAACTGTGGCTGGTGGAAACCGAAGCTGAAACCGATTTCAGAAGGTTCAGAGGCGTGGATTTGCATACGTGGGATCGTGTTTTGCTAGATGTTGGTCCTGACTTCGTGTATCTTACGATTCCCGGTAAAGGCTGTGTCAATGCAGCACCTCGAATCACAACCATTCAGGGAGAAGATAACGCTGGAAGAACCTCTATCTTCCCTGACGGGGTGGAAATCTTTGCCTGAACAGGATGATCGGATAGTCTTATGGCGCAACACGATCCAATTGTTCTACCACAAGATTAAAAGTCTGTTGAATGGTTTGGGTGGCGGCGTCTGATTCAGGGAGATACTAACCATGGCTGAAAACAAAAAGTATGTAGAACTGATATGGCATCAGAAATACGATAAGATTGAGAAAGGCGAGAAAATACCCATCGAAAAGCCAAATCTCCCATTCCAGGTCGTAGAGACCGTGAACAAACCAAGGATCAAGGGCGGATACGATGCTTCGCTCTTTCCAGAGGATCAGCACCCTGAGAACTGCCCGAATGATTGGAAGAACAGACTCATCTGGGGCGACAACAAACTGGTGATCTCCTCGCTCATCAAGCAGGGCTGGGCTGGAAAAGTCAATCTGATCTACATCGACCCGCCGTTCTTCACTGGTGCGGATTTTTCGATAAGAACAAGGGTTGGGGATGCGCGGATCGAGAAAGAACCATCGATCATCGAGGAGCGGGCTTATCGAGATACATGGAGCGGCGGGATTGCGTCATATCTCAAACGAATCATCCTTGCCTCCTCCAACCCCGGCGACATCGTTGCAGACTTCTTCTGTGGCTCTGGCACGACCCTGGCGGTTGCTGAAAAACTCGGCAGGCGGTGGATCGGCGCTGATCTATCCAAGTTTGCGATACAGGTCACGAGAGAGATTGCTGGATATTCACAACTCAAAGGACTTGTTAAGTGAAGGGGGCAAATAAAGATGTTGGCTCAAAGTGAAGCGGATGATCTCATCAATATCTCAAAGATGAAAGTAAGTGATGATAATTATGGTTTTCCGCGTCCTGGGGAGTCTCTAACCATCCCGATCATTTCTCAGGATGAACAGGAGAATTTCCTGGTAGATATTAGCAGAGGACGAATCCGGCTTACGAAATACTCTTATCAGGAACGTTATCAAACGATAATCATTCTGGTTCGTCTTGATCTTGATGGGCCTCCACACACCAATCCAGATGTTGTAAATGTCCCGCTTTCGTACCTAACGCCTTACAATGGACAGATCATAGATTGTCCACATCTGCATCTGTATGTAGAGGGATTCATGGATAAATGGGCAATCCCAGCTCCTAACGATGAATTTCCAGATACAATCAATCTGTACAAGACGCTACAGGACTTTTTTCGCTATTGTAATGTTGTTGAACCACCTAAAATGCACTGGGAGGTACTATTGAATGAGTTTTAGCGAGTGCCAGGATCTGGTTAATACTTATACAGAATGGCTCAAGCAGAAAATTAGTGTACAAGACATAGACGGAGTTTGTGAGATCACCACACCCTTTCTTGATCACCACAACGACCATTTACAGATATACGTAAAAAAGGCTGGCGATACTCTCACCCTTACAGATGATGGATATATAATCAGAGACCTTGAACTGAGCGGTTTTAAGATCGCTCCGGGGAAAAGAGAACAGATACTGCACTCGATACTAAATGGTTTTGGCGCCCATCTTCGAGGCGATGAGATTATTGTAGAGGCGAGAACTGAAAATTTTTCGCAAAAGAAACATAATATGATTCAGGCAATGCTTGCCGTAAACGATCTATTCGTAATGGCTAAATCGATGGTGGCAAGAGTTTTCAAAGAAGACGTAGAAAAGTACCTCCGCTCCCACCAGGTACGCTTTATACGTTCGGTAAAGTTCACCGGAAAAAGTGGACTTGACCACTCTTTCGATTTTGTGATCCCAGCATCTCAAAAACGACCTGAGAGAGTTGTTCAAGCCATAAATCATCCAACCCGCCAGAATATAGGTTTCCTAATCTTTGCATGGGTACAAGATACAAAAGATGTTAGACCTATAGAATCCACTGCCTATGCGATTCTGAATGACAGTGAACAGGTGATAAAGCCAGATCTCATAAGCGCGCTCAATCCGTACGGAATAAAACCTCTGCTTTGGTCTAAGAGGGAAGAATATGTAGAGGAACTTGCAGAATAAGGGAGTAGATAAAATTGGCTAAAGATAAAAAAAAATATGCCAATCCCGCCCGACCCTTCGAACGCTGGAACATAGAGAACTACGAGACCGTATACTGGCAGGATCGAGAGGATGAGTATCTCGCCTTCATACTCAAACTCTACCAATCTCAAGCCCTGATAGGTTTCAGGTACATTCATGGCAGAAAAGGCGATATAGCGGTTCATGTCGGTCCTCTGAACGCTCCTGTCACGATGGAAGAGGTTGAGAAGGTGGTAATCGAATGCAGGGCGGAGAGCTTCGACCGGGCGGATGTTCTCGGCTGGGAGTGGAGTTATGATGTGAATGAGCTTGCGAAGGAATTGGCGGAGAAGAATGGGGTTGATTTGAGGCTTGTTCAGATACCGTCTGTGAATGAGATTAAGTCTGCGCTTGTTGGATTTGATCTGCAATTATTGAAAGTACCTGATCAGGTGGTAGAAAAGGAGATCGCCAGATACGTAAAGTTTCCAGAGGTTGCCTATCTTGAGATTGAAACTGGAGTCGGTGGTAATGAAGTGGTGCTAAAAATAACAGACTTCCAGCTTCCTCCAACCGCAGAACTGGCAGAGATTGCCGGTAAGGTAAAGGATTCGAGAGAACTCATCGACTACTGGACGATAGACTGGAACTACAAAGGCGATACCTTCCACAACCAGTGGCAGAGTTTCAGGGCGAAGAAGAGTCCGTTGGTTGACTACGAGGCAAAGCACAAATATGAAGGGGCTGGAGAGTATCAGATAATGATCAAGGTGGTGGACGTCTTCGGGTATGATATGAATAAGGTGATGGGGGTGAGGGTAAAATGATGGAAGGATATAACGGTGCTGAATGGGTACGGGTTGATTTGCATCTTCATTCTCCTGTTTCAGAAACTTTTTCTCTTCCATCAGGTTTTAATCTGGATTCTGATGCGGAAAAGCAGAGATTCGCTGGTGAATATGTTCAGAAGTTGAAAGATGCAGAGATAAGGATCGGCGCCATCACCGACCACAACACCATCTCTGATGAGTGGTTCAATTTAATCAGAGAAGAGGCAGAAAGTAATGGAATTACTCTATTTCCAGGAGTGGAACTCAGTCTAAAACACCCCGGCAAAGGCGGACTTCATATCCTCGTAATCTTCGAAAGAGATGTCGATATTAAAGGAGTAAATACCTTTTTACACAGTCTTGATAAGGATCCACAAGATGCCCTTCATACAGGTAGAAATCACAGAGTCATCGATCCAAAGCAAGAACTGGAAGAGTTGATTGAAGAAGTTCGGAGTAAATACAACTGTCTCATTGCATTTGCGCATCCAGAGGAGAATAAGGGATTGATGAAAGCCTTTGATCCGGGTCAGGCAGCTAAATATCTCAGAGTGATTAAACCAGATGCGGTTGAGTACATCTCGGATGAATCAAAACATAGACTTCTATCAACCAGTGAACTGGGTGAGGATTTCTTTGAATCACTGGCAGTAATAGAGGTCTCTGATCCCAAGAACATGGATGAAATCGGACAGAAGAGGCGTAACAACCACGCAAGAGCGACTTACCTGAAGTTGAGCGATGTAGGTATCGATGCCTTAAAGATTGCGCTACATGACCCGACGGTCAGGGTGAGGCTATATGCTCCTCTGGAGATGTATCACAGCCGAATTTCAAGGCTTATCATAAATGGAACAACCTTTCTCAAAGATCTGGATATCACCTTCAATCCGGAAATGAACACCCTGATAGGTGGGAGGGGTGTTGGCAAATCCTCTATCATAGAGGCGATACGCTATGCCCTTGATCTTCCAGTATATCATGAGAAATCCTTCAGAATAGAGTTTGTGGAAGATGTCGTGGGTAGTGGTGGTGAGATCAGGGTTCATATCGATAGGTTCTATGGGGAAGAAAAGAAATGCTTTGAAATCAGAAGGATCATCGGAAAAGAACCCAATGTTTACGATTTAGATGGGGGTGCAATTAACCTCACACCAGGCAATATTTTTGAAGAAGAACAAATTCCTATTTTATTTGGGCAAAAAGAGCTTTATTTCGTAGCCAATGATAGAAAATTCCAATTGGAGCTCGTCGACGAGCTGATAGGGAGAGAGATTGGGGATAAACAGTTGGAGATACGTCATCTTTTGGAGCGTTTGAAAGAAAATGGAAGAACAATACTCGGTGTCAGAGAAAAACTTGGTAAAAAAGGGGAATATGAACAAAGGATTAAATCCATCGATGCAGAGATAAAAATATTCAAGGATCTTGGTGTAGTTGATAAATTAAAGCGATATACAGATCTCCTGGAGGATGAGGAGAGAATAAAAAAGGCAAAACAGAAGTTATCAGAGATGCATGAGGAAATCACAACATCTTTTGAGAATTATAGCGAGGATCTATTCGATCTTGAAAGTATGCTTAAGAAAGGAAAGAGCGAGAATAGAAATATACTCCTGGATATGGGTAACGCTGTGAGAGATATCGGTGTCATGACAAAGGAATCTGGAGAAAGAATTTTAGATAGATTAAATGAAGGGATGTCAGGGATAGATGAGTTCTATAATTACTGGATCGATAAGAAGAAACCAGTCGAGGAAGAGGTTCGAACGATAAAAACGCAACTTGGGGAGCAAAAACTTCACCCTGAAAGACTTGAAGAGCTTACAAAAGAGAGAGCGAGGATTGAACCAGTTTTGAGGGAACTTCAAAGGTATGAAATTAAATTGAGCAGACTTTATGATGAGCGGAAGGAGCTAAAAGATGAAATACAACAAAAAAGGCACGAAATTTTTAAAGTAAGAGATAAAGAGAAGGATAGAATCAACGATAAATTAAAAGAGAAGTTGAGAGTCAGTGTTTTGTTTGAGGAAGAGAAGAGACGATTTACTGAGTGCTTAAAAGATATGTTAAAAGGGTCAGGGGTCGGTAATGCTGTAGATTCGCTTGTAAGTCCTATTGGGAAGACCATAGACGGTATTCTGCTCTCAGATTACATAAATCAAGGATCTGGAAAACTTATAGAGGGGTTCAATCTCACAGAGGCGAAGGCAGATCAAATTGTGAGATGGTTCGAGGATGAAAAAAAGCTCTTTGAGCTTGAAACTCTCTTTCCGGAGGATAAGATAGAGATATCCTTGAAGGTGAATGGTGAATACAAAAAGATAGATGGGCTTTCTGCAGGACAGAAAGCAACAGCACTCCTTCTTTTGCTCTTTGCCAGAGAAGAGAATCTGCTGATCATCGATCAGCCTGAGGAAGATCTTGATAACCGCTTCATCTATGAAGATGTGGTGAAGACGCTCCGGGATATGAAAGGAAAAAGACAGTTAATCATAGCCACACACAATGCCAATATTCCGGTTCTCGGAGACTCCGAGCTTATCATCGTGCTTGAATCAGAGGGAGGACAGTGCAGGATAGTCGACGGAGGGTCCATAGACAAAGAAAGCATAAGACAGGGTGTTAAAAACATAATGGAAGGTGGAGAGGAAGCATTCATGAGAAGAGCTGGAAAATATGGATATGGAGGTCTGTGATGGACAAGTTTGAACTGATGGAGAGAATAGAAAAGGGGGAAGATATACATACAGAATTTAAAAGAGAGGTGGATAGAGAGAACCTTGCTAAAGCCATAATCAGCTTTGCAAATACTGATGGTGGACAGATCATTATAGGGGTTGCTGATAGCGGCGAGATTGTGGGAGTGGATGATACCGATGAGGTGATGAGAAGGGTGGATGATGTGGCTTTTAACCGTTGTGAACCGCCGATTACTGTAGTTCAGGAGACGGTTGATGCAGAGGGCGAAGGGGTGGTTATAGTAAATGTGCCGAAAGGTGATCAGAGACCATACAGGACCAGAAGTGGATTATATTATATCCGCAGTACAAACAGACGTAGACAGGCAACCAGACAGGAGCTTCTGAGGCTTTTTCAGGCAACAGAAAGCATTTATTACGATGAGACAGAGATATTCAGAGCTTCGATCAGTGATCTAGAATTAGATCACTTTGAGAAATTTTTTAGAGATTATCTGGGTATGGAGATTACCGATGAGAGCATATACACCTATATGAAAAATCTGAAGGTCATCTCTTCGAGAGAGAAGCCGACATTGACAGGTCTGCTATTTTTTGGGAGGCATCCTCAGTTCTTTCTTCCCCACGCCAGAGTGATAACAGCATATATTGAAGGGGATGACCTATCTCTCCCTCCAAAGGATAAAAAAGAGATGGATGGCAGAGTCCCGGAAATTCTTGAAAATGTTATGGTTTTTCTCAAACTTCATCTAAAAGAAGAACACAGGATAAGAGGAATGGAGCCGGAGTTATACCCGGAAATTCCGGAGGAGGCGCTGAGAGAGGCGCTTGTTAATGCCATTGCTCATAGAGATTATACGATAAGTGCTCCCATTCGGATATTAATCTTCAAAGATAGGGTCGAGTTTCACACTCCAGGAGTTCTACCCAACACTGTGACCATAGAGAGCATGAAAATAGGTGGTTCCCATGTTCTGAGAAATCCCACCATATACAATTTTCTTGCGAAGATGGGGTTGGTAACAGATATTGGAAGCGGTGTAAGACGGATAATCACACTGATAAAAGAGACTGTGGAAAGGGATGTGGATCTAAAAGTCGAAGGTAATGAGTTTTTACTCACGATTCCGAGAAGGGGAGAAAGATGAAGCCCGTTGGTACACTAACGCCGGTGCAACGCCGCCCAAGTAAGGCATATTTGGTCAATGAACTGAGGAAAGCGGTTCATACGTGGAGAGATCAGGATTGTCAAGGTATCACAGACACCACAAGAAGACTTCTCCGGTTCTGGTTCTGCCAGAGAGAAGCCATCGAGACTCTGATTTTTAAGAAGCACGATATTTATCAGGAAAACAGGATAAGAGAAAAATTTGTAATTGAAACGAAAGGAAGGGTGGACATAGATGTCAAACCCAAAGACGATAGAATAAAGAGATGGTGTGACGACACCTCCAGATTGACAGGAGATTCCTGGAAATTTATACGGATAAACCAGGAAGAATTTGAAAAACACCGGTTTAAGAGTATTGAGGAATTAATTCCCGCAATAGCGAGTTGATTGCAATGTCACCACACCAGACAACAGTATACATCCAATTCGGTCACATATTTACACCTTTACCCTTCAGGAGATAACTTCATGCCCAGAGACCCAACCATCAAGAAGATCCTCCTCATAGGATCAGGTCCGATTCTGATCGGGCAGGCTGCGGAATTCGATTTCTCAGGCAGTCAGGCGTGCAGATCCCTCCGCGAGGAGGGTGTCTCAGTAGTTCTTGTAAACTCGAATCCTGCAACGATCATGACCGATCCTGAGACCGCAGATGCCGTCTACATCGAGCCGCTCACCCCGGAGACGATCGAGAAGGTCATAGAGATTGAGCGACCTGACGGTATCATCGCGGGATTTGGCGGTCAAACCGGACTTAATCTCACAACAGAACTTGCAGAAGCAGGTGTATTAGAAAAATACAACATAAAACTTCTCGGAACGCCCTTGAAAGCGATATACGACACCGAGGATCGGGAGCTCTTCAAGGAAGCGATGGAGCGTATCGGAGAGCCTGTGCCAAGAAGCCGGGCAGTCTCAACAATTGAGGATGCCCTGGCACTGATTCCAGAACTCGGGCTACCGTTAATCGTCCGCCCGGCATACACGCTCGGCGGTGCCGGCGGCGGGATCGCGTACACCCGTGATGATCTGCGCAGAATCTGCGAAATAGGACTCAAAAGGTCCCGGATCAACCAGGTGCTCGTTGAGGAGAGCGTTCTTGGCTGGAAGGAGTTTGAGTACGAGGTGATGCGTGATTCTGGTGACACCTGCATCACGATCTGCAACATGGAGAATCTTGATCCGATGGGCATACACACCGGGGAATCGATTGTGGTGACCCCATCCCAGACGCTTTCAGACAACGAACACCAGATGCTCAGGAGCGCTGCGATAAATATCATACGTTTCCTCGGGATTGAGGGTGGCTGCAACATCCAGTTCGCGGTGAAAGACGGAAAGTACGTGGTCGTTGAGGTGAACCCCCGCGTCTCGAGATCGTCAGCACTCGCATCAAAGGCGACCGGTTATCCGATCGCACGGGTTGCTGCAAAGATTGCAATCGGACTGCATCTTGACGAGATCAGAAATGACGTCACAGGCGAGACCCCGGCATCGTTTGAGCCGGCGATAGATTATGTGGTCGCAAAGATCCCGAGATGGCCCTTTGACAAGTTCGTTACCGCAGATAACACGCTCACAACAGCGATGAAGAGCACAGGTGAGGTGATGGCGATCGGGCGAACCATCGAGGAGGCACTGTTGAAGGCTGTACGTTCGCTTGACATCGATACGGGCTTTGGAGCGAAAACAGAAGACTGGTCGCATGAACGGATCAGAGAACTTCTCAAAACTCCAACAGATCAACGTCTGTTCGTGATCTATCATGCGCTTCGCGAAGGTTTTTCCATCGACGAAATTGCTCAGTTGACGTCCATCGACCTGTTCTTCCTGAAAAAGATCGAACAAATAATCGAAATCGAGGACCGGATCAAATCGTGCCTGGATCAGGGAACTCTACGTGATGCAAAGCGAGCAGGCATAACCGACGAACGGATCGCAGAACTCTCTGGCATAAGAAGAGAGGCTGTAACAGACATGAGACGCGATCATAAAATCCTGCCGGTCTACAAGATGGTGGATACCTGTGCAGCAGAATTTGCAGCAAAAACCCCGTATTACTACTCGTGCTATGAGGACGAGTGTGAAGCAAACCCAACATCGCAGAAGAAGGTGCTGATTTTAGGAGCTGGTCCGATCAGGATCGGGCAGGGGATCGAGTTTGATTACTGCACTGTTCATGCGGTTATGTCGCTTCGGGAGGAGGGAATCGAGGCACATATCATAAACAACAATCCTGAAACTGTTTCTACCGATTTTGACACCTCTGACAAGCTCTTCTTTGAACCGCTGACCCTTGAGGATGTGATGAACGTAATCGAATGCGAGCGCCCGTGGGGTGTCTGCGTCCAGTTCGGTGGGCAGACCTCTGTCAATCTCGCAATCCCGCTTGCAAGGGAACTTGCTCGCCGCACTGATCTTGATACCGTGATTCTCGGGACATCACCCGAGGATATGGATCTTGCCGAGGATCGCAAAAGGTTCAACCAGCTCCTTACAGGTCTCAAAATCCCGCAGCCAGAAGCAGGATACGCGACATCAAAAGAAGAAGCTCATGAGGTTGCAAATCGCATCGGCTATCCTGTGCTTGTGCGCCCCTCGTATGTGCTTGGCGGAAGGGCAATGGAGATCGTGTACGATTCTGATGATCTCGACAGGTACATGCGTGAGGCTGTGCGCGTCTCGCCTGATCATCCGGTCTTGATCGATGACTTTCTCGAAGGTGCGGTCGAGATCGATTGTGATGCGGTATGTGACGGCACAGATGTCCTGATCGGTGCAATAATGGAGCACATCGAGGAGGCAGGAGTCCATTCAGGCGACTCGGCATGTGTGATCCCGCCGCAATCGATCTCCAGTGAGGTTCTGGACACTGTCCGCGACTACGTGAAACGGATCGCACTTGCGCTACATGTGCAGGGGCTCCTGAACATTCAGCTTGCAGAAAAAGACGGCGTCGTTTACGTGCTCGAGGCAAATCCGAGATCATCCCGTACGATCCCTTTCGTCTCAAAAGCCGTGGGAATTCCGCTTGCGAAGATCGCTGCAAAGGTGATCACCGGAAGAACACTTGAAGAGCTTGGGTGCATGGACGAACCGGTGCCGCAATGCGTCTCTGTAAAGGAGGTTCTGCTGCCATTTGACAAGCTGCCAGGAGCTGATCCGATACTTGGTCCTGAGATGCGATCCACTGGCGAAGTGATGGGGATCGATCACGACTTCGGAACCGCGTACTACAAGGCAGAGCTTGCAGCAGATAACAGGCTTCCAGTAAGGGGCACGGTCTTTCTCTCAATAAGGGATGCTGACAAAGAGGCTATCGTCGACGTCGCACGAAAACTACG
>Ga0190348_1000459_pt1 | contig 11164 bp, 13 predicted proteins | sample 48721367_MG_FD_161658 | JGI IMG/M metagenome (GOLD analysis project Ga0190348, IMG submission 161658) | Hydrothermal vent microbial mat bacterial communities from Southern Trench, Guaymas Basin, Mexico - 4872-13-6-7_MG | ecosystem: Environmental > Aquatic > Marine > Hydrothermal vents >... | reverse complement strand
ATAGGCGTCTCACTTTTCCATGTAAATGTAGGGGTTCGATTCATCGAACCCGCCAAAAGAAATTTCCAAAAGCCCGGGGCAGATGAATCCGCTCCCTACCTGATGAAAATTTTATTATCCATATTCCCTCGCCCCTGGACGGAGAGGGTTGAGGGGGACAGATTTATCTTGACTAATATGTTAAATAGATGATATTCTATATTGGCAATAATGGAGGGGTGGCAGAGCGGCCGAATGCACCGGTCTTGAAAACCGGCGATACGAAAGTATCCGTGGGTTCAAATCCCACCCCCTCCGCCAGATTTTATGATCATTACAGAGGCATGGCGTGCTGCAAAAAATTTTTTTATAAAAAATTTGACATTAATTTATAATGTGATATAATTTCTTTTGTTTAAAAGCTATTAAATAAAAAACAACAAGTAACAAACAACAAAACAGATAGCTTTTTCATTTTAATACCTCCTAAGCTCGCCTTACTTCAAGTAAGGCGAGCTTTTTATTATCCTCCAATTATTTCCCCAATTATCGACATACAATAGTCTTAGCAATGTGGTATAATTGCAAAAAATTATCTATTTCTTTAATCGGAGGTAAAAAAAGATGAACAAGATTGAAAGATTGATGAACACCATTATTATCCTAAAGACTCACCCCGGCATAGGGGTAGAAAGTTTAGCCCGGATACTCGGTATCTCCTGCCGTACTATCTATCGGGACTTCAATACCTTAGCCCTTGCCGGCTTACCGGTACACTCTTCCACAGGACCTCACGGCAGCTACTAGACGTAGAAACAGGGGACGGTTCTCTGTTTTTATTTACCTCTCTGAAATCCTTTATTTACAAAAGGCTTTCAGGAAGCTATTTTTCTATAGATTTTACATCATTTCCCCTCTGTCATTCCTACGCAGGCGGGAATCCATCTTTCTGTCATTGCAAAATATGGCATAAACAAGAGAGATAAATGTAATAGAATTAGAGTATTTACCAGTTTTTGTAGCAAAAACAGCAAGGCTCTAAAACGTAGAAAGTATAAGGGTTTCAGCATTTTTTTATTATATAGGATGTTGGCGACACTTCTAAAATACGAAGAAAATAAGGCTAAAAAATGGCTAAAAATCCTATTTTAGCATCCTGAGAGCCTTCTAAAATAAGGGTTTTAACGAAATATCGCCGTAGCGGTGTTTCTTAAGGTTGCCTGGAGTGATTTATCATATTTTTTAAAATAGGCGCTTAAAAGGGCTTAAAATAGCTTATTTTGGATGCGGGCGGAAAGCCTTATTTTATAAGGGTTTGAGGGGATTTTTCTCAAAAAGAAGGATTTTTAAATCTTTTGTCGAATTTAAAAATATATAAAGAAAAATTAAAAAGGGGGAATAATAAAATGAAAAGGACAGTAAAGAAATTTATAATTGTATTGTTGACGGGGTTATTTTTATTGGGAATAGGACAGGCAGTCTGGGCAGAAAAATGGGAGCCCTACCAGTTCAAAGGAAATGAGTATTTTGAATTTAAAATTTTATTAGAAGAAGATGAGGAGACAAAGGAATCTATTTATATTCTGGATATCAAAGAAAGTAGTGAAAAATCAGCAAGCGGGGAGGAAGTCTATGAGGTTAGTTATACTACCAAAGGAACCTTGACCAAAGACGAATTAGGCCCAGAGACGGCTTTCGGTTTAATGGGTAGTTATGGAATATCCTTGAATATGCTAGTGATTAATCCTGCCTATGGTTTTTTCTTCAGTCAGATGGATTTAAAGGTAGGAGAAAAGATGAATTTCTTTGGAGCAGGTATAATAAAGGTAATAGGAAAAGAAAAGATTGCGGGAAGAGAAGGATTTGTCTGCCAGCTCTTTCAGGCTGATGAAGAGGAAAAAATGATAGCCGAATGGGTCATTGACCCGGACTTAGCCCTTCCTCTTAGGAGCAAGATATTTGAGGATAATGAATTACAAGGTCAAATTGAGCTTGTAAAATATATGCAGTATTAGAAAAAACTGTATAAGAGGAAATTTTAAAAAATATTTCATAGCAAAAAAATAATGAGTGAAATTCTTTTAGAAGAATTGAAGGCCGAAATGAAGATCGAGCCTGAAAAAATATCTCTTTCTTTGGAAAATTTTATAAGAGAGTATACCGAAAAATTAGAAAGAGAGGGAGTAATATTAGGATTAAGCGGGGGTATTGATTCAGTAGTTATTGCGGCTTTGTGCGTACGGGCACTTGGTCCGAAGAAAACCTTCGCTTTGATTATGCCTGAGAAAGATTCAAAAAAAGAACACACCCAAGATGCCCTAAACTTTGCCCGGGAATTAAATATTGAAGCAAAGTTAGTTGATATTACTCCTTATCTTGAAGAACTTGGCGTATATAAACTGTTCCCTTTGGATAAAATTCTTTCCTTAGGGAAATTAAAAGGAGCCTTAGTAAAAAAAGCATATCGTTTTTATGGAAGAAAGACGGGGAAGCTTCCCTTTCTGGAGAGCCTTTCAGGTTTTAAGGGTAAAGAATATAGTCCTTATCTGGCTAAAGGCAATGCCTATTATCGGGTAAAACATAGATTAAGAATGATATTACTCTATCTTTATGGAGAATTAGAAAATAGATTGGTAGTAGGAGCAGCCAATAAGAGTGAATATAAAATTGGATATTTTGTAAAACATGGCTGTGATGATGCCACTGACATTATGCCCCTTCTGAATTTATATAAAACTCAGGTAAGGGAACTCGCCCGCTATCTGAATATCCCTGCAAAAATTATCGAGAAGCCCCCTTCACCGGATGTTATGCCAGGTCTTGCTGCTGATGAAGAGGTAATGAGTATTTCTTACGAAAAGATGGATTTAATTTTATTGGCTTTGGAAAAAAGCTGGAAAGTTTCAGATATAGTTAAAGCTCTGGAAATAGAAAAGGATGAAGTGGTTTATATAAAAAATTTAATGCAAAAATCAGAACATATGCGAAAGATTTATAAACCTGATGTTTTTTAAAGGCTTTAAAATATTAAATTTATCTTTATTTTTTTTCAACTACAATAGTACATTTGGTAAGTAAAGCAGCTATAGCACCCACAGCAGCCAATATCGGGGCGATAAGAGCTCCCACAGCGCCTACGGTTAAAGGAAATTCTGCCACTGATTTACCGTCTTCATTTTTAATAATTATTCTTCGAGCATTTCCCTCTTTTATGATTTCTTTAATCTTCTCAGTAATGTCTTCTCCGGAGATTTTGAATTCCTCTTTTTTATTGGTCATGATCTTCTCCCTAATTATTTTTGTTGATTTTATTATAACATAAAAGCTAAAAATTAATTTAAAATTAAAATTTCTCTAAGAATTATTTTAAAAAAAAGAGGAAATTATATCATTCGTGTAGAATAATAATATTAATTGAAAATTAATTTCTAAAGGAGAATTGTTATGAAAATTTATATTAGTGCTGATATCGAAGGAGTTACCGGAATTGCTCATTGGGATGAAACTGAAAAAACAAAATCTGATTATCAGAAATTTGCCAAACAAATGACCGATGAAGTTAAAGCAGCCTGTGAAGGAGCAATAAAGGCAGGAGCAAAAGAAATTTGGATTAAAGATGCCCATGATACTGGAAGAAATATTAATGCAGATGAATTACCACAGAGCATTAGATTGGTTCGGGGTTGGAGTGAACATCCCTATTTAATGGTCCAGGAATTAGACAAATCATTCGATGCTTTATTAATGATTGGTTATCATTCTTTTAGTAGTTCAAGCTCTAGTCCTTTATCCCATACTCTAAATTCTTCCACTTTAAACTATATTAAATTAAACGGAGAATATGCCAGCGAATTTTTAATTCACGGTTATGCCGCTGCTACTATGGGGGTGCCGGTAGTCTTTATAAGTGGAGATGGGGGAATTTGTAAGGAAGCGAACAAAGTAAATAAAAACATCAAAACCGTAGCGGTAAATAAAGGTGTCGGTAATTCAGTAATCAGCATTCATCCCCAGCTTGCCGTGGAAAAAATCAAAGAGGGTGTAGAATCAATACTAGAAGGAGATATTGATAAGTGTAAAATTGAATTACCGGAGCACTTTAAAGTAGAATTATCATATAGAAAACATACAAGGGCATTTAAAGTATCATTTTATCCGGGAATGAAACAAGTTTCTTCTACCAGTTTAGTATTTGAGACAGACAATTATTTTGAAGTTTTACGGATGTTACTATTTACGACTTAAAGATAACGAAATTCTTTTAAATTACACTATTTATCTATTACTAAATAATATAAAAAAACAGATAAAAAAAAGTATATATAGCAAAATTAAATACCAAAAAAATTTTTAAAATGTTATAATAAAAATGATGAAATATTTTTTAGGCATTAATTGATGGATAAATTAGAAGAAAGGGGTAACTATGAGTACACCGGTAAAAAGAGTTGCAGCCATCCATGATTTATCCGGCTTTGGTCGAATATCTTTAGCGGTTGTAATCCCCATTCTATCTACCATGGGTCTTCAGGTTTGTTCATTACCCACGGCAATATTATCTACTCCTACCGGTGGATTTAAAAATTATAAATTCATTGACCTTACCGAACATATGGAAGAATATATTGAACATTGGAAAGAATTATCCCTTAAATTTGGGGGAATTTATACCGGATTTTTAGGTTCATCTCGCCAGATTGATATTATTTCGAAATTTATCAAGGAATTTTCCAAAGAGGATACTCTTGTGGTAATAGACCCGGTAATGGGAGATGAAGGGAAATTGTATGGCACTATGGATGAAGAAATGGTGCAAAAGATGAGAAAATATATCGGCTTAGCTCATATTATTACTCCTAATTTTACTGAAGCAGCTCGTCTTTTAAATAAGCCTTATCAGTTAGAGATTAGTGAAAAAGAAATAAAAGATTGGCTGGTAAATTTAGCTCAAATGGGTCCACAGATTGTGATAGTTACCAGCGTTCCTGAATCTGATTTAAGCAAAAATACCAGTGTCATAGCATATAACAAGGAGGATGGACGTTTTTGGAAAGTAAAATGCGAATATATTCCTGCTTATTATCCGGGAGCAGGAGATATTTTTACCAGTGTCATTACCGGCAGCATATTACAAGGAGACAGTCTGCCTATTGCCTTAGATAGGGGAGTCCAGTTTATTACTGCAGGTATTAGAGCTAGTTATGGCTATTCATATCCCCAAAGAGAGGGAATTGTATTAGAAAAAGTTTTACCAAATTTAAATATGCCGGTAATCATCAGCAGTTACGAAATATTAGAATAGAATAAAAAAATTAAATAAATATTTTTAAAAAAGGAATTAAAATATTGAGGTTGAATTTACGAATAATTTAAAAAATAAAAACTAAACTTATTTTTACTCGACAAAAATAAAATATAGGAAGGAGGTGAAAAAGAATGAGAAATAAAAAATTAGTACTGATGGTTATTTTTTCTCTATTGATTGTACTTTGCACAGGCAGTATTAGTTTATTAGCTGCGGAGAAAAAGGTATACATTAATGGTATTGATGCCGATTATCCTCCCTTTGCTTACATTGATGAAAAAGGTAATCCTGCTGGTTTTGACGTGGAGTGCTTGAATTGGATTGCCCAGGAGATGGGTTTTGAAGTCAAACATCAACCTACTGCCTGGGATGGCATAGTTTCCAGTTTATTAGCCAAAAAGATTGATATGGTTTATTCGGGGATGTCCATTACTCCCGAGAGGCTGGAAAAGGTAGATTTTAGTATACCTTACTGGGAAATAAACCAGGCGCTTTGTGTCCGGGAAGATTCAGACCTAAATATTATCGCTGCTTTATGCGGTGAATATACAGTAGGTAGTCAAAGAGGTTGCACCGCCGCAGAGTGGATTGAAGAAAACCTGGTAAAAACCGGTATACTTCCAAAAGATAACCTAAAATTATACGAAGGTTTTTCTTTGGCAGTCAAAGATTTGGTAAACGGAAGAATAGATTCAGCTATGATGGATGATGTAATGGTGGAAGACGCAATCAGAAAAGGGCAACCCGTGAAGATTGTAGGAATAATTAAAACTGGCGAAGCGTATGGGGTAGCAGTTAGAAAAGAAGATAAAGAATTAAAAGCATTACTTAATGAAGGAATAGCCAAACTGAAAAAGTCAACTAAGTGGGATGAATTGATTATTAAATATTTCAGTGAATAAAAGATATAATATATAGTATAGGTGGAGGAATACGTTCTTCTCTTTATGTTATTCCTCCACCTATATTTAATAATCAAGTGAGAATAATAACTATGAATGAAAATCTTGCATTAATCTACCAATCTCTTCCTTATTTACTTAAAGGTTGTGCGATAACTATTGGATTGGTAGGAGGAGCTTTAGGCTTGGGTTTTGTAATAGGGATTCCCATGGCGGTAGGCCAGGTTTATGGGAATAAATATTTATCCGGTTTAATTGCCCTTTATGTCTGGTTTTTCCGGGGGCTTCCGGTATTAGTCCTCCTTTTTCTTTTTTATTTTGGATTATTTTCTCTTATTGGGCTTAATTTACCTGCTTTTACAGCTGCTATCTTAGTTTTAGGGTTAAGAAGCGCTGCTTACCAATCACAGATTTTTCGAGGAAGCATCCAATCACTCGGTGAGGGGCAGATGTTAGCTGCCCGTTCTTTGGGGATGAAGAAATCTGAGGCAATTTTGTATATAATTTTACCCCAGGCTTTACGGATTTCTATCCCCGGCTGGTCTAATGAATATGCTATTCTTTTGAAAGATTCAGCAATTACTTATGCCATAGGTGTAATGGAAATATTAACCAGGGCTAATTTTATTGCTACCCGGACTTACAAACCTATGCCCATTTTTCTTACCTGTGCAGTGATTTTTATTATTTTAACTTATGGTGGAGTGAAAATTCTTGATCTTTTAGAAGATAAAGTAAGAATTCCTGGTTATGGGGGGAGGAAAGGTGAAATTTAAATAAGATGCAGAATGGTAAGGATATCGTATTACGTGTAGAAGACATACATAAACGTTATGGAAAAGAAGAGGTATTAAAAGGTGTTTCTTTTGAAATTAAGAAAGGAGAGACTAAAGTTATTATCGGCCCCTCGGGAAGCGGGAAAAGCACCCTGCTTCGCTGTATTAATCAATTGACTATTCCGGACAAGGGCAAAATCTGGTTAGAAAACGAAGAAGTAACCCATGATAAGAAGGATATTAACCTATTTCGCCAGAAAATGGGGATGGTTTTTCAGGATTTTAATTTGTTCGATCATTTAAATGCTTTAAGGAATGTTGAAATCGGTTTAACAAGAGTAAAAAAGATGGAGAAGAAAGAAGCCAGAGAAAAGGCGATGGAGGAATTAAAACAAGTAGGTTTAGAAAGACAAGCTGATTTATATCCTGCACAACTTTCGGGAGGACAAAAACAAAGAGTATCTATAGCCCGAGCTTTAGCGATGGACCCCAAAGTGATGCTTTTTGATGAACCTACTTCAGCACTTGACCCAGAATTAATTGGGGAAGTATTAGAAGTAATAAAAAAATTAGCTCTTAGCGGGATGACTATGGTGGTGGTTACTCATGAAATGGGTTTTGCCCGTTCGGTAGCAAATGAGATTATATTTATGGAGGACGGAAAGATTATAGATCAAGGAATTCCTTATAAAATATTTACTAATCCGGACCATGAGCGTACCAAACAATTTCTTCATAAAATAACTGAACTTTATGGAAAGTCGGAAGAATAAAGATGGATAATATTACTTTTATTCGAGAAACACTTTTTCCTCCTGTATTAGAAGGAGCATTGGTTACTCTTAAATTAATAGCTTTATCTATCCCGCTCGGTCTAATTTTGGGAATTTTGATAGCTGTAGGACGGGTATACGGAAATAAACTTATTTCTTCTTTTTGTACTATCTACACCTTGTTTTTTCGTGGAACTCCTTTATTAGTACAACTTTTTATTCTCTATTTTGGTCTTCCTTCTATAGGTATCTTCTTTTCTCCTTTTACTGCAGCTGTAATTGGTTTTATCCTTTGCAGTGGAGCATATCATTCAGAGTATATAAGAGGAGCAATCCAATCAATTAAGGAAGGTCAAATGATGGCTGCCGAGGCTCTGGGAATGACCAGGACTAACGCTATTTTATATATTATTCTACCCCAAGCTTTAAGAAGAGCAATTCCCGGATGTTCCAATGAGATTATTTATTTGATAAAATATTCATCACTTGCTTTTATGGTTACCTGCGTAGAACTTACCGGGGCAGGCAAAATAATCGCTTCTCGTTATTTTGCCTATACGGAAGTTTTTTTGGTGGTGGGAGCAATATACCTATTAATGGTTTCTGTAGTTACTAAAGCACTTAATATGTTGGAGAAGAAATTAGAAATTCCCGGATTGGGATAGAAAGAAAGGAAGCTTAAAATTTAATTTTATTTAAAATATTTATATTTTAAAAGAGCAATAAATTCTTAAATGTATAGGAGGGATGAGTTTGAAAAAGTTGTTAACCGGTAATGAGGCGATTGCCGAGGGGGCAATTGAATCAGGAGTGGAAGTGATCTGCGGATATCCGGGCACTCCTTCTACAGAAGTAATTTTAACTTTATTGCCCCAGGAAAAAGAATTAGGGATTCACATAGAATGGAGTACGAACGAAAAAGTCGCCTTGGAAATTGCTGCTGGTGCTGCCTGGGCCGGGAAAAGAGCCCTGGTCACCATGAAGATGTCGGGAGTGAATGTAGCTGCCGATTCTTTGGCTTCCGTTGCTTACAGTGGCTGCACTGGGGGGTTAGTCGTTTTTGTGGCTGATGATCCGGGAGCAAATGCTGGAATGCCAGAACAAGATTCCAGGTATTATGCCAAATCAATGGTGGTCCCCATGCTCGATTTGGCTTCACAACAAGAATGTTTGGATTATGTGAAACTTGCTTTTGAAATATCAGAAAAAATCGGAGGGCCTATTTTTTTAAGATCAACCACCGATATCTCCCATGTTGCTTCTGATGTGGAAATAGGTAAAAAATTAAAACTAGAAAAAAGAGAAGCGCATTTTGAACGGGATATTGCAAAATATACCAAAGCAGGCGCCACCTGGTGTATGGCTCAACACCGGGATGCCCTTGGCAGATTGGCCGAAGCTTCCAAAATTAGCGATTCTTCTATTACTGAATCCGGGATAAAAGTGAATGAAACACATTTTGAGGATGGCAGTAAACAGGGAGTAATTTACGCCGGAGCGGTGGAAGGAAATTTTAAAGAGGCCTTAAAAAAATATAATTTAAAACTATCCTGGTTAAAGATAGGCATGGTACACCCCTTGCCTGAAGAGAGAATAAAAAAGTTTTTAGAAAAAGTAGATAGGGTGCTTGTCCTGGAAGAATTAGATCCTCTGATAGAAACAGAAGTGATGAGGATTGCCTATCTCTTAAACAAGAAAGTGGAAATTTTAGGAAAATTTGATAAAACCCTTTCTCTAACCGGAAATTATTCTTTTAAAAAGATAAAAAATGCCCTGGAAGTTCTTTTAAAAACAAAACTTGAAGATGAGCAGGATCCTAAAATATTAGAGAGAGTAAAAGAATTAGAAGTCAAACGCCCTACATCTTTTTGTATAGGCTGTCCACACCGGGGGACTTATTTTGCTTTAAATAAGGCGGTTAAGAATTTAAAATATAAAAAAGATGAAATTATCATTACCGGGGACATAGGATGTACTATTTTAGGTATGAGTAAACCTTTTGAGAGTTGCTGGACTGAAGTGGCTATGGGAGCAAGTATTGGTTTGGCTCAGGGATTTAAATGGGCGGGAATTAAAAAACCGGTGCTAGCCACCATAGGAGATTCTACTTTTTTCCATGCCGGTATTCCCCCTCTTATTAATGCAGTCTACCAGAAGGTCCCCTTAACCATAATTATTTTAGATAATGGATGGACTGCCATGACCGGTTTTGAAGAAAACCCCGGGACTATTAATTTAAACGGAGTTACCGATACCAAGAGAGTAGATATTGTGGAGATTTGTCGAGGCTGCGGGATAGAGGATATTCAGATAATTGACCCTTATCAGAGTAAAATAGCAACAGAGAGTATAATGAAGGCGATAGAATATTCGGGGGTTTCAGTAATAATTTCTCGTCGGGAGTGTGCCCTTCAAACTAAAAGAAGAAAGGTTAAATTCCCCCAGCGAAAAATAAATATAGATAAATGTACCGGCTGCAGGATATGCTTGAGTTCTTTGGCCTGTCCGGCGATGGTATTTCATCCTAAAGATGCCAACAACAAAGCTTATATGGAAATTACTTCTGCCTGTTTCGGCTGTGGGTTGTGTGAATTTACCTGTCCGACAGGGGCGATAGAGGTGATAAAAGATGGTAAATAATTTTTATTTAATCGGAGTAGGTGGACAGGGAGTAATAAGATTAGGGCAGATTATTGCCGATTATGGATTAAAAAAAGGCGAGAAAGTTAAATTTTTTAAAGAGGTAGGCATGGCTCAGAGAGGCGGTCCGGTTCATTGTGAAGTTAGGATAGGTATTATATTTGGATCGAGAATTCCTCCTCTCTCTTCTGATATAGTAGTAGTAATGGAATTATCCGAAGGATTGAAAACTTTAGAATTTGTTAAACCGGGAGGAACAGTTATTTTAAATAGAAAAAGGATATATCCTATTGATATTATGTCCCATCCCGAAAAATACCCTCAAGATGAAGAGATAACTAAATTATTTAAAGAAGCAAAAGCAAAAATAATCTGGATAGATGCCGGAAAAATTGCGAGAGAAGCAGGGCTTCCCATTGCAGAAAATATTGTCTTACTGGGTGCCCTCTCTTTTATCTCTTCATTTGATAAAGAGTCTGTTATTAATATTTTAAAAAAACATATCCCCCGTGAATTAGATAAAAATATTGCTGCTTTTCGCGCAGGTTACGAAACAGCAGAAGGAATGAATAAATGAAAAGTATGGAAAATTTTTTTAATCCTCATTCAGTAGCTATCTTTGCTTCCATGAAAGAAGAAAAGACCGGATATGAAATAGTAAAAAATATGGTGGAGGGAGGATTTAAGGGAAATATATATCCGGTGAGTCAGAGTGGCGGCCAGATATTCGGAGTAAATATCAATAATGATTTTAAGAATTTAAAAATTGATTTAGCAATTGTCGCTATA
>Ga0190348_1000458_pt1 | contig 11200 bp, 11 predicted proteins | sample 48721367_MG_FD_161658 | JGI IMG/M metagenome (GOLD analysis project Ga0190348, IMG submission 161658) | Hydrothermal vent microbial mat bacterial communities from Southern Trench, Guaymas Basin, Mexico - 4872-13-6-7_MG | ecosystem: Environmental > Aquatic > Marine > Hydrothermal vents >... | reverse complement strand
CTACTCTATGATTTTGGTTACCACGCCGGCTCCGACTGTTCGACCTCCTTCACGGATCGCAAATCGAACCCCCTCTTCCATGGCTATGGGCTGAATCATCGAAACCTCAAAAGTTACGTTGTCACCAGGCATCACCATCTCTACTCCCTCAGGCAACGTCACTACACCTGTAACATCCGTGGTCCGAAAATAAAACTGCGGACGATATCCAGCAAAAAACGGGGTGTGACGACCACCCTCCTCCTTGCTCAATATATACACCTCAGCATTAAACTTCTTGTAAGGCTTAATAGAACCAGGCACCGCTACTACCTGACCACGCTCAACCTCCTCACGCTTGGTACCACGTAACAATACACCCACATTGTCCCCAGCACGGGCCTCATCCAAAAGCTTGCGAAACATCTCAAGACCGGTACATACCGTCTTGCGCGTAGGCCGAATACCTATTATCTCAACATTCTCACCTACATGAAGTATCCCACGCTCAACTCGACCAGTCACAACAGTACCACGACCACTAATGCTGAATACATCCTCTATCGGCATCAAAAAAGGCTTGTCTATGTCCCGCACAGGCTCAGGAATATACCCGTCAAGTGCATCCAATAACTCAAATATGCACTTGCTCTTCTCAGAATCAGTATGATTGTTCAAAGCCTCAAGAGCACTACCCTTAATAATAGGAATATCATCACCGGGAAACTCATACTTGCTGAGAAGATCCCTCAACTCAAGCTCAACCAACTCAATAAGCTCAGGATCATCCACCATGTCGCACTTGTTCAAAAAAACTACAATAGAAGGCACACCTACCTGACGAGCAAGCAAAATGTGCTCACGCGTCTGAGGCATCGGACCATCATCAGCACCAACTACCAAAATGGCACCATCCATCTGAGCAGCACCTGTAATCATGTTCTTGATATAATCAGCATGACCAGGACAATCCACATGGGCATAATGACGCCTGTCCGTCTCATACTCCACATGAGCCGTCGCTATCGTAATACCACGCTCCCGCTCCTCAGGAGCCTTGTCAATATCATCAAAAGGAATGTACTGCGCCTCCCCTCTCTCCGCTAAAATACGAGTTATCGCTGCAGTAAGAGTGGTCTTACCATGATCAATATGACCAATTGTACCTACATTGACGTGCGGCTTAGTACGCTCAAATTTTTGCTTGCTCACGCTAATCCTCCACTAAATTACCAGGCGCTGGTTACATTAAAATTATTTATATCTACTATTTTGTGATAAGAGCCGGCAACAACTCTCGGCAAAATTCAATGCCTGCGGTTACCATCTATAGTGTGCAAATGCCTTATTGGCCTCGGCCATACGGTGGGTATCCTCCTTCTTTTTAAAGGCCATTCCCCTCTTATTGTAGGCATCCAACAACTCTCCGGCCAGTCGCTGGGCCATGGATTTTTCTCCCCTCTTTTTAGAAAAACCCACAAGCCATCTTATGGCCAGTGCCTGCCTGCGATCCGTTCGAACCTCAACCGGTACCTGATAAGTTGCACCGCCGACCCTTCTGGACCGTACTTCCAACACAGGTTTTATATTCTCCATTGCCTGTTCGAAGACCTTGACAGGTTCTTCATGAGAACGCCTTTCCACGATCTCCATGGCATCATAGAAAATTCTTCGGGAAACACTCTTTTTGCCCTCACGCATCAACCCGTTAATAAACTTGGATATTAGAGTATTTTTATACTTTGGGTCTGGTGCTATGATCCGTTTAGGGACTTCTCTTCTCCTTGGCATAATCTTAATTACCTGTGTCTTATATTTGATTTCCGCTGAAAATACCCTGTTCCCTGCGTTATTTCAATTTCTTTATAGTTATGACTCACTTTACAAAAAAACTTTATTTTTCAAACCTCCCACACTTTACACATGGAAATTGTGATCAGAACGGGTTTCCATAAGTAAACCCTGTAATTCAAGATGTCGGCTAAATTATTTAGGCCTCTTTGTCCCGTATTTTGATCTTGCCTTTCGTCTATCTTGAACCCCAAGGGCATCCAGTGTGCCTCTAATAATATGATATCGAACACCGGGAAGGTCTTTGACACGACCCCCACGAATCAATACGACCGAGTGTTCCTGCAGGTTATGGCCGATACCGGGAATATAGGACGTAACCTCCATACCGTTAGTCAGACGTACACGGGCCACCTTTCGAAGGGCGGAGTTAGGCTTCTTTGGCGTCGTAGTATAGACACGCGTGCATACTCCACGGCGCTGCGGACAGGAGTCCAAGGCAGGCGCCTTGTTCTTCTTCTGGATCTTCTTGCGCCCCTTTCTGACCAGCTGATTGATAGTCGGCATCCGTATGCTCCTCCAGAATGTTACTTCTAAAAATTGATCTTTATAAAAAATAAAAGAGGCTTACTCATCTTTCCAACTAAAGAGGGAAAGTGAGTCGCCTCAAAAAGAAAGCCCTTCTTAATACTGAGTTAGTCAAAACTTGTCAAGGCCCATTACCATTTTCTTCTGGATAATTCATTAAAATATGTTTGCAACAGTCTCAATGTTTAGACACCTTTGAATTAGAGCAATCAAACAAATATTGATATATAATTCTTTACGCATAATCCGATATTATCGGATAAGTATTAAGTAATCGGGCAAGGCCTTTCAAGGTGGGCATTAGAGCTGATTCTTCATGGGGTTCAAGTGTCAGAATAGGGGTTTTGCCATGGCCATAAAGCCATGAAAAAAGGCTATCAAAATCAAGAACTCCTTCTCCAATGGCAAGGTGATCGTCATGTACTCCCATGTTATCATGAAGATGGATCTGACCCAGCCGATCTCCCAAAGCCTTCAGCCATTTATCCAGACTGGTTTTTGAAAACACATTCTGGTGACCAACGTCCAGGCAAAATCCAAGAAGCGGTGATTTGACTTTCCGGAATATATCCTTATGTATCTCTGAGTCCAGCTCATATACATTTTCGAGCATTACGGGTATGTTTAATTTAGATGCGCATTCTAAGAGAGTAATCAAGGATTCCACGGCATTCTTCATCCAAATATCTACTGAATTAAAATAGTGCTTATAGTCAAAACCGGTATGACACACTACAGACTTGGCCTCAAATAGAGATGCAAGATCCAGTGCCCTTCTTATTCTCTCTACAGTGATCCTGCGGACTTTTGGATCTATCGCGCCTAAAGAAAGGTCTGAATATGGTGCATGTACAGTACAAATCAGGCCCTCTTTTTTAAGAATTCTTGCTACTTTCTTAAATTTGGACCGCTGAAACTGGTCCAGGATCTCACCGTTTAATCCTATCTCAGGGTTAATGCGCCCTTTCAGTAGGCATGGAAGGTGTTTATTTACAAGTAGATCAAAAGGGCAGCATACAAAGACCTGTTGTTTGATCCTTTCAATATCCATTATTATTCAGCTTCCCGACAAGCTCACAGACATCCTCATAGCATGCGTCTTCATCAAAACCGGGGCAGTCGGCCCTTATGGCATCCCATGCCTTTTGATCTTTCAGAATGCTGGGATGAAGAGGCCATCTTCTGCACTGAAAGGGTTTGACCTCATGTATATTGCAGAATCCATCATCGCCGTAAAAGATACAATGGCCATCAACAATTTTCATTTCTACCCTGTTACCCTTTTTCAGACAAAACCTCTGAAGAAACTCAGCCAAATCAAGGTCCAAAAAGATAGCTATAGCCTTCTGTTCCGCCTGGGAAAGGGAGACAGTGCTACCTCCATGGCAACAGTGGCCACAAAGTTTACAGGAAAAAACTTCTTTATTATTAATAAATTTCATAGAATCAACAGGTCCGTGATTTGCTTAAAAAGCAGTATCTTATATAAGTTACATCGCGTATTGTATGGGATCTGTTACCCCTGCTGCATCAAACCCCTTAATTCGCAAAAGGCAGGAATCACATTTTCCACATGCCAAATTTTGGTTCTGATAACATGACCAGGTAAGGTGCAGGGGGGCTTTCAGGGCCAGGCCCTCTTTTACCACCATTCCCTTATCGTAATCGATTAATGGAGTAATAATTTCAATATTCGTTTGAGGCCGGGTCCCCTCTTTTATGAGCAACTTGTAAGCATCGAAGTAGGACTTCCTGCAGTCGGGATAACCGGAACCGTCCGCTTCTATAGCCCCTATATATATATATCCGGCTCCGAGCACCTCTGCCCAGGAGACTGCTATGGCCAGCATATGGGTGTTCCTGAAAGGGACATATGTTGCCGGCACCCCTGATTTCCCCAGAGACCCTTCCGGTACGGGTATTATTGGATCTGTAAGGGCGGAACCACCTATAGACTTAAGATAGGAAATGTCGACTTTCAGACGGTGGCTGACTGCATAGTGATCTGCTATGGCATCAAAGGCCACAAGTTCTCGTTCTTCAGTAAGCTGTCCGTAGTTTACATGAAGAAAGGCCAGACGACAACTTTGTGCAGCAATAGCAGAAGCAACACAGCTATCAAGACCTCCGCTTACAAGACATACACTAAGGGGAAAAGATCGATTAGAATTCACTTATCAACAGTTCAAACCTTTCTGCGACACTTGATCATGAATCTATGACATTTAATAGCATTCTAATTCTAAATAAATGATTTCACAAGTTAGGTGCCACACATTAACAGACAGCGGGTTAGAGTCCTCCGTAAACTTATTGTCGGCTTATACCCATTGAACTTTATAAGTTGTCCTGTTATAAGACATTATTCGTTTTTTTAGGAGGGGTATTGGGTAATGGAAAAAGTGGCGTGTGAGGTAACTAAGGAACAAACTTTAACTGCCGCCTCTGATAAAGAGGCAGCAAATTCTCAAAAAGATTCATATGTTTTAGAGGAAAATGCACCGTCGGAGGAAGCCGGCGAGATGGATCAGTTTGAAGACCTTTTTGAGCAGAGCCTTCGTACCTTTCAGGAAGGAGAAATCCTCGAAGGTACCATTGTCCGCATCGATAAAGAAGCTATTATGGTCGACGTTGGATATAAATCGGAAGGCCTTATACCAATTCGGGAATTCTGTGACGAAGCAGGTGAGATAACAGTCTCCCCGGGAGAGACGGTAGAGGTACTGCTTGAGCGCTGGGATCCTGACGAGGGGATGTTAAGGCTCTCACATTCCAAGGCCCTTCGCCGTCAGGTATGGGAAGAAATAACAAAGGCATTTGAATCGGAAACTCCCATAAAGGCTACCGTGTCATCCAGGGTAAAGGGTGGCTTGTCCGTTCGAATAGGCGACCGTAAAGGCGGAGTAATGGCCTTCTTACCCTTTTCTCAAATAGACCTCATGCCTGTCCGTGATCCGGAGGCCCTTTCAAATCAGACCATAGAATGTGCTATCCTGAAGTGTAATATACGTAGAGAGAATGTCGTGGTTTCCAGGAGGTTTCTCTTGGAGAAAGAGATGGCGGAAAAAAGGGTTAATACCTTGGCTTCTCTTGAGGCAGGGCAGGTCAGGGAGGGGGATGTCAAAAATATCACTGATTACGGGGTATTTGTTGATCTTGGAGGGATCGACGGACTTCTCCATATCACGGACATGTCATGGGGACGCGTAGAACATCCTTCCAGGCTCTTTAATGTGGGTGACACAATTAAAGTAAAGGTCCTTACATTTGATCGGGAAAGTGAAAAGGTCTCCCTGGGCATGAAGCAGCTTACCGAGGATCCCTGGTTGCGAGTGGAAGAAAAGTACCCTATGGGAGAGAAAGTGACAGGCAAGGTTGTAAGCCTCACTGATTATGGTGTCTTTATGGAGCTCGAGGAAGGCGTAGAGGGCCTGATCCATGTGTCTGAGATGTCGTGGACAAAGCGTATACGTCATCCCTCCCAGATGGTTAATGTAGGAGACATTGTCGAAGCGATTGTGCTTAAAGTGGACTCCAAGGCTCAGAGGATATCTCTGGGGCTGAAGCAGATAGAACCCAACCCATGGGACTTGGTTCAAAATCGCTATCCAATCGGTACGGTAATTGAGGGAACAGTCAAAAATATCACCGAGTTTGGCCTGTTCATAGGCATTGAAGAAGGTATAGACGGACTTGTTCATATCTCAGACCTCTCCTGGAGTAAGAGGATAAAACATCCAAATGAAATTTATAAAAGAGGGGAAACCATACAGGCGGCAGTACTCAATATCGATAAGGAAAAGGAGCGTTTTTCCTTAGGCGTTAAACAGCTTCATCCGGATCCATGGGAGTCGGTTCCGGAGAGATATCCTGTCGACAGTCAAGTCGCAGGCAAGGTAACGAATGTAACGGATTTTGGTGTATTTGTTGAACTTGAAGAGGGGGTGGAAGGCCTGATTCACATTTCTGAGTTGGGACCGGGTAAGATCAAGACCCCGGTTGGCATGTTTCAGGTAGGAGATGAAATAAGCGCCAAGGTTATCCATGTAGCCCCCCTGGAAAGACGTATCGGTCTCTCTGTTAAGCGTATATCTGAAAATGAGGAACGTTCACAGTTTGATAAATACAGCGGCATTGACAAGTCCGCCGCCAATACTCTGGGAAGCCTGCTTCAGGAAGAATTAGTACAGCACAGTCGTGTACACTCTGAAGAAGACGACAAAGACCAGAAGGAATAAGCCGGGCCCATGCAAGAGTTGCGGACGCGCAAAGAACGCCGATATGCCCATCCGTTATTGGTGGCCCTCGCCACCGTCGGGGGGTTTACCATACTCATCACACTGGCCTTTTTTCTGTTAATAATATGGACAACAAAGGGCGTGGTTACCCGTCCTTCCCTCTACCACGGAGAAAAGATCGGGGTGGTGGATATCAAGGGCCTTATAACCGAACCGGAGGCAAACTTAAATGCACTTCGGAATTTTCGTTATAATAAGGAAATCAAGGCGGTAGTAATTCGCATAGACAGCCCTGGTGGTGCAGTGGGGGCATCTCAGGAACTATATGAAGAGATCTCCAGACTGAACCGGGAAAAGCCTGTAGTTGCGTCTCTGGGCACAGTAGCGGCATCAGGCGGATATTATGCGTCTCTGGGCGCCAGACATATTGTGGCCAATCCAGGTACGGTGACGGCAAGTATCGGGGTTATTGTAAAGGTACCCAATATAGAAAGTCTGCTGAAAAAACTCGGGATCAAGACAACCGTGGTAAAGAGCGGGGTCTTCAAGGATCTGGGGTCTATCACTCGAGATATGACGGAAGATGAACGGGCCCTGCTACAGGAAATAATGCAGGACATACAGAACCAATTCGTAACGGCAGTATCCAGAAGTCGAAATATCCCTGAAGAGCAAGTTACAACCATCGCCGACGGTCGTATTATGACTGGCCGGCAGGCCCTGGATGTAAAATTGGTAGACCAACTGGGCAATTTCAGTGTAGCTGTGGACAAGGCCGCCAGCCTGGCAAAAATACAGGGAAGGCCGGAGCTTGTCTATCCCAAGAAAGACCGTCTTTCAATCATTAGGGGGCTTTTACAGGAAGAAGGGGTAAAAATCTTGGGCAATATCCTTAGTCAGTTGGCTGGACCTTCCACAGAAAATCCAATTTCCTATGGAATCTGAGCGACGACCACACTCTGTGTTAAAGGGTGATTTTGTTGTACGTTTGCAGCAGGATTTTTCCCAACACCTGAAAAAAGACCTCGAAACCGTAGTAGACGTAGTTTTCGACACTATGATTTCCGCGCTGAAAGAAAAGAGAAGGATAGAGATCAGGGGAATAGGAAATTTTTCGCTACATAGTCAGAAAGGACGTAAATTTGTAAATCCAAAGACGGGCCGACTAACAACATGTCCTGCAAGCTATAGAGTGGTTTTCAAGACAGGCAAAGACCTCAAGTCCTCGGTCAGCTCGGTCAGCAATGAATCCATGACCAATGGCAGGTTTAAAATATCCAGTCCGGATAAATAGGCTTCATTACACATTATTTATATTAACGGTACTGAAATGCTCACCGTGACTTGGGCACTTTAGCTCAACCGGTAATCTTTTCATAACTCCTCAGGAAGGACTGTTTTCTAAAAAAGTCGACACGTCACCCTTACCCTTCCTGAGTATAAGACGCTCATCGTTCACCAACGATATAACGCTTGATGGCACCGCAGGAATAATTCCGCAATCCACTACTACAGCGCATCTCTTTCCCAAGATCTCATTAATCTCTTTGGGATCCGACCATACAGGTCCGTCACCTATCACGGCTGAGGTGCTTATGAGCGGGTTCCCCAATGCCCCGGCTATTGCCTCACAGACTGGGTGATCCGGAATACGAATTCCTACTGTACGGCGTTTTGTAAGCATCATTTTGGGGACTTCCCGGGACCCCTGCAGAATAAAGGTGTAAGGTCCGGGCAGAAAACGTTTCAAAATTCGGTATGCATAGTCCGTCACAAAGGCATATCTGCTTATGTCTCTGAGGTCTGCACACACGAAACTGAACGGCGAGCTTTTATGAAGCCCCTTAATCTGATAAATTCTTCTAATTGCTTTCTTGTTAAAGATATCAGCTCCTATTCCATAACATGTATCTGTGGGATATACGATTATTTCTCCCCTTCTCAATACCTCTACTATCTTGTTTATCTGTCGAGGTCTGGGTCTTTCAGGATCTATTTCCAGTAACAATTAATATCCTCCACGACCTTTTCAAAAGATTAAATCAGCGGGAAATCCGAACATAAATACCCCTATTTATTTTTGTCCACCATTATTGAAAAAAAAATCAATTTAAGGTAGGTAATAGGGTCTAAGATTAAGCTACTTTGTTTCAGTCAGTTACCTGATACAAATTAATACTATAAAATTCCAGACTTTTCCCTTCAATAGGGACTTTTTAATAAAAGGAACTTCCATCTATATCATGTCCGAATCTATGTCTAGAAGTTTTTTGCAAAGGAGAACCCACTTATGAAACTAGATCCGACCAAAATGAAAGACTGGCAGATTTCTGAAGCCGCCGAAGAAAACATGAAGACCGTATATCAGCTAGGTGAGGAATTGGCCCTTGAAACGGAAGAACTCCTTCCTTATGGCCACCACGTGGCAAAGATCGATTACGCCAAGGTGTTAGAGCGTCTCAAGGACAAGCCGGAGGGGAAATACATAGACGTGACTGCCATTACACCCACTCCACTGGGTGAAGGCAAGAGCACCTGTGCGGTAGGCCTAATGGAAGGCCTTGGAAAGAGGGGCATAAACGTGATGGGTGCTTTACGCCAGCCATCCGGAGGACCCACTTTCAATATAAAGGGCAGCGCCGCAGGGGGAGGGCTTTCGCTGGTCATTCCGCTTTCGAAATTCTCTCTGGGATTAACAGGTGATATAAACGCCATCATGAATGCCCACAATCTGGGCATGACTGCCCTGACTGCCCGCATGCAGCACGAGTCCAACTATACTGACGAACAGTTGGGCCGGAGGGGGCTGAAGCGTCTCAATATACACCCCAAAAGCGTGGAATTCAGGTGGATAATGGATTTCTGCGCCCAGGCACTGAGAAACATTACGATCGGATTAGGAGGCCGGATGGACGGCCTTACCATGCAGAGCGGATTCAACATAGCCGTGAGTTCCGAAATCATGGCGATACTTGCCATAGCCCATGACCTCAAGGACCTCAGGGAACGTATAGGCCGCATAGTACTTGCCTATGACCGTACAGGGAGGCCCGTTACAGCGGAAGATCTCGAAGTGGCCGGCGGCATGACTGCCTGGATGGTGGAGGCCATCAATCCCAACCTCATGCAGACGGTTGAAGGTCAACCCTGCATGATCCACGCAGGACCGTTTGCCAATATTGCCATAGGCCAATCTTCGGTCATCGCCGACAGAATAGGATTAAAACTTGCGGACTATCTGGTAACCGAGAGCGGCTTTGGTGCTGATATCGGCTTTGAAAAATTCTGGAACCTGAAATGTCGCTTCAGCGGCCTCAAACCCAACTGCGCCGTAATAGTGGCCACAATCAGGGCACTTAAGTGTCATGGAGGAGCGCCTATCCCCCGTCCCGGCCGTCCCATGCCTGATGAGTATAATACCGAGAATGTAGAGTGGGTGGAGAAAGGGTGCGCAAACCTGATCCATCACATTGAGACCGTGAAAAAGGCCGGGATCAACCCGGTGGTCTGCATTAATGCCTTTTATAATGACACCAGGGACGAGATCGCCGCAGTTCGCAAGATGAGCGAGCAGGGCGGTGCAAGGGCGGCCGTGTCCGAGCACTGGCTCAAGGGTGGAGACGGCGCGCTGGAATTCGCGGACGCGGTGGTCGATGCCTGTAAAGAAAAGAATGAATTCCGTCTTCTCTATGATCTCGATATGCCCATTCGAGAACGTATAGAGCTGATCACCAGGGAGGTATATGGCGGAGAGGGTGTAACCTACAGCCCTGAGGCCCTTGCAAAGGCCAAGGCCATGGAAAAGGACCCTGAGATCTCCAAGCTCGGCATGTGCATGGTGAAGACCCATCTGAGCCTGTCAGACGATCCGAATATCAAGGGCGTGCCCAAGGGATGGAATTTGCTTGTACGGGATATACTGACTTACAAAGGTGCGGGTTTTGTGGTCCCGGTCGCCGGCGCCATAAGCCTCATGCCCGGAACCGGCTCTGATCCGGCCTATCGCAGGATAGATGTAGATACGGACACAGGAAAGGTCAGGGGTCTCTTCTAAATCCGGAATAAGTGCCTTGCCCCCGGAAAGATTGCTCCGGGGGCCTTGGGCCATAAGCATAAAATAAGGTTAAGAGGGAATGTATCCCTCTGCATAGGAATAATAATATCTTCCCACAACCATATGATTTTTTCTGATGAAGATCTCATGCACCTTTCCTGTTCTGTGAAAGTGAGAAAGGACAGACGGGGTCGTTAAGTCCTCAGGATTTCGGCTTACTATAATCACATCTCTGCTTTCCTGTTCTTTTTCCGGTAACCAGTAGTTGTACATAAGGCTATTTTCCCCGAACAGGTGTCTTCCTCCTGTGTACAAAACGCCTTCTTTGTCGAGGCAAAGACCTGGACGTTCTTCAACAGCCATGGTTCGATAGAAAGCAAGCCCGCTGGCTATCTTGTACCTATCCATACCTATAACAAGTGGTTCCCCCCCTGTACGATTCTCAAACTGTTCCTCGACTTCTTCGATCTGCCGGCCGAAGTCACGCCATCCAAGCAACAGAAAATTCTCAGGATATGCCAGACCGGGAAGTCCGAGGACTAAATAATGT